>Ga0070738_10001919_pt1 | contig 36152 bp, 23 predicted proteins | sample Coa_R2_2_FD_66446 | JGI IMG/M metagenome (GOLD analysis project Ga0070738, IMG submission 66446) | Surface soil microbial communities from Centralia Pennsylvania, which are recovering from an underground coalmine fire - Coalmine... | ecosystem: Environmental > Terrestrial > Soil > Unclassified ...
GCAGGCGTATTAGCAGGTTTCTGCGTGACTTTTGCATTTCTCATCACCACTGTAGTGAATAACTTGATACTAGCAAACTACTTCCCCTCAAACACTAGCTTGCACGTTGATTTGTTGAGTTGGCATTGGTTGGTGAGTGGTGCGATCGCTGGTTTTTCTGGTGTGTTGTTTGGTGTTACCTATCGCTACATCATCCGTGAAGATAAAAATCCGCAATTGAAAGCTGGGGGAGTGCTAGCTTTTGGCTTGGTAAGAGGACTGGCACAAATAGATGTTGCTTGGACTAACGCTAACAACATTTTGCCTCTTGTTGTGCTGGGCTTGGAGAGTATTTTTTGCTTTGGGTTGGCAGCAACGGCTCTTGATGTTGTGATGCAACTAGGCTGGCTCAAGCCTTTTAAGTAAGGTAAGCTTGAGTGACAAAAAGTCATGTCGAAAAACAGTTTTTTCCACTGCCTCTAAATATTCAACAGTGACAAGCAAGAGCGAGATTTTGGAGTTGTTGACTTTTTGTAATGTAAAAAATTGATGATAATCCGGAGTGACTACAGGCGCAGGGCTAGATAATTAAATAGAACATATTAGCTGACGGGTTTTCCTCAAAAGCAAAAAGACCAAATGAGCATCACCATTGCCGACTACAAGCTCATAGAACTCATTTATGATGGTACTAATACCTATGTGTATCGTGCATTAAGGGAGTCGGATCAAACTTTAGTAATTATTAAAACACTTAAAGCTGAGTACCCTAGCATAGAACAGCTTACGCGGTTAAGACACGAATATCAAATTCTTAAAGATTTAGAAATAGAAGGAATTGTTAAACCTCTTGCGTTAGAAAGCTCTCAAAATCGACTGGCGCTCATTTTGTCATATTTTGAGGGGGAATCTCTAAGAAAGTTTATGACTAACCAAAAGTTAGAAGTAACTATTTTCTTGCAGATTGCTATTCAATTGTCTTCAACACTTGCTCAAATACATAAAAATAATATTATTCATAAAGATATTAAGTCCGACAATATTCTTATCAATACAAAAACAGGTCAAGTCAAAATTATAGACTTTAGCATTGCGTCGCGATTGTTAAGGGAAAGTCAGACTATCAGTAATCCCAATTTGCTTGAAGGCACTCTTGCCTATATGTCACCAGAACAAACTGGGAGAATGAACTGCTCTATTGACTACAGAACTGATTTGTATTCCCTAGGCGTGACGTTTTATGAAATGCTAACAGGACAGTTACCCTTTCAAACAACTGACTCTTTGGAATTGGTTCATTGTCATATTGCTAAAACACCAACACCACTGCAAGAAATCAATTCAGAAATTCCCCAAGCAGTTTCTGACATTGTCATGAAGTTACTAGCCAAAACTGCTGAAGACCGATATCAAAGTGCTTTAGGTTTAAAAGCCGACTTAGAAACTGTCTATAGAATGTTACAGACATCTCAAGAGGCTCATCCTTTCATAGTCGGTCAACTTGATGTATGTAGCCAATTGCTCATTCCACAAAAACTTTATGGTCGTGAACTAGAAACCACTATATTGATGAATGCCTTTGAACGAGTGAGCCGTGGAACAACTGAACTCATGTTAGTCAGTGGTTACTCAGGCATTGGCAAATCATCTTTAGTCAATGAGGTTCATAAACCCATTGTGCGCCAGCGTGGTTATTTTATTTCTGGAAAGTTTGATCAGCTGAAGCGAAATATCCCTTATGCTTCCTTAATTCAAGCTTTTCAGGAATTGATGCGGCAAATTCTAACAGAAAGTGCCGACAAGATAGCTGTTTGGAAAGAAAAACTTTTAGGATCTCTTGGTTCTAATGGTCAGGTTATCATTGATGTTATTCCTGAAGTCGAACTGGTGATTGGTCCTCAGCCAGAGGTGCCTCAATTGGGAGCAACTGAATCTCAAAATCGATTGAATCGCGTATTTCAACAATTTATTCACGTATTTACCAAACCCGAACACCCTTTGGTTCTCTTTTTAGATGATTTACAGTGGGTAGATTTAGCTTCTTTAAAATTGATTCAGTTGCTTATTTGTGACCCAAAGAGTCAATATTTTTTGATGATTGGAGCGTATCGGGATAATGAAGTGAGTGCAACTCATCCATTGATGTTGACTATAGAAGAAATTCGCAGGAATGGCGCAGTTATCAATAATATTATTCTTTCGCCTTTACAGCTTCCTAATGTCAAGCAATTAGTAAGTGATACTCTCCATACTGACCAAGAAAAATCGGAACCACTTGCTGAATTAGTCTTTAATAAGACTCAAGGTAATCCTTTTTTCTTAACACAACTTCTCAAATCTCTTTATCAGGACAACTTATTGTCATTTCATTTCAATGAAGGAATCTGGCAGTGGGATATTAAGCGCCTTCAAGGAATTGCAATAACAGACAATGTCATCGAATTGATGAGCAGCCAGATCCAAAAGCTATCAGAAAAAACGCAAAATGTCTTAAAATTAGCTGCCTGTATTGGAAATAAATTTACCTTAGAAGTTCTTAGTATTGTTAATCAAAAATCTTGGTCAGAAACAGCAGTGGATTTGTGGGAGTCGCTACAATCGGGTTTGGTTTTGCCTCTAAACCAGTCCTATAAAATTCCTCTGGTTATGAGTGATGCTCCTCAAAAGGAGCAACTATCAACTAGTGAAGAACAAAAAAACGTTGAATATAAGTTTTTGCATGACCGTGTACAGCAAGCTGCTTATGCTCTCATTCAAGATTCTCAAAAAAAAGAGACTCATTTAAAAATCGGTCAATTACTACTAGAAAACACTACGATTGAAGAACGAAAAGAAAAAATTTTTACTTTAGTAAATCACCTGAATTATGGTATTGACTTACTAAGGTCTGAGTCAGAAAAAAATGAATTGGCTGAACTAAACCTTATAGCTGGTCGGAAAGCAAAGGCAGCGACGGCTTATGACTTTGCCATTCAGTATTTCAAAATAGGTTTGGGGTTATTAGCAGCAAATAGTTGGCAGAGTCACTATGACCTCACTCTAGCTTTCTATGAATCAGCAACAGAAACAGCATACCTTAACGGTGATTTTGAGCAGATGGAGAAATGGGCAGCTGTTGTTCTGCAACAGGCAAAAACCCAGATCGACAAAATGAAAGTTTATGAAGTCAAAATCCAGACTTGTATGGCTCAAGTCAAACAACTTGAAGCAATCAAAATTGGGTTACAAGCGCTGGAACTATTGGGGGTGAGGTTACCAGAATCACCAAGTTCATCAGATATTCAGCAAACTATAGCCCGAACAGCAGCAAATCTGGCAGGTAAGAGTATAGAAGACTTGATTAACCTACCGTTAATGACAGAAACAGATAAGTTGGCTGCTATTCGGATGCTCACGAGTATGGGTTCGCCGACTTATCAAGCGGCACCTACACTGTTTCCGTTGGTTATATGTGAGCAGGTGAACTTATCGATAAAATATGGAAATGCTCCCTTCTCAGCCTATGGTTATGTTTGTTATGGCGTCATTTTAAACGGCATAGTTCTAGATATTGACTCGGCTTATAAATTTGGTAAGTTGGCTCTCTGTTTAGTAGAACAGTTCAATGTTTTAGAGCTTAAGCCAAGTGTGTTCTTCGTTGCAGGTGCATGTACAACTTATGGAAAAGTTCATGTCAGGGAAACTTTGCCACTTCTACAGGATGGCTACTCCATCGGATTGGAAAATGGCAATTTTGAATATGGTGGTTATGCTGCGATGCAAAAATGCCAATATTCCTATTTCATGGGTCAAGATTTGGTAAGACTTGAACGAGAAATGGCAGCAACCAGTGAGGCACTGACTCAACTCAAGCAAGAAAATGCTTTAATTTGGAATCAAATATTTCGGCAATCTGTACTTAACTTATTGGAACACACTGAACATCTTGGCTGTTTATTGGGTGAAGTCTACAACGAAGAGAAATCATTACCGCTTCTTAAGGCAGCTAACGATAGAACAGGACTTCATTACTTTTATCTCAACAAACTGATCCTCTGCTATTTGTTTGGAGACTACCATCAAGCCTCAGAAAATGCAGTTCAAGCTGAGCAGTATCTGGATGGGGTGAAAGCGTTCCTAGTTGTACCAATATTCTATTTCTACGATTCCTTAGCACAACTAGCGATATATCCATCAGTACCGCACTCACAACAAGAATATCTCTTGCAAAGAGTGATCAATAATCAGACAAAAATGCAAAAATGGGCAGACCATGCTCCAATGAATTTCCTGCATAAGTATGAGCTTGTGGAAGCAGAGAAAGCGCGGGTGTTGGGACAATATTGGCAAGCAATGGAGTTTTATGAACGTGCTATTCAAGGAGCTAAAGAGCAGGGATACATCCAAGAGGAAGCACTGGCAAATGAACTGGCTGCAGAGTTTTATTTCTCTAGGGGTAGAGAAAACATTGCCAGAGATTATTTGACACAATCTTACTATGCTTATGTTGAATGGGGAGCAGCTATCAAAATCGGTAACTTGCACTTCAAATATCCTCAGATCTTCTCCCAAATACCGCAACAAAAAATTCACGGTTTAGAGATGAACCACAAGAGGACCTTTACAACGACAAGTAGTCCTGTAGTTCTAGACTTGGCTGCAGTTATGAAAGCTTCACAAGCTCTTTCTAGTGAGATAGTTCTAGATAAGTTGCTTGCCAAATTAATGCAAATTGTTATTGAAAATGCTGGGGCAGAGACTGGATTTATAATTTTAGAAAAGGCTGGAAAGTTATTCATAGAAGCTTCAGGTAGTATTGGTCAAGATGAAATCACTGTACAGCAATCGACTCTTGTAGAAACTAGTCAGCAACTACCACTATCTATTATTAATTATGTGTATCGTACTCAAGAAAATATTGTATTAAATGATGCAAGTGAAGAACAATCCTTTACATTTGATAGCTATATCCTCAACCGCAAACCAAAATCAATTCTGTGTACGCCGATTATTTATCAAGGCAAACTTATCGGTATTCTTTACTTAGAAAATAACTTGACTACCAGGGCTTTTACGCAAGAACGATTGGAAGTCTTACAGCTTCTATCCTCTCAAGCAGCAATCTCGATTGAAAATGCACGTCTTTATAATGATTTAGAAGAATCTAATCTAACTTTAGAAGCGAGAGTCAAAGAGCGCACTTTGGAGCTACAAGATAAAAATTTACAGCTTCAACAGGAAATTCTTGAGCGTCAGCGAGCAGAAGAGGTAGCCCAAGCAGCTAACCGTGCCAAAAGCGAATTCCTAGCTAACATGAGTCATGAGTTCCGCACCCCGCTTAATGGTATTTTGGGTTATGCTCAAATCTTTCAGAAAGATAACACTTTAACTGCTCAGCAAAAGAATGGTGTCAGCATCATTTACCAGTGTGGAGAACACCTACTAACACTGATCAACGATATTTTAGACCTTTCCAAAATTGAAGCTCGGACCATGGAACTTTCTCCAAAAGAGTTTCATTTTCCTGAATTTTTGGAAGGCATTGTCCAAATGTGTTGCATTCGTGCCGAACAAAAGGGAATATTGTTAGTATATAGAACACTATCTTCATTACCTAGAGTTATTCGAGCTGATGACAGGCGGTTGCGTCAAGTTTTAATTAATTTACTTAGCAATGCAGTCAAGTTTACAGAAAAAGGCAGTATAACCTTCACAGTAGGCTATCAGGAGGATAAACTCCGGTTTCAGGTGGAAGATACAGGTATAGGTCTTGCACCAGATCAGTTGGAAGAAATATTTTTGCCTTTTAAGCAGGTAGGAGAAGAGAGTCGTAAGACTGAAGGAACAGGATTGGGGTTGGCAATTAGTCGTCAATTAGTTCGGATGATGGGTGGCGAACTTAAGGTGAACAGTACTTTGGGAAAAGGTAGCGTTTTTTGGTTTGATTTGGATTTGCCTAAAGTTTCACAACCAATTCCTCCCCAAAGCGTTCATACTCGCAACATTACCAGTTTTGTTGGATCTAAACGGAAAGTTTTGGTAGTTGACGATAAATGGTCAAATCGCTCTGTTTTAGTCAGTTTATTAGAACCTTTGGGATTTGAAGTTCAAGAAGCGACAGATGGTTTAGATAGTCTTAACAAAGTAGGCGAATTTAAACCAGATATTATTTTCATGGATTTGGTAATGACCGTAATGGACGGTTTTGAAGCCACCCGTCGCCTCAAGATGTTGCCAGAACTAAAGAACACGGTGGTGATTGCTGTCTCAGCTAGTGTTTTTGATTTTGACAAGGAACAGAGTCAAGAAGTTGGCTGTGATGATTTTCTTCCCAAACCGATCCAAGTAGCAGATCTTTTCGAAAAATTACGGGTTCATTTGGGGTTGGAATGGATTTATGAGCAGCAGAGCATGGAACAAATTGAGCCAGATGGCTTACGAGTTGTAAACAATAGTCAAACAGCAGTTTCAGGATGGGAAACTTCAGCCACAGATCGCCTAAGGACAGTGTTAGCTCCTGACAACTCACTTGTGACACCATCAGCAGAGGAGCTTGCAATCTTGCTTGATCTAGCAATGAAGGGTGATTTGAGGGGCATTATAAAACAAGCCGCAAAGTTAGAGGAGTTGGATGACAAGTTGATACCATTTGCGGCTCATTTGCGTCAACTTGCAAAAGGTTTTAAAGGGAAACAAATTTTAGAGTTTCTCAAAAAATATTAAAGAGGTTTTATGAATACTAATTTTAATAATAAAGGTGTCATCTTAATCGTTGATGATACGCCCACTAATTTAGCAGTGCTGTTCGATTTTCTGTCCAATGCTGGATTTACAGTCTTGATTGCTGAAGATGGTGAAAGTGCGATCGCCAGAGCAGAATATTCTCCACCAGACCTGATTTTATTGGACATAATCATGCCAGGAATGGACGGTTTTGAAACGTGCCGTCGTCTGAAAGTTAGTGAATTCACAAAAGATATTCCTATCATCTTTATGACCTCGCTTTCTGACACAGTTGATAAGGTCACAGGGTTGAATCTAGGTGCAGTGGATTATGTCACTAAACCTCTTCAACACGAAGAAGTTCTGGCGCGTCTCGAACTCCATCTCAGGCTACGAAATCTGACAAAGGCACTTCAAGAACAAAATCTGCGTCTAGAGCAAGAAATTTCTAAACGCACCCAGGTTGAGGCGCAAATTCTTCAACAAGCGGCTTTGCTTGATATCACTACAGATGCGATTCTTGTCAAAGACTTAGATCATCAAATCCGGTATTGGAATAAAGGAGCAGAAAATCTATACGGTTGGAATGCTCAAGAAGCAATTGGTAATTATACCAATCAGTTTCTGTATCGCCCAGAAGCTTTACCCCAACTCCAAAATGTTGAAAAAAGTCTAGCTGAGTTTGGTTATTGGCAGGGTGAGTTACAACAAGTTACCAAAGAGGGCAAAGAAATTACAGTTGCTAGTCGCTGGACTCTTGTGCGTGATCAACAGGGGGAACCTGAGTCGTTTCTTACTGTTAATACCGACATAACAGAGAAAAAACAGCTTGAAATACAGTTTCTCCGTGCTCAACGCCTGGAGAGTATCGGTACCCTTGCTGGTGGCATAGCACACGACTTAAACAATATATTGACTCCTATTTTAACAGCAGCACAATTACTGCAGATTAAACTCCCCAACACTGATGAACGAAATCGGCAAATGTTCAAAACAATAGAAAATAATGCTAAACGCGGGGCGGCTTTGGTCAAGCAAGTGCTACAGTTTGCGCGTGGAGTTGAAGGCGATCGCACAATCGTACAAGTTAGTCAGTTGTTTTCAGAAATTCAGCAAATTGTCAAAGAGACATTTCCTAAATCTATTGAATTTTCTCTCAATATCAAGCCCAACCTTTGGTCTGTGCTTGGAGATGCCACCCACTTACATCAAGTGTTCATGAACCTAGTTGTAAATGCTCGTGATGCTATGCCTAACGGTGGTTTACTCAGTATTTCTGCAGAAAATTTGTATGTTGATGAACACTATGCTCGGATGAATCTGGATGCTTATAGTGGTCCGTATATTGTGATGACTGTGGCGGATTCAGGAATCGGTATGACTCCAGAAATCCTAGATAGAATATTTGAGCCGTTTTTCACAACTAAAGATGTTGGTCATGGTACAGGGTTAGGTCTTTCGACCGTTAGAGGTATTATTAAAAGTCATGGTGGTTTTGTGAATGTGTACAGCAAGGTTGGCAAAGGAACGGAATTTAGGGTTTTCTTACCAGCAGTAGAAGCAATAGCGGCACCAGTAGTCCAAGATATTGAACTGTTAAAAGGAAATGGAGAATTGATCCTGGTTGTAGATGACGAAGCCAAAATTCTTGAGACTACGAAAATCACATTAGAAACTTACAACTACAAAGTGTTAACAGCCAGTGACGGCGTTGAAGCGATCTCGATATATGCTCAATACAAAGATGTTGTTAGCGTAGTGCTGGTGGATATGATGATGCCATCAATGGATGGTAAAATCACCATTAAGACCTTGCAAAGAATCAATCCGCAGGTCACTATTATTGCTGTCAGTGGTAGTATGTTAGCTAGCAATAAGCTCGTGGAGCTTCCTGGAATCAAAACATTTATTTCAAAACCTTACACTACTAAAGAATTATTACAGACGTTACACAGGATGCTTTGCAAGGAATTGAAAAATCCAGAAAGCATCAACAAATTCGGAAGATGGGATGGAGTAATGACTAAATTAATTCTCAATCAAAATTATCTTTAACCTTTTCCAGGTCTTTAGACCTGGTCAACGAAATTAATTTATTTATATTCTGCAAACTCTGGTTGCCCAAACAACATATTGCGATCTACTGCTGATAGGATTTTGTTATTAGCATAATCAGAATTTAAGCAGCGAATCACCAACTTTGCCACATCGGCGCGATTAATACTGCCCACAATCCGCGGATCTTCGGTTAAAACTCCATCGCCTGTTGCAGGTTCAGACTTTAGACCACCAGGGCGGATGATTGTATAGTTTAGTCCACTGGCAATTAGGTGTTGTTCAGCTTTGTGTTTCTCAGCTAACACAGGTCCGAGTGTTTCCAAGGCTTGCGGAGGTAGTGCGATCGCACTATTGCCAGTACCAATAGAAGACACAAGAATGAACTTCTGCACTTGGGCTTTGAGAGCAACGTCAATCAGATTTTTATTGCCAAGAAAATCAGCCCTTTCACCGTCTGAGGGTAGTCCACCAATGGTACTAATAACTGCATGGATAGGTTCATTAGCTAGCATTGCCGCTTCTACATCGCTCAAATTTAAGGCATCTCCCAAAACTACCTGAATATCCATTGCTTCTAGCTCAGCACGAGCTGCTTCTGTTCTCAAGAGTGCTTTTACCTTCAGCTTTTGCTCTGTCAAATATTTGGCAATTTCTCGACCAACACCGCGACTTGCTCCAGCAAGGAAAATATAAGATAAGCTTGTCATATGGATTCTAAGTTTGACATTTGACTTATCAAGAATAGCAGGCTACAGCCCTTAACGTGAAAAGCTCGACTAGACCAGTTTAACTTTATAAATTTACAATAAATATGCAATGCGAACTGTGTGAAAGAGAGATGGAACGTTTAACTGTCCACCACTTAGTTCCACGACAAAATACTAAACGCAAAAAACAAGAACCAGGTCCAACAGTCAATATTTGTTCTGCGTGCCATCGACAGATTCACGCTTTATTCGATAACAAACTACTGGCTAAAGAGCTAAACACCCTAGACAAGCTCACCCAAGAGCCGCAAATGCGGAGATTCCTGGCTTGGGTAAGAAAACAAGACCCTGGGAAGCGGGTATCAGTTCATAGGTAAATGTAATTATTCCAGATATCCCGCCTTGGCAAAATTGTTCGGTTATAATCTGGATCTATCTCTTTGTTTGTTTTCTTCCTTTTGTGAGGTTCTTTGGTGCCTGTCCGAGTTCGTCAACATGTTAATCCACTTGCACAAAAGTATCAAGCACCCCTCACTCCTTTAGAGTGGGAAAAAGTTTATACTCAACTAAACCAACCATTACATATAGATATTGGTTGTGCAAAGGGGCGTTTTTTGTTGAGCATGGCGCAGATAGAAACTCACTGGAATTTCCTTGGGTTAGAAATTCGAGAGCCATTAGTACATGAGGCAAATAAGTGGCGTGATGAACTAGGACTGACAAATCTCCACTACTTGTTTTGTAATGTTAATAACTCATTGCGATCGCTCTTGTCTTCTCTCCCCAGCAAAACTTTACAGCGCGTGACAATTCAATTTCCTGATCCTTGGTTCAAAACCCGCCACGCCAAGCGCCGAGTAGTACAACCACAATTAGTCCAAGAACTAGCAGATTATTTAGTGCCTGGGGGTATTGTATTTTTGCAGTCGGACATTGAGTTTGTTGCTATGGAAATGTGCGATCGCTTTGCGGATCATTCTGCTTTTCGTAGACTTGGTACAGGAGAATGGCTAGCAGAAAACCCGCTACCAGTTTCTACAGAACGAGAAATGTTTACCCTGAGAAAGGGTGAACCTGTCTATCGTGCAGTCTTTGAGAAAGTTAATAGTCTTGATTTAAGTTAACGAATTCGCGAAAGTCCCCATCCCTCTATAGGGTGGGGATGAATAGGGATTGACGACGATTGTATCTAAGACTATTATCAACCGCAGGTTGATGAGGGAAGAGATGCATGAGGAGTCAATAATCTTTTTCTGGGAAAGACTTGATGTAATCTGGAATGATTTCTGACATGGACACGCCTAAATATTTGGCCTAACTCTCAATATTTTCTTTTTCTTTTTTGGTTAGTTTAAAGACAATTCTTTGAGTTCTAGTTAGAAAAAATACGGAATTTATGTTATGTTTATAAAATCCAAAAATAAGTAAACAAAATAGGAGGCAAATAAATCGGTGGCAACAAGACGAATGACCTTTCGGTTGTACCCAAATAAGCAAATAGAACAGTCTTTGCGGTATCACCGAAAACTTCACAAGGACTTGTACAATGCTGCTGTTTATAACAGATTTACACAATATCAAAAGTTCAATCATTCTGTTGGCTACATCGAACAACAGAATAGCTTGCCAGCATTCAAAGAAGTCTGGACAGAATACAAAGAGATTAACTCTCAAGCTTTACAAGCAACATTAAAGCGTGTAGATTTTGCATTTGAACGTTGGTTCAAGGGATTAGGGAAACGCCCAAGGTTCAAATCAATTCGTCATTATTCAGGATGGACTTATCCAGCTAAAACTGGTTATTCTGTAGAATCAGATGGCGAAAATGGTTACTTGAACCTATCTAAAATTGGTCGCATTCAGATGCGAGGCAAAGCGAAGTATTGGGGAACACCCACTACCTGTACCATTGTCTATCGCAATGGGAAATGGTATGCCTCTATTACTGTTGATATTAATGAGCAAGTTCTCAAGGTTGAAGTTTTGCCAACTGGTGCTGTTGGGATAGATTTAGGTTGTAAATCAGCGCTATCTATTACTGACGGAGAAAATCATCAGCAGATTGAAGCACCTAAGTTTTTGAGGAATGCTGAACACAAAATAAAACAAGCGTCTAAGAAGAAAAGACGCAAAACTGCACCAAATAGAAAAAAGAAAATCAAGGCTTCTAGAAGATGGAAAAAAGCCCAAAAGGCAGTTAGCAAACTAACTCGTAAAGTCGGCTTACAGCGTCAGAATTGGGTACATCAAGTAGCAACAGACATAGTCCGCAGTCATAGCTTCGTTGCTACCGAAAAACTAGAAGTCATCAAGATGACCAGTAAAGCAAAGAAGGGTGTCGCATTCGGACCAAAAAATAAGCCGAGCCTTAATAACCTCACGACTAACCGTGATGCCAAACAGACTAACCCAGAAGGCCCGGCTTATTTTTCCAGGCATTTCCCCGGTAAACGCAAAAAGCAAAAAGCTGGCTTGAACAAGTCAATGCTTGATGTTGGTTTTGGAATGCTTAGAAGTACCATCAAATACAAAGTTGAACAAATTGGTGGTGTGTTTATTGAGGTTCCAACTAAGCTTGTCAAGCCTAGCCAAACTTGTCCCAAATGTGGGCATCAACATAAAAAGACACTCGATATCCGTGTTCATGAGTGTAGCAATTGTGAGTATGTCCAAGATCGGGATATTGCTTCTGCTGAAGTCATGCTTTATTGGGCAACAGGAATTCTACCGGGGTTTGGAACGAGCCTCGTAAACGCAGAGTCGTCTAGCTCTACCTCACGCACTCGTAAAACTGCGGGAAGCATGAGGCAACTAGGGGCAAAGAAGCGTTCAAAATCTACTCTTACTGGGCTGGATGTAGAAACCAGCTCTTCAACGAAGTAAGGGCTGGTAGTTCATTGCGTTGCCTTAATTTGTATTGTGACTGTCATGAAGATCCACCGAAAAACAATTTGGTTACCTCGCCTATTGAATCGGTTTCAATGGATGTACCCTCTCCTCTCGCTGATTGTTGCTTTGGGGATTTGGGCAACGTCTTCTGCTTTACCAGCCGACGCCTCACTATTTGACCTTCTAGTTGGTGGTATCCAGGCTGTTCAACTGTCCCAGCTTTCTGACAAGCAGGAAATTAGCCTAGGTAGTCAGATGAACAAGCAGATCCTAGAAAGTCAATTTCACCTGCTCAACGATCCGGTGATTTCTCAATATGTCAATCAGATAGGACAGCGATTAGTTCCCCACAGCCAACGACCCAGTATCCCATACAAGTTTCAGGTTGTGAAGGACAAACAGATAAATGCTTTTGCTACTATGGGTGGCTATGTCTATGTCACCACTGGTTTGTTAGCAGCTGCCGATAATGAAGCTCAGCTTGCCAGTGTTCTTGGTCATGAGATGGGGCACATTGCTGCACGCCATGTGATTCAGCAAATGAAGCAGCAAGCTATTGAAGCAGGACTTGCAAGCGCAGCCGGACTAAGTAACAATGCTGCTGTGAATCTGGGAGTAAAACTAGCCCTGAACCTGCCAGGAAGCCGCAGTCATGAGTTTGAAGCAGACCGTAGGGGCTTATTCACATTTACCAAAGAAGGTTACGATCCAGAAGCCATGCCGACTTTTATGAAAAAACTAGTCAACTCTAACTCAGGACCTGCATTTCTAAGTACCCATCCAGCTGCTCCGGATCGAATTCGTACTCTCAATCAACTGATTGCTAGCAATCACCTAACTAGAGGTTCCCTTGGTTTAGGAAATAGCGACTATCAAGCAATAGTGCTGTCAAGGTTGAGAAATTAGGCACGTGCCAATTGTCCTAATACATCCGTAAATTCACCAAAGCTTTACATGCTTATTTAAGATTCATCAAAACAAAAAAGGTGGGCATCTTGCCCACCCTAGAAAAAATCAGAAATCTTCTATCGCTACTTAACCTAGTAATTCTTTCGCCTTAGCTACGACGTTATCAACGGTGAAGCCGAATTTTTCTAGGATAGTGCCGCCAGGCGCAGATACGCCAAAGCGATCAACACTAATGATTTTGCCTTCATTACCCAAATAGCGGCACCAACCGAAGCTACTAGCAGCTTCTACAGCTAAACGCTTGGTCACAGCTTTAGGCAATACAGATTCTTGGTATTCTGCTGATTGTTCGTCGAACAATTCCCAAGAAGGCAAGGAGACAACACGCACGTTCTTACCTTCAGCACGGAGTTTTTCAGCAGCTTGCGCTACCAAATGCAATTCGCTACCTGTGCTGATGAGGATAATGTCGGGAGTGCCTTCGCCGCCAGAAAGAATGTAACCACCTTTAGCAACATTGTCGATAGTGGTGCCTGCCAATTGTGGCAAGTTTTGCCGCGACAATGCTAACAAGGTAGGACGGTGTTGAATTGCGTTTTCAATTGCGACTTTGTAAGCACCAGAGGTTTCGTTACCATCAGCGGGACGGATAACTGTGAGATTAGGAATAGCTCTTAGAGAAGGAATAGTTTCTACGGGTTGGTGAGTAGGACCATCTTCACCTAAAGCGACCGAGTCGTGAGTCATGACATAAATGACTCCCGCTTGCGATAGAGCCGACAAACGAATTGCAGCTCGCATGTAATCCGTGAAAACGAGGAAAGTTGCACCGTAAGGAATGAGCCCAGAACCGTGCAGAGCTATACCGTTACAAATCGCGCCCATACCATGTTCACGAACGCCAAAGCGCAGGTTACGGTTTTGGTATTGCCCTTTTTGAAAGTCACCAGACACTTTCATATAGGTGTTATTTGAGTGGGTGAGGTCAGCAGACCCACCAATGAGTTCTGGTATAACCTTAGCTATGACATTAATTGTAGCTTCGGATGTTTTGCGAGTGGCGATCGCCTTATCTTCAGGCGTGTAGGTAGGCAGAACCTTATCCCAACCTTCAGGAAGTTTGCCACTTAGGTACCGCTCAAACTCAGCGGCGTCTTCAGGGTACTTAGCTTTGTAATCGGCAAAGGCTTTGTTCCATTCATTTTCTAGATTCGCTCCACGTTCAACAGCTTTGCGCAGATGGTTGAGAGCATCTTGGGGAACTTCAAAGTCACCGAATTGCCAACCTAAATTATCTCGGGTAAGTTTGATTTCATCCTTACCTAGAGGACTACCATGGGCGTCACCTGTGTTGGCTTTGTTTGGAGAACCATAGCCAATAGTTGTTGTGACCTTGATGAATGAAGGTTTATCTGTAACGGCTTTTGCTGCCTCAATCGCCTTGTGAATTGCTTGTAAGTCCTTGTTACCATCTTGAACGTGCTGCACGTGCCAGCCATACGCTTCAAACCGCTTAGCGACATCTTCTGTAAAGGAAATGTCGGTTGAACCATCAATCGAGATGTGGTTGTCGTCGTACAAGGCAATAAGCTTGCCTAATCCCAAGTGTCCTGCTAAGGAACATGCTTCTCCAGAAACGCCTTCCATGTTACAACCATCACCTAGAATGACATAGGTGTAGTGGTCAACAATCTTGGCATCGGGTTTGTTAAACTTTGCCGCAAGATGCGCTTCTGCGATTGCTAAACCAACCCCATTAGCAATTCCTTGTCCCAACGGTCCAGTGGTCACTTCCACCCCAGGTGTTTCAAAGTTTTCTGGGTGACCAGGGGTTTTAGAACCCCACTGACGGAACTGCTTAATGTCCTCAATTGTGACACTGTCGTAACCAGTCAAGTAGAGTAGGGCATACTGCAACATACAGCCGTGCCCAGCAGATAAGACAAAGCGATCGCGATCAAACCACTTGGGGTTTTTGGGGTTAAACCGCAGAAAGCGGTCCCATAGCACAAACGCCATTGGCGCTGCGCCCATTGGTAGACCTGGGTGACCAGACTTTGCCTTTTCTACTGCATCAATTGCCAAAAAGCGGATTGAGTTGATACAAAGTTCTTCAAGGGTTTGGGTTGCAACAGCCATAATCTCTTGTTTTTTACGACGGGTTAGCACTTTTTGAGCTTATCTACCATTGGGGTTATTATTTTTTAACTTTCCCAAGGTAGTATCCTCATCATCCCATTGGTACTTGTTGACGGACAACCCGCACAATCAAGGATTTTTGATTGAGATTTTAGATTTATTTTATGGAGAATTCCCTCAGATATCGGTTGCTAAAGAAACTGAATTATGCATTCTCTTTAAAAATCTCTCTAAAAAAAATCTCTCTAAGTTAAAGCAAAGGGATCTCTCGGGACAAGAATTATTGCCGATAACGCTAGATGTGCAATAATGCCTCATACCCGATGCCCAATGTCCTGATCCAAAATCTCAAACGTCCAACTTTAGGTGTACTTTTTAAAAGCTAGTGTGACATTATGACCACCAAAACCAAATGAATTGGATAATGCCACTTCGACATCTAAAGCACGACTAGAGTTAGGAACGTAATCTAAATCACACTCTAAATCGGGATTTTCTAAATTGATAGTAGGTGGAATCCGTTTATTGGCAATTGCCAGCACTGTTGCCACTGCTTCAATACCTCCAGAACCCCCCAAAAGATGGCCTGTCATTGATTTGGTAGAGCTAATTGCTACCTTATAAGCATGGTCACCCAGTGCTTTTTTCATGGCAGCGGTTTCTGTTGGATCATTGATCGGAGTGCTAGTGCCATGAGCATTGATATATGATATCTGTTCTGCGGTCAGTTCTGCATCCTTTAAGGCCAGCTGGATGGCTCGAGCAGCACCTTCACCACCAGGTACAGGTGAGGTCATATGGTAAGCATCACAGGTCATGCCGTAGCCGACAATTTCTGCATAAATTCTTGCGCCGCGACTTAGAGCATGGTTCAGTTCTTCTAAAATTAAAATTCCTGACCCTTCACCCATGACGAATCCGTCGCGATCGCGGTCAAATGGGCGGCTAGCATGAGCCGGATCATCATTGCGAGTTGAAAGTGTTCTTGCTGCGGCAAACCCAGCTATTGATAAAGGTGTAATTGCTGCCTCTGTGCCGCCACAAATCATTGCTTGAGCATATCCACCTTGAACCAGGCGAAAGGCATCTCCTATAGCATTTGAACCAGCAGCGCAGGCAGTTACAGAACAAGAGTTTGGTCCTTTGGCACCAGTATGAATTGCGGTTAGCCCCGCTGCCATATTGGCTATCATCATAGGTATCATGAAGGGACTACAGCGATCAGGACCACGATTTAGATAAATCGTTTGCTGGTCTTCCAGAACCTTCAGACCGCCAATGCCAGAACCTATCATGACGCCCACTTGTTCTGCATTCAACTCATTGATGACTAACTGCGCGTCTTTTAAAGCCTGTTTTGCGGCAGCAACGCCGAATTGGGCAAACCGATCCATGCGCTTCGCTTCTTTGCGATCCATGTAATCGTGTGGATCGAAGTTTTTCACTTCACCAGCTATACGACATCCATGATGAGAGGCATCAAACAAGGTTATTTCGCCAATGCCATTACGTCCGCTCATCAAGCCTTCCCAATATTGGGCTGGTGTATTACCTATCGGTGTAATCGCGCCAACACCAGTTACAACAACGCGTTTACGTTTAAAATCTGTCATGACTCAGTTTAAAGATGGCTCTTGATGCAGGCAAAAGAAAATTGGGGGTAGGGGGTAGGAGGTAGGGAGTAGGGAGTAGAGGAGCCAGTGCTGTGCGGGGGTTTCCCCCCAACCCACTTTTTGGGGCCCTGAAGCCCACCGTTGAGGCAACTGGCATGGTAGGGAATTGTTAGTTGGTTAGTTGTGAGTCCAGAACTGTAGGAGGGGAGCTACTGCGTTGGGCAGCGAGTACTGCAGGAGGATTTTTCTCTGCAGGGAACTGACGTTTGCGCAGCGTGACCGAAGGTCTTACCCATTTGAGTAGCATCTGTGTGAGTCTGAGTTGTTTAGCAGTCTCGCAAATGGCTTTTTCCCACTGTCGAGGACAAGCGTTTTTGCTTGCCTAGTGTCTCCGATAGGAGAATAGTTAGTCAAATTTTTTACTACTTACTACCCGCTTTTCACTCCCTACTCCCCAACCTCTGTTTAAGCGGATGCAGTAACTTTATTGTCGATGTAATCCACTGCCTCTTGAACCGTTGTGATCTTCTCAGCGGCCTCATCAGGAATTTCAATATCAAACTCTTCTTCTAAAGCCATTACAAGTTCAACAGTGTCTAGGGAGTCAGCCCCTAAATCGTTGGCAAAATTAGATTGTGGTTTGACGTCCTCTTCTTTAACACCCAGCTGTTCGACGACGATGTTCTTGACTTTTTCAAAAGTGTCCGTTTGGCTCATAGATAAAGTTCCTCAACCAGTTGCTAAAATCCGCTCTTTATGGGCTACATGGTTTTGAGCATATACATCTTAACGGAAAGCGTGATCACACGTACACTACCACAGGATTTTCTCTTGAAAGAATCCTTATCTTATCCCCATTTCTAATTAGAAACGGCGAAATCCTAAAATCAGTGGTTGGGCATGAGGCCGCGTAAAGCATCGCTTACAAGATGTAAATGGTTCTGTTTAGCAATTCTTACTAAGTTTTTTTAAAGATATGCATTCTCAGAATCAATGGCCTTGTAACCAACATAAACGAGCGATGATAAAAGAGTTATTGTCAGAAGCGATTGCCCCTAATTAATCAAATTCTATGCTATCCCATACCTTGAAATACGCTTACTTTCCCGGCTGTGTTGCCCAAGGGGCTTGTCGAGAGCTTCACCAGTCAACTGTTGCCCTTGCTCAAGCATTAGGTATTGAACTAGTTGAACTGAAAAAGGCTGCTTGTTGTGGTTCTGGCACTTTTAAAGAAGATTCTCAACTTTTAGAAGATACGGTCAATGCCCGCAATATTGCCTTAGCAGAAGAATTAAATTTGCCATTAATGACTCATTGCAGCACTTGTCAAGGTGTTATTGGTCATGTTGATGAACGTCTAAAGGAATGTCAGCAAACCAACCCAGCTTACATGGATCGAGTTAATGGCTTGCTGCAAAAAGAAGGCTGTTTGCCCTATCGTGGTAGTACGGAAGTCAAACACCTGCTTTATGCTTTGGTAAAAGACTACGGTTTAGAGGAAATTCAAAATCGTGTCACTCGCAAGTTAACTGAGCTCAAATGCGCAGCTTTTTATGGCTGTTATCTTTTACGAGCCCAAAAATTGGTCGATGATGATCCTTTTCGACCAGAAGCAATGGAAAATGTGTTTCGCACTCTAGGCGCAACGCCAATTTACTATAAAGGTCGTACACAATGTTGTGGTTGGCCACTTTCTAGCTATGCCACTGCCCAATCTTTCAAAATGGCGGGAATACATATTCAAGAAGCCTTAGACGCTGGTGCTGATTGTATGGTGACTCCTTGTCCTCTATGCCATTTGAATTTGGATTCTCGTCAACCAGAGGTAGAAAAGGTTATTGGCAAGAAACTGGGTTTGCCAGTACTACATCTACCCCAGTTGATTGCTTTGGCAGTTGGAGTCAACCCAAAAGAACTAGGTTTACAACGCCATATTGTTTCTACTAAGCCAGTGTTAGAAAAATTGGGATTTTGACATCCATGTTGGACTGTTATCAGTACGGTTGTTGTTAGGTCTAATCGATTGCTATTCCCTAGTTCTTCCTGATCGCTCTCTACGCTGGAAATATCAAGTAAAAAAGCAAATATAGGCAATAGAGGAGTTTTGACATCCTCTTCTATCAGAATCCCGGTTTCTTGAAAAAACCGGGATTCTCGGTTTTCATTTTAATTGTGTTACAAATAACATTTACAAATTTTAATATGTTAAGGATAAGCAGAAGCACTCTAACGAAATTGATACAAATTTGTTAAGAATAGTTACAGGAAGATCGAAACAAGGTAACAAATCTTATGGTGAACACAGGTGAAAAACAGTCACCCCATCACGTAGTCATTGTTGGTGGAGGCTTTGGTGGACTTTATGCAGCAAAATCACTTGCGGGTGCTAGTGTAAAAGTTACCCTCATTGATAAGCGTAACTTTCACCTCTTTCAGCCTCTGCTATATCAAGTAGCCACAGGAGCCTTATCCCCGGCTGATATCTCATCGCCACTGCGTTCTGTACTTAGTAAGAACAAAAATACAAAAGTCTTGTTAGGAGAAGTGAATGATATTGACCCACAAGCACAAAAAGTGTTCATGGGTGATGAAGAAATAGATTACGATTCTCTAATTCTAGCGACAGGAGCAAAGCATTCCTATTTTGGCAAAGATGACTGGGAAGAGTTTGCTCCAGGACTTAAAACTGTAGAGGATGCGATTCAGATGCGTCACCGCATTTTTATGGCATTTGAAGCCGCAGAGAAGGAAACTGATCCAGAAAAACGCTCTCGCTGGTTGACTTTTGTGATCGTTGGTGGTGGTCCTACAGGAGTAGAATTAGCAGGTGCGATCGCAGAGCTAGCCTACCGCACCTTAAAAGAAGACTTCCGTAACATCAATACTTCCGAAACACGAGTTTTGCTCCTCGAAGGATTGGATCGGATTCTGCCACCGTTTGCTGCAGAATTATCACGAGAAGCCGAAATCTCTCTTTCAAAATTGGGTGTCACTGTCAAACCAAAAGCACTAGTGACAAATATTGAAGACGATATCGTCACGATTAAACAAGGTGATGAAGTTACACAGATTGGTGCTAAAACGGTGCTATGGGCAGCTGGTGTCAAAGCCTCGCCTCTAGGAAAGGTGTTAGCAGAACGTACTGGTGTGGAATGCGATCGCGCTGGACGAGTGATTGTCGAGCCTGACTTGAGTATCAAAGGTTACCCCAATATTTTTGTTATTGGCGACCTAGCACATTTTGCTCATCAAAACGGTAAACCTCTACCTGGTGTGGCACCTGTGGCAATGCAGCAGGGAGAATATGTAGCCTCAGTTATCAAACAAAAGCTTAATACTCAGCCACTAGCTCGTTTTCATTACATTGACCGAGGTAGCCTAGCAGTGATTGGGCAAAACTCTGCTGTTGTTGACTTAGGATTCATCAAGTTTACAGGTTTTGTAGCTTGGCTATTTTGGCTGCTAATTCACATCTATTTCTTAATTGAGTTTGATAACAAACTATTGGTAATGATTCAGTGGGGCTGGAATTATTTTACTCACAATCGCAGAGCAAGATTGATTACAGGTAAAGAATCATTACAAAATATTGCATCTGAGAATAGTGATAATTTTTACGTTAAAGGCAAAAATACGCAAGCTATTAGCGTGTAGGTAAATCGGTGAGAATAAATGATCAGACCCTAACGAATAATCGTTTATTCTGGTTGCATCCCAATTTGGCAGATTTATTTTGTAGTGCGAGCATCTTGCTCGCTAGATATATGACGCAAGTGAGACGTGAGTGCAAAGCACACGCTTCGCGAACGCACTACTTATTCCATTTAGGGGATGCTCCCTTTATTCTCGAAGCCTACTTAATTAAAAGGCAAGCTAACAATAAAAGTTGTCCCTACACCAACTTTACTGGCAAAGGTAATCTCCCCGCCATGTAACTCCACGTACTGTTTAACAATTGCCAAACCTAAACCATGACCAGGGATTTTGCCAACATTGCTACCTCTGAAGAAAGAATTAAATAAGTTTTCCTGATCGGATTCAGGGATACCAATACCCTCATCCTGAATACGGAAAAGAACTTCTTCCTCAAGAACAAAAAGGTCAAAACGGATTGTACCTCCGTGAGGGGAATATTTAATAGCATTGAAAAGTAAATTAGTGAGTATATGGTGTAGTATTTTTTCATCTAAGCAAGGAAACTGGGTTGGAGTAGTCAGTAGTTGTGAAGTTTGAAGACAACTAGTGTCTTGGTCTTTATTACAGTGTCCTTGCATTGTGAAAACAATCTTGTGCTGAGAATTAATACTCAGTTGAACTTCTGCAATTACATTCTGACAGAAGCTTTCTACATCCAAAGGTTGAGGAAGAAAACTGACTTGACCGACTTCAACTTTACCAATAAGTAACACATCACTCATTAATTGAGTCATATGTTTGACAGCATTTTGAATGTGATTAATATACTCGTTTTTTTTAACTTCATTGAATTGTTGACTATGATGTTTTAGTATTTCAGTAGAAGTTAAAATAGTACTTAATGGATTACGAAATTCGTGACTTACCATTGAGATAAAGTGCGACTTAAGCTCTCTCATTTCTTTTTCTTGTTCTAAAGCTTTGCGCATCACTGCTTCTTGCTGATATTTACTCAGAACAATTTCAATAGTAGTAATTAATTGGTTTTCATCAAAAGGTTTAAGTATATAACCAAATGGTTGTGTGAGTTTAGCTTTTTTCAGTGTACCTTCATCTGAATAAGCAGTGAGATAAATAACCGGAATATTAAGAAGTTTAATAATTTGGTCAGCAGCTTCGATGCCATTCATATTACCTTTAAGCATCACATCCATCAAAACTAAGTCTGGCTGTAATTCTTCTGCTTTTTCAATTGCTTGTTGTCCATAAGCCACAATAGCAGGAACAATGTAACCCGATTTTTCTAAACAATATTGAATATCACAAGCAATTATTTTTTCGTCTTCAACAACCAAAATCTTCTCGTTCATTTTTCTTCTATTCTGTAAATGTAATTGTAAAAGATGTTCCAAATTCTGTTTTAAAGTCAATATCGCCTTCTAATTGTTCTACTAATCTCCAAACTAAATTTAATCCAAGTGATTCAGTATGCAAGGATGTTATATCTTTTGTAATTCCAACACCATCATCACTAACTTTTAAAGAAAATTTACCATCTGATAACATTAAGAATTCTACCGATATCTCACCAGATTCTCTATCTAAAAATGCATGTTTAATTGAATTTGAAATCAGTTCATTTATAATTAATCCACAAGAAATAGCTGTATCTATTTTTAGTAAGAACTCCTTTATATTTGACTTAAAGTGAATATTATTGTTTACTTTATAACAGCGCATCAAGTTATTTGTTAAGTTCTGAATATAATCAGAAAATTTAATTTTTGCAAGGTCATTAGATTGATATAAATTTTCATGGATCATTGCCATAGCGCGAACACGGCTTTGGCTATCTTGGAGAATATCTAAAGCTTGTTCATTTTTAATGTATCCAGCTTGTAACCGTAATAAACTAGAGATAAACTGCAAATTATTTTTCACTCGATGGTGAATCTCTTTTAGTAAAACCTCCTTTTCTTGTAAAGATGATTTAAGTTTATTCTCTACTTGCTTTTGAGCAGTAATATCTGTATTTGAACCAGCAATAAAACATGGTTTATTATTTATATCTTGAAGAACTGTTCCCCGCGCAAGAAACCATATATAACTCCCATCCTTGTGAAGCATACGATGTTCAATTTCATAATTTGTTATGAAACTATTGACATAAGCATTAAACTTAGAGTTTACCAATTCAATATCATCAGGATGAATAAACTGAAGCCAATCATTTAAGTTTTTAGAAATTTCATCATCGTTATAGCCAAGCATGGCTTTTAAGGTAGGATCGATATAAATTTCATTGGTTTGGATATTCCATTCCCAAATGCCCACTTTTCCTGCATGAATAGCTCTGACATACCGTTCTTCACTAACTCGTAAAGCTTCCTCAATACGTTGGCGTTCGACAATTTCTTGATGTAAACGCTTGTTCGTTTTTTGTAGCTCACCAGTTCTTTCTTTGACTCTAATTTCCAATTCTTCTTTGGCTCTTTGTATTTCTTCTTGTGCTTGCCTACGTTCAGTAATATCACGAATAATAATGATCATCTGATAATGAATGGCAGGCAAAATTCGTGCTTCAAAACTTTTAATTCCTGTTGTTAAGGGTAAAGAATATTCAATTGCTACTAGAGAGTTTGTCTCATTAACTTGAAGAATAGCTTGTTCAAATTGAATAGCAACATCAAATGGTAATATATTTTGTATTTTTTTACCTAATAAGCTTTCTGGATTCCAGTATAAATCGAATTTTTCTATAGCATTAAAACTGAGGATAGTACCATCATTTTTGAGTCGAAAATATATATCAGGAAAAGCTTGAAAAAGTTCTTGTAATTCAGAAGTTGTTTGTAAGAGTTGTGCTTCTGTCGCTATGCGATCGCATATTCCTCTTTTCAAAAGCTTATTTGCTTTCATCAATTCTTCTGTTCGTTCTGTAATTTGCTTTTCTAAATCATCAAAAAATGTCTCAAATTTTGATTTTAATAAACAGTTTTCTGTAATTTCTTGCTGTAACTTTTCTTGTGTCCTTAAGAGTTCTGATTGTAAGCCTTTTACAAGACTTTCTGGTGTCACTATAGCAAATAGTTTTCCTTCATCATCTACAATTCCTAAATGACTCAGATGATTTTGAATCATTAGAGATAATGTTGTATTTATATCAAATTTTTGTATTGATGTAATTGTAGGTTTCTGCATCACATCAACGATTCTAACTTCTGCTAAATTTTTTCTAGTAGCGATCAACTTTACAATATCTGTTAATATGAATATACCTAATAAATTCAATTTCTCTATAACAAATACGCAATTTTTGAGTATTCTTCTACGATAAGAAAATTGCTCATGCTTATATTTTTCATTTATGTCACAGCTAACTTGACTGTAAGATACTGGAAGATTAACAACATTTAAATCAATGAAAATTGACTCTCTGTATAACTCATGCTCATAAGCTTCCTCTTCTAACTGTTCTATAAATGTAATGATTTTTTCTATTGAAACATTAGGAGTAGCAGTTAGAACAAAATCTTGAATAGTATAATCTTCTGGAAGCATATAAAACTCTATTGGCTATAATAACATATAGCTAAATATAGGATTTCTTTTATTTTTGAATATGATTTAATAATATTCTTTCTTTTTTACAATCAAGTAAATCTTTAATAAGAAAAAACAAAAAAGCAAAAATATATAGTTCGTTTAAAACATTGCTAAATATAGATTTAGAATAAAATAGAGATTGTTAAATGGTTAGGTCTAAAAAATGCGACTAACCACTAATCAATCTCCATTAAACACAGTAAAAAAAACAGCTGAAGAACTATCTCCTGTGACTAGATTAAGTCAAAATTGATGTAATTACCTCGTGGTTAATACGTAATAATCCTTTCTTGAGAATTTTATTTTTCCCTTGACAGTGACTCAAAAGTGTAAAGTATCTGTGTAGGCTTCAGACTTTCCAAGTATTTTTGTCAAAAATAAACTGATGAGTGCTTTGGCTTTGAGTTTTGCATCTATCGTGGGTAAAGAAAACCATGCTGTCTGTCTTTGGGACAATGTCCCACCTAGTCACCAAACGGCTATCTTGCAGGTAATTGACTCTAAAAAACCTCCTCATTGCATCGTCTATCCTCACACAACTGAGCAACTAGCTGCAGTTGTGGCGGAAGCTCATCGCAATAGATGGCGTGTTTTACCGTACGGTAGTGGGAGTAAACTTAGCTGGGGTGGTCTAGTTGAGAATGTTGATGTTGTTGTTAGTACCGAACGCATCAACCAGTTGGTTGAACATGCTGTGGGTGACTTAACTATTACAGTAGAAGCTGGAATGAAGTTCTCCAATCTTCAAGCAATCTTGGCAAATTCCAGACAGTTTCTCGCCCTTGACCCTACCACACCAGAGTCAGCAACTATTGGGGGTATTATTGCTACAGCGGATACAGGCTCGCTACGACAACGTTATGGCAGTGTACGAGATCAACTCCTAGGCATTACTTTTGTGCGTGCTGATGGGCAAATAGCTAAGGCTGGAGGGCGAGTGGTGAAAAATGTCGCTGGATATGACTTAATGAAGTTGTTGACGGGATCTTATGGAACATTAGGAATTATAAGTCAAGCTACTTTTCGTGTTTATCCCTTACCAGAGATATCAGCGACGGTAGTGCTTACTGGTGAATCAAAATCTGTATCTCAAGCGGCTAATATCCTTCGTGGTTCTGGATTAACACCTACGCAAGCAGACTTGCTATCAACTCAACTAGTGTCTAGTTTGGAATTAGGTAAAAGACTGGGATTGATAGTTCGCTTTCAAAGTATAGCCGAGAGCGTCAAAGAACAGTCAGACCGATTTTTGGAATTAGGACAGCAACTTGGTTTAAATGGGGTGATTTACTCCGCGGCCGATGAAGCTTCTTTATGGCAAAGATTGCAAGAGCAAATCTATTCTTCAACTAACAAACAGGCAATTACCTGCAAAATAGGAGTATTACCTACTGCTGCTGTTGAGATTTTGACTCACGTGGAAATGGGTTTAATTCACATTTCTAGTGGTTTAGGTGTGTTGCAATTTAACAATCCAAAGCAGGTTTTACAAATGCGAGATAACCTGGTTTCTGCTAAGGGATTTCTGAGTATTTTGGAAGCACCTATGGAGTTGAAACAACAACTTGATGTTTGGGGCTACACTGGCAATGCTTTGCCACTGATGCGACAGATAAAAGCACAGTTTGATTCTGAAAAGATTTTAAGCCCTGGCCGGTTTGTGGGTGGTATTTAGGCTAAGCAACAAACCGTCAACAGAAAGGGGAAAATGAGAGGTTATCAGTATGCAAGTTTCAGAATATTCTTTTAAGAAAACGGCTAGTTTAAGTGATTTAGCAGGTTTTGATGAAAATCATCCACCTGACCCAAAGTTGATTGATAGTTGTGTTCACTGTGGGTTTTGTCTAGCAAATTGTCCCAGCTACAGGGTGATTGGAAAGGAGATGGATTCTCCACGGGGACGCATTTATTTGATGGATGCCATTAATGAGGGTGACATTGCATTGAATACAGCAACAGTACAACATTTTGATTCTTGTTTGGGCTGTCTTGCTTGTGTAACCACTTGTCCTTCTGGTGTGCAGTATGACAAGTTGATTTCTGCAACTCGTCATCAGGTAGAACGAAATTATGAGCGTAGTTTCTCTGATAAATTGTTACGTAAGCTGATCTTTTCTTTGTTTCCTAATCCTGACTTGTTAAGAATTTTACTTGTGCCATTGTGGGTTTATCAAAAGTCGGGTTTGCAACAACTAGTGCGTGCAACTGGATTGGTCAAGCGTATATCCCCCAATTTGGCGGCAATGGATTCAATTCTGCCAAATATCACTGCAAAATCATTTCAAGATAATTTGCTGGATGTTATGCCGGCACAGGGTAAGACACGTTATCGCGTTGGGATGATTTTGGGATGTGTGCAACGGCTGTTTTTATCGCCGATCAATGAAGCCACGGTAAGAGTTTTAACGGCGAATGGTTGTGAAGTCGTGATTCCTAAAAATCAAGGGTGTTGTGCGGCGCTTCCTGAACATCAAGGACAAACATCACAAGCAAAGGCTTTAGCAAGGCAGATGATTGATAGTTTTGCAGATACCAATGTAGATGCAGTGATTATCAATGCTGCTGGATGTGGTCATACTTTAAAAGAATATGGTCATATCTTAGAAGATGATCCTGAATACCGAGACAAGGCCAAGGAGTTCGCGGCAAAAGTCAGGGATGTGCAAGAGTTTTTGGCAACTGTTGGTTTAACTGCACATCTATCACCCTTGAGCGATCGCCCATTGACTTTGGTCTATCAAGATGCGTGTCATTTGTTGCATGGACAGAAGATCAGTGTACAACCACGTCAACTGTTACAACAAATTCCAGGGGTGAAGTTACGAGAACCAATAGACGCGGCTTTGTGTTGTGGTAGTGCTGGAGTCTACAATCTACTGCAACCGGAAGTTGCTGAAGAATTAGGTCGGCAAAAGGTGCAGAATTTGCTAAATACTGGTGCTGATTTGATTGCTTCTGCTAATCCTGGTTGCACCTTACAAATTAGTAAGCATTTGCAGCAGCAGGATCAGCAAATTTCTATCATGCACCCGATGGAGTTACTAGATTATTCTATTCGAGGGGTAATGTTGTGATGGAAACCCCAAATGAGTTAGGGTTGCCAAGCGGGACTATAAGCACTTAAATCCTGATCATTTGTTAATTTCGTTAAGCCTGAACCATCACGATTGACCACATATAAGTTGCTTTTGCCACCTTTTTTCTCATTGGAAGTGAAGGCAATTTGCTGACTATCAGGCGACCAAGCTAGGTCATAAACCCCTGATAATAGGAGTTGAGGGGTTAAATCTGTCAACTTTGACCCCTTAATATCTATCGTGTAAAACTTTTGGTTGGAGAAGTCTCCAGAGATAAAGGCGATTTGCTTGCCATCTGGCGACCACGAGAATACATCATACTTCCCTGGCTTGTGGGTCAAATTTTGTGATGTTCCCTGACTCGTATCAAGCAGGTAGATATCTTGCTGCTTACCACCGCGATCGCCAGGTTTGTCATAATAGTAGGCAATGTGAGTACTATCAGGGGACCATAACAAGCTGGAATTATACACCTGATTGTCTGGATTTTTAGTCAAATTCTTGAGGTTTTTACCGTCTGAGTTAATCTGGTAAATCTGTTGCATAGGATATTTTCCTAACCAGAAGGCTATCCGGGTACTATCAGGAGACCAATTGAGACGACTTCCAGCAAAGGTATAATCTCCTGAATTTTTTGTTAGCTTGGTCAGCCCAGAGCCATCTGTATTCATCTTATAGATATCCTGGTCTTTAACAAATGCTACCTGCTTACCATCTGATGAAAGATACAAGGAAGATGAGATGTCTGTTTTAGGTGGAACTCCTCCAGCCTGCCAAGTATGAATCAATTTAGTTCCCTGAGTGCCAGTAGTATCGCTTGCATAAAGCGATTCACTACCAGGGGTATCAGATGTAGAACCGTCACAGCTTCTAGTGAAAACAATTTTCTGACTATTTGGTAACCAAGTAATTTTAAAGTCAGATGCTTTGCAGGGATTTCCAGAGAACAATTGGGTGAGTTTAGATCCATCAACGTTAACGACATAAATGTCAGTATCTTGACTGACAAAAGCAAGTCGGTGACCATTAGGAGACCAAACGAGAGTAGAGTACAACTCTGTCAAGCTAGGGGTAAGATCGCGGCGAGTTAAACTATCAGTCTTGATTGTAAATAGACTGTCTTTTAAAGTTTTGCCATTTCCTTGTTGAGCAGTAAATGCTATTGTTCTTGCTTTACCAACAGAGGTTTTAGAAAGACTTTGGCGACTAAAAAAGAAGTTGAATATTAGTCCCAAGATTAATAGGGTAAGCAGAGTTAGTGATGAGAACTTAGCCAAGCGCATTTTAAAGAATATCATTATCGACAGAAGTATGTCGTACACCAGAATACACGAAAATTACTCTTTGTCTCTCAATTTAATTTACCTATTTTGCAATCTCCCCATTTCGTGTTGTACATCTAAAGCAATCTGTAAGGCTTCATTGAGCAAACGTCCATGTTCAGTAGCTTGTTCAGTGACTTGCAATGCTATTAAATTTGTTAAGTTGTTAGCGAATAATTCTGTATTATTAAGAATAAATCGTTTATTTTCTCTCAAAATTCTTTCTGTCATCAAAGCACGAACTAAATCTGCTCTTGTAAATCGTAGTGCTTCAAGAATTCGTTTTCTTTCCTTGATGCTTACATCTTTATTGCCAGCAGCTTCAATTTGATCATTAATATCGATTGCTTTAATAACAGCATTATATCTTTCAACATCCTCCAAAAGGATTTTGAGAGAATTTGTAATTTTAGACTTAACAATATGAGTCTTTTTTTTCCAAACTATAAATAGTATACTTTGGATTATTCCTCCTAATAGAAAGCAAAAAATTATTAATAAAATCCAAGAAGAAATTGTTTGTCCAAGTTCAAAAACTTGAATAACAAAATCAAATACAGTATATGTTAAGAATAATGTAGAAAATCCAATAAAAAATACAGTCATACCTTCAGAGCCTCTTAGCTTTTTGATAAAGCTTTTGACTCCTTTTTTGATAGGATTAACAATGAAAATTAGTTGTTCATTAACTGGCAAATTAGTCAAGCTCTGTAATTCTTTTCGAGTAATCTCTAATCCTTGTAAATCATCTCGCACAGATATAGAATCCTTGTAGTTAAAATAGTTTTATATTACTATATAATAATCAAATAGACCAAGATTTAATCCTTGGCCCATTATATATTTTTGTCACAAAAATTAATTTTCTCTTGTGAAAGATCCACTTTTGTAAAATCTACTACAAAAGATTTAGTACGTTTTCAATACTTTTGAAAGTTAATGCTATTGAACTGCGAGAAAAAAGTAACAGTTGTCAACTAAGCTTGCCCTAACCAATCTTTAATTTCCTCAATGAGCCAGTGACGTTCCACCGTCGCAAGAGGACTAGTCGTGAATTTCCATTGAACATTTTGGATCGTGACTCCTTTGGGTGCTGAACCCTGCTTAACAACCTCTTCTTCAACGGTAGCAATTAAGGATGTTATACCTTGCCGTCGCCAGTAGCATAAACCAAATAACTTCCACCGGATTTCAAAATTGCGGCGATTAAAGTATAAGTCAGTTTGCCCAAAAGTAGGTAGTAAAGTTGCTTGCCACACCATATACAGCAGTGCCAAAGGCAACAGAAACGATACCCAACTGATAGCACTACTGCTTGTCCAGACATTGATCCACTGGGGCACCTGTCCGACAAAAGGAGCCAAAAACCCAAGTAAGTAAAATAGTCTCAAAGCCTTTTTTCCACGCATAGGAATCTTAATCTCCAATTGAGTAGCAGACTTTTTGATTTGAATCTGACTACCCGTAGGCTTACGATTTAAAATTGGCGGACTAAGTATATGTTTATTTTGCAGTGCTTCTAGAGCTTGACGAGCAGTGCTCAGCCGTTCTGCCACATTTGGTTCAGTGAGTTTGCCAATCCAATTCACAAAACCTAAATCAACACTCACCCGATCAGCAAAATGAATGCGTGAATCTCGATATGGCAAATCAGCAGGAGGAGTCCCAGTGAGCAGATGAATCAAAGTTGCACCTAAAGCATACAAATCAGAGGCGGGAACTGCGCGACCAGCAAACTGTTCCATTGGTACATAGCCATAGGTTCCAACTACAGTGAAAGTAGCACCTTCTAACACTGCTTGATCTTGCACTGCGCCAAAGTCAACTAAATAAATCCGCTCGTCTTCACCCCAAATCAAATTACTGGGCTTGATATCTCGATGTAGCACAGGAGGATTCATCTCGTGTAGGTAAACTAGAATACCTAAGACTTCTGTAGCTATTTGTTCGACCTGTGTCTCACAAAAGCGTTGACCTTGATCTAGCAACTGCTGGACGGATGCTCCAGGAATGTAACTTTGTACCAACCCAAACCAAGGAAATCTAGAGCCTGAGTACTGTTCTAGAACAAAGTAATCTCGACATTTAGGAATGTATGGATGATTGAGGTTTTTTAAAACCTGAGCTTCTCGTTCAAATAGCTTGCATTCATCCAGCTGCATTTGTGGATTGAGAGTGAGCAACTTAACAACAACTTGTTCTTGAAGCTGTGTACCCAAATCCAGTGCTAACCAGGTTTGACGACTAGCATCTTGTCCTAATTTTTCCTGGAGTTGATAGCGATTATTGAGTATTTCCCCTGCGTGTATCATCTTTTGATAACTGTTGACTGATAACTGATTTACAGTCCTAACCAGGATTTGATTTCTTCCACTAGCCAGTGGCATTCTTCTTGAGATAAAGGTGGCTTTAATCTGCCAAAGGAAAATTCCTGAATACCAACGGCAAGATTAACCTCCGGAACTTTGTTTTTACCGTAGCCACCACTATCACTTGGAAAAACTTTGTCAATTTCCAAAATATTCCCTCGCTGTCGTTTCAAGAGAATACCTAGTAATTTCACTTGAATTTCAAACTGCTTATAGTCAAAATAAACACTAGTTTCTAACAAGATAGGCACAAAAGACCAAACTGCCAATACTAATCCAACGATCAACCAAATCCCTGTATGCCAAACCCAATGCTTGCTAAGTATCCATAAACAAAATCCCAAAATTACCAGCCCAGTCCAGCTCGTGGAAGGAGCTAACACTTTACGCCACAGTATAGGAATTTTTATTTGCAAGCGACTAGGAGATTTTTTCAGATGAATCTTACTTTTAGGAGGTTGGGGACTTGCCAATGCATTGATAGCAGTTTGATTGTCTTTAAGAACTTGAAGTGCTTGGCGAGCATGACTGAATCGTTTTTCTAAATTTGGTTCTGTCATTTGTGACAAGTAGCGCACAAACCCAGGATGAAGCCTAACTAAATGAGCAAACTGCAGGTGAGAATCTTTCTGGGGTAATTCACCAGGCGAAATACCTGTCAGCAAATGAAGCAAGGTTGCACCCAAAGCATAAAGGTCAGACGCTGGAGTTGCTCGTCCACCAAATTGTTCTAACGGTGCGTAGCCATAAGTTCCTACTACTGTAAAAGTAGCTCCCTCTCTAGCAGCACGGTCTTGGACTGCACCAAAGTCAACGAGATAAATCTGAGAGTCTTCAGTGAGGAGTAAATTGCTGGGCTTGATATCCCGGTGCAAAACAGGAGGGCTCAAGCCATGCAAATAAATTAGGATCTTGAGCACATCAGCAGCTATTTTTTTAACTTCTGCTTCTGTGAAGACTCTGCCTTGAGTTAATAGTTCTTTAAGTGACTGACCAGGAATATATTCCTGGACCAATCCGAACCAGAGCAACTGTTCATCAATGCAAAAATAGTTGTAATATTTGGGAATCCGCGGATGGTTAAGCTGTTTTAAGACTTGAGCTTCTCGCTCAAACAATCTCAAATTCTCCCACTGTAATTGATCGTTAAAGGTCAGAAGTTTAACAACAACTTTTTGTTGTGAAGATAAATCCTGTGCTAACCAGGTTTGACGACCTGCGCTTTCACCTAGCTTCTGTTTAAGTTTATAGCGATCATGTAAAATCTGTTGAGTTTCCAGCATCGTGTCGCCATTCCTGAGCACTTGATAAAAAACTGCACCTAATTATGATGTTATCTATTTGTCTAGTAACTGAGGCGATGAGATTCCTGATTGTCTAACCAAATTTCAATTGCATCAATACATAGACTCAGAAACGACGATACTCGTGGAGTAAATTTAGGAACTTATTGAAATCAAAACTCCTAGGATCAATTTTTTGACCTGAACGATCCACTGCCTTGTGAGTCGTAATTCGTTCATCAGGAACATTACTTTGAGCAATTAACCAAGCAAGAGAGCGATATTGTGCTTCAGTATAGCTGCTATGGGTTGGTTGGCTATTCATATAACCATCGGGAGGTGATTCTAAAGAGACGTGATAAGCAAAGTTATTCACAGACGCAGGAAGTTGGGGGTTTGTCTGAACAGTTTCTACCCCATAGGAACCATCAAACTCTGAGTTCGCCGCACCAAAAGCTCGCTTTTCTGGTGGAACAATATAAACAACCGTTCCATCTACTTCAATCATGGTGTGATAACTTGCTTGCACACTTTCATCAAAGTGTGGTTCCTGAAAGAAATTCAAAACACTGGATGCAGGTGCATCAGTTTCATGAAGCACGATGATTGGTTGATTGTGAACAGGTATGCCCTTGATATCCTTAGTAAATCTCTCTCCAAAGTTAGTTGGATTTGCCCAAGAAATTTTGTAGGGGGGTCGGCTCTCACTTGTTAGAGTTACAGTAGTATTGACTTGAGAACTACTAAACTGAACTGAGGACTTATCTGTTTGATTTATTGTTAATTCACCTCGAGGATTGGGATACTGAGTCCAAATTGCAGTTCCTGAATTGGATGTTGTGATCTTCTTATGTGTGACTGATACCTTTCCAGCAAGCAGTAGGCAAATAATAATACAAATAAACGGTAGGAACATTAACACCCTTCTAGTTGCCCTTTCTCTGAATCTCATAAAACCCTGTGGTAAGAGTAGAAATATATTTAGTATGAAGTCAAAGTATTTTTCATTGAATCTTATTGGGTACATCCACAGATCCAATTTCTAATCAAGTGGCTGAGTGTACAGCGTTCTACAACTGCTGGTAGATCTTTTTCAATATCTATAGGAATTCCTCTTTTAGCAATTGATTTAATTTCTTTAAGAATATCAAATACTAAATTTTTATTCTCAATCAGTTCTCCTCGGCCAATTTGCTTTAAAGCCATTTCAACAGCAGCACATCCTGATTGCATACCTAATGCCAGGCTACTTTCTCTCCCTAAAATCTGTGGATTTACACTTTGATAAAGCGATTCATCTTTAGCTATAGCTTTAACATGAACTCCTGCATAGTGAGTAAAAGCATTTTTGCCAATAACTGGATGATGAGGAGGAATGGCTATATAAGAATGCTGACTCACTAATTCGTATAAGTCCTTTAAAAAGCTTAAATCCCAACAGGATTGGTTCTCAGTTATATCAATTAAATTTATTAGTAATTCTGCTAAATCAACTATACCAGATCGTTCGCCTAGTCCCATTACCGTCACATCAATAATATCAGCACCTGCTCTGTAAGCATCTAGTGCATTGGCCAAGGCTAAACCCCTGTCATTGTGACAATGAACCTCTATTTGAGGATATAGTTCTCGTTTTGCGAGTTCAGCTTTTAGAGTGCTCACATAATAAGAAATACTGCGGTTTGGCTGAAATGGTGTTGTATATCCAGTTGTGTCAGCAATGCTGATAATATTAGCTCCTGCTTCTACTGCCGCGATCGCTGCTGCAACAACATTTTCTATTGATGAGCGTACTGTATCTTCTAGCGTATAGCGAATTAATAAGTTATTGTTTTGATTTCTTGCATAACTTATGACTTCGACAATTTTCTTTATTGCCAATTCTAAACTTATGTTGTAGTCTTGTTGTAATCTTTGTTGGGAAACACCAAAAAAGACACCTAAAAAGGTGACACCACAATCCAACGCTTTCCTCACATCATCTATGCGGCAACGTGAATGAGCACCTATTTTGGCTTTGAGTCCGGCTTGAGAAATTTGGGTTACAGAAGCAGCGATTTCCTTATCTATTGCCGGATTACCAGCTTCAATAATATCAACTCCTATCTGGTCTAAAAACTGAGCGATCGCCAACTTTGTTTCAGGAGAAAAATAAACCCCTGGGGTTTGCTCACCTTCTCTCAAGGTAGAATCAAGGATCTGAATCATATTTCTTGCTCTAAGAAATGACTTCCTTCCCTTGTTTGTCAACTTTTGTAACATAAAATGCGTCAAGGGAAGTATCCATTTATTGTGACACACTCCCGTGGCTCATGCTAACGCATAGAGCGCGGGGCTTCTGCCCGTGTTAGCGAACCATTGAGTTCTTCTCTGCGTCAACTCACACTTCATGTCAAATGTGCAACATTTGGGCGATCGCCTGCGGTAATGGGAGCACAATCATGATCAACAAAACCATTGCTAGTAAACCCCAAACATCACGCTTGCTATCGAGATCTGAGACATCATTGAGCGCTGGTTCATCAATGAGTGGGATGAATAATAAAATAATTGCCCATAAGAAAAATTCTGGCTGCACTAGAGAAAGGAGCAGCAGTAGCAAGCGAGAAACCTGACCAATGACAATTGCTGTTCTTTGACCGAACATAGCATGGATAATATGGCCCCCATCCAGTTGTCCTACCGGCATTAAATTCAGCGCGGTTACTATAAGTCCTAAAAAACCCGCTATTGCTACTGGATGTAAATCTATCGCTGTTTTTGGCGTTAAATGACTACCCAACGCTAACTTTGAAAGCAATGCCAGTAATATAGAGTGCTGAGGATTGAGAGCATTGGGGTTCAAAAGCCCGGTTTTTTCAGGGGTGGGAATGACTTGGGAGTGAGCCAAACCCCATATTAATAAAGGTAAGGTTGCTAAAAAACCAGCAATTGGTCCAGCGATGCTTACGTCAAATAAAGCTTTGCGATTGGGAACAGGGCTACGCATTTGAATAAATGCGCCAAAAGTCCCCAAGAAAAAGGGCATCGGGATAAAATACGGCAGCGTCGAGCGAATTTTGTAGTAGCGAGCAATTGAATAGTGCCCAAGTTCGTGAATGCCCAAGATAAAGATGAGCGCTAAGGCATAAGGTAGTCCCGATAGCAGTACTCTTGGATCAGAAAGCACCTTTGTCAGTGTTGGACTATCACCAGCCGCTTCCATTCCTACCCAAGTGGTTGTCACTAACGTAGCTGCTAATAAGAGTAGTGCTAATCCAGGTCGCGTTAACTGTTCTTGGTTGCGGGCTTGTGCTTTGACTAATTGAGGATTAGGTACAATGACAAAGAAAGGTTTACCATTGAAACCTTCTTGAAAAATGAGCAAGAAGCGATCACCAAACTGTGCTTCCACATTTTCCTTAATTCTTTGGTAAGCATTTGTTGGCGTCGTTCTTAATTGACCACGACAAATGACTGCTTGAGGTTTGTACTCAATATTTTGAAGGTAGTAGACAGACCAGGGAAAACAATTTCGCAACTGGGTTTCTTCTGTTGGTTCTATGGGACGCACGACGGACAATGGCTCCGCAGTAGAATTTGTAGTCGGTTGTTGTGATTTAGGCTCTTGAGATTTAATCTGTGATTCTTTCGGCGACGACGGACGTCCCCACTGAAACAAAAGCCAGTATAACAGAGGACAGATAACTAACGGCCAGATGATTAACGAGCGTGGTGGCGGTTGATTCCAACCCTTTACCAACGACCAAATAGTCCATGTCACTGCTGGTGTCATCAATACCAGCCACAATAACCACACAGGCGTTCGGGTCATTCGAGCAACACTGCGCTGCACCATTAGGTAAGTCACGAATGCCAATAAA
>Ga0070738_10001920_pt1 | contig 36128 bp, 38 predicted proteins | sample Coa_R2_2_FD_66446 | JGI IMG/M metagenome (GOLD analysis project Ga0070738, IMG submission 66446) | Surface soil microbial communities from Centralia Pennsylvania, which are recovering from an underground coalmine fire - Coalmine... | ecosystem: Environmental > Terrestrial > Soil > Unclassified ...
ATCCTTCCGCATCCGCGACGCTCGCTCTCGAGGAGGTCCTCACATGCCCACTTCCTGACCGATAGGGGTGGGGACTTTTTCTTGGCCAAAACCGGGGACTTTCAAATGGCCATTGACACACGCTACGGTCTGCCAGCCACGCCTCGCCACGCTCATCAAGACTTTGTCACGACGCCATGCTCATTGGCGCGATACTAGGGCAGATGGCGGTCCTCTGCGTCGCGCCTGCGAGGTCCCATGGTCCAGCGTAAGCTCAGGGCCGAGGACGCACGCGCGAGCGGCAGGATGACAGCTACCCCCTGGTCCGACAGAGCGCGTGCTCCTGCTCATCGACGAGAGCATCGTTGGCGAAACGATCAGCCTCACGCTGAACCATGGCGTCTATGTCACCAGGGGCGCCAGGACGATGGCGCAGGCTACGGCTCTTATTGCTGACTGGCATCCGCACCTGGCCGTCATCGACATGGACCTGGCCAATGACCAGTTCATGCGCAGCGTAAGCGCGCCGTCGGGCGGCAATGCCAGGATGCCCGTGCTCGCATTGACCCGCCGTGGCGACCTCAAAACCAAACTGGCGGCCTTCGAACAGACCGTGGACGACATCATGACGGTGCCCTTCTCGCCGGAGGAGCTGCTGGCGCGCGTGCTCGTCCTGACGCGCCGCGTGTACGGACAAAAGGTCGAGCTCACACCGGTGATTAAGGTTGGCGAGCTCGAGATCGACATCCTGAACCGGGAGGTTCGGGCCGGGAGCTCGCGGCTGCATCTGACCAGCGTCGAACAGAGCCTGTTATACGTCCTGGCTGCTAATCCCGGCGAGCTACTCAGCCGCGACCAGATCATGGACGCGCTGTGGGGCGCAGACTACGTCGCCGAAAGCAACGTCGTCGACCGGCACATCCGGAACTTGCGAGCCAAGCTCCAGGATGATTGGCACAAGCCGCGCTTCATTGACACGGTGCCTGGGCAAAGCTACCGCTTCATCGCGACGTCCTCGGAGCTTGTCGAGCCCTCTTAAAGGGCGTCCGCTCTTCTGGCCAAGAGAACCATCGCTCAGCGTGCCAGCGATCAGTCGGTCCCAACCAGCCGGCTGACCCGCCACATGTGCGTGAAAATCTCGAGGTACGTCTCCGCGAAGCCCGACTCCCGATAGGCGAGGCCGTGTTGCGCACAGAATGTCTTTGTCGCGGCCTGGGCTCGCCTCAATTGATTGCGGGGCATCGTCGGAAAGAGATGATGTTCGATCTGCAGATCTAGGCCACCGAACAGAAAGGCCAGGAAGCCAGGAACGCGGACGTTCCGTGACGTCCTCGCTTGCTGCTCCACAAAACCCATGCGCTGCGACTGGCTCAGCAGCGGCATAGCGGTATGTGGTTCGTCCCGAAGATCACGTTCAGGTACCAGCCGGAGACGACGGTCTGCACGATGGCAAACAGCAGACCGCGAGGCACGCCCAGGGCCATGGACAGCAGCCCCACATACAAGACAAAATGCGACGCCACGAGGAAGCCCTCGACATAGCGACTCCTGGACCTTCTCCGCAGCAGGAAGCCCACCGTGTAACGGTGCAGTTCGAAGACTTGGAGGCTGGCAAACAGCGGAGTCAGAAAGAGCTGGTGTCGGCTGCACCATCCGCCAAAGCCGCGCCGCCGGAGGGCTTGCGCCGGGCTTGAGGCCAGCACACCCAGGTCAGCGTCCGGGTCGCGGCCTTCCTGGTTGGGCCTGGCGTGATGAGCGTTGTGATGCTCCCGCCACCAATCGAGCCCCATGCCGAGCAGAAGGTTGCCGCTGAGGCGGCCCAGCAAGGTATTCCAGCGGCGTGAGGCAAACACCTGATCGTGGCCGGCGTCGTGGCCGAGCAAGCCCAGCTGCGCAAACACAAACGCCAGGAGAGCGGCATTGATCAGCTGCAATGGAAAGCCAGGCAGCACAAACAGCGCACCCAGGCTGACGGAGAGCAAGCCAAAAAGCGCCAGCATGGTGCGGGCGTAGTACCACGGTTGTTCCAGAAGGCCTTCTGCGCGAACAGTGGCTTTGAGCTCGCCGTACGAGCTCAAATGGCCGGAGCTTGTCGGATCACGTGCTTCGTGGGGTGAAAACAAGCTCACCCGACAAGCGCGAGGACGGCGGCCCATCCACCACGACGGCGCTGGAATGTGAATGCGCCGGACGGACTCCGTCGAGCGCCCGCCGTACGCGGACGACAAGGTTGTCGATATCGAACGGCTTGCGGATAGCGTCTATCGCTTCTGTTCGCCTGGCGGCATTCTGGAAGGCTGCCTCCGGCAGACCAGAGACGAGGATGATCGGCACGCGACCCCCGTACATCTCGTGCAGCGCAGCCACGAAGTGCTCGTCCGCGGTAAGAGGCACCGCGTCGAGTAACACGAGCGATGGCATTTCAAGCTCGGCCTTTCTCAAGGCTTCCTCATGAGTAGCCGCGGTCTGCACGACCAAGCCGTCTTCCCGCAGCACAGTCGCCATCAAAAGGGCGATCTCAGGCGAATCGTCCACGACGAGAATCGGGCCCAAGCCCCCTACTTCCAAGGTGTCTTCCTTTCTTCGTCAACCAGCGACAATCGACAACAGGCGCGGCGCACAGCAGGACGGCACTCATGCTCCTACGCGGCTCCAAGCGCAGTCTGTCAGGAAGCAGACGCTGCGTCATGTGGAAATCTTCATCGCGGTTTAGGCACGTGATGGTTTGCGTTGCTGCGAGCGCCGCGCGGGAGACCGCTCTCTGACGAGGCTGAGGATGCCTAGATGTGCTCGCTGCTCAAGTTGCGGCAGGAGCAGCCAGGCCTTCCGGAACTGCTGAAAACGGCCGAGCCAAGCACCGAGGACAGGTCCATCGCGGGTGGTCGCTTATAGGCCCTATGTCAAGCGGCTGTCGGGGGTTGAACCGCCCCGCATTCGGTAGAGGGTCGGAACTTCTGCAATTGGCGCGAGATGCGCGCTGTGTGAATTTTGGGCCAAGATGTAGGAGCCAATATGCATTAACGGCCAAAGTTGGCGGTCACGTGGTCTTGAACCCATGGTCGTCCGGGTTGGTTCAGCGGCCATCCTACGGGCGCTAGGAGCGGCCGGGGCTTGGCTTAACCGACAGTACCACCGGTCGTCGTCGTCGTGGCGAGGCCCGGGTGGCCGGTGTTATCTAAAGGATCGAAGGACCGTTTGGCCACACGATGGTTATAAATCGCCCGCGGCCACATGATGATGGTCTAGCGACGGCTCGCGAAAATTCAATCGGTCGAGTCAGTGGTGACGGCAAGAAGCTAGACGGAAAGGGGGCCTTACCACCGCATCCTGTCGAGGTCGCGCCGATCCCGCTTGGTAGGACGTCCGGATCCGTGTTCCCGAGACAACACAGCGGGTGACTCGGGCTTTGGTGGGCTGTGGTCATTCATGCACTCCGCTGCTTGAGGAGCCCCCACGCGTTTGTCGAGTACTCTCGTGACCTCAAGGACCCGATTCCGGTCTCCGACCCAAACGTTCACACGGTCTCCAACCTTCACCTGGCTCGCGGGTTTGACCAATAAACCGTTGATGTGGACATGGTGGGCTTTACAGGCCTCAGTGGCAGCCACGCGTGTCTTATACAGCCGCACGGCCCAGAGCCATTGATCTACTCTCACCGACTCCATATGACGTGCTCCAGAAGGTTAATCCCGAACTTTCGGCCAACTTGTCCTCCGTTGGCGTCACGCCACCCGTCAGTCGACGTGGGCGGGCGGCCATGTTGTACCCCGCCGCGGTGGCAACGCGGTGGCGCGCCGGCCGGCGCTGGTGGTGGTGTGGTGATGCGGCGGTGGTGGCTGGAGGTGCTTCTACAACCGAGCGCCGCATAATCACCCTGATGCGGAGGCCGAAGATGAGCCTCCCTCGCAACGTAATATCGTCGCGCGCAGGGTTCTCCATGCCCCCTTCACACGCCCAAGAACCCCGCTAGAGATGGAAGGGTGACGCCATGACGCAATCGGCGGTGGTTAACCGACCCATCGGAGAGGTTTCGCCGGAATATAAGCCGCCCGCGACGGAGCGGGTGGGATGGACGTGGCTAGTGCTGTATGCCCTGGCCTTCACCGCTACCAACTTGCTGTTCCTGGCTCCCATCCTGGTCACGCTGGCCCTGAAGGTCAATGCCCTGGTGGGGATCACCCAGGCACCGACGAGTCTGGCGCTCGTCGCTTCAATCGGGGCGCTGCTGTCCATGGTCGCCAACCCCTTCTTCGGCAAGATGAGCGACCGAACGTCGCTATCACTGGGGATGCGTCGACCGTGGATGGTCGTCGGCGTGGTGGGCGGTTCACTCGGCATTCTCACGGTGGCGCTGGCACCGAGTGTCGCCGTGCTTCTCGTCGGCTGGTGCATGGCCCAGGTGCCCTACAACGCGCTGCTGGCAGCGCTCGTCGCCGTGCTCCCAGACCAGGTCCCTGCCGCGCAACGCGGTCTGGTATCGGGTGTCCTCGGCGTATGCTCGCCGGTGGCCTCGGTGACGGGAACCTTCATCGTCCAACTCTTTACCGGCAACCAGCTTGCGATGTTCATGGGCCCGTGTGCCATCGGCGGGTTCTTCGTCTTGCTTTTTGCGGCCACGCTGCATGATCGCCGGCTCGGCGAGGAGAACAAGCCGGCCTGGTCGCTGCGCGAGTTAGCCAGCACCTTCTACGTCAACCCTCGGGAGAGTCCGGACTTCGGCTGGGCTTTCGCCAGCCGCTTCATGTTCGTGCTTGCCTATGCCTTTCTGATCACCTACCAGGCCTATTACCTGATCAACAAGATTGGCAGCGGCATTGATGCCGTGCCGCAACAGATCTTTCTCGGGACGCTGGTCCAGGCAGGGGTCCTCATCGCCGCTTCACTCTCTGGTGGCCAGCTGTCCGACCGAACCCGCCGCCGGAAGATCTTCGTATTCGCCGCCGCTCTGGTCTACGGCCTGGCGCTGTTTGTGTTGGCCGTCGTGAGCAACTTCAACGGGTTCCTGGTCGGCATGGCCATCAGCGGGCTCGGCTTCGGCGTGTATAGCGCCGTCGACCTCGCACTCGTTGTGGACGTGCTGCCAGCCGGCGAGAACGTGGCCAAGGATCTGGGCGTCTTCAACATCGCCGGCGCGCTTCCCTTCTCGCTCGCGCCGGCGATCGCGCCGGGCATTCTGGCGGTCGGTCAGGGCAGCTACGGCGTGCTGTACGCGGTCGCTGGGCTATGCGCGGTCGCCGGAGCCGTCGCGATCTTGCCCGTACGCCGGGTCCGATAGCACCGACTAATGACGGCGGGAGTTCGCCAACCCCCTACCGTTCAGGAGGAAGCCAGGCCGCGATCTGCGACCGCGAATTGAAACCTAGCTTGTCGAGAATGTGGCCGACATGCGTGGCGGCCGTGCGCTCGGAGATGACCAAGCGCTCGGCAATCTGCTTGTTGCTCAGCCCCTCGGCCACGAGTCGCGCCACCTCGACCTCCCGTTTGGCGAGCGGACCGGTGTCGACGCCCTGCGACGCAACGGCCTCGCCTGCCTCACGTTCCTCGAGAGCGAACCGCACCGCCTCCTCGCGGCTCAGTCGCTTGCCAGCCTCAAATTCGGCCGCGAACTTCGCCTCTCCCAGCGCTCGCCTCGCTGACTCTTCGGCCTCGGCAAGGTACCCGGCATGAGCCCCGCGGTTGGCAGCGCCAGCGCTCGCCCCGACGCTCTCCGCGGCCCCGAACAGCCGGGCGGCGCGTCGCGCCTGGCCAGAACTCGCGGCCTGCCAGGCGAACGCGGGCAGCAGGAAGTACTCCGCGAAACGATGGTCGATCTGCCGGGCAACCCTCAGGGCCTCACCGAAATGGGCCTTGGCCGCATCCAGGTCGCCCCTCTGGATGGCCACCGTACCGACGTTGCGAAGCATCGCTTCCAACGTGTACAGGTCACCGGCGTCGTGGCTGAGCCGTACGCCCTTCGCGGATATCGCTAATGCTGTGTCCATGTCTGCCGTGAAGAACGCGTGGACGGCGCGGCCCTGCATCACCTCGATCGTCGCGATGTAATCGCCCAGGTCGGCAGCGACCGTCTCGGCCTCATCAAGGAGGCGTTCTGCGCCTGAGGCATCGCCGAGCATGTTCTCGGCATTGGCGGACATCGCCAGCGCTTCCGCCAGCTGCGCCAGCTGATGGGTCTCGCGAGCTACCGCAACGGCCCGGGCCAGCCACGGCGTGGCAGCGGCGGCGTCGGCCCGCAGCACGCTCAACCACCCTCGCAGGTAGCAGGCGTTCACCTGGGTCTCCGGCGAAGCTTCGCCGGATGCCATCAACTGTTCCAGCCAGCTGAGGCTTTCGGTGGTGCCGTGGGTGAGCCAGTAGTAGCGCATGGAGACCGCGATATCGAGTCCGGCGGCGAAGTCCCGGCGGGCCACACAGTCTTGAAGGACGGCCCGAATATTGTCGACTTCCAACTCGGCCCAGGACAGCCATCGGGGAAGCTGATACCGCGCCGTGGCGGCAGCTGTCATGCAGGCTGTCCGGTAATAGGCGAGGCAACGCTCGGCCAGAAGGTCTTGTTCGCCGGCCTCCTGGGACTTGAGCAAGCCGTATTCGCGCATGGTCTCGTGCAGGCGAAAGCAGGCGACTCCCTGCACGTCTTCCTTGATAACGAGGGACTTATCGACTAGCGAGGACAGAATGTCCAACATCTCGCCGATAGCCACGTCCTCGAAGCTGGACACGGCGGCGACGTCTTCCAGCGTGAACCGGCCGGCGAAGGCGCCCAGACGCCTCAGCACGATCTGCTCCGGCGTCGTCAACAGCTCGTAGCTCCAGTCGATCGTGTTGCGCAGCGTTTGATGCCGCGGCAGCGCCACCCGGGCGCCTCCCGCTAGCAGACCGAAACGGTCATTCAACCGTTCGAGGATCTGTTCGACAGCCAGGACCCGGGTGCGGACCGCCGCTAGCTCGATCGCCAGGGGCAGACCATCCAGTCGCCGGCACAGACCCGCAACGGCCATCCTGTTGGCAGCGATCAGCTCGAAATTGCCGGTGGCCGCCGCCGCCCGCTCCGCAAAGAGCATGACCGCTTCGTTCTGCCGCAACTGCTCGATGGACGCTCGAGCGTCCTCATCCGGGAGCGCCAGTGGTGGGATGGGCACAATCTGCTCCCCTGGCACGTCCAGCGGTTCGCGGCTGGTGGCAATGACGCGGATGTCCGGTGCGGCGCGCAGAACGGCAGACACGACCCGGGCAACTGCGTCGATGACGTGCTCGCAGTTATCCACAATGAGCAGCGCCCGACGCTCTCCCAAGTAGCCGGTCAGAATCTGCAGCGGCGTGCTGGCCGCCTGGTCCCTGAGGTCGAGCGCGCCGAGGAACGCGTTCGCCACGAGAGCGCCATCGCGAACCTCAGCTAACTCAACCAGCCAGGCGCCGTCGGCAAATCCACGCCCGAGGTCGGTCGCGGCCCGCAGGCCGAGCCGCGTCTTGCCGACACCGCCTGGCCCAACAAGCGTGACGAGCCGAGCCGTCGTGAGCTTCTTACGGACCTCGGCCAGCTCTCGGCGACGGCCGATGAAGCTCGTCGTCTCGGCGGGTAGATTGCCTGAGCGGTGGCGCGGCCTGGCCATGGTGAAAGCAAGCGTACTCGGCTGAATACGTATCGGATCGGTAATCCTGACGATTCGGGACGGCCGTCCTGAAGCGCACTCTGAGTGCGATGAAAGACGAGCTAGTCAGTCGCCGAGTTGAGGTGACATTCGTTGGCCGCCCGCCAGTGCAACAGGTCGCACGAGCCCAGGGCGTCAGCGATGTTGAAGTCGACGACTCCCGGCTGCGATGCCTGGTACACGGCAGCTTTCAACCCTTCCTGGAAGCGTTGCGGGGCTATGAGGTCATCACCCTTACAGCGCTTCCGGTTCCGGAGGGAGGTGATTGATGCCTGCCATGTGACTGCCTTCGCTGCCAGGCCAACTCGCCCAGCGCGTCGCGACGGGCGCGCACCAATGAACAGAAGGAGAAACGACATGACCATCACCTCGAACACGCTCTTCAAAGCGGCGGGCGCCGCCGCTGCCGCCGCTGGACTCATCTTCATGGGCGTCCAGTTCAATCACCCCCACCTGGATGCCACGACCATCGCGACCGCCAACGTCGTTACCCGCGATTGCCTGAAGCTGCTCATGTCGGCCCTGGCCCTGGCTGGCATCACCGGGATGTATCTGCGTCAGGTCACCAAGATGGGCCTGGTCGGCTTCATCGGGTACGTCCTGTTCGCAGCCGGATATCTCAGCATGCTGGGAACGTCCTACGTCGCTGCCCTTGTCCTGCCTACGCTCGCGCCGACCGCCACCGCCTACGTCAATGACGTCATCGCCATGTCGACCAGCAACCCGGTGACCGGCGATATCGGGCTGCTGAAGTTCGCCATGATGTTCACCGCGGTCGGGTACCTGGCTGGCGGGTGCATCTTCGCCATCGCCCTCTTCCGCGCAAACGTCCTGGCCCGCTGGGCCGCGGCGCTCCTAGCCATTGGCACCCTGGCAACCGTCGGCGTCAGCATCATGCCGCAGTACGAACGGCTGTTCGCGCTGCCCACCGGCTTCGCCCTGGTCGGCCTTGGCTACTCGCTATGGCGCTTGCAGCGCACGTCGGCAACGACGGCGGCCTCCTCGGCCGTTGCTCCTGTCAGCCGCCAGCTCGGCACGGTCGGAGCCCATTGATCGCCCAGGCCGCGGCGCGCCCCACCCGATCGACTCGCTCGATCGGGTGGGTGCCGTTCGCGCTCATCCTCCTGGTGGTGGTGCCCGCCATGACCGGCTCCCTGCGCCTGGTTGAGCTCGCTGGCGGACCTCACCTGATGCCGGCCAACCCACGCATCACCGCTTCGCCGGCCCCCGTGGTCGTGCACATCGTGTGCGCCGTGGTATATGCCATCGTCGGCGCCTTCCAGTTTGCCCCCGGGCTGCGGCGGCGCCGGCTGGGCTGGCACCGAGCGGCCGGTCGGGTCCTGGTGGTACTGGGGATGGCGGTGGCGCTCTCCGCGCTGTGGATGACCCAGTTCTACCCCAACATACCGGGCGGGGCGCTCGCGCACCTGTTCCGGCTCGCCTTCGGGACGGGCATGGCCGCCAGCATGATCCTGGCCTGCGACGCGATCCGCCGGCGCGACTTCGTCTGCCATGGGCAATGGATGGCCCGCGCCTACGCACTGGCGCTGGGTGCCGGCACTCAAGTGGTTACCCAGGGGATCGGAAACGCGGTCTTCGGGATCAGTGAGCTCAACACCGCGCTGATGCTTGGGGCGGGCTGGGCCATCAACCTGGCGGTCGTCGAGGTCGTCATCCGTGTCGGGGGCCGAAGCTCGGCTCGTACACGAACTTCAGCTGCAACCGCTGCTGCGTGAACGTGAGTCCGGCTGGTTCTGGAGCTCCGTGGGTTTCGCCGTATTCCCGCATTTGCGGCCACCGGACGACGTCTCAACTGTATTAACGGCCAAGTTGCGGTTGTCTGTCAGCCCACGCACACGGCTGTCACGCTCACTAACGGCAAAGATGTCCACCCTAGGCCGACAAAGGTGATCCGTTAAACGACAGGGGGGAGAAGCAGGCGGCGGCGGCGCCGGCGGCGCCGGCGGGAGAGCGGCGGTGGTCGTGGTGGCGGCGGCGACGACCGCCCCGCCGCCGTCGCCGCCTCGCCCCTCCTCGGCGGGCGGCGGCGTCTTGGTGTGTGTGTCGTCGGGCGGGAGGAGGAGCGCGCGCGGCGGAATGTGGTGGTGGTCCCCACAGGGGGGACGGCCGCGGCGGCTTTGGTGATGGCGATAAAGGAAGAGGACGACGCGGGCCGGGGATCGTAGTGGCTGCTGCGGCGGGGGCGGCGGCTCTCGCGCCCGCCCGGCCACCGAGTTTGTTCACCCATGACGAGCCATGTCGATCTCGGCCCATTCCATTTGTTTAGAGGATGAGAGGCGGACACAGCCCACCTCATCAGTGACAACGGAGGAACTGACAATGAGCAAACTGGTGGTCTTTGAGAATGTGACCCTCGACGGGGTGGCACAGGCGCCGGCGCGGCCTGACGAAGACCGCCGCGGCGGTTTCCAGCACGGTGGCTGGGGAGCCCCGTACATGGATGCCGTCGCGGCCAGGGTGGCGGGGCAAGCGATGTCCAGGCCCGGGGTACTGCTGCTGGGCCGGAAGACCTACGAGGACTTCTACGAGATCTGGCCGAAGCGCACCGACGGCAACCCGTACACCGAGAAGCTCAACAAGGTTCAGAAGTTCGTGGCGTCGAGGACACTGCGCGAGCCCTTGCCCTGGATGAACTCGACCCTGCTGAAGGGCGACCTCCCCCAAGCGGTGGCGCAGCTGAAAAAGCAGCAGACAGGTGACGTGGGAGTCATCGGCAGCATCCGTCTGGTGCATGAGCTGGCGCGCCACAACCTGGTCGACATCTACGTGGTGCAGATCACGCCCCTCGTCCTGGGCGGCGGGCTGCGGCTGTTTCCGGAAGGCGTGGCGAACCGCCTGCGGCTGGTCGACTCGATCACGACCACGACTGGCGTGATCATCGCCACTTATGAGCCGGTTAGACCGGCCGCGCAGGCCCCGCCCGTCGAGGCGGCCGAGCTGGCCCTCGCCTGACCCAGGCGAGCCGCATGAAAGCACATTCAAAAACGCGAGGACGGGAGACTTCACATGACCCAGGTCTTTGACATCTACACGATTGGCGTACCCGTGACCGACCAACAGCGAGCGCTCGACTTCTATACCGACAAGCTGGGACTGGAGAAACGCGCTGATTACCAGATGCGTGGCGGCCGGCGCTGGATCGAAGTGGCGCCACCCAGAGCAGCCGTTACTATCGCGCTGGTTCCGGCCACCCACGAGGTTCCGACGGGCGTCGGAACCGGCATTCGCCTCAAGACGTCCGACGCCGACGCGGACAACAGCCAGCTGCGCGTCGACGGCGTCGACACGGACGAAGTCCTCCGCTGGCCGGGCGTCCCACCCATGTTCGTGTTCCGCGACCCGGACGGCAACCGGCTCGAGATCATCGAAGCCAGCGCCGGCGAGCGCTAGAAATTTTGGAGGGAGAACAGATGAAACACTACCTGCTGACCATCATGCAGCCGGACGGCGATCCGCCTCCGCCTGAAGTGCTCGATCCCATCATGCGCAACGTCAATGCCTTCAACGACGAGCTGAAGGCCGCCGGCGCCTGGGTCTTCGCCGACGGCCTGCACGCGCCGACTACGGCGACGGTCCTGCGCAAGGAAGGCGACCAGGTGCTCATGACCGACGGCCCGTACGCCGAGGGCAAGGAGCATGTCGGCGGCCTGTGCATCATCAAGGCTGCCGATCTCGATGAGGCCCTGGAGTGGGCGCGCAAGCTCGCATCGGTGCTGCCCCTGCCCATTGAAGTCCGTCCGTTCGTGGGCGAGTACATCCAGGCCTGAGGCCTACCGTGCAGTCAGTCGCCAACTCGGATGTGGAGCGCATTTTCCGCGAAGAGTACGGCCGGGCTGTGGCAGTCCTGGTCCGCCGCTTCGGCGACATCGACCTCGCCGAGGAGATGGTCCAGGAGGCCTTCGCCATCGCGGTGCAACGCTGGCCATCCGAGGGACTGCCACCGAGCCCGGCGGGCTGGATTATTACCACGGCTCGGAACCAGGCCATCAACCGGTTGCGGAGAGAGGCTTCGCGCGACGAGCGGCACGCCCAAGCGGCCCTGCTGCACACGCAGGAAGAGCCATCTGAGGAGGGTCCAGTGGAGGACGACCGGCTGCGCCTGATCTTCACCTGCTGCCATCCCGCCCTGTCGATTGAGGCGCAGGTGGCGCTCACCCTCCGATTGCTTGGCGGTCTGACGACCTCGGAGATTGCACACGCCTTCTTGGTGCCGGAGCCAACCATGGCTCAGCGCCTTGTGCGCGCGAAGAGCAAATTCCGCGATGCGCGGATTCCCTACCGCATTCCCAGAGAGGCAGACCTGCCCGATCGCCTGCGGGCCGTGCTGGCGGTGATCTATTTGATCTTCAACGAAGGGTACGCCGCCAGCTCGGGCGAGCGGCTCGTGCGCGAGGAGCTGTGCGCCGAGGCCATTCGGCTCGGGCGGCTGCTGACCGAGCTGATGCCTGACGAGCCCGAAGCGCTAGGCCTCCTGGCGCTCATGTTGTTGATCCAGGCGCGTCGCCTCGCCCGCACGGGCGACCACGGCGAGCTCGTTCGCCTCGGAGATCAGGACCGCGGCTTGTGGGATCGCGAGCTGGTGGCCGAGGGCCAGACGATCGTCCGCAAATGCCTGCGGTTGAATCGACTGGGACCGTACCAGATTCAGGCGGCGATCAACGCCGTCCACAGCGACGCCGCTTCGGCGGCAGACACCGACTGGCGGCAGATCGTGCAGCTGTACGACCAGCTGCTGGTGGTCGCGCCCACACCGATCGTGGCCCTGAATCGAGCCGTTGCAGTCGCAGAGGTGGATGGTCCGGAGAAAGCCCTGGCACTTATCGACGAGCTCGGACTTGACCACTTCTACCTGTTCCACGCCATCCGTGCCGACCTGCTCAAGCGGCTGGGCCGCACGACGGAGGCTCAGGCGGCCTATAGCGAAGCGATTGATCGCACAGAAAATGCAACCGAGCGCGCGTTCCTCGAGCGCGCTCGTGAGGAGATCAACGATGGCCAAGCTGGATAAGGAATTCACCGCGACATTGGAGAAGAGCCCGGCCAAAGGCGGCTGGACGTAGGTCATTTGGCCAGAGTCCGGCCCTTCTTCGGGACGCGTGGCCTCGTGCGGGTACGCGGCACCGTCGATGGCCAGCCATTCCAGAGCTCGTTCATGGCTCTGGGTGACGGCCGGCATAAGCTCTCCTTCAAGGCGTCTGTTCGGGACGCCATCGGTAAGCAGGCCGGCGACACGGTGACCGTACGCCTTGAGGAGCGGCTCTAATCCTGGCGCGCTAGCCCGAGGCGCTGGAAGGTGCCGCTGACGAAGGCGCACCAAAACAGGGCAGTCGTCGCTGTAGCGACGCCGCCCTGCAGGTAGGTCAGCTTTCAGCTCACCGCTTGCCGGATGAGCGCGGCGATCCTCGCCTCCTCCGCTGAAGTCAGGTCCTTCAACGCGAACTCGGTCGGCCACATGTTGCCGTCATCGAGATTGGCCTTGTCGCTGAAACCGAGCGTCGCGTAGCGCGCTTTGAACTTGGCGGCGCATTTGAAGTAGCAGACGACATTGCCGTCTTTGGCATATGCGGGCATGCCGTACCAGGTTCTCGACGTCAAGGCTGGTGCCGTGGCTTTGATCAGGGCGTGGAGCCGTTCGGCCATCGTGCGATCGGCGTCTGGCATCTCGGCTATCTTCGCCAGGACGTCGTTCTCGCCATCTGCCTCATTCGCCTTCGCGCCACGGCGGGCGGCCGCCTTCTCCTCCTCGATGTGCGCTTTCATGGCGTCGAGTTCCTCGACCGTGAATGCTTTGGACGCTTTGGTCATCGTGGCGGTGCTCATGTTTGGAATTCCTCCTTGTGTATCTGGACGATCTCAGTCCGTCACTGCTCTGACGAAACGCGGCGGGAGAATGTGACCAATTGGCCAAGGTGCAAGAGACCACGTGCTGCCTTGTGGGTGGTGGCGTCGCGTTCCTCGGCCGCGAGCCCTAACCGGGGGTGGGCGGGGCCGAGTCCGAGGACTGCAGCCTGCTAAATCGCGAGCTCTTGGCCCAGGGCACGCAGCTTGTCCGGATTGAGCACGGCATACAGAGCCTGAATTCGGCCGGCATCCACCTCGAAAACGAGGACGCCGTAGAGCTCGCCACCCCGGGTCGCAACGAGCGCGCTCTGGCCGTTGATCTCCTCGATCCTTACCGTGTCGGGCGGGAACTTCAAGAGGTTCCCCACCAGGCCGCGCGACACATTGGACGCGCCGTGAACCGGTCTCAGACCGGCGCCAGGAACCTTGCCGCCGCCATCGCCTACGAAGACAACGTCGTCGGCCAGGGTGGTGTTCAAGAGCTGCACAAGTTGCTGCACATCACCGCTGGAAGCAGCGTGGAGGAATTCCTCGGTCACCTTTCGCTGCTGGTCCTCGCTGGCTTTGAAGCGGGCCTGGTGCTCGGCCAGGTGCTGCCGGGCGCGGTGGAAGACCTGACGGCAGTTGGCCTCGCTTTTCTCGACGATCTGGGCGATCTCCGGATAGTCGTAGTCGAATACCTCGCGTAGAACAAAGACGACACGTTCGAAGGGAGCAAGGCTCTCGAGCATGTACAGGAAGGCCAGAGACAGGCTCTCGCGCATGATCACGGTCTCGGTCAGGTCCGGGCGATCGGCTGTGGCCAGGGGCTCAGGCAGCCACTCGCCGGTATAGACCTCGCGCCGGGCGCGGGCCGACCGCAGCTGGTCCATGCACAAGCGCACGGTGATGGTCGCCAGGTAGCCGCGCACGTTCTCGATGTCCGCTGGCTTGGCCTGGGCGAAGCGAAGGTAGTGTCCTGGACCGCATCTTCCGCGTCGCCCACCGATCCGAGCAGGCGGTAGGCGATGGAGAACAGGTAGCCACGATGCGCCTCGAAGTCCTGCTCGTCGCTCACGACCCTGCTCAGCTCACTCCGGGAAGCATCGGAGCGGCGCCGAGCTGTCGCAGCTGAGAAAGGACGTCGACGACTCCCCACGTCTCGGCGATGCGGCCGTTCACGAAGCGGAAGATGAAGATCTCGTTGTAGGTGACCGCTTTCCCGGTTGGTGCGATCCCCAGATATTCACCCCGATGTGTACCCTTGACGGTGTTGCGGCTGACCACCTTGTCGCCTTCAGCAATCAGGTCTTCGACAGTGATGCGCAGGTCAGGGTAGGCGCGATGCAGCGTCGTGAACACCTGCTTCAGGGCCTCGGCCCCGGTCACGTTCAACGGCACCGGCGTGCGTATCGTGGCGTCAGGCTCGACCAGCTCGTCGATGGTTCTGGCGATCACCTGCTCATCGTTGGTGTTCATGGCCGCGCAGAAGCGTTCCACGATGGCTTTATTGCGCGCCGTCTCGACAGTTGCTGGTGCGCCAGCGATGTCAGCGTTCATGGTGCTTCTCCTGGTGCCTGACCCTGCTGCACATACGATGCCTGGCTTCAGGCCAGCGCGGACGCCTGAAGACCGAGCACGATCGCCGCAATGGTCAGCACGAGGAACGAAGCCGCCGGTCCAAATGAGTAGAAGCGCGCCCGCAGGTGCGCCACAACGGCGCCCACAAAGTAGACCAGGATCCCAGCCTCGGCGGCGGTCCCGATCAGCTTTGCCGCCAGCAAAGTCGCATTGTCGGTCGTCCCGACCAACTGCAGGACGGCGGCCACAAGCAGCCCAATCGCTCCAGCGCCCTTGAGCGCCGCCAGTACTGGCAGCCATGATTCCGGGACGCCGGCGGGGGCCATGTTGACGAGTATCGGCTTGAAGCGGGCAAACGTGGCCACTGACGAGAAGCCCAGATAGCCGCTCAGCAGCAGAGTGACGGTTATATAGGCGATAAACATCGAAATGCTCCTTTCGCCTTCGATTTCGCGAACTAGACGGAGTACGGTCAGGCGCTGTGACAGCGACGCCTGGTGTGCTTAAGCGGCGGCCTGCTGCGACGTGGCAGGCCCGTAGCTCACGGCAAAGCCCTGGCGCCAGCTGGGATAGCGCAGGCTCCAGTCAAGCTCCCGTTTGGCTTTGGCGTTCGACGCTCCGCGGGATTCCGTGGCGAAGCTGACAAGGACATCGCCGGCCAGCAGTCGACCCATCGGCCGCGGTATGTGGAGCGGCGGTTTGGCGCCGACAATCTTCGCCAGCGCGGTCAGCCACACGCTGGTGGCTGCCGGCTCGTCGTCGACGATGTTGTAGATCGCCGGGCCACGCTGGTTGAGGGCAAGCACGGTCGCCGCAGCCGCGTCATCCAGGTGGACGAAGGACCACACTCCGGCGCCATCGCCGATGATTGGGAACTTCCTGGCCTGAACAGCGGCAACAAGCGGATCGTCGGGCTGTCCGTAGAAGCTGCCGTACCGCAACGCGATCCCGCCGGCGGCGGTCACAGCGTTGTCGAGATAGGCCAGTGCGCCCATGGCCTCGCGTGCCGCCGGCGAGGGGTCCAGCGGATCGTCCTCGGACTTGATCGGGTCGCCCACACGAGCGTATCGATGGCAGGCGTAGCTCTGAGCGATGAGCCGAGGCACCTCGTACTGGCGCGCAGCCGCGATGACGTGGTCGGCGCCCTTGGTGCGCAGCCGGCTTGTGGCGGCGAAACTGCGGTCAAAGTGCCTGAGATCGGTCACGTCGGCCAGGGCGGTCGGCTCGTAGATGATCGCCTCCGGCCGCGTGGCTGCTACTGCTTTGTTCACCGCTGCGGCATCCAGGACATCCAGAACGACGCCATCCGCACCTAGCGCGGGAAGGCGTTTCGCCTTGTCGGCTGATCGGGAGGTGCCAATGACCTCATGCCCCGCGGCGCGCAACTGCGGGAGCAGCCGGGACCCTATCGCCCCGGTGGCTCCGATGACTAGAACTCGCATGAACCGTTCGTTCTCCTTATCTGTGATGGGATCCCCGGTCAAGGGAGCCAGTTTGAAATTGGGTGTTGTTTCGTATGGGTGCGGGTGCCCCATCGGCCAGGTCATGTCATGACCACCACCTCGGCCCAGGCAGAAGCGGTGTGAGACCGGGATGCGCAGTGTCGCCCAACCTTATCTAGGTGCACGGGCTGCGCACAGCCCGGCGACATGATGGCCGATGGGGTGAACCCCGCTCTGATGCGCGGCTGCTCATTCTTTCCAGGACGACCGCCCCTTCTGGGGTAGCGACAGGAGAATTGCAGGAGCCAGCCGCGTACATCAACTGAATCGGGCGGACGTGGCGCACCGGTGAACACGAGTTAAGCCGCCTCCTGCCGGTGGTAAGTCGAGGCGATGCAGACCTCGTCGGCGAGCTCGCGCAGCGCGTGGTAACAGCGCCGAGCCAGCTTGCGAGCCACGGACAAAGTAGCTTGTTTGCCGTCGAGGCGATCGCGCACCGCGACGTAGTACGCCTGGTCCGGTGAGGTCGACCGGGCGGCGCATTTGGCGGCTTCGTAGAGTGCCCAACGCAGCTCCGGTGATCCCTGCCGAGCCAAGTGGCCAGCGGAGCGCTTGCCGTCCGACGACCAGACTGTCACGTCCAAGCCGGCAAACCGCACCACCTGGTCGGAGCTCTTGAACCGCCGACAGTCGCCCAGTTCGGCCCAGATGATCGTGCCTGAAAGCAAGCCGATGCCGTACTGCTTGGCCAGCGCCCGCACTGCGGGTTGGTGGAGGCCAATGGCCTGCAGCTGGGCCCGCAAGGGCTCGATTTGATGGTTCAAGGAGGCGATGGTGGCCAGCGCCGTCTGCACCATTTGGCGTCCTGCCGGCGATAGTTTGGCGTGCTCCAAGCCACTCTGGCCAATGGCCGTGAGTAATCCACTGACGACCGGCGATCCCTGATGGAACAGCTGGGCGTGGATACGCTGCTGCCAGGCTCGGCGCTCGTCCATCAACGCGACGTACAGCCGGCTGAGGGTGCGCACTTCCAGCATGTGCGCTGGCGGAATCCAGGACTCGGGCAGACGCTTGTGCGTAAGCAACTCCCGCAACAGTCGGGCGTCTGTCCGATCTGTCTTGGCTCGTTTCTTCCGGCCCCGCTGCGTGGCCGTGTCGGCTGGCTCAGCCAAATGCGGTTGCACGCTCGCGCGGACCAGTTCTTCGACGACGAACCGCCAGCCGGTGCAGCCTTCTACCGCGAACGCCACGTCCTCACGGCCGGTGAACCGCTCCAACCAGCTGCGCAGCACCTGCCGTGTCGCTGGCCGGATCTGACCGGTCGCGATTTCGCCGCTGTCGGTATCCAGATAGTCGTACGTGATCTGCGCTCTGTGCACGTCAAAACCGCCTACAATCGCCACGGGGACCTCCTCGAGCTCCTATTCGTGCACGAGTTTGCACTTGTGCCGAGGGGGTCCCTTCACATTCCATCTTTCTGCGAGAGGCCCTCATAGGCCCTCTCCGTGATTCGCGAACTAGACGAGACAGCGGCGTGTTCTGTGACACGTGTGGTCGATGGCATGACACTGGCTGGCACCAGCGTCAGATGGACTCGGCGGAGGGAAGTCGGTGGCTTCACCCATGGATCAGTCGACGAGCTTTTCGTACACGATTTACATCCAGGCAACACCCGAGCAGGTCTGGCGCGGCCTGACCGACCCGGCCTTCACGAAGCGATACTGGAGGCACCACCTCGCTGGTCCGAAGACGTTCCGGTCGGATTGGAAGAAGGGCTCGACCTGGTCCTTACTCCACGAGGACGTCGGACTCGATGTGAGCGACCCCGAGCAGGTCATTCTCGCGTCGGAGCCCTACCGCCGGCTGGCCTACACCTGGCACACCTTCACGCCCGAGTGGTGCGCCAAAGTCGGCATGGACGAGACGACAGCCAATGCCTGGCGCTCAGGACCGCGCTCGAAAGTGGCCTATGACCTCGAAGATGTACAGCACGAGGTAACCAAGCTCACTGTCCTGCACGATGGGTTCCAGCCCGGCAGCCCCGTCCTGGAGGGCATCTCCGAAGGCTGGCCCGCCGTGCTCTCCAGCTTGAAGACCCTGCTGGAGACGGGATCGGCTCTGCCGGCCACCTAGACCATCCTGCGCTCTCGCGAAGCAACGTCACAGACATGCGACTGGGTCAATCGGCCGTCGTCGTGCCTAGGCTGTCCTGCCCTCATGCATCATCTCCAGCGCCCTCGCGACGCGCCGCTGACGGGTCTCGGGCGACTTGGCTCCCTCGATGGGCAGCACGTACCAGCGCTTGAGGCTGTAAGACAGGCCGTCAAAGAACCGCTTGGCGGTCGTGTCGCCCTCCAGGGCTTGGGCCAGATCGGCCGGAATCGCGACTTCGCGCGGAGCGTTATCCGGTTCGATGCCAACCTCCAGTTCATCGCCAGCCGCCACTCCCGCAGCGGCGCGCACATCGGTGCTGACCGGGATCAGGAACCGCCCGCCCATCACGCCTACGGTTGTGCGGTAGGTGTAGCCCTTGAGCGTCACGCTCACCGCTGGACGTTTGCTCTCGAAGCTGGCCATGACCTCGGGCGGCACCTCTATGCCGGTAGCGGTCTTGCCGTTCAATTGGATCGTCGCTTTGAATCTCACGCTGGCACCCCCTTCGCGCAGACAGCAGTCAACCAGGACCAGCCGAGCAAGACAGCGATCCACAGCCCGAGGACGGACAGTCCAGGCATCGACTGGCCGACGAACACGCTCCCGAAGAACGTCACCAGATACAGGGCGCCATTGGCGGCAGAGTAGATACCCCAACCGCGGCGTCCCTCATGGAAGAAACGGCAGGCAAAGACGAAGCAGGCGGTAATCAAGGCCAGGAAGCCAACGGCACCACACAGCAGGTGTAATCCGCCATGCCAGCTCATGGCGGTGGCCTGCGCGCTGCCAGGCGGGAAGCCGCCCATGGGATCGGCCACGAAGATACCTGCCAGGGCGATGCAGGCGCCGTACGCGGCCACCAGCCTTGGCCCCCAGGTCCGCGTTGGTCCCGTCGCCAACGCATGTCGCAGGCCGGTCGCCGCTCCAATCACTAGCACCCCGCTGATGAGGAAGTTGCCGATCTGGATCCAGCCGAGGCTGCCATTCGTCAGCAGGCTGATATCGTGCCGGCGCAGGTCGAACCCGGGCCGGGTGAATGCTTGGGCCAGGGCCAGAGCCACATAGAACGGCCCGGCCAGCACGCCACTCGATAGGAGTCGGTTGGAGCGAATTTGTCGCTGTGAACCGGTCGTTGTTCCGAGTTGTGTTACCAGAGTCGCCATGTAATTGACCTCCATCGCAGTACTAGACAGTACAGTACCATATAGGAACTGGACTGTCCAGTACTATCATTGGAGGCAGGATGACACCAACCATGATCGACCAGGAGACGGGTCGTACGGCCCGTAAACGCACGGCCATCATCGAGGCGGCCACCGAGCTGTTCCTGATGCAGGGCTATGAAGGCACGAGCATGGACCAGGTGGCCGCTCAGGCGGCGGTGTCCAAACAGACTGTCTACAAACAATTTGCCGATAAGGACAGCCTGTTTGCCGAGGTGATCCTGGGATTGAGCGGCACGGCGGAGGCCTTCATCGACGCCGTCTCTGAGCTGCTGGGCAACCCCAAGGACCTCGAGCGAGCCCTGAAGCAGTTGGCCCGGAGGTATCTGCAAACGCTCATGCAGCCGCGCGTGCTGCAACTGCGCCGGCTGCTCATTGGGCAAGCTGGCCGCTTCCCGGAGCTCGGCGCCACCTACTACGAGCGTGTTCCGGAACGGACGGTAACGGCTATCGCCACCTGTTTCGAGCAGCTGAGCGCGCGTGGCCTCCTGCGAGTGCCGGACGCCATCCTGGCAGCGAGGCAGTTCGCCGTGCTGGTGCTGTTCATCCCGCTCGATAAGGCACTGATCTGCGGGGATAATGCGCGACCGTCCGCCTCGGCACTCGACCGCTTGGCGGACGCTGGCGTCGATGTGTTCCTCGCTGCGTACAGCTCTCGGGGCTGACTATCGAGGTCGATTGATTCGCTGGAGTGGCTAAAGACCAGCGGTGACGTATTGTCAGCGGCGCAGCAGGCGGACGTCAGAGGTCGGCAGGACCGGATCCCCAGACGAGGCCGTCCCATGACCAACGCGGGATGCGCAGGCCCGGCGGGACGTCCTTTGCGGAGCCGTGATAGCGCGCCATGGTGGTCGTCGTCGCCCAGGCAAAATAGTCGTGTAGCACCTATCGGAGCCGGTCATTGTCAGCCAGGCCCACGTCAATAAGCGCCTGGTCGAAGCAAGCGATGGCGCGACGGTCCATCTCTTTATAAGGACCGTTACCGCTGTGCATTCGGACGACCGCGGTTTCATCGCCATAGGCCTCCGAGTAGACGGCTGGCCCGCCCAGTGCCTCAGACCAGTACGCCGCAAGCCGCTCAGTATGGTCGCGGCGGAAGCCATGGCTGAAGGCGTGGCTGACAACATCGTCCGCCATGACCCTGGCGTGCCACGCGCCGGCCCGGCGCAGCAGGCCCTCGCCACCACCTGCCGCCTCGAAAACCGTCTGCACGGCCATAAGCATGGCGTTTCCGTCGGCGTGCTTGGCATCGGCCATGTCCGGTTTCCCTGGTTGGCATCGACGTCTCAGATGAAGGCGCCAGTCAAGCGCCAAGATGAAAGGAGACACAACAAATGAAGTACATGATTCTGGCCTTCGGTTCCCAGCAGGATTACGACGCCATGGCTGGCAAGCCTAGCCCTAAACCGGCCTGGTCAGCAGACGACTTCGCGGCCATGGGCGCGTTCATGGAGAAGTTCAGCAGGGCTCGCGAGGAGTCAGGGGAGCTCGTGGAAACCCGCGGGCTGACCGCTCCCGTCCACGCGCGGCGTGTCCGCCTTCAGAAAGGCGTGCCCGTGGTGACCGACGGCCCGTACGCCGAGACGCAGGAAGTCCTGGCCGGCTACTGGATCGTCGAGTGCGCCAGCTTCGATCGGGCGACGGAGATTGCTGCCGAGCTCACGAAATGCCCGGGTCCGGTGGACGCTAGCGAAGCCTACATCGACGTCCGGCCGCTGGCCGATTCGCGGGCCGAGCTGGACATCTGACTTCGCCCGAGGGCGACCAGGATCTCGAGGGCCTGCTGCGCGAGTTGGCGCCGCAGGCCCTCGGCGCTGTCGTGCGCCGCTTCGGGCATTTCGACGCCGCCGAGGACGCGGTTCAGGAGGCCCTGATCGCCGCCGCGACGACCTGGCCCAAAGAAGGCAGACCCGACAAGCCCCTCGCCTGGCTCATCACGGTGGCGTCACGCCGATTGACGGATCTACTGCGCAGCGAGCAGGCACGCCAACGGCGCGAGGAGGCTGTGGCTCGGGAACTTCCACCCGGCGCCTGGCTGGCTCCCGCGGCTGATGAGGGCGGCGACGAGGACGACACGCTCGTCCTGCTGTTCATGTGCTGCCACCCCTCGCTGTCCCCGGCCTCGCAGATCGCTCTCACTCTGCGCGCGGTTGGGGGTTTGAACACAGCGGAGATCGCTCGCGCCTTTCTGGTGCCCGAAGCCACGATGACCCGGCGCATCACTCGAGCCAAGCAGGCCATCAAGGACAGCGGCATTCCCTTTCGCCTGCCGGCCTCGACTGAACGCGACGAACGTCTGCGCGCTGTGCTGCACGTGCTCTATCTCATCTTCAACGAGGGATATGCCAGCACCGCCGGCGCCAGCCTTCTCCGTGCAGATCTCACGGCGGAGGCCATCCGCCTGGCGCGCCTGGTTCGCCGTCTGCTGCCGGACGACGTCGAGGTCGCCGGCCTGCTCGCTCTGATGCTGCTCACCGATGCCCGACGCGCTACGCGTACCGGGCCGGTGGGTGAACTGATTCCGATGGCCGAGCAGGATCGCAGCCAGTGGAATGCGGAGCTCATAGCCGAAGGGATTGACCTGATCACCGAAACGCTCAGCCGACGGACGCCCGGTCCATATCAGCTGCAAGCTGCCATCGCGGCCCTGCACGATGAAGCCGAGACGTTCGAGGCCACGGACTGGCCGCAGATTGTGGCGCTGTACGAAGCGCTGCTGCAGCTCGGGGACCACCCAATCGTGGCGCTCAACCACGCAGCGGCGGTCGGCATGGCCCAGGGACCCGAGGCCGGGCTAGCTCTGGTCGACCAGCTCGCGAACGACGAACGGCTTGCCGGTGATTACCGGCTCCATTCCCTTCGTGCACACCTGAAGGAGATGGCCGGCGATCGCGTCGGCGCGCGTGACTCGTACGTCGCCGCGGCGGATCGAGCACCCAATCTGGTGCACGCGCGCTACCTGCGCGAACAGGCATCCAAATTCATCGCTTCGTGATGTCCGGAATCCGGCGTTAGCTCCGACGTCTCCAATGAAGGCGCCCATGGGCGCCGTACAGAAAGGAGACGAACCTTCATGAACACACTGTTAACCGAGGCTCTGCAGCACCGGGCACTACCGCCTCGCGGGGTGGCCGCGGCCACCCTGGGAACGCGTCCGCGCGTGTACGTGCCGGCGGCGCGGTTGTCTGTCGGCCTCGCGGCTGCCACGCTGGCCCTGCTTGGCGGTTTGCACGTGCTCAGCCCCGAATTCGATCCGTCGTGGCGCATGGTCAGTGAGTACGCCCTGGGGCACCACGCGTTCGTCCTGTCGCTGGTGTTCACCGTCTGGGGCTTGAGCACCTGGGCCCTCGCGGCCGCGATCTGGCGGCAGGTGGACACCCGCGCCGGCCGGGTCGGGCTCTGGCTCCTGGTGATCGCCGGTGTCGGCGAGGCAATGGCCGCGGTGTTCGACATTACGCATGACGTTGGGCACACGGTCGCTGGGCTGCTGGGCATGACTGGACTGCCGATTGGTGCCGTGCTCATCAGCCTCAGCCTGAATCACAAGGCAGGTTGGGCAGGCAGGCGGCCTCGCATGGCGACGGCCTACCTGACATGCCTGAGTGTTCCACTGCTGATCGCGACGACTGTGCTGATGGCCGTGCAGTTCGCGCGCATCAACGGCGGCGTGCTGCCGGACCACGCGCCGGCAATCCTGCCGGCCGGCGTGCTGGGACTGGATGGTTGGGCTGATCGCTTCTTGGTTGTCTCATACTGCCTGTGGCAGATCATCACCAGCTTGTATGCACTCAAAGTGGCGCCGCACGGCGAGTCCGCCGCGCCTTTCGTTGACGCTTAGCCGGATCGAGTGCGGAGGGGCGCAGCAACAGCCGACCGGGAGCCAAATGAGTATTTCCGGCAACGTTTCGCGGCAGGCGTGAATTAACGGCCAACTTTTCGTTCAAGTGGGGTCGGTCTGAGCTGATTATTTGAGCACCCTTCGCGCACGCTCGCGGCCACTTTGTGGCCGGGCGAGCGGCAAGCCGTTGGCTCAACTGTCACCCCCTTCCCGGCGGGGGGGCTGCCGCGGCCGACGTTGGTACCCCCGGTGTGGTGGTGGTGGTGGTGGGCGGTGGTGGCTTGCTGCCTCCGCCCGTGGTGGTCGTCTTCCTCCTCCTTTGATGGTGGCCGGCGGGGGGCTGCGCTGTTGCTTAGGGTACGGACCGCGTATTGACTCAAGCGCGTAATGCGAAGCAGCTCGACCGACCGGCAAGTTTCAGTGCGGGCGTCGGGGGAGCTCTAGCGGCCTCCGAACACTCTCCCCGCGGGAGTCAGCTGGTCGTGGGGTATGTACGGCACGCTGACAACCACCGTTCGTGGCCGAAACAGCAGCGCCGCCTTTAACGCCAGCGCACTGTGGTTGTGCAGCAAGTGCTCGTACCAGTGCTGTGGCACGAACTCTGGCAGCACGACCGTCACGAAGGCATCCGGGTCGGTGTCCGACAGCGCATCGATAAATGCCAACAGCGGCCGGGTGAGAGCACGATAGGGCGATTCGATGCACACCAGCCGGACGTCACGGTCCTCTTTGGCCCAGCGGTCCGCCAGCTCCGATTCGTCAACGTCGAGTGTCACGTGGACCGCGATCAGCTCATCGCCGGGACCGCACATGGAGCGCGCGAAGTTCAGCGTTCGCTCGGCGACGGCGTCCAGCTTGGCGACGGGCATCACGATGATTTTCCGTGGCTTCACCGCTACCGGGTCGTACTCATGCGTGACGCGTGAGACGTAGGCGTAATGCTTATGAATCGCTGCCATGATGGCGATGAAGATGGGCACGATAACCAGGACGATCCAGGCGCCGTAGATGAACTTGGTCGCGGCGATGATGATCGTCACGACGGCCGTGGCGATGGCGCCTACACCGTTGATCACGCGCGCTGTACGCCAACCGGGCTGGCGGACGCGAGCGTGGTGAACGACCATGCCCGCCTGCGAGAGCGTGAACGCAGTGAACACGCCGACGGCGTACAGCGGGATGAGGGCGTCGGTCTCGCCGCCGAAGGCAACGAGCAGGATGGTCGAGAAGACCGCCAGGGCGATGATCCCGTTTGAAAACGCCAGTCGCTCGCCGCGGTGCGCGAACTGGTGGGGCATGAAGCCATCCCGGGCGAGAATCGACGACAGGCGGGGGAAGTCGGCGAAGCTGGTGTTGGCGGCCAGGACCAGGATCAGCATCGTTGCCATCTGAATCACGAAGTACATGGCGCCCGTGCCGAAGACGGTTCTTGCGATCTGCGACACTACCGTCTCCTGGTCGTTCGGGACGATGCCTAGCTGGTGGGCCAGGATGGTGATGCCGGCGAACATGACGCCCAGGATGACCACCATCCAGGTCAGCGTTGCCCGGGCGTTCTTCGACTCCGGTGGCTTGAAAGCCGGCACGCCGTTGGAGATGGCCTCTACACCGGTCAGAGCTGTGCAGCCGGAGGCGAAGGCCCGGAGGATCAGGAAGATGCCCAGCCCCTCGACCGGGGCGATGGTCGGCGGCTCCTTGGGCATGTCGATGCCAAGCGCCAGCTTAGCCAGCCCGACGATGATGAGCGCCACGATACTGAAGATGAAGATGTACGTCGGCAGCGCGAAGATGTTCCCCGATTCGCGGATGCCGCGCAGGTTACCGATCATGATGATGGCGATGAAGAGCACGCCAAATTCCACGGTATAGGGCGTCAAGTTCGGAAAAGCCGACGTCAGCGCGGCCACGCCGGCGGCGATACTGACCGACACTGTGAGCACGTAGTCAACCAGCAGGGCGGCAGCGGCGATCAGGCCCCACGGCATGGCCCCCAAGTTGTCCTTGGACACGATGTACGAGCCGCCGCCATTGGGATAGGCGGCGATTGTTTGGCGGTAGGATGCACCCACGATGGCCAGCAGCAGGATGATGGCGCCGGCGATGGGCAGGGAGAAGCGGACGGCACCGGTACCCGCCAGAACCAGGATCAACAGCGTTTCCTCCGTGGCGTAGGCCACGGACGACAGGGCATCGGACGACAGCACCGCCAGGCCCTTGACCTTCGTCAGTCGCTCATGGATCTGCTGCTCGGTCGCTAGCGGACGGCCTATGAGGACCCGGCGAATGCCGGCCGACAGCTTGCCAGCTCCGGTCGTTGGCGCGAGCACGTGCTCCCGGGCGACCAGATGTTCGCCTGGCAAGCTCTCGAACGCTGGATGCCGCTTCACCCGAACATAATTGGCTCCGGGTTTGGAGCCACGGACTACCTCACGAACGCGCAGATCCAGCGTGCACCTCCTCCACGGCGACTGAGAATCGGTCCAAAGGGACCTCGACGTCGATACGCGGCGCTGTGAGCCTCAGCCGTTCCCGCACGTCCCAGAGCACGAAATCGAGATGCTTCTCGAACATCTCGCGCGAGCACTGGCCGCCCAGCACCACGCGCACCTTCGCACCTTCACGGGCTGCCATGCGCACGGCGGCCTGAAAAGCCTCTTTATCGTTAGGCGCGCCCTGCAGAACGACGGTGATTCTCACCGTCTCTCAAATTAGGCGCCGGGCATCAGGAAAACGTTAGAAAACCAGCCCCCACAACATGGGATCTTGTAAGGATTTGCTCCGCTGTCGCACCGGCGGAGCGGTTGTCGTCTATGTGGGGCTAGAGCAGTTCAGCCGGTTTGCCGTTCTCTTCGGGCCAACCAACCATGGTGAGGAACACATCAAACACAAACAAGCCAATGGCTATGTCGTTGAACAGCGTAGATAATGGGCCATCGCCCAGCCGCTGATTCTCGGCCCAGCAGAGGAACGCCAACGCCAGAATGACAGCGCGTACCAGTTGCGCTCGGGACGGGCGTACGTATGCCTGGTAAAGCAGGTAAGAGACGGCTATCAGAGCGAGTGGAATCGTGCCAAGCACGAGGTGCGCGGAGCCGGGAAAGCTCGCGGGAGTCGCGTCCCACGAGAGCAGGAGGACGACGCTGGCCAGAGTCACGGCACCAAGGCCGACGGCGACGCGCTTCATTGGTGAGGAGTCTAGGTCTAGTCGAGCGGAACGCGGTAGCCGACGCCCGGCTCAGTGCGGATGAACTGAGGGCCGAGTTTCTTGCGAAGTGACGTCACTATCGGCCTGAGATACGCCGTTTCGGCTCGGTACTCAGGCCCCCACACCCGTTCCAGCAACTGGCCATGTGTGAGGACGCGGCCGGCGTTGCTGACAAGATGTTTGAGCAGCTCATACTCGATGGGTGAAAGATGTATCTCGTCGCCGTCGACGCGGACGACCCGGCTGCCGAGGTCGATGGTGACTTTGCCCAGCTGTCTTTCGCTTTCTGTCAGCGGCTGACTGAGGTGTCTCAGGGCTACCCGGATGCGGGCACCCAGTTCCTGCACCCCAAAGGGCTTGGTGAGATAGTCGTCGGCACCGGCATCCAATGCTCGAACCTTCTCCCCCTCCTCGCCCATCACCGACAGGACGATGACCGGAACGTCGGACCATGTCCGCAGCTCCTCGATGGCCCGGATGCCGCCCATGCGCGGCATGGCCAGGTCCATCAGGACGACGTCCGGCCGCCAGCGCTCGATCTTCGCCAGCCCCTCGATACCGTCGACCGCCGTCTCGACATCGAAGCCCTGACCTTGCAGCCCGCGACTAACGGAGTTTCGGATGTCAGCCTCATCGTCAACCACCAGAACTCGAGCTTGCATAGCGTTACTTGCCGGCGTGGGGCGCCAGCTGGGCCAGGACGCCGATCGCGGCCAGCGAGCTGAATACGATGAGCACAAGCAGAACGGCTCGGCGGAATGTCGGCATTTCGCCGGCGATGGGCGTGAGACCCGCCCAGGTGCTGCCCCGCTCCTGCCAGGCGAGTTGCGAGCAGTCGATGGCGCCGGGCTCGCGTAATTGCTCCGCGAGCTGCGCCATGGACCCCTGCCGTTCCTTCGCGTCGCGCCGGATCGCCTTGGCCACGATCAGTTCGACTTCCTCCGACACTTCCGGCCGAGATACGCGCAGCCGGGGCGCCTCGCTGTTCACGTGTTTTTTCATGACCTGCAGCGAGTCTGGATTGCTGTCGTAGGGCGGTCGTCCGGCCAGCATTTCGAACAGCATGCAGCCCAGGGCGTAGATATCCGTGCGTGCATCGCCGCGCTCGCCGCGGATCTGCTCGGGCGCCATGTAGTCGGGCGTGCCAAACGTTTGCGACAGCGGTCCCCAGGTCAGCCGGCGCGCGCCCTGGCGTAGGGCGATGCCGAAGTCGAGCAGCTTCAAGGTGCCGTCCGCTGTGATGAGCAAGTTCTCGGGCTTGAGGTCGCGGTGGACGATGCCCTGCTCGTGGCAATGCATGAGCGCTTCGGCCACTTGCAGCGTCAATCCGAGTGCCTGGTCGATCGGCAGCTGGCCGCGGTCGCGCAGCCAGCCGCGGAAGGACGTGCCAACGACGTATTCGAGTACCAGGAACGGCAGCGGGGTGCCGTCGAGGTGACCGGTCGAAAGCGCTCGCTGCAAATTAGGGTGATTGAGCTTGAGGGTGATGTCCATCTCTCGCTCGTAACGGCCATACGCCGCCAGGTCGCCGATCATGCCGGCGTGGGGCACCTTGAGGACCACATCGGCGCCGGATTCGCTATCGGTCGCTCGATCGGAGGTGCTCATGCCGCCCTCGCCGAGCACCTCCGCGACCTCGTAGCGCCCGACCCGCTGGCCGATCGCCAGTGTCACGTCGGCAAGGCCACCGGAGGCGGTGGTTCCGGAACTTCGGCTGGTCGGTCCAACACAGCCGGAAATGTGAAGGTGAACGTCACGCCGCGCCGGCCGAGGTTCTCAGCCCAGATGCGACCCCCCAACGCCTCAGTGATACCCCGCGCGATCGCCAGGCCAAGGCCCGAACCACCGGTGTCGTTGCCTAGCCGGTAGAACTTGTCAAACAGCCGGTCGAGCTCCGCGTCCGGGATGTGGCTGGCTTCATTGAAGACGCTGACACGAACCTGGTCCCGCACGACCTCCGCGGATACCGTGATGTAGGCGTCCGGTGGTGAATAGCGAACGGCGTTGTCCAGCAGATTAGCGAGCACCTGCCCAACGAGCACGAAATCGATCCACGTGGGCGGCAGGGGCTCCGCAAGCTGTACATCGATACGCCGGCTCCTGATGAGCGGTTCCAGGCGATCGAGGACGTCGGAGACCACGTCAGCCATCGACGTCAGCTCCAGCTTGGGGTGCACGGCGCCCGCCTCGAGGCGCGACATGTCGAGCAGGTTGCTGACGAGCTTCGTCAGCCGATCCGTCTCGCGGTTGATGGAGTCGGTGAGCTCGTGGCGAACCTCGACATCCAGACTGTCGCCGGACAGGCTCGTGACCGACGCCTTGATGGCGGCCAGCGGCGTCTTTAGCTCGTGCGACACCGAGGAAATCAACGCGGATTTGAGGCGGTCGCTCTCCTGTATCGCTCGGGACCGCGCCTCCTGATCTGCCAGGGTGTCGCGCTGGACCGCGATGGCCAGCTGGTTGGCGAACGCCAGCAGCAAGTCGCTGTCGGCCGTGTCGCCATAAGCGCCGGCCGTCTTCTCGCCGACCACCAGCACCCCTTCCACGCGCGATTCCAGGCGCAGCGGAACGTACACCTGGCACACTCGGCCCTGCTCGGGCGTGAGCGCTCGCTCGACGGCCATGCTTTGAACAACCCGGACGTTTTGGGGCAGCTGACAGACCGCGAGGAGCTGCCCCTCTTCCAAAATTCGCTGCAGCCAGTGGGGCTCATCCGGAATCTCGGGCGACTCGCCGGAAGCCGCCACGAGACACAGCGGGCCCTCGCGTTCACCACGCAGCAGCAGCCGGCTCCAGGTCAAACCCAAGGTTTCGTTGAGCCGCCCCAGAGCGAGCGTGAACACCTCGTCGATGCGCGGGCTGGTGAGCGCCGACTGGCTCACCTCATACAACAGCTGGGTCTCCCGCTGCCGTTCCTGCGCCTCGGCCGCGCGGCGCTTCGCCAGCGCGAGCAAACGGCTGATGACGATGCCGGTGACCAGCAACGTCAGAAGCGCCAGGTACTCGCTGGGATCGTCCACCGTGAAGACGTGAATCGGCGGGATGAAGAACCAATCGAACGCCAGAAAAGCGAGAAACGAGGCGAACACCGCCGGGAACAGCCCGCGCCAGGCGGCCAGTCCAGCGATGCCAAGGATGTACAGATTGGAGATGTTCGAGATGTGGGTGAACGTCTCGATCACCGCGATGATGAGCGAGATTCCGGCGACAACGGCGAGGGCCAGCAGAGCGTCGAGGTTCACCCAGCGCCAGTTCACAGCGACGTCCTTGCCTTCAGCAAGGCTGGGTAAATCACGCGCCGTCTGCCCGCTGAACGATGTGCACGTCGACGTCCTTGGTTCGGGCCAGGACGTCCCGCACGACCGAACCACGCATCAGCTCGCGCAGCCAGGAGTGCGTGCTCTCACCCATCACGATTTGGGTCACATTGTGCTCGTTAGCGTACGCCGCCAACGCGTGGGCGACGTTCTCGCCTTCAGTGGTGACCACCTCCGCGCCCAGCTCCTGGGCCAGGGTGAGCGCCTTCTGCACGTCCTGGTAGGCCTGGGATAGCTTCGGGTCGAGTTTCTTCCGCGGCTGCGTGATGTGTAGAACGACGAGCCGCCCACCGAGCCGTTCCGCCAAGCGGAAACCGCGCCGCACCAGCTGCTGCGCCTGTGACGTGGGTGGCACGCACACCAGCACGCGTTCGGCGCAGTGCCACGGCTCCTCGATGCCCCGACTGTGCATGTATTGCTGCAGCTGGTCGTCCGTCTTTTCGGCGACCCGCCGGAGGGCCAGTTCGCGAAGAGCCGTGAGGTTGCCCTTGCGAAAGAAGTTCTGGAGCGCGTCGTCGATGCGCGATTTAGGGTAGATGTTGCCGTGCAGCATGCGCTTCTGCAGCGCCTCCGGCGTCTGATCGACCAGTTCCACCTCGTCGGCGCCATCCAGCACCCAATCGGGCAGGGACTCGCGGACGTGGATGCCGGTCACGCGCTCGATAGTGTCTTTGAGGCTTTCCAGGTGCTGGATATTGACTGTGGTGATGACGTTGATGCCGGCATCCCGCACCTCCAAGACGTCCTGGTAGCGCTTCTCGTGCTTGGAACCGGGCACGTTGCTGTGGGCCAGCTCGTCGATGAGCACGACCTGCGGGCGCCGGGCGAGGATGGCGTCGACGTCCATCTCTTCCACGACTACGCCCTTGTAAGGAATCTGCTTGCGCGGGAGGACCTCCAGGTCGGCGATGGCCTCCGCGGTCAATGGTCGGTCGTAGGTTTCGACATTGCCCACGACGACGTCGGTCCCTCGTTCTTTGCGCCGCTGCCCTTCGTGGAGCATGGCGTAGGTCTTGCCCACGCCCGGTGCGTAGCCGAGATAGATGCGCAGCCAGGCCCCGACGGTCTGACTGCGTTCCGTCAGTTGTACCCGCTCGAGCATCTCCTCAGCGGACGGGCGTTTGGGTTCCAGCGACTTCACGGGCTACTTCTTCAAGGCATCCAGGTCCAGGTTGAGTTTCAAGACGTTGACGCGCGGCTCGCCGAAGATCCCCAGGTCACGTCCGGTGACATGACTGTTGACCAGGTCCGTCAGCGCTTGCTCTGTGATGCCGCGTGCCTTCGCCACTCGTGGTACCTGAGCCAAGGCGTTCTCAGGCGAGATGTCCGGGTCGAGACCAGAACCTGATGTGGTCACGGCATCTGCCGGCACGTCCTTAGCGTCGCCGACGTCGCCTTTCACTCGGTCGATCAGGGCCTGGTTCGTCGGCCCCAGGTTCGAACCGCTCGACGAGGAGGCGTCGTAGCCGTCCGCCCCCGCGGCCGACGGGCGAGGATGAAAATATTCGTCCTTATCAAAGGCCTGGGCAATGAGTGCCGATCCGACGGCGTTGCCGCTCTTGTCGTAGACCATGCTGCCTTCGGCCTGGTTGTGGAACAGTAGCTGTCCGAGGCCGGTCACTGCCGCCGGGTAGACCCCACCGCACAGCAGCAGGAACAGTATCGAAATCCGAAGCCAGGGCATTGTCTTTCTCCTAACCGACGAACAGAGCGACGATGAGGTCGATGAGCTTGATCCCGATGAAGGGGGCGATGATCCCGCCCAGGCCGTAGATGGTCACGTTGCGCAGCAGCAGGCTGGTCGCGCTGCTGGGCCGGTAGTTCACGCCCTTCATGGCCAGTGGGATGAGCAGCGGGATGATGATGGCGTTGAAGATGAGCGCCGACAGGATGGCGCTCTGCGGCGTGGCCAGGTGCATGACGTTGAGCGCCTGTAGCTGAGCGAAGACCGCCACGAAGATGGCCGGGATGATGGCGAAGTACTTGGCAACGTCGTTGGCGATCGAAAAGGTGGTGATGGCGCCGCGGGTAATAAGTAGCTGCTTGCCGATCATGACCACCTCCAACAGCTTGGTCGGGTCAGAGTCGAGATCGACCATGTTGGCCGCCTCCTTGGCCGCGCTGGTGCCCGAGTTCATGGCAAGGGCCACGTCGGCCTGGGCCAGCGCTGGGGCGTCGTTGGTGCCGTCGCCGGTCATCGCCACCAGCCGGCCCTCGGCCTGCTCGGCTTTGATGCGAGCGATCTTGTCCTCGGGCTTGGCCTGGGCCATGAAGTCATCCACGCCGGCCTCTTTGGCGATGGTCGCCGCCGTGAGCGGGTTATCGCCGGTGACCATTACCGTCCGGATGCCCATCGCCCGCAGGTCGTCGAAGCGCTGGCTGATGCCGGGTTTGACGGTGTCCTTTAAGTAGATGAGACCGTAAAGCTCCTTATTGATGGCCACGGCCAGCGGCGTCCCACCCTCGCCGCCGATGCGATCGGCCTCTTTCGTGAGGTCAAGCGGCACGGTGTCGAGCAGCGCAGAGATGGCGTCGACGGCGCCCTTCATGATGCGATGGCCGTCGTCCTGGACTCCGCTCATGCGGGTTTCGGCCGTGAACGGGATGAGCTCGGCGTCCGCGGGCAACTCGCGCGCAGTCACGCCCAGCTTTTCGGCCAGCGCCAGGATGGACTTGCCCTCCGGCGTGCTGTCGGCAACCGAGGAGGCCATAGCCGCCTCGGCCACCTCTCGCTCGCTGTGCCCGTTGACCGGGATGAACTCGAAGGCCAAGCGATTGCCGAACGTAATCGTCCCGGTCTTGTCTAAGAGCAGCACGTCGATGTCGCCGGCTGCCTCGACGGCCTTGCCCGACATGGCCAGCACGTTGAAGCGGGTCACGCGGTCCATGCCGGCGATGCCGATAGCCGATAGCAGCGCCCCAATAGTGGTCGGTATGAGGCATACGAGCAGGGCGATGAGCGTGGCCACATCGACCGGCGCGCCAAGGAAGGTGGCGAATGGCGCCAGCGTGACGGTGACGATGAGGAAGATGATGGTGAACACCGACAGCAGTACCGTCAGCGCGATCTCGTTGGGCGTCTTCTGTCGCTTGGCGCCTTCGACCAGGGCGATCATGCGGTCCAGAAACGTTTCGCCGGGGTTGGCGCTGATGCGGATCTTCAGCGTGTCGGAGATGATCTGCGTGCCACCAGTCACCGAGCTGCGAATGTCGGTGCCCGGCTCCTTGAGCACTGGAGCCGACTCCCCGGTGATGGCGGACTCGTTCACATAGGCCACGCCCTCGATGACGTCGCCGTCGCCGGGAATGACATCGTTGGCCTCGACGAAAACGACGTCGCCCTTGCGCAGGTCAGACGAGGAGATGGTCTGGATGGAGCCGTCGGACAGCACCTTCTTGGCTGGCGTCTCCTTTTTGGTTCGGCGGAGCGTGTCGGCCTGGGCGCGGCCGCGGGCCTCGGCCACTGCCTCGGCGTAGTTGGCGAACAGGACAGTCAGGACGAGGATGACGGTGACCACCAGGTTGTAGCTCCGGCTGGCGGCAGCCGAACCGAAGATCGTCGGCGAGATGGTTAGCAGCAGCGTCAGCAGCGAGCCGATCTCGACCACGAACATGACCGGGTTGCGCACCATCCAGCGCGGGTCCATCTTAATGACCGCCTGCCAGATGGCGGGGATGAGGATGTACGGTGTGAAGGTCTTGCTTTTTGTTTTCATGTGCTCCTCTGAACTAGCTGGCCGCGGCCCGGAATGTCTGGCCGGCGACCATGGCCAGGTGCTCCGCAATCGGGCCTAGCGCCAGCACCGGGAAGAAGGTCAAAGCGCCGATGATCAAGACCGTGCCGACCAGCACGCCGGCAAATACCCGGTTGTCGGTGCGCAGCGTTCCGACAGTCATGGGCACTGCTTTTTTGGCAGCCATGGAGCCGGCGAGCGCCAGCATCAGGACGATGGATACGTAGCGGCCCAGGATGATGGCAATTCCGCCGCTGATATTGAACCAATTGGTATTGCCCGTGATTCCTGCAAACGCTGAACCGTTATTAGCGGCCTGCGAGGCGTACATGTACATCAGCTCACTGAAGCCATGCGGACCGGGATTCGCAATCGAGCCCAGGTCGAGCTGGAGCGCGAAGGTCAGAGCCATGAAGCCCAGGATGATGAGCGGGTGCATCAAGAAGGCGAAGGATGCCAGCTTGACTTCGCGAACCTCGATCTTCTTGCCCAGGAACTCGGGAGTGCGGCCGACCATGAGGCCGGTCAGAAACACGCCCAGGATGGCGAAGATGATGAGGTTGATGAATCCCACGCCCTTGCCGCCGAAGACCATGTTCAGCAGCATCTGCGAGATGGGCGTAATGCTGGCGGCCGGGGTCAGACTGTCGTGCATGGCATCCACTGCCCCGGTGGTGAACGCAGTCGTGGCCGTAACGAAGAAGGCGGTCTGGCCCTGTCCGAAGCGCAGCTCGTGGCCCTCCATGTTGCCCTGCGCCGCGCTGACGCCCAGGTTGGTCAGCAGCGGGTTGCCGGCCTTCTCTGGGAAGTAGGCCACCGCCAGGAAGCCCAGGAAGAAGATGCCCATGACGGCAAAGAACGTCCAGGCTTGCTTCCTCTTGTCCAGCATGATCCCGAGCGTGTAGATAAGCGATGTCGGGATGGCCGCCATCATGACGATCTCGATGACGTTGGTGATGGGGCTGGGGTTCTCGAAGGGATGGGCCGCGTTCGCGTTGAACCAGCCGCCGCCGTTGGTGCCCAGCTGCTTGATGGCCAGGAGTGGCGCAACCAGGCCGCGGGCGATGTTCTGCTGGCCCTGGGACGTGGCCGTCGGAGGCGCCGGTGTCGCCTCCGGGGTGGGGCTGGCTGCGGGCGAGGGGCTCGCCGGCGTCAACGGGCCGTTTAGCGTGTTTACCTGGTAGGCGCCGGCAAAGGTCGCCGGCACGCCCAGGCCCACCAGCGCCACGCCGGCCACGAAGCAGATCGGCAGCAGGATGCGCGTAATGGAGCGCGTCAGGTCAACGTAGAAGTTGCCAAGGATGGTGCTGCCGCCCAGACCGCGGATGAAAGCGATCCCGCAGGCCAGTCCCGTCGCCGCCGACGTGAACTGGGGAAAGATGATGGCGAACAGCTGGCTCAGGTACGACAGCGTGCTCTCGCCGCCATAGTTCTGCCAGTTGGTGTTGGTGATGAAGCTGGCGGCGGTGTTGAAAGCCAGGAACGGGTTCAACATCCCGAGTCCATCGGGATTCAGCGATCCGAAGACGGCCAGATGCTGGACCTCCAGGATGCTGAACTGCAGGCAGAACATCGCCAGGTTGGTGAGCAGCACCGCCTTGACGTAGGCCGGCCAGCGCATGCCTTCCTTGTTGATACCGCTGACGCGGTAGACGAAGTTGTCGACCGGGTTGAGGATCGGGTCAAGCCACGTGCGCTGGCCCATGAACACAGCCGCCATGTAGCGCCCCAGCGGAACGACGATGGCCATGATCAGGGCCAGCACGATGAGCATTTGAAAGATGTCGAAAGCCATTTAGAACTTCTCCGGTCGTACCAGGGCGTACACCAGGTAGCCCAGGGTGAACAAAATGACGAGCAGCAGAAGAACCATTCCCGGTGTCATGACGCATTCACCTGAGGGACTTGTTGAGCTGGCCGATGCCGCCGCTCGACCGAGACCTGTGGAGCTGGGAAGCCGCGCCGGGCAACCTCCCACATCGCTCCATCCAGATGCCGCAGAAAGGTGCCTTTGGGAAAGCTGTCAGCGAGGACGACATGCAGGTCGCAGTGTTCGCCAGCGGCGAAGCACAGCGATGTCTGCAGCACCTCATCGTCGTTGGGCGCTCCAGACAGGAGCACCGTGATACGCCTGGACCTCACACCCACGAATCACCTCCGGTGAGCTC
>Ga0070738_10001921_pt1 | contig 36109 bp, 31 predicted proteins | sample Coa_R2_2_FD_66446 | JGI IMG/M metagenome (GOLD analysis project Ga0070738, IMG submission 66446) | Surface soil microbial communities from Centralia Pennsylvania, which are recovering from an underground coalmine fire - Coalmine... | ecosystem: Environmental > Terrestrial > Soil > Unclassified ...
GGTTTGCCACTAGGTTTATTTGGAAACTCTATGGTACCCAGCTTATTATGGTAAATCTTGGGATCTTGGCGCACAGCAGCAGGAATTGAGAGCGTCGTGTTCGGTGTCATAACCACTCTACGGTTGAGCAAGCTGCGATTATTGTCTGGATTTAACCAGTTCACTGCGTCTTGTGGTACGTAGCCGTGCTGGTAAAATTTTGTATACCACTCTAAACTCTTGACAATGCCTTGACGTACTTGAGGATCATCAAGCAGAAGTTGACCTTTAGAGTCTAATAGTTGGACATCATATGCCTCTAAAATTTGCTCAAAAGTATAGTAGGTATCTGCAGCTCCAACTGAGAAAGGCAACCCTATCGCATAAATATCCGGTTTTTTATTTTGTTTTTGCTGTGCTCGTAACTTGTCCTGAATTTGTTGCCAAAATTCCCAAAAACCATCCCAATCTCTAGGGATATCGCGTTCAGTGTGACCTACTTGCTTTAGTAAGTCCCGCCAGTACTGAATGTGAATTGTTAACTGATTAATTGGAATTCCATAATAGCCCTGCTTTTTCTCGACATTATTATAAAAATGAACAGCATCTAGCACAGCCTCAGGATAAATACTCTTGATAGGTTCAATAATGTTCGAGACATCTACGAGTTTGCCTTCCCAGGCAAGACGTGGAATGAGTTCCCTCTCGGCACTACTACTCATGACGATATCAGGAGGTTTACCAGCCTTAATTGCTCTTTCAGTCTTTTTCGGTAGCTCATCATTGGTGTAGAAAGAAAGCTGGATCTTGTTGCCAGTTTTTTGTTCCCAGTTGTGCACGAGTTGCTGGAGTGCTTCATCTTCTTCCAAATTAAAACCTTTATCCCACCAAATCCTTAAGGCGGTACTCTTTATTGGCGGCTCAGTGACTGGGAGTGGATCTAATCTAGATGTATGATTTGTGCAAGCAATAAAAATTAGGCTGAGTGTTAATGCCATAAGTGCGTGGAAACTACGGCTCAATCTCTGAAAAGCTTTTGTTGATTTTGATACTACTGTACGTTGTTGCCGATTTTTAGAGCCTTGAGACACTTGATATGCTTGTTTTCGAGATACCATACTGGTAAAATACAATTCTTATTCTGAGTAAATATACTTAGGTTTTCTACCTCCATAGATTGTCTCATCAAAAAAATGAATTTTTCCACTAATTTTAGCTGTATCTTTAAATCCCATCGCACAAATGGCGTTCTGTCTCAGCAGTGTCGTCATCGTTCTCTGCGACTTGTAGGTTTGTCTTCAAATAATCTCGCACGAGATTGCAACCTTCAGCTAATAAATCCAGCTTGAGAATTCGCGGCAAATTCCACAGAACTAACTTGTTGTCTTCACCCACCGAGGCTAAAAAAGTGCCATCGTGACTGAAGTTAACTCCCCTGACTGCAGAACTGTGCCCTCTTAATGTTGCTAGTTCTCTACCATCCAACTTCCACAGTTTCACCATATTATCTACACTTCCGGAGGCCATCATTTTACCGTCGGGACTGAATGAAATTCCCCACACGCCTGCACGATGACCTCTAAAAGTTTTCAACAGAGTACCGTCAAGGTTCCAAAGTTTAACTGTACCGTCCCCACTACCAGAAGCGAGCATATTACCTTGTGGGCTAAATCCAACAACCCACACATTAGCAAGATGAGCTTGAAAGCTTTTTTCTAAGGTACCATCAAGTTTCCAAAGCTTAACCATACCGTCTCCACTGCCTACAGCAATTCTATTACCATCTGGACTGAATGCCAGTCGCCACAAGCCTGTACCATCGCCAGTGAAAGTTTTTACCAATGTACCGTCAAGCTTCCAGACTTTTAGTGTATCATCTTGACTAGAGGAAGCCAGGAACTCACCTTGAGGACTAAAAGCGACTGAGGCAACCATAGCATGAAAACCTTTGAAAGTCCTTAATAGAGTTCCATCCCGCCGCCAAAGTTTTACAGTACTGTCCAAGCTAGCAGAAGCAATCAACTTACCATCAGGGCTAATATCAACATAGATGGCTGGTGCGTTATGTCCTTTAAGTGTTGTCAGTAAATTGCCGTGACGATCCCAAAGTTTGACCGTATTGTCTTGACCTGTTCCGGATGTAGCAATTGTTGTGCTATCAGCACTGATATCAAGTCCATATATTCCATTGTGGTGAGCAGTGATGGTTGTTTGTAATGGGTTATGAGGGTGCCAAAGTTTGACAACGCTATCTGTCCCAGCGGAGGCAATGAAACTGCCATCGGGACTCCAAGCAAGTCCCCAAACTGGTGCAGTATGGCCTCTCAAGGTGTTTAATTCTGAGCCATCAGTATGCCAAAGTTTTATGGTCTTATCCAAACTGGATGATGCAATGATGTTACCCTGAGGATTGAATGCGACTCCCATAACAACTGCAGTATGACCAAAAAAGCTTTTTAACAAAACACCGTCTTGAGTCCAAAGTTTGACAGTGTTATCATCACCTGATGTAGCGATCATTTGACCATTAGGACTAAAGGCAACGTTGATCAGCTTTGCAGGAGTGAGAACGGTTTTTAGTAGCTGACCGTCTCGTCGCCAAAATTTCAGTAGATTATCCTGACTTACAGAGACAAATATCTGACTATCCGGACTCACTGCTACTCCTGATACTCCTACTTTGTCACTTTTAAGAGTTTTGAGTAACCTACCGTCTGAAGTCCAAAGTTTGATGGTACTGTCTATACTTGCAGAGATAATTTGTTGACCATCCTGGGTAAATGTGACTACCCATATTGGCGTATTGTGACCAGTAAGAGTGCGTAGTAAAGTTCCATCTCGTTTCCAAATTTTTATAGTGTGATCATCAGAAGCGGAGACTACGATTTTACCGTCAGGACTAAAATTCACCGCCCTCACAGCTGCTTTATGACCTTTCAGTGTTGTTAATTGGGTACCGTCACGCTGCCAAAGTTTGACTGTGTTGTCTACGCTAGCTGAGGCAATCACAGAACTATCAGGGCTGATAGACACTGCGAGAATAGCAGATTTATGTCCTACTAAGCGGTTATATTCAGTGGCTCCATAAACGGCTTGCGCCAGCGCATTTTTTACCTGATTCTCAATATTTGCATTTGCTCTCTTAATTTGTTGCAGTTTTCTTGTTGCCTTGATCGCTTCTACAAGTGCATCTAAAGGATGATTTGAGGCAAACAATCCTTCCGAAGATGACACTAACGCTCGAATTTCGCTTATTTTTGCTTGGTGTTCACTCTTCACTGAGGAATCGTACGCAAAGTATGTTATTCCCCCTAAAATGCAAGTCAGTAGTAACGCTATACTGACCACAATCAACAATAGTCTTTGTCGAAAAGCAGCTTTTTTCTCTTGATCCAGTCGCGCTTTAATGACTTGAGCACGTTCTGCCTCTAAAGCCAGTTCGACTTCCCGTCTATCAACTTCAATACTAGCCGTTAAAAACTGATAGTCCAGATCACTTAGGCTTTTCCCCTGTGACCAGAATTGAGCATCAATCAATGCTTGTCCACGCAATAGCCGCGACTTATCTTGTCGGTTAGAAGCAATCCAGGCATTCAATGATTGGGAGTAAGGACGTAGATTTTGTAATTGTCTTTCTACCCATTCCAGGCAAAAAACTTCTCGATAAATGGGGTTTTTAATTCGCAAATAACCTTGGTGTTTGACTACTAAACCTGATAGCAGTAGTTCGACTTGTTCTTGCGAGTCGTCTGTGGGAATTTCAACTCCCTGCAAAAGCTGCTGATATATACCTAGTAACCTACCAGACCATTGCTCTTTTCGTAAAATGCGATCCCTAATTGTCCTTAAATGCTCTGGCAAATCTTGCGATTCCCAGTGGTCAATTACCTGCGATCGCACTAGATTCTCTATCCACTCAGCCTCCATTCCAGGGGTTGGTGGTAGCTGATGAGTTTGCATTGAGTGGGTTGTTTTGAGCACCAACTGACAGAGCTTTTGCGTTAGAAACGGTTGTCCCCCAGTCCAATCTATGATTTCTTTAAAAACAGCATGGGGGTTACTGACCCGACCCTCTAATCCAAAAATCAGCGGTTGCGCTTCCTGCAGTTGAAATCCCTCTAGCTCGATAGCTGTACCAATGTTAAAGGGTGTCCTTTTTTTATCACGAATTAAATCGGAAGGCGTAGCTACTCCAAACAGAGCCCATGTGAGGCGCGAGTATTCTGAATTATAGGCTCTTTGGTTGTAGCAATGGCGAATTAAGGCAAAAAAATCATCAACAGAGAAGTTCAGGCTCAATATGCTATCAATTTCATCAACAAAGATAAAAAGTTGGCGATTGGGAAGGTTAACCAACAGCACCTCTTCAATAAATTTACTCAATCGCTGCAAGAGTGAAATATCTTCATGCTCCTGCCACCAAGCCTTGAAGTTTAATTTACCTACTAGATTGAACCCATACAAAAGCTCCACCACTATGCCTTTATACCACTGTAATGGGTTGATATTTTCACTACCAATCTGGGTCATATCAATGTGGGTGCAACTAAACCCCTCAAGTTGCAACTGATACCTAGTATGGACTAACAGCGAAGACTTACCCATTTGCCGTGAGTTGAAAACGTAACAAAACTCACCTGCTTTTAGTGCACGATAAAGTTCACCATCCGCGCGGCGCTCAACATAGTTGAGGTCATCGAATCTTAAGCAACCGCCAACTTTATAGATGTGTGAATTCATTTTTGTAAATTCGTGCAATTGAAATGACAGACGATGTATTTCTAATCAGGCAACTAGCATCATTTAACTTTCCGTATATGCTCTTATTCTGCCCAAGGTGAAGGGATGACTGTTGTGGAAAGCACTTTCTCTGTAATCAATTTGATAGCGGTTTCTCCACAGTTAGGACACTTGACTTTTATTTCTTGTACCTGATCGCGTCCTTTGAATTCTTTGACTACAGGTTTTCCACTGCATTCACTTAACAACCCTTGTAGGCAATGGTAGCACTCATAGAAAACACGCTGGACAGGCTGATCACAATCGAGGATGCGAATATGTTGGCACTTTTCTGGTGGTAGCTCTGGGTTAGGAATGATTTTTTTGGGTTTTCTAGCAGATGATTCTGTCATTGTCCTTCCTTTGCCTTTGCATAAATGATACAGTGAAATCCCTCAACACCTACAGATAACGATCTAGTACTTTCCGCTCCTTTCGCAATACACCAATTTTTTAAGGATGCGATCGCGCACCTCATTATCATCCAATTGTATCCAAAACTCAAATTAGAGCAGCGATCGCGCTCACTAAGCATACATGAAAAATTTTTTCTTGACTGTCTACTTTTAACAAGGGCACTGTATTTATTGTTGCACTTTTTACTTTATTATACATTTTTATTATTTTTTTAGGTGCTACTCCTACGGCTCTGATGTTTTTTCAAAATTTTATCTTATGCCATCTGAATTCATGAAGTCTGAGTTTTTGACAAGATAAAAAATAATCAACACTATTGTATTTCTTCCTACATAAAATGTTGATATATATTGAAAATTTAAATTAATAAAAAATATTTAAGTTTGTGTAAATGCTTTTCTATAAGCTTTTTGGCTTCCTATATTAAGCAACTACTTGGGATAAATAACTATTTATTGCAAACTTTACATATTCTTTATGCAAGAAGCTATTTCAAGTTTTATGATAAATTTAAACAAACATTGCATGTTTTCCAAATCAGTCAAGAATCTCTTTTAAGTCAAACCACAATGGTTTAGTGCTAAGAAGTATTTCTAGGACCTATGCCATATCAAACTAAACATGAAGTACTCAACTTAGCTCATTTTTCGAATGAAGCTGAACTTGCACTATATATCATTTGTTTTTACCAACACAAATGATATATATGGACACCATTGAGATAACTGTCATTCCTAGAAAGTGCTTGCATATGGAAATGGATTAGGGAAAAATCCTCTCTCTCAATAAGTAGAATCCTCTTCAGGAGTTTAGCTTAGTTAAGCAGTTTTACTAGCCTAAATCAAAAAATAGTATCCATAGTGTTGTTTTCTATCTTTTATGGAGACCCAGTTCTACATGAATAACTAGAAGCAAACTCTGGTTTTGCCTAACTAGCAATAGGATCAATCTACATTTCTTGACAAGAATTACTTTCCAGTGAAAAGTATCTAAAAACAATGCAACTACATACACCTAGTCAGCTAAAACAGCTTCAACAGGATCTTCCATATTTAGTTGAAATCCAGGAGTGGGTTGAAAGTTTTGTTGCAAAACCTCATCCTATTGTAGGCAGAAATGGTCCTGTGTGCCCTTTTGTTCCTCACGCACTTAGGTTAAATAGCATGCATTTAGGAGTTCTTTGGGTTAAAAATTTGGAGCTACCGCAAATTGCACAGACAGTTTTAAGCTACCGAGATTTTTTCCTAGAGCTAGAACCCACAAAAGGAGAAGCTGCTATCAAAAAAACAATCATACTCATTGTTCCTGATATAGATATAGAGAATGCTCCTAACATCATTGATGTTGTTCAAAAAAAAGTTAAGCCTTTTTTTGTCGAATCAGGGCTGATGATAGGAGAGTTTCACATGCGTACGGAAAGCCCTGGTCTTCACAATCCAAATTTTCGTCCACTTCGCAGCCCAGTTCCGATGTTTGTTCTTCGGAGTATGGTTGAAGCTGATATTGCTTTTCTCCAAGATGAGAATTTGCACTTACGCATTAAATATCTGGAAGCTTATGTACAACATATGGAAGGAAGATATTCCAAATATTTTGAACAGAGTATTAAAGATAAAACTAAGTTAATCAAGGCTCGTGAATTAGTTTCACTAGCACGAGAGCAGCTTCAATTAGAGGCTGCTCTTGCATAATGAGAGTACTTTTCTAAGGCAATGCTTTGTTAACAAACTTAGTGTATCCAAGCATTCAATATTTTTCACTTATTTGTGTGTTTCTCCCCCAGTAAATTCGCATCAATAACTCTGAGTTTATTAATCCAGTGAGTCACTTTATTTACATCAGCTTCGAAAGATTTTGGCAGCCATTTATACATTGAGCAAAAAAATGAGGAAATTTCTGGACTAAGCACGAAGCTATTTAAACAGGAGATTTTCAACAGATGGATACATACAAACAGCAGTTGACGCATTCTAGCTATTACAAGCAGAAGATGGCTGATAATCCTCACCAGTTAGTGGTGGAGTGGAATCAAACCCAAGTTAACTATCCTCAATCTCAGTGTATTCATCAGTTTTTTGAAGCTCAGGTAGAAAAAACACCAGATGCAATAGCAGTTATTTTTGACGATGTAGAAACATTAGCTGCAGTATCTCTAAGTCTGACATATCGAGAGTTAAATGAGCGCGCCAACCAATTAGCACACCATTTACAAACATTGGGAGTAAAACCCGATGTGCTAGTTGCTGTGTGTGCTGAGCGATCGCTCTTAATGGTCGTTGGCATCTTAGGCATTCTCAAAGCGGGTGGTGCTTATGTACCATTAGATCCACAATATCCAACGGAGCGATTGGCTTTCATCTTAGATGATACCCAGGCACCTATAGTGCTCACTCAACAAAAATGGGTCAAAAACTTACCAAATCATGAAGCACAAGTTATTTGTCTAGATTCAGATTGGGAAATTATCGCCAACAATAGCCGTGAAAATCCTGTTAGTGAAGTCACTCCTGATCACCTGATGTATGTCATCTATACCTCAGGTTCTACAGGGAAACCCAAAGGCGTGATGATTCCTCATCGTGGAATCTCTAATATGCTCTACTGGCGGCAAACAACTTTTGGCATTACCCCACAAGACAAAGTCTTACAGACGATTTCATTTAGTTTTGACCCTTCAGTTTGGCAGGTTTTTTGGCCCTTGGCGTTTGGAGCACAGTTGGTCATGGCTCGTCCAGGCGGACATCAGGATAGTGCTTACTTGATCAAGACGATAATTGAACAGCAGATCACAATCCTTGGTTTAGTACCTTCCATACTGCGCATGTTAGTTGAAGAGCCAGAACTTGAAAGTTGTAAACAGCTCAAGCACGTCACTACAGGTGGAGAGGCTTTACCAATTGAACTCATGGAGCACTTCCTAAACCGCCTGAATTTGGAAAATGTACTACTCAATTGTTATGGTCCTACAGAAACATCCATTGATGCGACTTACTGGATATGCCAAAGAGGAAAGTATGATTTAAGTGCTCCGATTGGTCGTCCCATTGCTAATGTCCAAACATATATATTGAATGAAAATTTGCAGCCTGTTGCTATTGGTGAATCAGGTGAACTGTACATTGGTGGTGCTGGTTTAGCACGAGGCTATCTCAACCATCCCGAATTGACCAATCAGAAGTTCATTCCCAATCCCTTTTTTGAGAGCAGGGGAGCAGAGGAGCAGAGGGGCAATTCTGAGAGGATTTATAAGACTGGGGATTTAGCGCGATATTTGCCGGATGGGAATATAGAGTTCCTGGGGCGCGTTGACGACCAGGTGAAGCTCCGTGGCTTCCGCGTTGAGTTGGGAGAAATTGAAGCCATCTTAGGTCAACACTCGGCACTGCAACAAGCTGTGGTGATGGTAAGAGAGGATGTTCCTGGCAATCAGCAACTTGTAGCATATGTTGTTGCGAAGTCAGGGCAAACCAATAACCAAATTGAACTACGCTCTTTTTTACAACAGAGGCTACCTGAGTACATGGTGCCTGCTGCTTTCGTGTTTTTAGATGCTCTGCCATTAAATGCCAATGGCAAAATAGATCGTCGTGCTGTACCTGTACCAGATTCTTCTAGCTTTATTCACTCCAACAGCTTTGTCGCACCCCGCACTCCCATAGAAAAGGTGTTGACGTCGATTTGGGAGCAAGTTCTTGGTCTGGAACAAATTGGTATCAATGATAACTTCTTTGCCTTGGGTGGACATTCATTACTTGCTACCAGAGTGATTTCTCGGGTGCATGAAGTTCTACAGGTAGAACTTTCTCTACCTAGCTTGTTTGAGGCACCCTCTGTAGCTGGTCTAGCTAGGCGCATTGAGATGCTAAATGGAATAGAACCGGAAAAATTTGCAGCTATTCAACCCGTATCACGAGATACTGATCTACCACTGTCGTTTGCGCAAACAAGACTGTGGTTCCTTAACCAACTAGAGCGCGAAAGCACTGCATACAACATCCCCATGGCTCTGCATTTGATGGGCACACTCAATGTAGCTGCTCTGGAGATGGCTGTCCAAGAAATTGTATGGCGTCACGAAGTTTTGCGTACCACCTTTAAACTTGTGAATGGCTCACCTGTGCAAGTAATCGCTCCCCCAGTCATAGATTTCAATGTGCTGATTAGGGATGTAGGGGTAACTCAAGCTCAAAATTCACAATGGGATGAAGTTCAACATCTAGTTACAGAAGAATCCCAGAAACCATTTGACCTGGAAAAGGGTCCTTTATTGCGAGTCACTTTGCTACGACTAGACAAAAAATCTCACGTGTTACTGGTGACAATGCATCATATCATCTCTGATGGATGGTCACTGGGAATTTTTGTCCGAGAATTATCGAGCCTCTATACAGCCTTCTCAAATGGAACTTCTTTACCCTTGCCAGATTTGTCTATCCAGTATGCTGACTTTGCTCACTGGCAACGTCAGTGGTTGCAGGAAGTAGGAGCAAACGGCTGTTCGCCACTAGAAACACAACTGGCTTATTGGAAGCAACAATTGGGGGGCAATCTGACTCTGTTAGATCTACCCACCGACCAACCACGACCACCAATTCAAAGCTTCCGAGGTGCAAAGCAATCTATAGAGCTATCCAAAGCTTTGACCCAAATGCTGAAAGCACTTTCGCAGAGGGAAGGTGCCACCTTATTTATGACGCTGTTGGCCGCGTTCAAGACTTTGCTCTACCGCTATGTAGGGCAGGAAGATATTGTTGTAGGTACGCCTATTGCTGGACGTAATCGAGCTGAAATAGAAGATCTCATAGGATTGTTTCTTAATACCCTGGTTTTACGTACTGATCTTTCTGGCAATCCCAGTTTTCGAGAGTTGCTAGGTCGAGTTCGTAAGGTGGCACTAGGGGCATATGCTCACCCCGATATCCCTTTTGAGAAGCTTGTAGAAGAACTGCATCCACAACGTAGTCTTAATCGACATCCGTTGTTTGATGTTATGTTCAACTTCCTCAACACTCCTCAGGCAACCTTAGAAATGCCTAGGTTGACTCTCAGTCCCATAGAGTTGAACGAACCCGAGTCAAAATTCTCCATGACTTTGTATGTGGAGGAGTATCTAGGTCAGTTGAAGTTACAGCTTGTGTATCAACGGGATCTATTTTCTGCTGAACGCATGACCAGGTTACTGGATCAATTCCAATATCTGCTTGAGCAAATTGTGACTGCTCCTGAGTTTCCGATCAGCGTCTATTCCCTCGTCACGCCAGAATCTCGACCTATTCTTCCAGATCCAACTGCGGCATTGCGTGAGCCAGCATATGATTTGGTGACGACAATGTTCACCGCGTGGGCAAACTCCACACCACAACATTCAGCAATCTGTCAAGGCGATCGCACTTGGAACTATGGCGAATTATCCACAAGCGCTCATTCTCTGACGAAGGTTTTGCTAAGTTACGGAGTCAGACGAGGTGAGGTAGTTGCTGTATTCGGACAACGAAGCTATGGCCTGATTGTCAGTATGGTCAGTGTATTTTTGAGTGGGGGTGTGCTACTGACTATCGATCCAAAGCTTCCAAGCCAACGGCAGCAGATCATGCTTGAGGAGTCAAAAGCGAAATACTTGTTATGCACTAGTGAGCCGTACCCTGAACAGAAGGAAATATGGAAGTCTCTAGCTGTCATCTACGTAAACCCATACACTGGTATAGCCACAAACTTCGTAACAGATAACACTGAAGCACTGCACCTACCTCAACTATCTCCTGACGATGCAGCTTATATTTTCTTTACTTCTGGTACTACTGGCATTCCCAAAGGTGTTGTGGGGTGTCACAAAGGATTGGCTCATTTCTTGAATTGGCAACGGCAGACATTTACAGTTGGTCAACACGATCGCAGCGCTCAATTGACGGGACTTTCCTTTGATGTTGCCCTGAGGGATATTTTCTTACCTTTGACCAGTGGAGCAACCCTTTATTTACCAGCCGAAGGAGATGAGCTAGAACCTACAAAAATTCTGCGTTGGTTGGAGGGCGAGCAAATATCTCTGTTGCATATAGTTCCTTCACTAGCACAATCGTGGTTGGTTAATGTGCCGTCAGAAGTTTCTTTAAGTGCTTTAAAACATATCTTTTTTGCTGGAGAACCTCTGAAAGATACACTCATACATCGATGGCGGCAAACCTTCCCAGAAAGTGGTGAAATTGTTAATCTTTATGGTCCAACAGAAACAACTTTAGCGAAGTGTTATTATCGAGTCCCAACTGATCCCTTACCAGGAGTGCAACCTATTGGCTCACCCCTACCAGAAACTCAGGCTCTGGTTTTAATAGAAGGTGGTCAACTGTGTGGCATTGGGGAACTAGGTCAAATTGTTATTCGGACACCATTCCGTAGCTTAGGCTATGTGAATGCTTCGCCTGAAGACCGTTCTCGGTTTGCAAAGAACCCCTTCCGCACCGATGAACAAGATTTGGTTTACTACACTGGCGATCGCGGACGCTATCGTCCAGATGGCTCTCTGGAAATTCTCGGTCGTTTAGATGGTCAAGTTAAGATTCGAGGGGTACGTATTGAGCTTCGAGAAATTGAGACGCTATTGGCTCAACACCCTATTATCCGGGAAATCGTGGTTATTACCCGAGAAGATCAACTCGGTGACAAATCCCTGATTGCCTACGTTGTTCCACATCAGCAGCAAGCCCTCACAAGCACTGAACTGCGGCAGTTTCTTCTTGAGAAACTCCCAAACTATATGATGCCTTCAGCTTTTGTCATTCTAGAGGCTCTACCTCTGACTCCCAATGGCAAACTAGATCGTCGAGCATTGCCATTGCCGAATCAAGTAAGAGTTGAGCCAGAAGAAACTTTTGTTGCTCCCCGTAATGAGTTAGAACATACAATGACACAGATTTGGGAAGAAGTGTTAGGTATCCAACCGATCAGCATCAGAGATAACTTCTTTGATATGGGAGGGCACTCCTTACTAGCCATACAATTATTTAATAAAATAGAGAAAAAATTTGGCGTCAAAATTCCTCTCGCAATTCTCTTCCAAGCAGGTACTATCGAGACCCTTACTCAAACGATTGAGCAACAACCAGGGTTAATATCTACTCACCAGAACCAGGACTCAAGAACTTTTTGGTCATCCTTAGTAGCAATTCAACCTAATGGTTCTAAACCACCTTTGTTCTGTATGCATCCTATTGGCGGAGAAATCCTGTGTTACCGCAATTTATCAATACTTTTGGGTTTAGATCAACCATTTTATGGGCTGCAGTCTAAAGGGTTAGATGGAAAACAGTCTCCCCATATTCGGGTTGAAGATATGGCATCCCACTATATTCGGGAAATCCAAACTCTTCAACCCCATGGTCCTTATTTTCTTATGGGTTACTCGTTTGGAGGTACAGTTGCTTTTGAGGTAGCTCGGCAACTACACAGGCAAGGAGAGAAAATTGGTATTCTAGTCATGCTTGATAACCTGCGTGCAGGTTATGATTCGCGAGCACCATTTTGGAAGCGAATGTTCTTGCATGTACAGAATGTTTCACAACAAGGACCTGCATACCTAAAACGCAAGCTTGTTGGTTGGAGAGAGTGGGGTGCGTACACTGTGAAACACAGATTAGAGAATTACAAAAAATCTTTGAACCCCCACGTATCAAAAACTGACGAGCACTTAGAAGTGATAGATGCTAACATACTGGCTGCCGAAACATATGACTTCCCAGTTTACTCAGGTCAAATCACCCTCTTGCGGACTGAAGATCAGAATCGGAGTGATGCTGTAGGTATGCGATATGATCCTCAATATGGTTGGGGTCATCTTGCTACTGGAGGAGTCGATACATATTACATTCCTGGCTCTCACTCTTCTCTACTTGAAGAACCCCATATACAAGAGGTTGTAAGGATATTGAAAGTTTGCTTGACTCAAGCTCAGGCAGAGAGTTACAAGTCAAATTGACGCAACATCAAAATCATTCCCTTCATTGAAAGTAGAGACGTTGCACTGCAACGTCTCTACTTGGTTGTTGGGTCACAAATCAAAAGCTAGATCTGCCCTTGCTTTCATTCCTAGGTTTTGCTGATCGCTTAACTTGGGAACTTCCCCCCGGACTTAGCGAAATGCCTCTCTAATCAATACTGAGGAAGGTCGCTAACTCACTCAGTACTTTCCATGTTTGGTTGCTGATTACACCATCAACGATCAATCCTTTGTTTTGCTGAAGTTTTTTAACTGCTGCTTCTGTGGCAGATCCAAAATTCCCATCAGTTACTCCAGAATAAAGGGAAACAATTTTTAGAACGTTTTGCACTCTTTCAACATCTTCACCAACACTTCCACGACGCAATACTGGTTTACCAACTGGCGCATCTGCCCGTAGCGATTGCCAAGTTTGGGGACCAGCAATACCATCCTGCTTGAGTAGAAATTGAAATTGCACTTGTTTTACAGCAATTTCTGTGCTCTCTCCAAAAATTCCATCTACACTGAGGCGTTGAGGAGCAGAAAGTCTTTTATTTAAGAGTTCTTGTAATTCTCTAACTGTGGCACCAGTAGAATTCAGTTTGAGAATAGGGTCGTTGGAGGTTGTTGTTTGCATAATTTTTCACATAATTTAGTTGCTAATTAATTATCCACGTCCTATCGCAAACATTACGAATCACTTTTACTGTTTTTTGTTTGGATTCTGTATCAACTACACTCTCAATACAGACGCGTAACATCATTATTTCTCAAGGTCTCTAAAGCTAGCTTCATTTGTATATCTGCAGCAGCACTTCAACAAACCTACAAGAATGATGGTTTAGTCTTGTCTTGTTGCGACTGCCGTGCATCGGCATATATATAATAAAAAATATGGGAATTCGTAAAAAGCGTAACGCTCTGCGTCAGTCAATGGCGGTCTTCCGCTACAGTGGTCGGGCTATTAGCTTGGTGTGGACAACAAGCCGCTCTCTGACTATACTTTTCGCAGCCTTAACTCTTGTAGCAGGTCTTTTACCAGCTGCCCTAGCTTATATCGGCAAACTCATTGTTGATACTGTGGTTGCAGCTTCTCAGATTAATACACATAATAATAATTTTGTCAATAGTTATCGGCCTTTGCTATATGTGGGATTAGAGGCTATCGTTGTTGCTGTTCTTGCAGGTAGTCAACGGGGACTCACCGTTTGCCAATCACTGTTGCGGATGCTACTGGGTCAACGTGTGAATGTTCTTATTCTGGAAAAAGCGTTAACTTTGGATCTCACTCAATTTGAAGACTCAGAGTTTTACGATAAATTGACCAATGCACGGAGAGAAGCATCGATTCGTCCCTTGTCACTCGTCACTCGTACCTTCGGCTTGGTGCAAAGTGCTTTATCACTTGTAACTTACGGGATTTTACTAGTCAAATTTTCTGTTTGGGCAGTGATGGTGCTGATTTTGGCAGCTATGCCTGCATTCTTTGCAGAAACAAAATTTGCCGGGCAAGCTTTCCGTCTTTTTAGCTGGCGTGCACCGGAAGCCCGCCAACAGAACTATCTCGAAACGCTACTTGCAAGAGAAGACTATGCAAAGGAAGTGAAACTCTACCAGTTAGGAGACATGCTACTGGAACGTTACCACGACCTATTCAATAGACTTTATAGTGAAGACCGCGATTTGACACTACAACGAGGACTGTGGGGATATCTCCTCAGTTTACTCAGTACTCTTGCCTTTTACTTGGCATATGCTTGGATTGTAGTAGAAACTGTTGGGGGGAAAATTTCTTTGGGAGATATGACAATGTATCTCACCGTATTCCGCCAAGGACAGTCTACATTTTCTGGTGCTCTCACTTCGATAGGAGGAATGTACGAAGACAATTTGTATCTTTCTACTCTCTATGATCTCCTTGAAGAAGAAGTTCCACAACCAAGAGGTAAAGCTATCAAAGGTTTACATCCCAAAGATGGGATTCGGTTTGAGAATGTATCATTTACTTATCCTGGAAGTTTACAGCCGGCTTTGAAAAATATTTCGCTACACCTCAAACCAGGAGAGAAACTAGCAATTGTTGGAGAAAATGGTTCTGGTAAAACGACTTTAATCAAATTACTAACACGACTTTACAACCCAGACTCTGGAAGAATCTTACTAGATGGGCTAGATTTGCAGGAATGGGATATTAATGTGCTGCGGCAACGCATCGGCGTGATTTTTCAGAACTTTGTCCGCTATCAGTTTACTGTTGGTGAAAATATTGGTGTAGGTGATGTGGAGTTAATAAACGACACATCTCAGTGGGAAGTTGCTGCAGAAAAAGGAATGGCGCGGCCTTTTATTGAACATTTACCCTCTGGCTTCCAAACTCAGCTTGGTAAATGGTTTAAGGGTGGACAGGAACTTTCTGGTGGTCAGTGGCAAAAAATCGCTCTTGCTCGTGCTTTTATGCGAACTAAGGCAGATATCCTAATTTTAGATGAACCTACATCAGCAATGGACCCCCAAGCTGAGTTTGAAATTTTCAATCACTTTCATACCTTAACCAAAAATCAGATGGTGTTTCTCATTTCTCACCGCTTCTCTACGGTACGAATGGCGAACAAAATTGCCGTGATTGAAGCAGGAGAAGTTGTGGAACAGGGAACCCATGAAGAGTTGTTACATGCTGGAGGACGCTATGCAACGCTATTTTCATTGCAGGCTGCAGGGTATCAATAGGGAGTTAGGAGTGGGGAAGTAATTTTGGTTTATACCTATGCCCTATGCCCGACCTTAACGAAGAATTGTTTGTTCTCACACATCTACTTAATCAAATCTTATGGACTTTATCTCTGATCCACCAATTCCTGTGAAGATTCAAAAGATGAAGGAACGGGTGCGGTGGCGGCACCCAAGCGTTGTTAGTCGAGGAATTGACCAAACTTGTATGGTTCTGGACGATGGAAACTCTAATAGTCCAGAATTTTCTTTTATGGTCATTGGTGATACTGGTACTAGATCACAGTACCAATATCATCCCCAGCGACAAATTGCTAAACTCATGCTTGAGCAGCTTGATGAGTGCCGTTTTGTATTGCATACGGGTGATGTGATTTATGTGGTGGGTTCCCATGAGTATTACCCAACCAACTTTATCGAACCTTATCGCGAGTTTTTGGAGGGAGGCGAAAAGTTTAAAACTATCCCCTATAACCAGATGATATTTAAGGTGCCGATTCTGCCGGTGCTTGGTAATCATGATTACTATGATGTGCCCTTAATACCTCGTTTGTTTGCTGGAACAACGCTCTTATTACGTCGTTTGTTTCGCCGGAAAGATGTTGAGATTGGCTGGCATGGATCATATCAAGGTGATGCTTATGCACAAGCATTTCTAGACTATTTGCAGGCGATCGCTGATCAACAGTTAGAACATCATTTAGATTGTTATTACACTGGCAAAACAAGCACAGGACGTTGTTTGCGTTACGAACTAGGACGTTTTACCCGCTTACCTAACCGCTATTACACTTTCCGTTATGGTGGCATTGATTTTTTCGCTCTTGATTCTAATACTTTCAATGAACCATCACCCTTACCTGCAACGCAAGAGGGGGAAATTGAACGCCGTGAATTAGAAAAGCATCAGAAACAAATAGAGCAAGAAGAACTTCAAATTTTGGAAGTCTGCACTCAACTTAATCCGGAGATTCCAGAACAAGCAGAAAAACTTAATGTCCTTAAAGCCAGATTAAACCAAATTGATGAAAGTAAAATCGACATTGAAAAACAACTAAAACCTCATGTTTGTACCATTGACTTTGAACAACTCTACTGGTTGCGAGACAGGCTAATCGAGTCTTGGAATACAGAGGAAGTCCGTGGGCGTATCATTTATTTCCACCATCCTCCCTATGTTACTGAGGCAAACAAATGGGATCAAGCACAAACTTTGGCAGTTCGCCATAATCTCCGAACTGTGTTTGATCAGGTGAGTGACGTTCTTGGTTCTCTAACTCAGGGAAGGTCGATAGTTGATTTAATTTTGAATGGCCATGCTCACTGTTTAGAATATCTTCGCACAACGGATACAGGACATGCTGATTCAAATATCAACTGCATCATTAGCGGTGGTAGTGGTCATTTGCCCCGCCGTCAGCGAAAGGAAGGATCAGAATTGATGGAGACTTCTCAAGATATTACAGGTAATTATAAGCACAAAGTTGCCGACTCATTGCTTTTTATTGGTCGCAATGGTGAAGCTACACAACAGCGATATCCCTACTCATTTGTTCGGATTGATGTTCAAGATGGTCGTCCACCCAAGTTTATTATCAGACCATTTATTGCTGAGTGTTTTCAAGGAGAGTGGCACAATCGCGGCTTGGAACCATTTGTGATTTGATCTGTGGGATTTTTCAATCTTATACCAGCGTTAACCTTGGTATCTTAAGATGCTGGCAGTTGCTCAGAAAAGGCAACCGCAACATGCTTAGGAATAGACACCATGAAAATCTCTCGCCTGCTGGTATTGACAGCTTTAGCCTTAAGCTTAATTTTTTTGACCACACCTCTAGCAGCACAGGAAAACCAAACCACGCCAACTGCTATTACTCAGAATCAAACCACACCAGGTGCTGGTAACGCTGACGCTACTAAAATTGCTCAAAATTCTCCACTCATACAATCGGCTTATGAATTCCTGATACAACAGGCTAAGCAAGTTCAAACTGCTAGTTACAGAAACGCCACACTTGATGCAATTAGCAACTCCAAAACCTGCATCACCCATAGGGCTGGAGTTACCGATAGCCAGAAGCAGGTCATCTTGCAACAGTTAGTGCAGGAGGGCTTAGTAGATCCAGCTGATGGCAATACCTTTCCAGGCGGATTAATCGCTGGGATTTTCCCACCAGTTTTGGAAGATGGTAGTCCATGTCCCAAACTTCCTCAACCATTTTTCGCAGCACCTGGAAGCAGCAATAACAGTCATCATGCCTATCCAGGTGGGCTTCCTGTGCATGAAGCGTTTAATAACCTCAGTGGCTTGAGCTTTGCTACGAACTATCGACTGATCTACGGTCAAAGTCGCAGCGATGGGCTACCAGTGATCAACCCATCCAATCACAAAAACAAAAATTCAGATATCTATCTCAGTGATGACCTACTTTCCACTGCCCCCATTTGGCATGACTGGGCTAAACCAATCGTTTTTCAGTGGAATGCTGATGGTACTGAGTTCCAGGAATTGAACTTTGGTGGCAATGGCAAAACTGATAACTATGGTGCAGCAGGCGATTCTAGAACTGGTGGTCATCACATTATCGGTTTAGCAGAGGCCATGAAACGTGGGTTGTCTCCAGAACTTGTGATTACTCAAGCTTCTGCCCACTCCGCGCCAACTTTGGGTAATGAATACAAGGTAGTTAACTGGTTGCGTGCTGCCGCGATTCTGGCTCAAATTGATCCCGTAGACCAAGGCTACTTATTTGTAGATAATCAGAAGCGTTTGCGTTTACCTCCAGTGCGCAAGCTTGGCAGCCTTGATCTCACGGCAACGAAGTCATCCCAAACGAACTTACTGGCTGAGTATGCCCTACACAACCTCTCGGATGCTGACTTTGTTCTGACAATTCCAGCTATCACCATCGATCAAGAAATTTTGAGTGCGATCGCTCCCCAGTTTGGCTACAATCCTGCTGATACAGCAACCTACATCAAGAAATTCCGCAACCCTGTGTTAAGTTATTTATCAGCTGAACGGTTGCTCATTATATATGGCAACAATGGACTTGAAGGAGTGATTGATGAAATCAGTAAGCTCAGTCATAAGAAGATAATCTAGTTATTGAGCCGATGAGCCGAGATTCCATCTACACAATCTCGGCTCAGTACCTTAAGATTGATCTGTCACGAGACTTGCACTTTTGGTTGTACTATCCCAAACTATCCAGCTAAATTGGTTGTCCAGATCAGCTGTGGTGTTTGTGACTTTGAAATAGAACTTCTCGCCACGGTTAGTTTCAACAGCAAAGTCAGCTTTTTCGGCATACACTACTTTAAAACCTCTGTCTCTGAGGCAATACATTGCCCAAGCTTTCAATGACTGCTTACTTGGATCGTGTGGAATTGGTGGATTTTTGACTGTTTGCTCGATGAGTTGAAATATTTGCATTAGTCTTGACTCACAGGATCTTCAGGATTACAGCGAATCTCAATCATAAATCCATCAGGATCATAGAAGTAAACACCTCTGCCAGTGGGACGCGTGACCGGACCATGAGCGATCGCTATTTGGTTTTGTCTTAGGACTTCGACTGCTTGATCAAATAGCTGTGGAGCAATGTCAAACGCTAGATGATAAGCTCTGGTGAAAGAGCGTTCTGGGTTAGGATCTGGGGGTAGTAGATTAGGTTCCCAAAATAAGTCTAGTATCGTACCATCAGGGGTCACAAAATTAGCTACTTTTCCAGCTGCTACTAAGTCCACAAGAGTTTCTGGGACTTCTTCGCCTTTCAGTTCGTGCAACCCGAGGAGAGTACCGTAAAAATATCGGGAAGCTTCCATATCATGAACATTGAGGGCGATATGGTGTACTCGCCGTAAATCGCCCGGAGCAAGAACACTATTCAGAGATTGGGGAGTAGATAGCATGGCGAACTGCTCCATAGGTTAACCCAGTGAGTTGTTATTTTATCAAAAAATTGGGTTTAAAACCTCGTCCTTCTAGAACGGCTTTATGTATTCTCAAATATACTACTCCACTGCTCCCGTAGGATGGAGAATTTTGTAGAGTTTGTTAACATAACAAATCTTGTTAACTTAGAACTTTCACTGCTTTTGTATGTTTGATTATTCGTTAGATTTTAAAAATATTGACTTTCGGCAACATCCTGAACTGTATCGAGTTGGGAAGGGTGAGCAGGGTGTACTTTTAGTAGAACCTTACAAATCTGAAATTCTTCCCCACTGGCGCTTTAAAACTCCAGACATTGCTCAAGAGTCTAGTACAAAAATCTATCAAATGTTTCTCGAGTACTTGGAGCAAGATGATTTTGTCGGTGCAGATATGGCACGGAAATTTTTGCAAATGGGTTATACACGCTCACGTCGTTATGCTAATCATAAAAGCGGCAAAAAGTACAAAACCAATCCGCAAAAAGAAGCTTCAAAAGAAGACGAACTTCAAGCCAGAAAAAATATTTTACCAAATGAAATAGATCCAATTAAAGCTGAATCAGCAGAAATTTTTAAACAGAAGTGGATACAAGCAAAGACAAATGAAAAATATCTTCAACTTTTAGCAAGACATCGACACATACAGGAGGTCTAAATCACCTACAGCCTTTGATAGATTTTTAATAAATTTTAATTAACTTAATTTTTTCTTGACGACTTCCAAGTAAAAACATATCTAAAACAATGGTGGGTTAGGCTCAGTTTACTCATGATGTCAAACTTGAATTGTGGTATACCTAACCCACTCTAAAAAATAGATCATTGATTTTTCTGTTTATCCCTAGATGCAATCCGAGTGTTAAGCAGTAGAACTGTTATTCGCATTTGCCTATCAGCTTTTTTGTAAAAAACTTTTCTAATTTATTTTTTCATTTGCACAGCATGAGTTTGCTCCTGAGATTCAAGTTCAGTCAGTAAATCTTCTAACCAATCTCGAAAGTTCACTCCTTCACTGACAATATAACCCTCCTCCAGATCATACTCAAAAACCTCCTCCATCTGAGTAAATAGGCTTTCTGTATCTGTAACTTTAATTTCAGTGTCAGGATCTAAGTTCAAACACATAAACTTTTTCCCATCTAAATCCTCGGCAAAGTCAATCCACTTAGGATTCCAGTATTGTTCATTATCTGTAAATGCATGGTCAGAAACTGTTGTTCCCAGCATACAGTCTGTCAGAAATCCCAAATCTGGTAGAGGTTGAATAACCCAACGACCAAGACGCCAAGCCCAATCATGACTAAACTTCTGATAAAACATTTTTAGCTCATCAGGAAGCTTGACCCCGAGTAACGTTTCCACCTCAACAATATCCTCCTCAGATGCGACCTTGGGAGGTGTAACACATTTAGTGGGCTCATGACGCACAATTTGCGCTTCAATTCGTTGCCACAGTGTCTGTAAATTTACACTCATAGGCTGCTTACCGCAAATATACTTTTAAGCTCATATCACCCCGCAAAAGTAGGGGAATTTTACGTCATCATGTCAACTGTCATTATAGATAAGCCGTGACAATTGACAGCAATAGGCGGCATCATCCCAGACCACGTTTGGAATAGGCTTTCTTGTCGCCCTGTTGTAATACCTATCATTTTATTGTTACATTTTTTAAAAAAATAGTCAGTTGTGAACCCGCTCAAATATGGAATCAAGAAGAATTTGGACATTTTTTGCCACCTCTGAACTTAAAACAGAAGTGTTTATGTAAGCTTATTAAAGCTATTTCTGGAAAAAGTATCATGAGTTTTGGAACCTGGAAGGTTCTATTTACAACATGTTACTTTTAACAACAATATCTCCAAGTTAAAATTTCAAAATCCGTTTGTTTAACTAGCTTAGCACTCTTGAAACTCAAGAAGCATATTACCTTAAAAAGTAACGTTTTCGACTAGAGTACCCAATGCTGAACATTCCCCAACTTCTAGCAGATGAATTAGACCTTAAACTCTATCAAGTACAAAATGCACTGGAACTTTTAGCAGAGGGTGGAACCATTCCCTTTATTGCACGTTACCGCAAAGAGCGCACTGGCGAAATGAATGAGGTCCAGTTGCGTAACCTAGCTGACAGGCATAGTTATCTGACAGAACTGGAAGCAAGAAAATCTACCATTCTAAGTACGATCTCAGAGCAGGGCAAACTCACTCCTGAGCTCCAAGCAAAAATCGAATCTTGTTTTCAAAAAACAGAATTGGAAGACTTATATTTACCCTTCCGTCCCAAGCGACGTACCCGCGCCACTGCAGCGAGAGAAAAGGGACTAGAACCACTTGCTGAGTTCATCAAGTCCTTGAATGTCAAAAATGCTATACCAACTTCACTAGAGTCTGGGGCAGCGAAGTATGTTTCTGAGGAAAAAGGAGTTAAGACAATAGAGGATGCACTGAAAGGTGTTGCTGATATCCTAGCAGAAGAGGTGGCAGAAAAAGCAGAGTTGCGCGCGTATATACGCGATTACTTGCTAGAGGAAGGGGTGTTTGTGTCTCACATTAAAGATGAGCATCCTGAAGGGACAACTAAGTTCGAGATGTATCGCAACTATCGGATGCGTGTCAAAAATATTGCTCCACACAATATGTTGGCATTGGCTAGGGGTGAAGATGAAGGTATATTACAATACGAAATTTCTTTTGACGAAGATTGTGTCCTTTCTTACCTGGAGTCGAAAGAAATTCATACCAAAGTTCGTGCTATTCGGGATTTCTATCAAGCAATGATTAAAGATGCGTTTAACCGCTTGATGAAGACTTCGCTAATCAGTGAAGTCATTTCAGAGAAGAAAACCTATGCAGATATCGAGTCAATCAAGACGTTTGAAGCAAATTTACGAGAGTTGTTGCTATCAGCCCCAGCGGGAATGAAACCCACATTAGCGATAGACCCTGGCTTTCGTACTGGCTGTAAAGTAGCAGTACTAGACCAAACAGCAAAATTTTTGGAATACCAAGCGATATTTCCTCACCAATCAGCAGAACAGCGTCAAAAAGCAGCACAAACTCTAAAAAATCTCATTGAAAAGTACAACATTGAACTCATTGCGATCGGCAACGGTACAGCCTCTCGTGAGACGGATGAATTTGTCTCACAAGTGTTGCAAACAGTAGAACGTAAGCCCATTAAAGTGATAGTCAATGAGTCTGGGGCTTCGATCTATTCTGCCAGCAAAGTTGCCCTGGAAGAGTTTCCTGATTTAGATGTTACTGTTCGCGGAGCCATTAGTATTGGTCGTCGGTTACAAGATCCGCTTGCAGAACTGGTGAAAATTGATCCCAAGTCCATTGGTGTAGGACAATATCAACATGATGTAGATCAAAAATTGTTGAAAAAGCAGTTGGATGCCACTGTAGAAAGTTGCGTTAACTTTGTTGGCGTAGACTTGAATACCGCCTCCAAAGAACTTCTGACCTTTGTCTCTGGGATTACACCCACAATTGCCAACAATATCGTTGCCTATCGCAATCAGCAAGGTGCTTTTAAAAATCGTCGAGAACTGCTCAAAGTCCCGAAGTTGGGACCAAAGGCGTTTGAACAAGCTGGGGGTTTCTTGCGTATTCGTGGTGGTAACAACCCACTGGATAACACAGCCGTACATCCAGAAAGTTACCCTGTCGTGGAAGCGATCGCTTCTGATCTCAAAATACCATTAACTCAAATTACCCTAATTGCAGAGCAGCTTAAGAAAACAGATCTTAAGAAATATGTCACTGATACTGTAGGCGAACCTACCTTGCGTGACATTATCAATGAATTGGAAAAACCAGGAAGAGATCCACGAGCTGAATTTAAGTATGCCACCTTCAAAGAAGAAATTAAAGAAATCTCTGACTTGAAGGTGGGCATGGAACTAGAGGGTATAGTTACCAATGTTGCTAATTTCGGTGCTTTTGTCGATATTGGTGTGCATCAAGATGGTTTAGTGCATATCTCTCAACTTGCTGATAGATACATAGATGATCCCAAAAAAGTCGTTAAGGTAGGACAGGTTGTAAAAGTGCGGGTGCTGGAGGTTAATGAGAAATTAAAGCGGATTAGTTTGTCGATGAAATCAATTAAGCAATAAGTTCCCAATGCTCCCCTTTGGGTGAGCACGGGACTCCTGATAGTTTAGCTAGCTCAAACAGAAGCCCCGCGCTGTAATCTTTGATTCAGTGACGGGATAAATGTCGGGACAAAAACGAAACACCCTTTTAGCGAATTAAACCGTAGGTTTGACAGAAAAAAGTGTAGTTGAGTTTTTGTCTATCTCTGGGATTTCTAACGAGTCAATCAACTCTTCCATAACTTGAGTCATAGTTTTATCTTTCCAAGCAGCATATAAGCGTACTTTGTTTAATCTACGTTCTGATATCCGGATTTTTAATTCTTTATTTTTCATTTTGTTCCCTTGTTTATACCACGTTTATGATAGCATAGATGTGAAAAAGAAGGTGATAAACAAATGAGGGACAGCATACCAATACAAGTTACGTCCGACAACACAGCAAGCAAAAGAAATAGATAGATGGTTGCCTATTTCAAAGTCTAGACTAGCCAAATCTGTGCATGATGCCGGATGGTCAAGCTTTTTATCCATACTGAGACACAAAGCCGAAAATGCTGGGTTGCTGATAATTGCTGTGAATGCTTCCGGTACTTCTTAAGATTGCTCTAATTGCGGAATCAAAGTTCCTAAAAAGCTACATGAACGTTGGCATCTTTGCCAGTGTGGTTGTAGTCTTGAGCGTGATCACAATGCAGCTATAAATATCAAAAATAGAGCCGTAGGCACTCGGTTCTTAAAGCTCAACGCCTCCTTACGCAATAGCCGGATTGTCTGAGAAACCCACGCTCTCGCCCGTTGCGGTGAGCGTCGGGAGTGTGCCACTTGAAGCAGCAATTTATTCCCAAAAATCTTCATCTAAGAGTCTTTCAATTTGGGAAATTGCTAACTTGATTACTGCTTGAACCGTTGCTTCCTTTTCCTCGGCTAAAGCAGTTTGCAAAGGTTCTATAGCAGTGCGATCGCCAATTTTCATCAATGCTAAAGCAGCAGCTTTTCGGCTTTCCCAATCAGGATGATGCAGCAACTCGATGAGGTTAGGAACTGCTGGTTCATAGGTGAGGTTACCCAAGACGGCTGCTGCTTCGCAACGCACAATTTCAGATGGATCACCTAGAGCGTCAACGAGGATGTTGAATACTCCCTCTTCGGGTTCTTCTTGAGCAATTTTAGCTATTGTCCCTACCACAGCAGCACGAACTTCTGGAGAATCAGAAGCGATCGCCTTGTAAACATGCTCTTTTGCACCTGCTCCAATAAATGCCAAAGCCCATGTTGCATGCCCTTTGGTACTTTCAGGATGATTTGGCGACGCGATGATTTCCAATAACGCTGGCACTGCTGCCTCACCTGTCCTAGCAAGTGCTCCAATTGCTGATCCTTTGACAACCGTATCTTCATCGTTGAGAAGCGCATTGACCAAAGTAGGGACGGCTTGTGGATCAGCAATCAGAGTCAAGGTTTTAGCGCTGGCTCTGCGCACAACTGGATTTGGGTGATTCGCCAAAGCGTCTAGCAAAAAAGGAGTGGCAGGTTTACCAATGTCACCTAAAGCCTCTGCAAAACTTAACCTCACCATCCCTCGAGAATCTCCCAGACTCTCAACCATCTGCTTCAAAAGCTGTTGGTCATTTGGGTTGAAGGTGTCTTGAGCTAGCTGGCTACTAACCGCCTCAAGTAAGGCATCTGTCTCTGCCTGAGACAAATGAACCACTCCTTCTCCAGCTTGAGTTTCAGCATTGGGCATGTTGTCTATTTCCTATGGCTTAGTTACTGCTAGCTAATTCAGCCTGCTGTTGGCGAAGTTGTTGAAGCGCGCTATCAATTCTGCTGAGTTCTGGCTCCAATCGTGCCATGACAGTTGGTTTCATCAACTTCGCCTTCTTTGCTGTTTCCATGGTTTCGTTGACCAAACGTTCCCGATATTCCTCAAGTTCTGTGATCGCTTCTGCCAATTCTTGAACAGTTACTGGATTGGCTGCTGTTTGTTCTGGAGTTTCATCCATAATCTGTTGTTTTTATATACGTGTATTGATAGATTTAGTTGCTAAATATCTATGTTTGATCTTCTCAGATTACGTCCCAATTGATTAAGTTTTTATAGCAAAGTGAATCATCCTACTACAGTGTTCAAATGAGACTCACGACCAACTATGCTAGTAAACACTACTAAAGCTACTCTCCTCAGCCATCTATAGATCAATGGATAAGCGTTTTTTTAATATCTTTGGGCTAACAGAAGAACAGGCGATCGCCATTATTGATACACCCATAGAACAGCTTGATGACCCTTCTGAGAAATATATTGCCGTTTCGCATCTTATTAACTTCCCCACTGAACAGTCAATTGCGGCTTTGATCCGCGCAATTGAGAACAGTAATCCCGATGAACTAGATCAACGCATCGTCAGACGCAAGGCTGTAGAAAGTTTAGGACGATTGAAAGTTGAGTCCGCATTACCAGTGATTCGGCAGTGCCTGAGCGATGATGATATTTATACTGTAGAGAATGCTGTATGGGCGATTGGAGAAATTGATACCAAAGACCCTGAAATTCTTGAGGAAGTGGCACAATTACTTGATAAACCAGGTCAGATCCACCGTGTCATTATTCATACCCTAGCCAATGCTGACTATAAACCAGCGCTAGAGAGAGTGAAAAAATTTACAAAAGCTGAGGATGAACCTACCCGTAGTGCGGCGATCGCCACAGTTTGCCGTTTCACGGGTGACTACTCCGAAATCACTAAGGTCATGGCGTTACTTGTGAGTCCGAATGTCAATGCAAGACGTGGCTGCATTCAAGACCTGATTGACTCACGCTACTACAAAGCCATCCCAGACATAGCACGTTGTCCTGTGTCTCTGGTGTTTCGACTGCGCGCATTACGTATACTGTTAGATACAGGTGTCAGTACTGGTGAAATTACGTTTACAGAATTTCAACCCTACTTAGAGCAAGTGCTGAACGATCATCCCAAAGATCTTGACCTAGTACATGAGTACGATGTCACGCCTGTACTGAATTTTGTGATTGATGAACTCTATCAAACTGATTTTGGGCGGTGTTATTTGGCAACAAAAACCTTATTAGATGTTTATCGCCAGGAAGCAGCAGAAGCACTCCTGGCAACTTATGCCCAAAAAGCTCATAACGATTACGGTGCCCACTACCATGTTATGAAACTTCTAGGCTGGCTGAAATACACTCCTGCCTACGATTTATTGGTAGAAAACCTGCACAATCGCGAACCACAGTTTCAGAAATCCCGTACTGCTTGTGCGATCGCTCTGGGTCAATTGGGAGAAGAGCGAGCTATTCCAGAACTCAAGGCAATCTTGAAAACTCCAATTTGGGACTTAAAGTATGCGGCTTTAATGGCATTAGAACAGTTAGGAGACTCTAGCATTCGAGAGATTGCTTCTGATGATCCAGATTGGCTTATCAGAGCAAAAGCAACCAGCTAACTAGAAAAAACACGACTGCGCCACTTATTCAACCGAGCTTCTCCAATCGCGGCAAACCGTTGAGCATCAGCGATTTCCTCTTGTAAAGCGGTAATATGTGCTGCTTGCGCGTCAGCTTTGTGTTGCAAATAGGTATATTCTTTTTCACTTTCAGCATTACTGGCTGGCTGCCAACTACTCTTCAGTTGTGCTGCACCAATTTCGGCAAACGGTTTGAGTTCTGCCAGTTGTTGTTGCAAAGCCGCAATTTGGCTTTTTTGTTCTTGAATCTTTTGCTGCAAGGCTTGTTCTGCTCGCTGACGTGCTTGCTCGTAGGTATCCACTTTGGCAGCATCTCGCTTACTTTTGAACAACTCGGCTAACAAAGCATTAATATCTGTTGGCTTCGACCTACCATAAGGAGTATTGGTAATAAGTGCTTGTTGCAGCAGAGGTTTATTACTTGACACTACGGTTTTATCGCTACTGCAATGGTAATACTGCAGTTGGAGCATGTTAGTAAACTCTAGTGCCTTTTGACCTGGTTGAGTTTTATAGCCTCGATAAAATGGCACAACATTTTCTCCATAGGCATTGATATACTCATCACTATCAAGATATGAATCTATATCGGCGTAAAAACCAAATTCATCCAGGATGTTGCTGTGTTCTATCATCTCGCTATAGTCATCAGGAGCGCGACCAAGCAAATGCTTAAAGTTTAGTTCAATAGCACGAAAGCGGTAGCAGTTGTCAAAAAATCTAGAGCGATATAACTCCGACTTTGCAACTAGTCGTACAAACTCACGCACAGTAATCGCACCTAGCTTCAGCTGAGATTCTGGGACGACTAACCGCTCACTCTCCATAATATGAGCATTACCTAACACATGACGATAAACTGCCCGAATCACAATTTCAAGCTCACTTTCTGAGGCACCTAACCGCAATTCTATTGGATTTGTCGTTTCTAATCCTGGGTTAGTAAAAGCTGGGTTTACAAAAATACGAGTCACTTAGAGAATCTCCACAAAACAATTTGTAAACAATCTATGTGAGCATTTAAGTTATCAAATTTTTACTAGGTTTTTTGTGACTTTTTTTAACAATTTTTGTCAGCCAAGATACAGAATGGTCAGATTTATTTTGTAGTGTGAGTATCTTGCTCGCTGAATATATGACGCGAGCGAGACGTGAGTCCAAAGCACACGCTTCGCGAATGCTCTACTTATTCCATTTAGGGGATGCTCCCAAATGTTGACAAGAACTAGTAGCTACTTGCAGGCACCTCATGAGCGAAACTTTCCCGTTTTTCAAATCGTAAAGGTCCAGCTGTGGAACCCCAAACCTGCTTGTGAGTTTCAACATCCATACCTCTATCTAGGCTTACCCACGTATGCTCGGTCATTTCAACTTCGCTTTCCAGGTAAGTTTGCCTACCATTGCGAAGAATTAAACATTGATGACCTGGTTCCACAGAGCCTCGAAACCTCTCACCCTCTCGCCGAAAAATCATTGAGCAGTTATAACGACGTTCAATACAGTCTGGGGTGATGCTGTTTAAAATAGCTAATTCTCGTGCGGCTCCAGCATAAGGCACTGGATCTTTAAGGCTGTAATTTTCTATGTAAATATGATCTCCCCGATCCACTAGTCGATGAACTCCTTGGCGATAAGGAGTCCATAAATCGTAATCATAAACTTGCTCAGAATAAAAACCAATACCAGAAAAAAACTCAAATGATAAAGGACGAAAAAAGATATGAATGTGAGCGTAAAGTTTAGGATTGACAAAAGATTGTTTTTGGTTACTAAAATCTCCTGCCATCCAATGAGCTAAGGTTATTAAATCATTGCTTGAGCTAGTCATACAGTAGGTCGGTATCACAAATGACATAAGCGCAATCATGTCATGCTACAGATGTAGCTTTGCTTGACAAAGAACGAATTTCACTAGAAAACGAAGCTGTGGTGACGCCTTTACCATCACTGGTTTTAATCATTGCCACTCGAAATCGCAAATTGGGATTGGCAAACCAGATCCGCTCCTCTGCAGCAGCGCGATCATATTCTGTGATCAAAGTGAAGATGTTATCTTCACTCATATGGTAATGACCTACAGCAGCAATGGTTTCCGCGTATCCAACTTCCCTCAATAGTTTGCCTCGGTTAGGATGATTCGGCTCGGGAACAGGTACTAGCACTGTACTACCAGAAAGGATCTGATCATCCCAGTCTGATTCTCCCTCCCAAGTCATGCGAAATGGGTGAGTAATGGTTGTAGGATCAACACTGTAAAATTTACAGATTTCTAGCACTGCTGGCTCATCACTCGCAAGAGACTCAATGTCAATAACAGAACGTACTTCTTCAAAGTGTGCAAAGGCGAGATGGTGACCACTACGTTGCGATCGCCATTTTCCAATTGAAAGTTCAAAGAATTCGGTAACGTTCATAAAAAATCAATTCAAGAAATACAGATGTCGTCTTTTTTCATAAATCTTTGAAAGGGATTTACCAGAGGACTCACGAAAGTCATCAGGCAATCCTCTCAGGTGTATTTACTCTGTTGCGCCAGCCCGTATGAGCAATTCTACAGTTGCTGTGGGGTAAATGGCTTTTCGAGCTTCCTTCAAAGCAGTACTATCCCAGTAGTTTCGAGCATTCACATCGGCACCATGTTCTAGCAAAATCGCTACAGTAGCACTATCGCCTCTTGCTGCTGCCACCATCAGTGGTGTCCAACCAGCAAGGTTTGCAGTATTTACACGAGCACCATTTTCAATCAAGGTTTGTAATGTGTCAGTATGACCATTGTCTGCTGCTAGATACAAGGCTGTATCTCCAATATTGTTAGTTGCATTCACATCTGCACCTCGGTCGATCAAACGTTGCACTAGGTCTGTTTGACCCAGACGTGCAACTGACATCAATACAGTATCACCATAGTTGTTTTTGCCATCAACATCTGTACTTTGATCAATTAAAAGATTTGTGATATCATGGTAATTGGATTCTGCTGCATACATTAAAGCCGTGTAGTTAGCATCATTTTTAATATTTGCATCTGCACCATGAGCTAGCAAAGTGTTGACAATGTTGAGGTAACCTTCTGCTGCCGCCATCATTAGGGCAGTGGTACTGGCTCTACCCAACCCATTGGCATCTGCACCTTGAGCCAACAAAGAATCTACCATATCAGCATCTGCTCTGATCACGGCTAAAATCAGTTGTTCTGTTAAAGCTTCACTCACTATTTCGGTCCGCTCCATTTGTAATATTGTTGGTTGGTAGTTGTGTTTTAGCGATAAATGACAACTACGAGCAAAGTACAACAATGTTATATTCCGTTACATATTTATGTTTTTTTTATTGATCCCCTTAGTACAGCTTTTCATAAATTCGCCACGTTTTGACTCGTAGTTGTGATCAAAATTTAAAGTGCAACTACGAGCAATAGGTATTATGCATTTTTGTGAGATCACCCTAACTTTTGAAAGCAGCCAGTTGGGTGATTAAATGGTTAAAATAAGGGGCGATATCTTGCTGTTGATGGGAAAGGCATCGCTTCAAGCTAGAAATCTTGAGTGTTTCTATTCCTAGGATCATTGCATCTAAGGGCACTCGTAATTCTTGATATAGCAGTTTCAGATAGTACAGTCCTGTAGAGCTTGTGTAGTCGGTGCACTGACCTGCAATTCCATAGGTAATGCATCGGAGAAAATGCCAGAAATCTCGCCAGCAAGAAGTTGCACGCTCCGGAGGATAAAGATCTCCGCCTGGCTGAATAATATCAGGATAAGTAGCCAGAACCTTTTCCCTCGCTTCATCAACAATCTCAGCCGCATGATCACGTAGAAACGCAGCGACAGGAAGAAAAGCCGAGGTCTTGGGTGAGAGTGCTTGGATCTGCTGCAAATCTTCGTCGGTGAGATAACGAAAAGCATCATCTGCTGCTTGAAATATTTGGATTGCTGCTTTTGGATGCGATCGCTCCCATTCTGCAAAGCTTACTATTCTGGCTTTTGCAATCAACTCCTTGATGGTTTCGCTTAATTGGGTCATTTAAAGATTCTTTAATAAACGTTATTGTTGCTGTTTACATTGTTTATAAAATTACCAACTTTTTTCAAGTCCCAAAAGTCGGTCAAGAATTTTAGATAATGTGTGAGACAAGTCCGATAAATCCTCCTGCCAGCACTAACCATGCAGAATTGATTTTAAATCGGAAAACAGCGATCGCACTCAAAATTGCCAAGAGAATTGTTACCCAATCCACCAGTGCGGCTTGTCCCAAGGTATAGGTAACTGCTGCCATGAAGCCTAAAGAGACTGCATTCACACCATCCAGAAATCCACTTGCCCAACGAGATTGACGCAACTTAGGTACCCAAGGGTTGACTATGAGTATGAGCACAAAAGCGGGTAAGAAAATGCCGATGGTACCAGTGATCGCCCCAGCATTACCAGCCAGCAAATACCCAATAAATGTTGCAGTGGTGAACACAGGACCCGGTGTGAATTGCCCAATCGCCACAGCATCTAAAAGCTGCTGTGATGTTAACCAGTGGTTGCGTTCGACTAAATCCCGTTGCAAGAATGCTAACAACACATAACCACTGCCATAGAGAACACATCCAATCTTGAAAAAGAAAACAAAGACGCTAATCCAACTGACTGATGTGACGGCTGCTGTACTACCAACCTGGGCCAGAATACCTGAAATAGGAAATAGGAATGCTCCGTTTATGTGTCTTCTGGTTTGCCAATTCTTCACCAACATGACAGCACTACCCAGTAAAATCAGCACCAAAATTTCATTCAACCCAGCAAAGTATGCTGCGATCGCCGCCACCCCTGCAATGATCGTTGGTAGATCCTTGGCTGCCTTTTTACCTAAATTCCACAAAGCCTGAAGCACGATTGCAATAATGACAGGTTTAATTCCATAGAGCAACCATTCTACCTGGGGGACAGTTTGATAGCGAGCATAAATAGCGGCTAATACCCAAACGATGAGCATGGCGGGCAGAATAAAGCAGCTTCCCGCAACTAGTAGACCACGCCATCCGGCTCGTTCATAGCCAATGTGAATGGCTAATTCCGTCGAGTTGGGACCTGGAATTAAATTCGTAATTCCTAGCAAATCTAGCAGTTTCTCGCGGCTGATCCACTGACGGCGATTGACCACTTCATTGTCCATCATGGCAATATGGGCAGCAGGTCCACCAAAGGCAATTGTTCCCAGTCGCAAAAATACTATTGCCAATTCAGTTAATCGCTGCTTCTGTTGTCTGCCAGTCAGAGCATGATAGGAAACTGCTTGTTGCTCTTGCTGGATATCCTCAGCTTCCTGGTTCACTGTGGTTTTCCTGATAGTTGATAGAATCAATATATCGGATTTCGATAACGAAAATCTATATAGCTAGAAGTTAATTCATGCTACCATGCCAGTGACTAAATACGGTAATAAAGTCGATATTATGGAGTATAGTGTATGAGTGATATCAAACAAGTGAGCGATGAGTTTTCCGCAGGTGGACAGCCAACCCCAGAGACGCTCAAACAGCTTGCTGATGAGGGTTATAAGTCTGTGGTGAATCTGCGATCGCTTGATGAAGCAGGAGCATTAGCAGACGAACAACAACAGGCTGAAGCCGCAGGTCTTCAATATGTCAATGTTCATCTCAAGCCAACCGAAGCCAACAATAACTTGACTGCAAAAGTTCTCTCAGAACTAGAGGAATTGCCAACGCCTGTGTATTTTCATTGTGGTGCAGGTGGACGAGCCAACGCCTTAGCGCTCATTGCCTTTGCAACTCAACAAAAGCTGAACCGGGAACAGGTTTTAGCAAGGGCAAAAGAACTTGGTATCAACCCAGACCAACCTCATCTTAAGCAATTTCTAGAAGGCCTCTCTTGAGGGAATAATATGACTACTCCTCAAATAATTCGCCAAATAATTCCCGTACTTTTTCTTTAGCATCCTCTAAGGTCATTTTTCCTAAATCGGTAGCTCGGTAGAGTCGTCGGCTCTGCCGCCCCGATCTTTCCTCAACGGAAAATAGATATCCCTTACGCTCCATATCATGGAGCATCGGGTAGAGTGTTCCGGCACTGAGTTTATAACCATGACGTGCCAGTTCTTCAATAATGCCTAGCCCAAAAATTGGCTCCTGAACAGCATGATGCAAAATGTGAAGCCGAATCAAGCTAGAGTAAAACTCTCTTCCATCCATTGGGCAAGACTTCTGTAAAACTTAGAATTTTATTCTCGCGTATATATCGTTGGGTATTGTTGATCTGTCCTATAGATACCCTACACAACTGTCAAATAACTTTTTCTCATGTATTCGTAAATTCTTGCCGTCTTTAAAATACATTAAAAAATAACCCTTGCTCTTCGAGTGTCACATGGAACTTCATCAAATCGAAGCTGATCTGAAAAACCCAGATTTTCAGTACCGTCTGAAAGCGATCGCTGCTCTCAAGGATTATGACTCAGAAATTGCAGTCCCTTTACTGACAAGTAAGCTTAATGACTCAGAGTTTTTGGTGCGCTCCTTTATAGCTATGGGTTTAGGTAAGCAACAGACTGCTGAGTCTTTTGCTGCTTTGATCAGAATAATGAAATTTGACGACACTCCAAACGTAAGGGCTGAGGCTGCCAATTCCCTATCTTTGTTTGGTAGAGTTGCAGTCTCTCATCTTGTCCTCTGTTTTTACCAGGATGACCACTGGCTAGTTCGCCGTACTATTCTGGCAGCCTTAGTAGAAATAGGATGTCCACACGAACTATTTGATATTTGCGTTCATGCTCTCAAAGGAGAAGATCCAACAGTCCAAGAATCAGCAGTAGATGCTCTCAGTAGCCTAGCCAGTTCTAGCGAACACGCTGCTGCATTGTCCTTACTACTGACGTTGGTTAATGCTGAATCCAGTCGCTTGCGCGTGAGAGTTGCTTATGCTTTAAAAAAGTTTAGCGAGCCGCAAGCCAAGGAAGCTTTGATCCAACTTAGACAAGATGAGGATCATAGAGTTGTCGCGGCGACATTGGAAAATTTATTAGAAAGATAGAGGAATAGGGAGTGGGGCATAGAGCAGAGGAGCTTTCTCTCTTCCCTGTTACCCCTTCTAATCTACTCCCTACTCCCCACTCCCTTAACTACTCGATCTAGATTGCGATTAATCATTTGCTCTAAAACTTCTTGAGAGACACAGCGACGTTCAGAGCAATAAGTCATGAGATTAATGCCATTCATCATCCGCACTGTGCTGACGCGTACACGAAAGTCATCAGTGATAAACCAGCATCGTTCTTGACCCTGATTGTTTTCATAGTCAGTATCAATTGTCAGCACTCCTTCATCAGTAAACCGATATCGACTCACAACAGGAATGCTCTCAACATAGCCTTGGTTACGGATCAGTTTTCCTGTTCTTCCACCTTCATCAGTGGGAATATCAACCAAAATAGCCGCGTTCTTGGGTTCAAGTGACCTCATGTCTAAGTTTACCTGCCATGCAAAACTAGCACCTCCCGTCGCTTTGTTGTGATCTAGTCCTTGCGCTTCGCAAACCTCTTTGACTTTAGGATCATCCTTTTCTAAAACTGTAATGGTTAAATTCGATTCTCCTGACTCATCTGCTGCCGAATCAAAGTGATGCACTGTTCGTTGTGTAAACCATTTCCCTTCGCTTTTGCGAAAGAAGTCCATCATTGTTAGGGGTTGTACTAGGTGCATCTTCATTCCTCACTCATAAAAGGTAGAATAACTCAGAAAGGCAAGCTTCAAGTCAAGTTAATGACCAACAGTGAAATTGAACTGAATTTAAATAATGACAGCTCTACTATCATGCCAATGCCGGAAATTTTAGCAGCCCTCAAAACAGGCGTGGCTTTAGGGCAGGCTGATTTTTATAACTTTAATTTTAGAAGTATGGATTTGCAAAAAGCGAATCTGAGCAAAATTAACCTAGTTGGAGCTGACCTTAATGGTGCAATATTGATTGATGCTAACCTGAGTGGAGCAGATCTCCGAGGTGCTGACTTGCGTGGAGCAGATTTAAGAGGAGCTAATTTACAGGGAGCTTATCTAAACCGAGCTGATCTTCAACAAGCAAATCTTAGTGAGGCTAATTTGGAGGGTGCTAAGCTGCAAGTTGCGCGTTACGACAGCGAAACAAAATGGCCCCAAGGTTATAATTACAGAGCTTCGGGAGCAGTGGGTCCTCATGCCAGTCTTAGTGGTGCTTATCTGAATACAGCGAATTTACGGGATGCTGATTTGCGAGCTTGTAACTTGCGCGGAGCTTACCTTAGTGGTGCTGATCTGACAGGAGCAAACTTACAAGATGCAGTTTTAAGTGGCGCTGATCTTAGTAAAGCTTACCTTACAGGAGCTTTTTTACGCGATGCTCGACTGACTGGAGTAGACTTGCGTATGGCAGACTTGCGGGCTGCAGATCTCAGTGGCGTAGCATTAGAGCATCTTCAAAGTATTGCTGGCGCTGATTTTAGTCTTGTGCAGGGGCTCAGTGAAGCTAATAGAGCCCTACTTTGTAGTCGTCCATCTTTAGAACTCGATGTGTGGAATGCCTACACCCGTAGGACAACTCGGGAGAGTTTGGAGAAGAGGGAGTAGGGAGGAGCCACTGCGTTGCGGAGGACAGTCGCGTGGGCGGGTCTCCCGACTTGAGCGAACTGTCCGTTGAGGTTCCCTCCGTTGTAGCAAGTGGCGTTGGGG
>Ga0070738_10001925_pt1 | contig 36049 bp, 37 predicted proteins | sample Coa_R2_2_FD_66446 | JGI IMG/M metagenome (GOLD analysis project Ga0070738, IMG submission 66446) | Surface soil microbial communities from Centralia Pennsylvania, which are recovering from an underground coalmine fire - Coalmine... | ecosystem: Environmental > Terrestrial > Soil > Unclassified ...
TATCGGTAGTTGTGCCGAATAGAGTCGAGAACAGTGTGCTGACCTCGTGAACACTGAACAGCCCAGTGATGGCACTGCCGGTGCTGGTCGTGGTGTCGCCACTGGTCTGGTAATTCGTGCTCAGATCATTGCCACTGTCGGTCGTTGTGCCGTGTCCGCTGGACAGGTCATCCGTCGCGTTGCTCGTGCCCGTATCCGTGGAACTGCCCGAATTGGAGTCAATCTCGTAATCGCTGTACACACCTGTCACGCCGTCACCCGTGGACGTGACCGTTGAACCGTCTGTCTCGGTGTCCGTGGAGTTATCGGTGCTCGTGTCGGACTGCGTCGAACTGTCTGCCAGGTCATCCGTTGAGTTGTTCGTATCCGAGCCGTAATCGGTGCTGTTATTGGTGTCGGTCTCTTGCGACGAATACGAACCGGTCAGAGCATTGCTGAGCTTGTAGAGATTGGAACTGCCGGTCTGGAACACGCTCTCATAGCGACTCAACACGCCATTGAGCGTTGAACCATCGGCCGGGTGATCGGTCGTGGTATCCGTGCTGGTCGCATAATCGCTGCCTGAACTGCTCGATGTCTCGTGCTCACTGGCGCTGCCGCTCACCTCGTTGCCGGTGGCGTCCGTCGTGTCGCCACTGGTCTGGTAACTGGTATCTCCCTCCACATTAACATCATCATCCACCGAACTATCACGCAGATCATCCGTCGTCGTGTCTGTGCTCGTTGCCGAATCCGTGCTCGACGAACTGCTGACCACATGCTCGCTGTAGTCGGTGCTGATCTGGTTGCCGGTGCTGGTCGTGGTCGAACCACTCGTCTGGTAGGCCGTACTCAGATTCGTCACCAGCTCATGCAGATGCTCGCCCGTGGACATGGTGTCGGTGGGCGTATCCGTACCCGTGGCGAAATCCGTGGCCGTGGCGCTGTCGATCTCGTAATCGCTGTAGTCGCCCGTAACCTCGTTGCCCGTGCTGCTGAGTGTCCCACCACTGGTCTGGTAGTCACTGTCGTTCTCGGTATCGACTACATCATCCGTCGAACCATCCGCCAGATCATCCGTCGAGGTATCCGTACTCGTGGCAAAGTCGCTGCCCGAACCACTCGACACCAGATACTCGCTGTACCCGCCACTGATCAAGTTGCCGAATTGCGACAGTGTCCCACCACTCGTCTGGTAGGCACTCAAAATGTCCGTCTTGGTGAGCAGATCGTGCTCACCATTGGCCAGATTGTCGGTCTCGGTGTCCGTCTCGGTTTCAAACTGACTGCCCGAATCCGACTCCACCGCCGTTTCGCTGTAGCTGCCCGTGTCGTCGTTACCGGTTTGCGTGGTGGTCGATCCACTCGTCTGATAAGCCGTCGTCCGATTCACATCCAGGTTGGTGTCGTTGGAGCTGTTGGCCGCATGATCCGTCACCGTGTCAGTCGCTGTGTCGAAGTTCGTCGCGGTGCTGCTATCAATCACCACTTGGGTATAATCGCCCGTCACCTCATTGCCGGTCGCACTCACCGTCGTACCACCCACCACCATATCGGTGGATGTGTCCACCGTCAGATCGTCATTATTCTCGCCATCACCTGGAATCGCGCTCACGTTCTCCGTCGATGTGTCCGTTGCGGTCCCGTTCGAACTGCTCACCTGATACAGACTGTAATCGCCCGACAGCTTGTTCCCCGTCTTGTCGGTTGTCACCGTGCCTGTCACCGTCCCCACATTCGCATCCGTCGCATCATCATCCGAGGTCGAACCCAGCGTTCCCGTCGCATCGGTGTCGTCGATCGAGGTAGCCGTTGTGGTCGAGCCGGTCGTGTCCGTTTCGTGCAGACTGTACGACCCACTCACCAGGTCGCCAGTCTGCGTGACCGTCGAGGTCGTCGTCTGGTTGCCCGAATCGGACTGGCTGATCGTATGCAGACCCGTCACACCACTGCCCGTCTGCGATGCCGACTTCAACGAGCCATCCGACGAGGTCGTGCTCGCGGTCGCCGTCTGCGTGAAGGTGTAACCGCCCGTCAGCCGGTCACCATTCTGCGTCCGAGTGCCCGAATCAACCTCGACCGAACCCCACGAACTGGGTACGCCCTGATCCACCATCGAGCCGTCAATCGTCGTGGTCGCACCGCTGTTGCCACTGAGCGAATACGTGCCAACCCCTGCCGTGCCCGTCTCGGTTTGCGTAGTGTTGCTGCTGGCGGTCGTCGTCTGCGTCGAGGTCACACCCTGGTTCACTTCCGTTGCCGTCGTGGTCGAGTCATCCCCCACCGCATCGGTGACCGTGAACGTACCCCCACCCTCGTTGCCCGTCGTCGTCACCGTCTCCGAATGACTCAACCCCGTGAGGCTCGATGTCGTCACCGCACCTGTCTGCGTTGCCGTCGCCGAGCCGCTCCCTCCACTGTCCGACCTGGTCGATACATACGTGACGCTGCCGCCGGGATCGGTGCCATTACCCGAAAGCGAATCCGAGTAAGTTCCCGTATCGGTCTCGGTGCTGTTGCCGCCAGGGTTGGTGATATTCTTGCTCAGACTGTACGTCCCACCGTGGCTCTCATCGTGGGCAAATTCGTCATCCCAGAACCCGCCGCTCTCACTGACACTGACCATACCCGACTCACTGCGAATGTTCGTGTAGGAGTTCGGTCCGTGGTAACCCGATTCCGTTCGGTCATCCGTCTCCGTCCCCGAACTCGCCAGCCAGTACGTCGAACCCGTCGCATCGTTCACGCCCGAACCACTCTGGGTGGATGACTGCGTGTCGGTGGCGGTGTAGGTGCCGTCCGCCACCGTTTCGGTCTCATAACGCGTCGAATCGGCCACATCGTTGGTTGTGTTCCAACTGTAGTTCGCGCCGGTACCCGTCTGACTCAGCGTATAGTTCAGGCTGTCGTATTCGGTCGTGGTGCCATTCATCGACGGACTGGCATCCGACTCCAACCGCGTGGCCGACTCCGACAACGACAACGACAGCGTCGAGTCCGGCTGCACGAACGTCGTCCCCGACTCGCTCTCATTGAGCGAGAACTGGAGTGTGCCGGTGCTACTCAGATTGAACGAATCGCCCGTTTCATTCACCAGTTCCGACAGCGTATAACTGGTCGTCGTGATCGCCGTGGCCTCAAAGCCGCCACCGGACGTGAGAGTGACGTCTTCACTGATGGCCCCGCCGCCACTTGCCGAGACCGACTCCACCTGCTGGAAACTCTCGTGGTTGGTCGGTGCCAGCACGTAAGCCAGACCCGCCGCGTCGTTGTAAATGCTGCTGTCGGTGGCATCGCTGACCCGTACCGCCAACGCATACTGACCCTCATGCGTGTACGTGTGATCGCCCGTCACATAGACTGTGCCGCCCGAACTGACCAGTGTGCCGGCCGAACTGGTGCCATCGCCCCACTGGATCGTGGCATCCAAAGAACCCGCCGACCAATCCGTCCCCTCAATCGTCGCCACCGTGCCGTTGAAATCCTCACCCTTCACCGGGATGATGACTTGGCCATCGAGTACCGGTGGTGGGATCAGACCCGCATTGGCGGTATCGTAATCCTCACTGGCGGACACCGAGACAATGGTCTCACCACCGCTGGGTGTGCTGAAGTCGTAACCAGGCGGGGCCGCGAAGCTGATGGTGTAGCTGCCCGCTTGCAAACCGGTGAAGTCGTAATCGCCCGAAGCACCCGTGGTCGCGGTCTCGGTGAGCGTGCCACTGCTCAGTGTCACCGTTATGCCCGACGCACCAAGTTCACCATCATCCTGAACCCCGTCGCGGTTATTGTCGTACCAGACCGTCTCACCAATTTCTGCGTAAGTGGAGACCAACCCGGCATCCACGGCGGTGTCGGTTGCACCCGCTGCCAGGGTGACAATTTCTTCACCGCCAGTGGGTGTGCTGAAGCTGTAGCCTGGCGGGGCAACGAAGTCGACGGTGTAGGTGCCCGCTCCCAGACCCGTGAAATCGTAATCCCCAGAGGCATCGGTGATGGTGGATTCCGAGACCGAGGGACCCGTCAGTGAGACGGTGATCCCCGCAGCACCCACCTCGCCATCATCCGGTGAGCCATCGGCATTAGTGTCGTACCAGACATAACTCCCAATCTCACCCAGCGACCCGCCAGAGCCACCAGACCCACCGGAGCCGCCTGACCCACCAGACCCGCCTGACCCACCCGAACCACCGGCGACAATGATGGTTGCTGTGGCGGTATCGGTCTCGAAACTGCTGGCGCTGGGGTCATACACCGAGACCGACGCGGTTACAGTATAGGTACCCGCCGCCGTGTAGGTGTGCCCAAAGCCGCCGCCGTCGATGTTAGAACCAAAAGTGTTGGTATCGCTCTGGGTGTATGTACTTCCATCGCCCCAGTTAACTGTGTAATCGAACTCGTGAACAACGGTAGCGACTTCCACCGAGTAATCCACCACGGCATCGCTTCCCTCGGTCACTGACGGCGAGAACGTGCTGAGCGTAAAGAACACAAAGAACGGATCGTTGGCCGCCGTGAGGGAAATGCCAGCGCTGGTATCGCCGAAGGGGGAATACGAACCCATCGCACCGGCGAACGGCTCACCCGTCTGGCCATCGAAGACAGCAATCTGACCATTGCCCTGCGAGCCAACCACAATGTCCGGGATCGAGTCATCGTTGATGTACGCCATGCCAAGCTGAACGCCGCTGGTCATGGTCGAGCCAAACGGCGTCAGGTTCAGCAGAACATCGCCACTGGCGGAACTGAGCAACTTGATTTGCGCAGGGGTACCTGGACCCGTCCCAACCAGCAAATTGGCCGGTCCACCCGTCGCCACATCAGTTTGAGAATCGGCCGCAACAACGACCCCGCCGTGGAAGCTCGAATCGAACGCCAGGAAGGAACCGAGCGGTCCGCTGACGGGCGTGCCCGTGAAGGGATCGAGAACTTCAACACGTGGAGGACCTCCCGGCCCCGCTCCAATGGCGATCTGAGCTTTGCCATTACCCAGGAAATCGCCCACGGCAATGCTGCCGTTTGCGAACTCCGCACCAGAAACGAAGAAGTCAGAAACAATCTGACCTGTGGCCCCTGAGAAGATGCGTATCTCGGCTCCGTCAATGCGGTTAGCGACGGCAACGATGTCCTGGCTGCCGACTCCCTCCACATCGCCCACCGCCAAGTTCAGCCCACCGCGATAGGTTGGCTCAAACGCCAGGAAGCCGCCGAGCGGACCGGAGAGTGGATCGCCAGTGACCCCATCGATCACGCGGATGAGCGGCGAACCGCCTGGTCCCTGAGCCACAACGGCATCTGGGAAGCCGTCGCCATTGAGGTCGCCAGTCGCGACATGGAGTCCGGTCGTGATGCTGCCGAAGGGTGTGACGCTGAAGTTGAGTGTACTGGTGAGAGCGTTGTACTCGTCAAGCGTGCCGGTGGCGTTGGTGGCGAAGATGATCGGGCTGGGCAAGGGCCGGCTATCGAGCACAAAGCGTGGTTCCAGTGGAACCAGTTGCGGTTGCACGCGGTCGAAGCCAGCGGAGTAATCACCCGGCTCGCGGTAACGTGAGCGAAAAACGAAGAGCCGTTCGACGAGTGTATAAGCCAGAGGGATTTGTCGGCCGATGAACGTGAACGTGGAGCGGAGCCTGCGGGCGAGCGTGCGGAAACGCATGTTGCCATCCTCAGCGGTGGAGAAACGCAGTCCCAACAAGCGATCTTACTCGCGCACGCGCGCTTGTTTGCGTACGCCGCATCCAATGTGATCGTGTGGATCTTCGAGATCAACGAATACGCTGTCAAGCAGTAATTCGGAATTCTTCACGCATTGTGAATCAGCAGTTCATCGTTATGTTTCAGCCACAGCCGGACCGCTGTGGCGGATGTCGAGAGAGACAATAGTGTTGCGAATTGGTGAGGCAGTTCAACTCATCAAGCGTGGCAGTGCCGTGAAGGACAGATGCACGAGACGCTGCCGGTCTCCGCAAGTCAGGATCTTGTCAGGTGGAAGCCTGACATCTTGAGGACAATGCCTCATCCTTCTTGAATGCCGCACTCGCGAGAAGCACCAAACGCGATACTATACTCTTGTGCGCAATTGCGGTCTCGAAAGCAAATCGATTTTCGTTTTTTTCGGACGGAGCGGCATCTCTCATTCAAGCACCCGTAGCGAGCGATGCACGACCGCCGAATCAGGTTTTCATGAACGTGGGCGGGAATTCTGACACGCTTCAACCACCCGCGTCAAAGACGTTCCACTGGTTAGGCCCCGCAGTCCCGTGGAAAGAGCTGTGGCCACTGCTGACCATGTCTCGCCTTGCGTATTCGGGATCGGTCCGTCGCTCCGCTTGGGCCAGCGACCCGTCCGGCGGTAGTGTGCCCGCACCCAGCGATTGATCTGCGCGATGGACAACCTCGGTGGAGCATTGCGATTCCGCACCCCACGAGCACGCGTGAGTAAGCGGGCCAGTGAGTCGCCACCCGGCAGTCCGCGAACTCCTACCTGCAACGCCATGTCCACCGCCGCCCATGTCTGGCCCGGCGCTTCGGGGATTGACCCGCTCTTGATCTGCGGCCACGTTCCAACGCGTGCATGATGCGCATCCGCCCACGCCAGGATCTTGCGAATCGTCAGAGGAGGCAGAGCCAGATGGTTCCGCTTCCCGCGATGTTTGGCCAGCAGTCGCGCCAGCGTGTCGCCACCGGGCAATCCACGATTGCCCGTCCGCAATGCCGCGTTGATCGCTAACCACGTTTCATTCGGCACACCGACCACAGAACCCGACAGGATCGTCGGCCAGCGGCCCGTGCGTGTGTGATGAGCATCCGCCCATTCCAGAATCTTTTCGTGAGTCAGTGATGGTAGTACTGACTTGTTCGGCACTCCACGTGACTCGGCAAGCAACTGAGCCAGAGATGATTTACCCGACAATCCACGACTACCGCGACCCAGCACATGGTTCACCGCACCCCATGTCTGACCGTCGGCGCCACCGATTGCCCCGGACGCTTTCGTGGGCCACTCCCCCGTACGGCGTCGATGCTCATCCAACCAATGCAGAATCTGCTTTTTCGACAGTCGCGGCCGACCGTGTTTGTTCGGCACATTACGGCGGCGGTGCAGAAAGCGAGCCAGGGAGTCACCGCCGGGCAGTCCACGCAGTCCATCCACCAGAGCCGTATTCACCCGCGACCACGTTTCGCCCCTAGCTTCGGGAATCGGTCCTGACTTCGGAGTGGGCCACCGCCCCGTCCGCTCGTGATAGGCATCGGCCCACAACAGGATTTCCCAGTGCTGCAAACAGGGCAAATCAGCAATGTTTCGCACGCCGCGTTCGCTCTTGAGAAGCTGCGCCAGCGAACTGCCACCGGGCAGTCCTCGCTTCCCCTTGCTCAGGGCCGTCTCCACTGCCAACCATGTCTCGGCTGGTTTTCTTGTGATGGGGCCAGTGTCTTTATGGGGCCAGTCTCCCGTGCGCTTATGGTACTCATCGGCCCATTTGAGGATCTGCTGGATCGTGAGTGGAGGAAGGGCCATGTGGTTGCGAACTCCACGCTTGGCAGCGAGCAGTTGGGCGATGGAGGAATCGCCCGGCAAGCCACGGGTACCCACCTCCAGTGCCGCGTTGATGGCGGACCAGTTTTCGCCCGGTGCCGCCATAACGGGACCGGAATATTGATTGGGCCATTTTCCGGTGCGTGTGTGGTGGTCGTCCGCCCACTTCAGAATGAGAGCGGGCGTGAGCCGAGGTAAAGACCCCTTGTGCCGTCGTCCGCGATGAACGAACAAGAGCTTGGCCAGCGAGGAGCCAGGTTTGAGGCCGCGCAGACCTCGATTCAGGCACGTGTTGACGGCAGACCAAGTGGTGTCGGGCAAGCCGCGTGCTCCGTCGATGCACATCGGCCATCGGCCAAATTGAGCATGGAAGGCATCGCACCACTCCAGGATTTGCTCGATGGTGAGATCGGGTCGACGCTGCGGCCGGAGGGAGAGTGGTCGGGCTTTGGGGGGCGGATCGAGGGGTGTTCGAAACGGGTTCATGACGAACTCACGGATGAAACCATGCGGTGCGAGTCGGCGAAGTCGATGGGAGATATCGAGCGTATCTCATGGTAAGGCAGCATTCCACCGGTAAACATGGTCAATAGGGAGGAAGAGAGGAAGGGAGAAGAGCATGGCCAATCGCATTAACCCCGGCGGCAACGGTTTGGCGGGTAAGGGCATGATCGATGCCTGTCCGGTCGGTGAGGGTTGCACGCTGTTCATTCCCAATCCGACGCACCCACCGCCGGAGGATGAATTGCATGTTGCTTTGGCCGACGTGTTGCAGAAGTTCCTGTTGTCGAACCCGATCCAAGTTCGAGCGACTCTGCCCATTACTCACGGCGGCACGACGGTCGCTGTGTTTGTGTGGTGGGATCGCATCGAGAAAAATGAGTGACCGCCTTCGTGAAATGCCCGTGCGTTAGCCACACCACGGGAACGGAGCAGCACGGCACGGAACTCCAAAAGGTGTTGCCGAATTGTAAGATCGCTCGCTCGGCCACGAACCCACCCCCTCCTCATCGGAACTGGAAATGACCGTCGCATAAAGGCACCTCGATTTCGGCTAGATTTTTAGACTGGTCCCGGCGTACACGGGATCACCGGGTCTGCCGACCAAACCGCCACACGTTCTTCGTCGCCCCAACCTTGCCGCGTAGCGCTGCACATACTCACACCCTCCCACATCTACCCAACACGGGTTTGCAACCGCCTCCCGCGCACTTACGATGTGTCACGCGGCGGGACACCGCCTTTCCCTTCAACGTCAGATCAGGTGATCCGCATGACAACTTGTCCATTCTTGACCACTGGGGATGTCGCTGATCGGCTCGGTGTGACCCGCAAACAGATTCGCGCGTGGGTCCATCGTGGCCTGCTGACCCCGCGCGAACGAACCCGCCACGGATATTACCTGTGGACCGAAGAGGATATCCCTACTGTCGCCAGCGTTCGTGATATGGCGAATGTTCGCGATGAGTATCTCGCACGTCACGCACATATCGTGTCCAGCAAGTGTCACAACCCTGCAAGCACCTCTGAATAAAAACTCCGGCGGCCGGGTTACTCCCGGCCGCCAGCAAAAACACTTCCCCCGCCCACATCATCGCCCAGCCGTTACCAGCGGCCGCGCAAAGAACGGAGTGCCCACATCATGCCTCACACCACGTCTGGTGGCAACCCCGCCAATGACGCGGCTGGTGCGTCAGCGCCTGCGCCACCTGCCTCACAATCGCCCCGTGTCTGTGTCCGAGGCCGGACCACAAACGCCGAGTGGCAAGCGATCGATCGCGAAATTCTCGAACGGCTCGACATCCGGGAGGAATATGAAGCCCTTGGCGTCCGCTTCCTCAGTCGTTCAAAGCGGAGCGGATGGCTGGAATGTTACGCCATCGACCGCACAGACGAAAAATCGCCCGGTTCCGCCGCCGTGTGTGTCAGTGGGCCGCAACGGGGCATGTACAACGACCTGGCACACAACCGTCTCAAGCTCGGTTTATTCAACTTCGCCGCTCAGTACGGTAACTTTGCGACTTGGCAGGTTGCTCGTCGGCACTATGCCGCGAAGGTCGGCGTCGCATTGCCCGGCGACGATGCCTACCGGAAAACCCCGCTCCAGGCGAAACAAACCCGACGACCAAAACAAGAAAGCCAGCGTGAAGAAAAAAAGTGCGAGGACATCGGTGCTGACCTGGCAGCGTACTACCATGCAGCACTTGTGCCCGAACCGATCGATCCGATTGATGATCCCACTGGCCCCACCGTCACTCCAATCGATCGCATCGCCGAGTCACTGCATGTTCACCGTGATGCACTCATTGCGATGGGTGTGGGCTATGTCTGTCCCGGCACCAAGTCACCCTACGCCATCGACCGAAATGGCTCCTGTTCGCTATGGCCGGAGTGCCGGTTTGTCGAATACAACCGAGTCACCGCTGTATCGGCGGATCGGCGGGGCGATGGGATCAAACGCGCCCTTGCTCGCCGCGTACGTGGAATTACTGTCCCCCATGACTGGGCGCATCTGGCGCGTGCCACGGGCTATCTCTTTATCGTGGAGGGTGGGTCCGATGTGGCTGCCCTAACTTCATTGGGGTTAAGCGCGCTGGGCATCCCGTCCGCCGGGGGCTTGCCAGACCAAATTGCTGCTTTGATTGGCCGAGCCATGCAAAAGGGGTCCATTCCCGACGATATCCGCATCATCTGCATGATTGACCGTGATGGCGGGGCCGGGGCAACGGGGATGGCGAAAGTCGCACGCGAACTGGCAAACACCCTCCGCCGCCCAATCTACTCCCGGTACGCGCCCGACGTTGACCGGGAGGACCTCGCGCCCCTCGCCAACGATGATGATCGAATGAAGCGGTATCGCGAGGCCGAATACGGTTTCGCGAAAGACTCGCGCGAATGGCTGGGCTGGCGGCTTGCACGTCCCGACCAGGAACCAGAGGAGGTGCGCCACGCACTTGGGCGCGAGTTTGTCCGGCGGACGTTCATGCGGAACACCGAGCCGAGCACGCGGTATTGCGAATGGAACGATGGCGTCACCCACCCCGATAACAGTGGTGTGTGCTCGATCACCGTGGCGGATGGGGCAATTCTGCCGGAAGTGGTTGATTCAGATACAGTTGCGTCTGAAAGGGCGGATCAGACCAGCGTGGGGCGCGCACAGTTAGTCTGTAATAGAGATAGCGTAGAGGACGGCGTTGCAGGTACCGGAGACCCTTTACATAAGACTAACTGTGCGCGCCCGGCTCCGACCACAACCGAGCGGAACAGCGTCAACCCCGTCCCGAACCCCCTCTCGGCTCTACCCCGTTCACGCCCATGCCCCGCCAAATACACGGTCGCTTGCGGCCACCGCGAGTGGGACGCTCAGGGCATCGGGATCACACTGCGGTGCCGCCGGTGGACCTGTGAGGGGTGCCGACCTCACATGATGGGCGAATGGGCACGACACCTCAATCGTGTTTTCTGGATGCCACCGCTAGCAATCTGGTCGGGGCCGGCGGACACACTTGAGATGCCTCGTGCTGCCTTCCAGTGGCGCGGACCACTCGACCAATGCGATCGCATTGCCAAGTACGTCGCCCGGCACGACGGTCAATATGCCCGCATTGCGGCACCCGATGACACCGCTCTCGTGGTTGCGACCGTGCCATTCCCCCGCGCCAACCGGGTAACGGACTTTACGACCGCCGAGATGGTCGCGGCGATCCTTGCGATTACTCCGCCGGCCAAAGGCGGTGACCGGCGATTCAGGCCCATTACGACTTCGCGTGGCTGGAAACTGCCTGCGCCCGCCAAGACCGGCCAATGGGAACGGCTGGAGAGTTTCAAAAACCCTGAGCAATCGAATGCTGTTCTGGCGGCGATGGGGGTCAGCGTGCGTCGAGCCGAATCTCGGCGTGAGTGGTATGAGTACAGTTTCCCGGCGAACTGGGACAAACGCCACCGCAAGTTGGCGGCGCTGTGGGCCGCTGCCGAAACCTATCCACCAGGCATGATTCCTGGGCACCCGCCTCCTGACCCAGGCCCAATACTCGCGGCCCTGTGCCAATGATCCCATGCGAGCAAAAGTTGCCGATTTGACGCAGGAGAGAATGTTGGCGTTTCGACGGCGGCTCTGGCACGGGCGGTTGGGATTGCGGCGCGGACAGCGGGGGGACGGTTGGCGGTGTTGGAACGGGCGGGTTTGGTTGCGGGGGTGCGAAGTGATCGGGGGCGATTGCGGGGTTGGGTCGCGGTGACGCGGGCACGCAGGACGAATTCGAGAAAAACCGCGTGTTCAACTCTTTGACTGGGCGAAAACGTAGTTTGGCATATGGAGCATTTCCTGCCGATTGCGATGGTGTCGTGTGAGTGAGGTGCGAGGCTCGATGCGAGTGTCTGGCGTGGTGTTCGAAGCACGACGTTCTAACCAGTCTAAAAGTCGAAGCGTTTTTGGGTCGCGTGCCTTTCTGAGATGGCAAGCCCAATGCTGCATGGAACAACAAACTGCAGTCGTGTGAATTACTCCGGATCAGGGTCGCTTCTCCTGTGTCTGGTTTTACGCAGCGTGCCGAGGCCAACCTTCCTTTGCAGCCGACACCAAGCCATAAAACCGTGTCCGACCAAAAAATTCGATAACCCACATCGAATGGAAATCGGCGTCGGATGAACTCCGCAAATCGCTGTACGAGTAGCGGCAGAACTGATCGCCCAAGCTGAAATGGGTGAAGTCATCGTGAAACATCTCTGGGACCGGTTCCCTTGCTACAACCACATCAACGCGGCTATCCGCAATGGCCTGCTCCAGTTTGTGGTAGGAGCAGAAGCCTCGAACAATTTTCCGCATTACCAACATCACTCGCTCGTCCCTCTCCGGAAACAGCATGTGGCGTGGCCCGGTCGGGGTCTCGACGGGAACCATCTGCTCGGAGATGTCTTGAACCCATCGCCGCCCACTGGATTTCGTGAAACTTCGCAGAATCGGCCCGTGCCAGAGCGCGAGGACCTGAGCATTGGGATCACCACACATCACGATGAAGGTGCGGAAATGTGCCTCAGCATCTTGCCAGATCATCTTGCACTTCGAGCACTCCGGCACAGTCGGACGCTGAACCTTGGGGTCACCTCCGCAGGGATACATGCAGTCGGGGATGATGTGTCCTCTCTCGCGTGGGTACTCACGTCGCCCACAATAGGCACAAGGTTTATGCTTCATTCCCACGGTACCCACCCTCATGATGTGTGTTTGAAAGAGGACAGCGAAGGGTCCACAGAGGTTCACTTATCGGTCAAAGCGAATCTACCCCTTAGTGTGAACGCACACAAGATTGGTGCTTTTCCCAGCAGACCGACCACAGCAACCTCGCGTGACAGCCGCCTCTCGCAGCACTCAACTCCGCGTCGACGGACATGTTGATCGTGGTATCCTGTTCCCATCGGTTCTGTCCGAACACAACTGCACCGGCACGCGACATGCATCCGCCCGACTACGGCCCTGTTCCCATGACCACGCGGGAGAATCTCAGCCCGCAGGCCGTTACAGCCTCACCCGATGGCACCACGTTCGCCGCCGTGCTGTTTCCGAGCGGGGGCGACCACAACGAACTGTTCGTCTGGAACGCGGATCGGAAAAAGCCGTGCCGGCTGCGCGGTACGAAACCGACAGAGGTGGACGGCGTGGCCTTCTCGCCTAATGGCCGAACGCTCGTGTCCGTGGGTGGCCGGGACTGGAACTCCGGCGTTGTCTATTTCTGGAACACCGGCACTTGGGCGCATCGAACTCGTACCGTCGGACTGCGACCTGGGCGTGTCGCGTTCTCGCCCGATGGCAGCCTGCTCGCCGTTGGCGACGTCTGCACGGGCGGAGATCACACCAAGATCGCTTTTCTCGCACCCAACGGGCAACTCATCCGCCGGTTTGGGAACATTTACTCAGGGATCGAAGACCTCACGTTTTCACCCGATGGCCGCTCGTTGGCCGTTGCCCACAGACCCGAACTGTCCGTGTGGAGCACCAGGGGACGATTGCGGTGGCGGCAGAGCGGTCACGAGGCTTCGCGCATAGCGTTGGCGTATTCGCCTGATGGGACCATCATCGCGTCCTGCGACGAAACCACCACGATTCTTCGTGACGCCGCGACAGGTACACCACGTCACTTCCTCAAGGGTCACATTGGCAACGTGTGTGACCTCGCGTTCTCGCCTGACGGGGCGCTGTTGGCAACGGCCGGATGGAAGGGGATTAAGTTGTGGGACACCCACACTGGCCGCGAGCGTCTGATCCTCCAGGCGGACTACCTCATTTGGGTTGGCTTCTGGCCTACCCCCGACACGATCACTGCGGTGGACATTAACCTCCGACTCTTCGGCTGGAACATCGCGGAGTTGCTCAAGCATAATCCACCGTCGAATGGGCCGGTTGCGGCACGCTTGGCTGCCGCCGAGCAGCAATCTTCGTCCGAACAGGAAGCGTTCTTGGAGGCGATCTTCGACTTGCCCGAAGACGACACGCCACGGTTGGCTTACGCGGACTGGCTCGATGAACACGGACAGTCGGCGCGGGCGGAGTTCATCCGCGTGCAGGTCGAACTGGCTCAACTCGCCGAATCACGTGAGAAGCGGACTAAGACGCAGGAGAAGCGAATCACCAAGTTGGCGGCTCGCGTGCGGGAATTGCTCGATCAGCATTCCGACGAGTGGCTTGCGGGGTTAGCGGCGATCCAACCGGTGATTGACGAAACCGAGTTCGAGCGTGGATTTCTTGCCCGCGTCCGCATGACCGGGATTGCGGTTACCGACGACCACCTGCGACATCTTGCTGGTGCACCGGAAATACAGGAACTAACCCTCGATGATTCGCGGGTCACCGACGAAGGTCTGGCTCGGCTCAAACCGTTACGGAACCTCCGCGAGTTGAGGCTCTCCAACACGGCTGTTACTCCGGCGGCACTAAAACGCCTAGCAGTTTTGCCGAAGTTGGTGGAGGTGTATCACTACGACTGGGGGCATCGAGCGATCCCAGAGTTCGAAACGTTTAAGATCAAGCGAAACCGTCGGCTCAACAAGTTGCCCCAAGAAGAGCGCCGGGCGGAAGCCCTCCGGTCACTCCGCTACCTCGGTGATGTCACTGTTGAGAGCGGACGACTCGTCGGTGTTCGGTTCTCACAGACACGTACAACGGACGCCGATTTGGCGTACTTGCGCGAGTTTCCAGAAATCGAGTGGCTACACTTTTCGGAGACTTGGGCGTTGACCTCCGCTGGGCTGAATCATTTGCGCGGGTTGACGGCACTCAAGCAGTTGCATTTGGTGGAGACAGGCATCACTACCCTCGAACCGCTGCGGCACATGGTCGGTCTGGAAGAGTTGTGGGTGTGGTCCACAGCAACCATCGAGCCAGACACCGGGAGGTTCCTTGCCTCCCTTCCGCGTCTCAAGATTCTCAGTCTGTTCAACTGCGAGCTGGGCGACGCCATCATGCCCCACCTCGGCAAGTTTCTGGGGCTCGAAGAACTGAACCTTACTGAAAATGAGATCACCGACGCCGGACTCGAACACCTCGCCGGTCTCAAGAAGCTGAAAAAACTGGAAGTCGATTACGAGAAGGATCGGAAGGCATTGATCCGCCGACTGCTACGGCGATAGCGTAACTCACCCGGAGCGAACCTCGCTCCCCGATCTGCCCTCCCTTGTCACGGACCAATCGGCCGGGCATCTGGGAGGCATCACGGTGTTTCGGGGACATTTCCGTCGGTCGGGTTCTTTACGCAGCGTGTGGCACCGCCGGGAAAGCAAACGGCGACCAATCGACCCGCGACTCGCAGCCAACCTCGTCGAGCAACCGCAACCCGCGCCCCGCTACCGGTACCGGCCAACCGAAGTCGAATGGCAAAGCGGGGACCCCGGTATTATCCTCCGCTGCATTGTTCATCTCACCACCGACCGGGGGATCGTGTTCCACATGCCGCGTCATGCGGTCCAACGAAAACTCCGGCTCTTCTATTGTGCGTGTTGTCGGTTTCGCTGGAACTTACTCCCCATAATCGCGCAACAAGCAGTTGAGGCCATCGAGTGATACGCCGACGGACTGGTGAATGCCAAGCATCTAAGGTCCGCACGCCGGACGGCCGAAGCGGTCGTCCGCGCGACTCGTCCCGTGTGGACGTTGGGTGGGTATCCGCCGGGCGCTTGGGATACGACGGAGACGGCACGTCTTGCGGTGAATGCGGCGGAGGTTCATGCGCGTCTTCGCATGGGCGGTGTGCCCAGCGGCGCCCCAGTAGCTGCTTCCGACCAGGTGGTGTTGCTCCGCGAGTTGTTCAGAAATCCCTTCCACCCAGTCGAGATTGTGAGGAAGTGGCTCTCTTCAACAGTCCTTACACTGCGTCGTGTCATTCACACGGATCGCGCGTTTCACTTGATGCCGGTATTGGGTGATGCTCTGCAAGATGCAGGTTGCGATCACACAGCCGTTCTGGAACATTGCTATGGCCCTGGACCGCATGTTGCCGGGTGTTGGCTGCTCGACGCAATCCTCGCCGCGATGTAACCTGGAGCAACTGCGGATCTGTACCGATACGGACCCTGGAGGCCCAACGGTGGGACTGTTTGGCTCGCTCTTTGGCAAAGGCGACTCCCCTATTACCGACCCCGACCGCTTGCGCGACGAGCTGTTTTCGGCTGCACGCGCCGGTGACACCAATCGGCTCGAACGGCTGGCCCGGATCAACCAAGCCGCCATCCTTGAACACTTCCGCTCGTGGCAACGCGTGCCGGAATCTGTTCGCGCCAACCCTGCCGCGATCCAGGGCTACGTCCACTGCATGGTTGCCATTGCTCAGGCGTTTGCTGAGAAACTTGGCCGACCAGACCTGATGGCTGCCTTGTCTGGTCCACCACAGTCGAACCCACTCGTGAAGTGGCAGGCCGCCTTACGTCAGGCCCGTGAACTGATGGAGTCTCTCCGTTACGCGGAGGCCCGCACGACACTGACAGATGCCTTGATCGACAGCCGGGGACTGTCAGGAACAGGAGTCGATACCTATCTGCCGATCACGCATGGCTGCATCGGCGAGTGTCACTTTTATGCTGGAGCGGCAGATCAGGCCGTGCCTCATTTTGAGCAAGCCCTGGCCCTATGCGAGCGGACTGGTGACACAGAAGGAATCGCAGCCTACCTGGGTTCGTTGTTTGAAGCACACCGCTACCTGGGTCAAGGGGAACGCGCCGCCGGCTACGCCGAACGGATGGCTGCTCTGCTCGATGCCCAGGGTGTAAACCATGACGCAGTACGATGGCGGACACGGGCACGAATCGTGCGGTCCGGTGAGCCGCTTAACCGCATAGTCGTGGTTGTGGACGGTTCCACATACGAAGTGGATGAAGTGCGACCGGTTGGGGACATGCGGGTGAAGTTTGTGTTTGAGCGGAATCGGATCACGCTCCGGTCGGCGGTCGTTCATACCGAGCGTGGCAAAGAACTGGGAACGGCTGGGCGCCACGAGGAGGCGCTGGCGTCATTTCGCGAAGCCGCTGCGTCCGACCGATTTGATCCACACTGCCGTTATCTCGAAGCGTTCACCCTCCTCCATTTGGGCCGGTATGCGGATGCGGCCGATACGTATCGCCGCGTGGAGGAATTGGCCCCAGGTTGGTTCCAGTGCCACTCCGATCTGTGGGTGGCGGACCAACTCACTCTTGGCCGACTCGACGATCAGGACTTTGCAGCTTTGCACGTCCTGGAAGATGGTCAGATCTCGTCGGCTGAGAAAGTGACTCTGGCAGAGCGGTTGCTGAAAAAGCGGCCTGGTCTGCCGCCAGCACAACTCCACCTGGGTAAGAATCTTGCCCGCGTAGGCCGCGAAGCGGAGGCATGTGAGGCTCTGCGTGCCGGTCTGGCAACGGACCCCGATTCCGACGTGCGAACCCGGCTGCTGGCGGAGTTGGCAACGCTGACACAGGATACAAGTGAGCGAGAGCGTCTGTTCCGCGAGGCGGTGGCCGTGAACGGCAACTTGGTGGCTGCAGCGTCCGCAGCCCTGGCACTCCGTGCGGCATGATTAACTGTGAACGGTGAGTATCACTGATGCGGAAGAACAGCATGACCGAGGCACAGTGGCTCAACGCAGTGCTTGTTGCACCGATGCTATACTGTCTGCGGTCTCGCGGCCTCGACAGCCATCGGAAGTTGCGTCTCTTTGCCGTGGCCTGCTGTCGCCGCCTATGGCATCAACTGATCGACGAACGGAGCCGGGCAGCGGTGGAAGTCGGAGAGCTGTATGCCGATGGGTTGGCCAACTTCAAGGAATTGGAAAAGGCGGACATCAACTCCATGAGTGCCCTGGACGAAATCTGCATGGCCCTGGATTACGACATCAGAGACGTGTTGCGGAAGGCCCCTTTTACGTTTCATAGAGGTGCGCCGGCAACGATCCGGTGGGCCTGTGCAGCGGCCTGGACTGCAAGTGATGATGCGGAGCGGTCGGCGTGGACGGCGGAAGGGGTCGCCAACGTCAAGGAACTCGCCGCAAACTGCGACTTGATGCGGGAGTTATTTGGTAATCCGCTTCGACCTGTGGTCGTTGACCCCACTTGGCGGACATCCACGGTATTGGCGCTTGCGGAAGGGATATACAAGGAGAGGGCATACGACCGACTCCCGATTTTGGCTGATGCACTTCAGGACGAGGGTTGTGACAACGACGATATTTTGCGTCACTGTAGGCAACCGAGCGAGCATGTCCGGGGTTGTTGGGCTGTTGATCTCGTCTTGGGCAAGTCCTAGCCGTTCCGGAAAGATAGGTGGTACATGATTATGTGCAGGGTGCATGGCGGACATTATTCCAGTCTATTCGTCTCCAAAGACATTGCTTGGGCAATGCACCAGAAGGATGGGACTCCAATCCCGTATGCACTCGTCACTCTGCTTGCTGACGGACAGCCCATGCTCGGTTGTGTCGCTTCACAGGACTTCATGGAGCGGTATCGACTTGTGAATTGTTCGATGGATGAGGCGCAACTGAATGCTCTCGAAGAGTGCATTCATCAAATCTTCCCCGTCTGCGGGTTGTGCTTTCAGGAACTGTTCGGCTTTGTGCCGCAATCCGGTCCTTTTCCCGAAGATGACCGTAGGTTCTCGCTTCTGATCCAACAGCCGGGAGTCCTGAATCGCAAGACCAGTTGAAGGACTCGCATGCCTTCTCCAGACGCTTGCCGAGACAGGGGCACAACACGACTGGAGCAAAACCGAGTTCATGGAGGCTCTGAAGGGTAGTGATGGTTGGGAAGTGTTGGCAACGAGCGATTACGGTATTTTGCTTCGCAAGTTCAAGGACGGCCCGAAGTGGGAATACAAGTCGGTCAAAATCAAGAACAGTCCTTTCTCCGTCAGCGGCATGAAAGACACAGACGCCTTCGACCTGATCCTCCACCGCTTGGCGATTGACGGCGACACGCTCTGTGCCATCAATGGAATCGCAGAATACACATTGTTCAAGCGGAAGCCGAGTGGTTTGGAAAGTCGGTGGGGATGTTGGGGACAATGAGTGCTTCGCTGTAAGATCGGCGTGGTTGCACCGTTTCGTGCCTGTCTTGCGCGGGGGAGCTGTGTCCCTACCACTCGAAGCTCAGGAACTCCGCGACCGGTGTCTGGCCTCTCTTCTGGAGGCCACAACCCTCAAACCGCATGACGAGTATCTGTGGTAGGGCCATACTGTCCAGACCGCCATCACTTACTTTGCCCATAAACTGGTCGAGCACCCTCGTCGCGGAGCAGGGAAAGCCCGTCGAGGAGTGGCATGTGAACGCGGCGCAGACGCTCCCAAAGATATCGCGATCGTGAATACCAGCTACTTTGGTGGAAGCACGTAGACAAAAACTGAGAAAGGACTCTTCAAAGTCAACTTCTGCTCTGTTCGGATGTCAGCCAGGTCCAGTTCGACACTATTGATACGGTACAAGCCCGGCGTCCCTTCGAACTCCACGCGGCACTTCCTCACAGGCAATTCGTCCGAAAAGTCGATTGAACCATCGGTAATACCGTCGGCGATCTTGATATTGGCAACAGTCTCGGTCGGTTGTCCGGCCAGCTTCCGGTTCAACTTGGCAAGGAAAGTAAGCGGCGGCTTAAAGTTCCCGAAGACAGTGCTCGTCAGAGTGATGGGCCGCAATTCCACTGGTGTCCAATTCACACGCGTCTTATCGAGTTTTACGACGCCTGGTCTGGACTTAACCAAATCGAAAACGATGACCGGGTAGGCAGTGCCCACCTCTCGCTCCTGTCGGTCGAAGAGACGAAATACGTCACCGCTCCTGTACTTCTCCCCACTCTCGTGGATAAGGGCATCGCCACGGAAGTTCTCCATGCGACCGAGCGGAAGCGATGAGGCAAGCACCACTGGAGGGGTCGGGTGCGGTGCGGCTTTGTCGTCAGGCGTCTTCTGCTCCTCTGCCGCCCGTACCTGGTTGTTGGAAATGTGAATGGCCGCGTAGACAATCCCAATGGCGATGCTCCACGCCGCGAAGACGAACACTATCGTCCCGATGAAGCCGTAGGTGATCTGTCTGTTGATGATTCTATCCTTCTGCTCGCGGGTGAGGTTCTCCATGTCGGGAGCAAACCGACCCAGGAGGTCACGCAGCATCTCCGCCCGCTTGTTCTGGTCGGGAGTGTGGTTAATGGTCGAGTATCGCCGCCACACCCAGACCCCGAAGCCAAAAGCACCAGCAGCGATCAGGAACGCAAGCAAAGCGACTGGGGTATTAACCTGTGTTGCGGACTGCCACATATCGCCGAGCATCCGGGCGGCCCCCTGAAGGTGTGTTAGCAGGACTGACGTGGGATAACCACGGAAAAATATCCCACCGTATTATTCCCGTCAGAGCACGGTGACGAAAGGCCGGTAGGTGAAGGCGTCTAACCGCGCCAGGTAAGGGCCGCGTCACGTCGTCTCAGCGACCGTTGTGGCCAGGGCGGTCAACCGCACGCGAATATCGTCACGCGGTTCCTCTGTAACAACCTGCTTGACTGCGCGAACCACCATCTCGCCCCCACACGCCGACCGGTCGTCCTTCAACGGCGTTGATCGCCATGTTGCGGTTGCGTACCACCGGACTCCGCAGACCAGCAGCCACCAGCATGGCGCTGTACACGCCTCGCGCTTCATCTCCTGAAGCATCGTGTCCAGGCATCCGTGCGCCTCGAATCCCGTCCCCAAACCGAGTTCGTCCGCCGGACCAGTTGCGATCTTGTCCAGCGGCAGGTGCATCTCGGCAAAGGCCAATACGCGGCGACACCGAAGACCGGAGTTCAGCAGGCATGAAACGCCTTTGCCTCGTGCTCTGCGTTCTCGTATTCGGTGTCGCGGTCGCGCTGTTCAGGGGCGACAACTGGGAGTTTGTTTGCGTCGGTGGGCTGTTCGGACTGCTCGTCGGCGCGATGCTGGAAACGATGCCGCAGATTGACTGGATTTATCCTTAAAGAGGACAAAGGGGCTAACCTGGAGAAGGTGAGGAGGACACGAACTGTAGTCGAAAAACCTAAAACGAATACGACAAGAAGGAGGAGTAAACGGGTGAACAGACTGCGGGAGTAGGCCGTGCCGAGCTTTGACAAGATCGCTGCCGACTACGCCGAACGGATAAAGGCAGCCGTTGTGCGGGATCGTGGAATTGAAGATTTCTTTGCAGACGTAAGAATCGCGGGGAAACCCGTCCTGCCGTGGCGAGAAAACTTGTCGGCAGAAATTCAAAAGATAATCGACGAGCTAAGTGGCCTTGTGTATACAAAGTCCATCGCTGGCGTACCAGGCGGGACACAAAAAGAGGCTACAACGCCTGAAGCGCTCACCGCCGCCGACAAGGAAGCAATAGCCGAAAAGACCGCCCGGCAGCTAGGGCTTTCGCATCCGAATGAGTACAAGTGGTTCGTCAAGGGCGGCAGTAACGAAGCCCTAATGCAATTGGCACAACAGATCGAAAATCTATTTCAACAACTGAGGAACAAGAGTTAATCAGGGTGACAAAATGGAAGGGCTTGAAGATTTTGCGCGGAAGTACAAAGAGGCGTTACGGGACGCAGCAAAGAAGGATTGCTGTGAGTGGCAAAAGGGAAAACTTAAAACTACGGAAGACTGGCAAAAGTCGCACTTGCTCAGGGCGATTCGAGACGTAGCCTGTCGAATCGATTCTCTAAAGTACACAGCGACGAATGAGTTCATCACAGAACGTGATCGAGGAGAACTCATTGATTTGATTGCATGGAACATCGGATGCGAGGCTAGATTACTCGGCCGGCTGCTGCGCGAGAATCTCCCGCATGAGTATAGCGGCTGGTTGAGAGAAAGTCTCGGAGCGTTAATGACGATGTGTCAGCAGATCGAAGCATTATTCGCAGCATTGAGGAAGTAGCAACATGGACACGAAAGAGCTGCTCGCTGTCATCAGCATTGTTGTGTCATTCATTGCACTTATCTTGGCTATCATCTCGCTAATGAAGACGATGTCACACAACGCAATCATGCGGGGTTTTGCAGCTGCTGGACCTGACCTTCAGTTGCTGGGCCAGATCAACGCGGCACGAAAGGATTTTGAGGAGGTGCTACACAAATTGTTGGTTCTGCGAAATCAGGTGGGGAGCAAAAAACCGACACTGGCCGAACAGCGAGAATTAGAGGGAATGGAATCTCAATACGATAACGCCATCGAAAAACTGCTGAACATCTATGAAACCGCGTGTGGACTTTACCTCGACGGGAAGGTAGAGAAGGTGCGGTTCAAGAAGTATTATTTCAACGAAATCCAAGAGCTAATGGAGCGATCACCAGAAGGGATCAAGAACAAGCTGGACACCATATCGTCCAAGTTTAAGGCAATTCGCAAAGTATATGACGAATGGCACAATTTGGAAAAGTAACGAGTACGCACTGCCACTCACAAGTTCAATCCCGCTCAAGCCTCACTCCATACCCCGCACGTTCACGTTTACCTCGATCACTGCATCTGGCTTCGAGGACTCTTCGACAAGCTCAACGCCGAACTCTTCGCCCACCAGTTCCCACGCACGCACCGCCGCACGCCAGAAGTACACTTGGGCATCCGATGGGGAAAGCAGCAGCATTCGCTCGCGAGCATCAAGGGCCAGCGAACGGAAGGCGGCTTTCTTTGTGCGGTGTGTGCTGACAAGCCCTCTCTTTGGGCCATAGACGACGTACCGGAACCCGGCAACTTGGACACCACCGATCATGGCCGAATGCAGCGGCATGGGTTTGCCTCCTGAAGACTTGCCCACTGTACCACAACTAGTTTCGCCGTGGAGTCGAAAGATCGGCGCGTTTTCTTTTTTGCAACGGATGTTGAGCGGATGAGGTGAAGCCTGAACAATCAGGATGGTTAGAGTGGCGGAAAGTGTAACCCGATGTACCCGAAGATGCAGAAGGGAGCGTGCATTATGGAACCGGCCATCAACATTTACGATAGTCCGCAGTTCACCACGAGGGACGAAGCATTTGCGGCCGTTCACACAGACTTCCCCCGGTGGTTTCAGGGACAGCGCCGGGAGCAGTTTACAGGAACCAAAAACTTCGAGTTCGGAGACCCGTATTCCGGAATGGTATCAGCGTTCCGTGGGAATGGGACGTGGTGCGAAGTCCACATTAACGGGAACTGCATCACGCACTACGTCGAGCAAGGATAGGCCAAGTAGGAGCGAGCGAACTCACCCGATCCACTGACGGTCGGGCGCGTTCGTTTTCGTGCGCCCGTGCCTACGGCGTCACGATTTGGTAATCGTGCCCGGTGAACGCAACCCCGCGAACTTCCGTATTGCCCACCCAGTCGAGGATGAGGGTTTCGTCCGCCGCGCCCCCGGTGATGTGAGTGGGCCGAAGGATCGCATGTCGCAACCGGTACCCTTCGGGGAGCGGGTCGGGAAGATTGTGCATGCACAGATAGAACTCGATACCGAAAACCCACATCCGCAATCCGGTGATGACTGCTTCTCCCGTTGTGGCACTCCGACCGGGAACAACCGCGAACTTCAGAACCTCGTGATCCATCCGGAATTGTTCGCCGTCTTCCCCGTGAATCAGGTACAGCCCGCCGCGCGGCGGGAGCGGGTGATTCTGGAACAACACACCCAGCCATGCATCAGGGGGGCAGACATCTTTCAAGTTCATCCCTTCCGGCGTCGGGAACTGACCGCAGTACAGCCCGCCGATGAGTGTTTTCAGCATCCACCGTTCCAGTTGATCTCCGCTCACTTGCAGGGGCGCGATGGGGGTATCCGGAACCAGGATGCGTTCCATCCCGTTGAAGAAAGCCAATCCCGCCGCATCGAACGGAGACAACTCCGAGTTGTGATGCTTGCAGAGGATTTTGCCCACGAGGTTCTTGATTCCGATTGCCCGCGTCTCGCCTGAAGGCACGCACTTCAACCCACTCACGCGCACAGCCTTTTCAGCCTGCGACACGGCGCGCAAGATCGCAGCGGAGACATAGTGTTCTCCACTCATATCCCCCGCGCAGTTACAGAGCGATTGGGCGAAGCAATTCGGATGTCCCGGCATGTTGTCTGCTCTTTGGGCGAGAGAGAATGACGCGACGCGCCATGTGTCGGTTCACGCTGCACCGCCCTATCAGGTCTCCGTCAGTCGCGGTTGGTCAGGACTTCGATTATCAGCCGACGGTGGGACGATCTTAACCTAACGTACCAACGCACTGCGTCAGAATCCGCAAGTAGGTGACCGCGTATCAGCCTGTTTCCGTTTTCCATGTCGCCACCTTGTCACCCCGTTCCGCCTTCTGCATGAGTCACACCTTGTTGCCTGAAGCAACCTGCTCCAAATCTGTTCTATTGTACACAACTATACAAGAATGGTAAAGGGAGTCAAAATCCTGTTTGATGGGTTGTGATCTTGTGGGAAACTCAGATTTTCCCACAAATGTCGAGAGGGTTCGCCCATGTCGATCTTGAACTACGGGTTGTTCTGGCGGCGTGAACAAGTGGAATGGCATCCCGGCAAAGGCACAGGGGAAGGCTTTCGGTTGATCGGTCGGCGGGGTGAGCGGAAGCCCGGCTTGCGCTTGGCGGACTTCCGTGAACAATCTGGTATCTACATCCTCTACGGCAACTATGGCGTGTTCTACGTCGGTATCGTGACTTCTTGCCGCTTGGGTATTCGTCTGCGAGAGCATCACGACAACCACGACTATTCCGAATGGGATCGGTTCTCATGGTTCGGTTTCAGGAGAGTTCTCAAGCGAAAGGACTACGATACCGGCTTTGATGAGCTGGCAGAAATGCCGTCAGTCAGACTCAGTAATCCGGTTGAAGGCATCCAAGACCTTGAATCGCTCTTGATCCGAGCGATGGGACCATCTGGTCAGAGGGTTGAAACGTTCACACACGAAGAACGATGGGAGCAGGTCGCAGAGGAAGACGTGGAGTATTACCAAAGGCTTTTGGGATGGGAGTAGCAACAAGCTCGGTAAAAAGCCGAGCTGGTTCGTGAGCCGGAGCAGTCCGGCGAGCGAACGAACCCTGCAACGGCGTGCGAACAGAAAATGATCGAGGGTAGAGCCACCATGCACACATCGAGCAAGGCCTTCCTGTTACTACTGCGGCCGATACCGATTTGGACCCTCAATGAATCGAATTGCCTGCCATCCTGCTGACTCCTCCCGATAACACTCCGGAACACGTCGGCCCCATACCCGTCGGCCCCATACCCGGCTCCCACACATGCCAATCACCCTCGACTGGATAGAGATCACACTCCGTTTGGTGCTCACCCTTTTGGCGGGCGGGCTGCTGGGTCTCAACCGAACCGAACGGGGCATGACTGCCGGTCTGCGTACCACCCTGTTGGTCACTCTGGCTGCATCGGTCTCGATGATCCAGGTGAACCTACTCTTGGGCACGGCAGGCCGACCTCCGGACTCGCTGGTCATGCTTGATCTGATGCGGTTGCCGCTGGGGGTGTTGACCGGTATGGGATTTATCGGTGCTGGGGCCATCCTGCGACGTGGCGACCGAGTCAACGGTGTGACTACCGCCGCGACCCTCTGGCTGGCAACGGTCCTGGGTTTGTGCTTTGGCGGTGGTCAGCATAGTCTCGGCTTGGTTGCTCTGGGGATTGGCCTACTGACTCTCTGGACGCTCAAACATTTCGAGATCAGTCTCCCCCAGGAGCGGCGAGGGACGCTCGCGGTAAGGATCGGTTCGGATGGGCCCACCGACGAGGAAGTTCGCGCGCTCGTGGAGCAATGTGGGGCGTCGGTAAGCGATTGGGATGTGAGTTACCGTCGCGACGGCGCGGTGCTGTTGCGAACGATCTCGTGCCTAGTGTGCCGACGTCAACGAGCGACGGAACGGACGGTACCCGACTTTGTACGGCAATTGGTCGAGCGATCTGGGGTACTCGCAGTTCGGTGGCGTGAGTGAGATGGAGACGATGGCGAAACCCTTTACCCGACTGGCTGGCCCGTACAACCCATCTATCCGGTCCAACTCCTCGCCAATTCGCTTGGTTTTGGTGGTTGCCAGTCTATCTTTCCCAATTACTTAAGCGCTTTGCGGATCACTTCACGGCTTCACTGCCCGCGTTGCGACGAATGTTGCGATGTATTTTGCCAGCGGATGATCGGAAGCGCGATCCTCGAAGAATCCGGTCAGCATAAACCCAGCCGCCAATTGCCCGCCAATTTGGTCGTCGAGCGTGTGCCCGTACACAAGCGGTTCGTGTTTGTCGGTGTATCGTCGGCGTTCCGCGTCGGTCAGGCTCATCAGGTCTGAGTAGGGGATCGGATACTTCACCATCAATTCTCTCTGATCCGTCGCGGCCGTGTCATCGAAGAGGTAAAGCACGGGGTTGGCAAAGCCAGCGAGCAGCGCACCGCCTGATCGCAGCACGCGGAAACACTCGCGCCAGACCGGTAATACGTCGGGTACGAAACAATTCGAGCAGGGATGGAAGATCAGCCCGAAGGAGGCATCCGCGAACACCGACAGGTCGCGCATATCCCCCTCGACTGTCGTGATCCTCAATCCGTCGCGATCAGCGACCTCGCGATCGCGAGCCAGTTGTTTTGGGGAGTTATCGAACACCGTGACGTTGGCACCGGCAGCGGCCAAAAGCGGCCCCTGTTGCCCGCCGCCAGAAGCCAAGCAGAGAACATCCAAATCGGCGAGTGCCGGGAACCAGTCGCGCGGGGCAGGTTTGCTCGGAGTGAGGAGAACCGACCACTCTCCGCGCCGGGCAGCGTCTGTCACTTCTGGCCCAACCGGCACGGTCCAACGGTTCCCCTCTTCGACTTGTCGGTCCCAAGCTCGGCGGTTGTACTCGCGGATGTCCATGATACCCTTCTTGTCGCAACCATCCTCAAATACCGGTGACCTTTTGTTTATCGGACACCTGGAGTCAGACTGCGGTTCAGGGGTAGTGAGTACCAAGGAGATAGCCGGCAGTGAGCTACCACGGGGCCAGTTGCCACGTCACCAAGCCCACCGTGACTTGCCGACGTTGGGCGTCGAGTGCAGTCACCTTGGCTTGGCAGCCTCGCACGCTTTCAACATCGACTCCAATGGCTCCGGATCAGCGAGCCGGTGATCCGTGCCGGCCTCGATCAACGTCTCCCCGCTGTTTCTCGCCAGTTCCTCGCTGTCAGCGAACGGCACCACATCGTCGCCACGGCTGTGCAAGATCACCGTGCCAGGCTTCACCGTCCTGGCCATTCCCCACTTCCTCCAGGCCGGACACAGCAGGACGAGCTTCGCCTCGCCGCTGTTGATGTTCATTGCAACGGCACCGCCCCTTGAAGAGCCGACGACCACCTGGGGTTGGTGCTTGTCAAACTCGGTCTGGGCGATCCTGACCGCCTCCGCGAAGTCATCGTCCGGCAGTTTCGGGTTGATGACCTCATGGCCGTGGTCTTTCAGGAACGTCGGTTTGACGCCGCCAGGGATCGACTGCCAGCCGTGGAGGAAGAGGACTTTCATGAGGTTGTTGTAGCCGTCGGCTGGATCAGGTGCGTCACTTCTTCGGTTCAAGCGCATCGGTGAAAAACTTGACCACTGGCGTCACATCCTTCAGCCCGTGCGGATGGTGATCCTGACCCGGCTTCACAATCTGTTCGACCGGACCACCAAGCGCCTTATAGCGGTCGAACACCACCTCCGAGTTTTCCGCGTGGGGCACGACCGTGTCCTTGTCGCCGTACACCAGCAGCAGTGGTATTTTGGCCTTCGCAAGCGGCGCGAGGTTGTCCACGGGGTTGAGCTTGTATGCGATGGCCTCCTCGTCGTTCTTGAAGTCGTACGCCGCAAGCATCTTCTTCCATTCCGCCTCCGACCCAGCCTTGCTTGCGCCAAGTTTCTTCAGCGCGCCTCCAGGCCAACTCTTGAAGTCGCACACCGCGTTGTCGAGATACACTGCAAGCGTCTTATCAGGGTGAGCCGCCGCCCAGTTCATGCAATACAGGCCACCTCGACTCAACCCGATCAATCCTGGCTTGGAATGCATGCCGTAATCATTGACCATCGCGGTGTGAAACTTCTCCCACTTCGCCATCGCCTTCGGGGAACCGAAGAGGTCGGGAGTCTTCAAGTACGCCAGGTGCCAGCCGGCCTTCACGAGCGCAACATCGGCATCAGCAAACGCGTCGAAGAACTCACCCCGCCACACCCACGGCCGGCCGGGGAGTGGCTTGCCTGGCACGATGACGATGGCATCCGTGCCTTCAATCTTGAAGTCGTGACGGGCAAACCCTTGCCACTTGGTGGGTGTGCCGGGAAATGGCTTCGGATCGGCCCGACATGGGGCAGTAACGGCAAGAACAGCGAGAAAGGCTGGGATCGTGATTCGCATGGCGAGGTTCAATAGTGGGGCGGACAAGGAGGTTTGATGCTTTCGAGCAATTCGGCCCATTGGAACGCGGGAGATCGCTGGGGGCAGCGATTGGGAAGACAACCCGGTCAATGGATGATCACCGGCTAACGCGATTGCCAGCAAGATGACGCGTTACCGCTCATTTTTGCTAGGAGCGTCATTCTTTCTCTTCTTTATTTATTACTCCTAGCAATTTTGACCGATAGCCGGGGCCAGGCCAGGTGTCGAGCGGCTTTACCCTTGAATAAACGTCAACAATTCCCGGCATCATCTCACTCCGAGGTGGATCGCGCATACCCGGTCACGACAGGTCCCAGACGAGTATCCGCCCCCGTTCACTGCCGCAGGCGGCCCGCGTTCCATCTGGGGAGAACGCGATAGACTTGAGTTTGCCGATCTTCCAGGCCAGCGTCGGCCCCTCTTCCCACGTCCGTGTGTTCCACACACGCACCGTCTCCTCGTTGCTCACCACAGCCAGTTGATCCCCGCTCACCGAAAACGCGAAATCCTGGACGTGCTTCCTGTTGAGCGCAATGGTCTTCACGCGTTTACCAGCATCGGCCTCGTAGACTTCCAACTGGTTCCCGTATCCCGACCCGACGATCAGGGAGGCGGAAGGCGACCACTTCAACGTGTCGCCGCCGAATGTGGCTGTCGTGAGACGTTGTCCTGTCCGAACATCGAACACACCAACTCGTGTTGCCAGACGGGTGCCCGTCGGGTCGAACGCCAGTCCGGAGAATGAGTAATTGTCCGTGGGCCGATACAGCACGGTTTCTTCCCACGTTGTGGTGTCCCAGATACGCACCACTTTCGTGGAGGGGTCCAGACTCCACTCGCTCGCTGCTACCAGTCCCGCCCGATGTGAAACCGCAAGGCCACCGTGGTAGGCGACACTCGACCCGGCGATCAATGTCGCCACCAAAAGACCATCTTTGACCGCCCACGCTTGCACACCATTCTGGATGGAACGGATGAGAACGCACTGGCCATCTGCGGTGAACGCAACATGCTCAGGGTCAGCGAATAGTTCTTGATGCACCGGAACGAGAACGCGTCCGTCTCCGGTGAGAGTATCCCAGAGGCGGACCGTGTAATCGGTTGCACCTGAAACCAGGAGCCGACTGTCCGGTGAAAACGCAAGGGTGTTGACCCGTTTTGTGTGGCCCTTCAGAACTTGCACATGGTGTCTCCGCTGGGATGAACCTCGAATTCTTGCGGCCGCTGGCAGCAACCGGCAGAAGTCAGACCACAACTTTGGTGCTTCCGACGGTTCGAAGCACGGTGATCCACCGTACCGATCCAGATTCATCGCTGGGGTGCCCAAGATCAACGTCAGTCGTCCCTCGGCCGCTTCACGCTCTTGGCAGAGAATCCAGGGCGGACCCTGTACCCCACTGGCTGGCTCGCATAACCCATCCATCCGGCCCAATTCGCCGTCAATTGGTCTGGGCTTCTGGGTTGTCAGCCCACCTTTCCACTCAAACAATGACCGCAAGGACCGCCCAATGCACTATGGAATCGCCAATCCCACCACTCAACTGAGGCTGTCCAATGCAACCCCCAGCGATGACCCCGACTATCCGGTCCATTCTGTCCGCCAACATCAATCTGACCGCTGACGAGGTTATCCGCAAAGCCCTGGATAAAGGGGTGAAAGCCTCCGACAAATCCATGCGGGACACCGTTTACAACATCAAGAGCGAACTCAGGAGGAAGGGCGCGAAGCCCGCACCAGCCCCAGCGGCGGCTCGCGAGACGAAAGCCCCCAAGCCCACGTCAATTACACCAGCCACGCCCGCCAACCCTGCCTCTTCAGCATCAGACCTGTCAGCGATCCTGGCGAACGTCGCTTTAGTCAACACGGTTGTGGGTACCTGTGGTGGCATCGACCAGGCACGGCAGGTTGCGGAGGCGGTTCGGTCGTGCGGGAGCGTGGAGGCGTTCTTGCAACACCTTGAGGTGGTGGCGCAGGTTCGGGGTGCGGGATCGGCAGAGGCGTAAGCCCGGCTTCCGTCCGCAATGGGAGCACACGCCGGCTCTCTCGCGACGTGTGCTGCCAATATCCTTCCCAACTACCTGCGGTAACTTCACGCCCCTGGCGTCCGTCTGACGCACGGCGCTCGTCTCAGTGGGAGTCGGGCGGCGGGAAGCTGTGCTCGCGCCCGACCTTGCCGCTTGTACCAAGCGGCGACTCTCACCCAGATCAGCTTGAGGGGAGCCGACGCGACAGATGCCGGGATGAAGCACTTGGCCTCGATCCAAACGCTCACCGGAGTTGATCTGAGTGGTGGCGAGAGTTCGACCCCTGAACTGTGATGCGACGAACTCACTCCAAACCCCGCACATTCACGTTTACCTCGAACACCGCGTCTGGCTTCGAGGTTTCTTCGACAAGCTCAACGTCGAACTCTTCACCAACCAGCTCCCACGCACGCACCGTCGCACGCCAGAAGTAGATTTGTGCATCCGATGGGGACAGAAGCCGCATTCGCTCACGAGCATCGACGGCAAGCGAACGGAAGGCGGCTTTCTTCGTCCGGTGCGTGCTGACGAGCCCTCGCTTCGGGCCGTAAACGACGTAACGAAACCCGGCCACTTGAACCCCGCCGATCATCGCTGAATGCAACGGCATGGCTATTCCCCTTCTGACGGAGTTCGCATTCATCCTATCGCGTTGCGGCAAGCCGCCATATGTCGTTGATTTCGTGGAAGTAGCACGCTTGCCCATCCTGCGTGCGAACATAATCCAGTGGCGTTGTGAGTAGTAAATCAATCCTGATTGTCTCCGACCCGGATGGCAGTCGCGGTCAGTCCGGACGGGGCAATGGTAGCCAGCGCCGATGGCAACATCGTGAAGTCACTGATCGTCCCCGCAAAGTGAACCGGTGGCTCACTTCTTGTCGGCCTGCTCGAACCCGGCCTTGATGAGGTCCCTGTAGCCGGGCTTCAGGGGCCGCACATCGTAGCCGAGCTTCTTCAGTTCATCTGCCGCCTTCAGGGACCGCACACCGGAGCCGCAGTGACAGTAGACGATCTTGTCTTTAGGCACAACCTTTGCCACATCCTCGATCTTCGCACCGCTTTTGAGGGTACTCAGCGGCAAGAGCTTGGCGTCCTTGAGATGACCCGCGTCCCACTCGTCTTGCTCTCGCACATCAAGGAGCACGGCCTTGCCGTTCGCCACTGCCTTCTTCACCTCTTCGGTGGTGTCCTTCGTGTGTTCGGCGGCCCGCGTGGGAGCCAGGATCACCCCCAGTATGAGTATCGCTAGGCCGATCCAGAATCCTTCACGCATCTTAATCCTCTCGTTCAAGAGTTGATCGTTGGCCAGATCGGCTGGAACTCCAGAACCGACCCCTCGAATTATCGCCAACGACGCGAGCCGGGAAGCTATCCCGGCCCGTTCGCGTTCACTGTGGCGTTTACTTCTCGACCTGGAGTGTGGAAGGCTCACGGCAACGCCGGGAAGTTGTTCGCAATTGCGAACCCGGAACCGCGAATTGCAGGGTTGTTCCAGACCGGTGCATCGCGATATCGAGCAGGCTCGAAAGCGGTGCTGGAACAGCCTTCCTCGCGTGGCGTGGCGTGGTAACCGCTCGGACGACGCAACATCGTCCTGTCGTAAAACGACGAGCTAAACGCTACTGGAGGAACTGGGATGAGAATAATCCTTTGCGTGGCGTGATGCAAGATGCGCCGTTACGACCTCCGACTCAAGCTCGATGTCAAACAGGAGAATACTGGCGGTGAGTCACGGGGGCACATCCGGCTGAATCGACTCGCTGACCGCGATTTGACAGTTGCCGATTCTCTTGGCCCGGCGTCCTTTTTGTTTGTCTATAACTCATTCTTCTTCTGTGTAAAAGAGGTGACTCAGTCTGCTGGCCACGTTTGGCATTCTCATGCCCGCCATCAGTCCGAGCCTCATTTTCGGGCTGATGGGGTTCGTCGCCATTGACTTCGTCCTGCTGGATTTCCTGAAGTACGGGTTGTTTCGCCGCTTTGGCCTGCACTGATGAAAGCAGGATTGATACAGCGTTCTCCTGGCAAATGAACGAAGGAGAAACGAGAACGGACCAGGGCTACCACACACCCGGAATCAATTTGGAGCGAACCCGCTGCGTGTACTCCATATAGCCGGGCAACTCAGACTGCAACGTCGGGTCTTCCCATCGTGTTCGCACAATGAACAGGACCGTAGCCAGTCCCGCCGGAATCAATGCCCACACCGAAGCCAGACACAGAGCCGTGCCCACGGCAATCAGGATGCCAGAGACGTAACCGGGGTGGCGCACGATGGCGTAAGGACCTGTGTCGATGACCATTTGACCGCGATCCGTTTGCAGACGAACAGTCACCTCGAAAAACTTGTTCACGGATTCCGCCCAGGTGACCAACACCATGCCGGAGAAAAACAACCCATACCCTATCACGCAGACCCACCACGGCAGCGGCAACCAGTGAAATCGCCCATCATCCAACGCCGCGACAGGAACGATGGCATACACGGCCAGAAGTAAGAGACTCACGAGGATTTTGTCCCAGCGTTTCGTCCACTCATGGGACGTGGCGCGGGCGACGACGACTTCAGGGCTCACCCGCCAAAGATAGGCGGAAACGATTGCCACACTGGACGCAAACACCAGGATAAAGACCCAGCCGTCGAGCCATTCCCAGGTGCCGGCGGGCAAGAACATGAACAGAGCGAAATAGATTGGCACCGCCAGCAGAACTCGAATCAACCGTCCTCGATCCATTCGCTGCTGTGGCCGATTCGCTTTGGCTGCGGAACTCATCGCACACCTGCCTGGGCGACTTACCAAACGGACAATTCACCACGAGCCAGTCGCTCCCCGAACTCGTGAATCCCCGCCAATTCCTGTTGAATGATTTCTTCCACAGCAGGTCGAACTTCCAGCAGCCCACCCCCTGCTTGCAAAACAACCTGAGCGGCGGCGACGAGAGGGGTATTGATCGACTGGCCGATCTGGCTGCAACCAGACGTAAACCTCGACGACCCTTGAACACGCTGAGAGTTTCAGTGTGCGCCCTGGTTGGGCGCGAAGTTCGCACCACTTCATGATTGCACCCGCTCGGTGGTCGCGCGGGTGCCTCCGAAACCGACAATGGAGAGTGCGATGATCCGTGTGATTCTGTGCGTCCCTGTCCTCGCCGCTCTGCTTGTGCTGGGGACGAGGCTGTGTGCCGACGACAAGAAAACACCAGCTGGTGAAGACAAGCATGCCATGTTCACCGAGTGCGCGAAGGCGTGCGACGACTGTGCCCGAAGTTGCGATACCTGCGCAACTCACTGCGCGAAGCTCATCGCCGATGGCCACAAGCACCACTTGGCGACGCTCAAGACTTGCGACGACTGCGCGGCTCTGTGTCGGGCCGCGTCATGTGTCGTGTCCAAACAGGGACCGTTCTCCGACATTGCTTGTCGCGCGTGCGCCGATGCCTGCAAGAAGTGCGGCGATGCCTGTGAGCAGCACGGCGGTGACGACCCGGTGATGAAGGCGTGTACCGCTGAGTGTCGGAAGTGCGAAAAGGCGTGTTGGGAGATGTTGAAGCATCTTGGACCGGGCGGGGACAAGTGACCCGGCCAAATATGCCCTGTTCTTCGCATTGGAGCAATGCCCCTTGACGACCGGAGTGTTGCCTTTTCACGTCTCTTCCACCGGGTTTCCGATGCTTCTCAACCCGATGATCACCACCGTGGGGCACCGCCGACCGAATGGACTCGCTGACCGCGCTTTGAGAGTTGCCGATTCTCGCTCATTGAGGAGCCAAACCTCTATAACTGCGTCACTCATCTCTTACATAGTAGAAGAATGAGTATAGACAAAATGGACGCTGACGCACGAGAATCGGCAACTCTCAAAGCGCGGTCAGTGGATCGATTCGACAGGCAGTGAACCGACACACCTCGCCAGCACCGTATGCCGTCTGCGAGAATTGGCACCAACCGACGACCTCCTTGTCTGTGGAGCGGTTGGCGAACGACAATCGGCCGCCGTGATCGTTCAGGGGTTGGGTGGCTTACCTGCTTCCGAATTGTCCATTGTTGGGCTCACTTCGAAGGCTCGCCCGGCGATTTCTCCGCTTTGGGCACCTCTGGGTTCGCAAAGTCCGGAAGCGGGTCGCCCCAGAGGTAGTGGTTGAACCAGGCGAGGTTGTGCTGCATCACCGCCCGCTGAGAGCGGGGTTTGTTGATGCCGTGACCGAACCCCCTGTAGACGATCATCTCGACCTTGACGCCCCGGTCCTCCAGACCCTGGCGCAGTTCATAGGCGTTGGCGATCGGCACGCGCTTGTCGTATTCGCCGTGCTGGATCAGCGTCGGTGTTTTCGCGTTCTTGATGTAAGACATGGGCGAAGTCTTTTGATAAACCGCTGGGTCGGTAATCGGGTCCTTGCCGAGGTACTGGATCGTGAACGGGGTTATGTCGGTGTTGTAATAGTACGTCGCCCAGTTGGAGATGCCGGCGCCCACGGAAATGGCCGCGAAGCGATCCGATGAAGTGGTCAGGAAGGCCGAGATATAGCCGCCCTGGCTCCAACCCATGCAGATCGACCCAGCCAAGCTTGATGAGATGATCGACCCCGGAGAGGACGTCCCAGGCGTCACCGACTCCGAGGTTGCCGACGTTGAGCTGCCGGAACTTCTCGCCGTAACCGGTGCTGCCGCGATAGTTGACGCGCAGGATTAGAGCACCCCCGCCAGCCCAGATGTCGGCCGGATAGTCGTACCGGTTGGCCAACAGCGTCGGCTGGTCGAACCCCGTGGGTCCGCCGTGAATAATGCACAAGAGTGGCCGTTTCTTCGCCGGGTCAAAGTCGGCCGGCTTGGTCAGCACGCCTTCGATGGTGGTGCCGTCCTTGCTCTTCCAGGAGATGACTTCGGATTTGCCCAGGATCAAGGAGCGGGTTTGCCTGGTCATGTCGGTTAGCTTGCGCGGCGAGAAGCCGTTCACTTCGGAGATGAAAACTTCGCGGAGAGAACTCGGCGAGCCGGTGACGAAAGCCATCTGGCGGCCATCGTGCGTCAGGGAGAAGCCAAAAGCCTGCAAGTTATCCGAGCTGGTGAGGCGAGTGATCTGGGGCTTGTCCGGTTGGATGCGGAACAGGTGAGAGGATGTCTTTTGGAACCCCCAAAAGTAGATGCCGTCGGATTTCCAGTCGATCAAATGAGTATCTTCATCGAATTCCTCGGTCAGCGAGCGCGGCGTTCCGCCCTCAGCGGAAACCACGGCCAGGCGGCGATTGCAGTGAAAGAAAGCCGGATTACCCATTACGGATTCAAAGACGATCTGTTTGCCGTCGGGCGACCAACGCGGATTGCCGTCAGCTCCGGGCTGAGAAACGATTTTTTTTCACCGTATCGTCGGCCAGATTCAGAACGTAGATGTCGCTCGTGCCGAACTGGATGAAATCGGGGTTCCGGGTAGCATCGAAGGCAATCTTGGTTCCATCCGGTGACCAGGAGAACCTGCGGATGGTAAATTCCTTGCCTTTGGTGCGTTGCTTGCCGCTTTGAGGCTCTTTAAGCTCGACTGATGCCGATTCAGACGGCAGGTGCGAGTGTGGTCAGTAGTATTTCGCGGATAGGTAGTGGGATTTTCTCAAGAGCCGTGTCGTTTCCAGCCTGTGGAAAAATGGCTTTGTC
>Ga0070738_10001927_pt1 | contig 36036 bp, 32 predicted proteins | sample Coa_R2_2_FD_66446 | JGI IMG/M metagenome (GOLD analysis project Ga0070738, IMG submission 66446) | Surface soil microbial communities from Centralia Pennsylvania, which are recovering from an underground coalmine fire - Coalmine... | ecosystem: Environmental > Terrestrial > Soil > Unclassified ...
TGGGTCTAGCGCTCTCCTGCTATGAAGCCGCGGGCGCCGGTTTTGGCCTGTGCAAGCGCGCAAAGAGAATAAGCGAGACGATCGCCGCAGCCAGCAGCAGGCCGCCGACGATCGGCCGGTGCGCCGCCCAAGCGACCGCAATCGTGACGAGCGTCAGCGGGACGGCGAAGGTCAGTGCGACGAGGAACGTGCCTGCTCGTGCGATCCCCTCGAGAAACGGAACGATCGCGAACAGAGTGGCGACCGGCGCCGCGATCAAAGCGAAGGCGATGAACATGACGAGGAAGCCTGCAGCGCGCAGCACCCAAGTCAAAATGCGCTCTTCTTGTTTCTTTTCGGCGAAGAGCGCCGCAGCGCTGAGCGCGCCGGGCTTGATCAGCGCAATCTGATAGCCGTTCGCCGCATGAAAGGGCGCAAGCGCCCCTTGCTCCGCGGCGGCGACGACCGAAAAGACTTGGCTCGATACCGCCGCAAAGCTCACCCGCAGATCACCAACAGCCGGTTTGGCCGGATCCTGCCCCCGATAGAACCCGCCGTCTTCGAGCTTGTAATCGGCCGGAGCCTGCGTCACCGGGAACGAAGCGAAGTCGGAAATTTTGTCGAGCACACCCGGATCTATTCGATAGGCGCCGAGCGCAGCCTCGGGCGCATCGAACGTGACCGATTTCATCGGGAGGACGGGATTGACGTGGCCTGCCGGATGACGGAAGGCGCCAGAGTCGATGGCGTCTTCCGACCAGACGCGATGATAGCTATAGGTTGTCGTCGTCGTTTCCGATCCGCCGATCGACTCCTGGCTCGTCGTCTCTTTCTCTTCCTTCCACTGGAACATTTCGACTTTGCGGCGCAGGCGCAAAAGCCCGTCGCCCGTTACGCCGAATGCGGCGTCGCGCGCGGGAGTCGCGGTGCGGATCTCTCCGGTCAGATGGACGAGCTTGCCGTCATTGGCCGGAAGACTTGCTCCTGCGTCCGCTTCGACGACCTGGCGCTGGCCTTGCGCGAGCGCGCTGAAGGCTTCGGCGGCACGACCCTCGTTCCAATAGATGAGCGCGATCGCGGCAGGGATGAGCAGAAGACCGATCACGACGCCGACGAGGCTTTGTCCGATGCGGCCGCCCCAGCTCCTCGTCGTTGTTTCGGTGAAATTGTCTGGATCGCTCATAGGGAGGATCGGCGCAACGATTTTGCTGCGGCCTTTTCCAGCCGCACTGAACGCCCATATCTTCCCTGCCCTGCCGAGTCGCGGCAAGGGCTGCAGTTCATTCGAATGGAGTTATCCGATGAGGAGCGCAATTCTGGCCCTGATCTTCTGTTTCGCGATGACCGGCGCGTCGGAAGCGGCGGGAAAACCCGGCGGCTGTCTGAAATATGGCGCGGCGGGCGCCGTTGCCGGTCATGTGGCCGGCCATCATGGCGTCAGAGGCGCTGTCGTCGGTTGCGCGCTCGGCATGTGGCGCCGCCACGAATACAATAAGGAAATGCGCGAACATGCGAAGGAAATGAAAGAACACCCGGAGAATCAGGCAGAACCGCAAAACCAAGGAGAATCGCAGCACTGATCGCTAGCGGGCCTTGGCAATCGTGCCGTCCCGGAGCTTGCGTTCCCATTCATAAGCCTGTCGTACAATCTCCGTGAGATTGTCATAGCGCGGCGTCCATCCAAGCCGATCACGAATCTCCTGCGCTCCGGCGACCAACGCCGCCGGATCGCCGGCGCGCCGTCCCGTTAGCCGAACTTCAAAGTTCGTCTGCGAGACGTCTTTGACGACGTCGATGACTTCGCGCACCGAATGCCCGTGTCCATAACCGCAATTGAGGACGAGGCTTTCGCCGCCGCGCCGCAAATGGGCAAGCGCCAGAAGATGAGCCTCGATCAGATCGCTGACCTGGATGTAATCGCGTACGCATGTTCCATCCGGCGTCGGATAATCCGTTCCGTAGACATCCATGCCGTTTCGCAAGCCGAGTGCTGCTTGCACTGCAACCTTAATGAGGTGTGTTGCGTTAGGAGTTGACTGGCCAAGGCGGGCCTTCGGGTCGGCTCCCGCTACGTTGAAGTAGCGAAGCGCCACATAGGAGAGTTCATGCACATAGGCGGCGTCCTTGAGCATCCACTCGACCATGAGTTTCGATCTTCCGTAAGGGTTAATCGGCGCAGGTTGCGCCGTTTCGAAGATGGGATTGTTGAGCGGCTCGCCGTAAATGGCCGCCGTCGACGAAAAGATGAAGTTCTTGATCCCGTTGCGCACTGCGAATTCGACGAGAGTGCGGGCCTTGACGGTATTGCTGAGATAATAGCCGAGTGGATCGGCAACTGAGTCCGGGACGACTATCTTGGCGGCGAAATGAGCAATGCTGTCGATTGAATGTTCGGCAGCGATCGCAGAAAGTTTTTCTACGTCCCCCGAATCCCCCACGACCAATCTCGCGGCCTTAGGCACCGCCCAGGCGAATCCGGTCGAAAGATCGTCGAGCACGACGACCTCCTCGCCAGCATCGAGCAGCGCGAGGACCATGTGGCCGCCGATATAGCCAGCACCGCCGGTAACCAAAACCGCCATGAGCGTTCTCCACGTAAAGAGCGAAATCCTGCCAGCCAGAACAAAACGCCGCGTTAATCGGTCCAAGTTGACGCCAGGGCTGCCGGCATCCTAATTGCTCCCGTCTCGCCACGCGCGACGCGCCGATTTCCTCCAGCCCCGGGCTCCGAATGAAAAAGCGCATACGCAAGGCTATCTTTCCGGTTGCCGGCCTCGGAACGCGTTTCCTCCCAGCGACCAAATCCATCCCTAAGGAAATGTTGACGGTCGTCGACAGGCCAATTGTCCAACACGTCGTCGACGAAGCCTACGAAGCGGGTATCGAACATTGCATTTTCGTGACCGGACGCAACAAGTCGGTCATCGAAGATCATTTCGATATCGCCTACGAACTCGAAGACGTCCTTGAGAAGCGCGGCAAGCTGAAGGAATTGCAAGCGCTGAGGGCCGATCTGCCAAAAGCGGGCGCCATGAGCTTCACCCGCCAGCAGGCGCCGCTCGGCCTCGGACATGCGGTCTGGTGCGCACGCGAAATCGTCGGCGATGAACCCTTCGCTGTGGTTCTGCCCGACATGCTGACCCTGGCCGCGGCCGGACGGCGTTGCCTGGCTCAATGTATCGAGGCCTATGAGAAACACGGCGGCAATATCATCGCCGTCGAAGAAGTCGCGCCCGAAGAAACCCACAAATACGGCGTCGTCTCCGTCGGCAAAGATTATGGAGCGACATTCGAGATCACCGGCATGGTGGAGAAACCCAAAGGCGTCGCGCCATCCAATCTCATCATCTCCGGGCGTTACGTGCTCTCGCCCGAAATCTTCCCCATACTCGAAAAAGGCGAGAAGGGCGCGGGCGGCGAAATTCAATTGACCGATGCCATGAAAGCGCTGATGGGCGAGCAGGCCTTTCATGGCGTTCGGTTCGACGGCAAGACTTATGATTGCGGCTCCAGCCTCGGATTTCTGATCGCGAATGTCGCCTTCGCTCTCGCCAATCCTGGACTTGCGAACGACTTCCGCGCGCAATTGAAGAACCTTGGCGTGCTCTAGATCACGATGCTTTGATTCCGATCGATCCAAAGCATGAACGTGATCTCGGCCAAGAAGGTCGCGCACGCAGATCCGATTGTCCGCGCCCTCGAGTTCCGGCCTTGCTTTCTCTTCTGCCGAAGATCGATAATCGCGTTTGATCCTTGAGATCGAGCGGCCATGCGCATGTCAGCCTTGCTCGTTGCGATTCTGTCGGCATCCGCCGCGACAGCGGCGGCGAGCGTCGAGACCTTCATCGCGGCGCCTGGGCCTTTGGCGCCGCTCGCGGGAACCATGCTGACGCCCGCAGGCAAGGCGCCGATGGTGCTCATCATTCCGGGTTCGGGTCCCACCGACCGGGATGGCAATAGCCCTTACGGCATCAAGGCATCGACTTATAAACTACTCGCGGAAGGATTGGCGGCGCATGGGATCGGCTCGGTGCGCATCGATAAGCGCGGCGTCGGAGGCAGCCGCGCGGCCGTCGCCGACGGCAATGCCGTAACCATCGCCGATTATGTGACGGACGTGAAGTCCTGGACGTCGGCGATCCGCAAGCGAACCGGCGCATCTTGCGTCTTCCTGCTCGGCCATAGCGAAGGCGGCCTCATAGCCTTGGCCGCCGCTCAAGGAGCCACGGACGTTTGCGGGCTCGTCCTTATCTCCGCCGCCGGCCGGCCGCTCGGCGAAATAATGCGTGAACAGCTCCGCGCCAATCCGGCAAATGCGCCGATCCTCCCCGAAGCGATGACGGCAATCGATGCGCTCGAAGCCGGCAAGCGCGTCGATGTCTCGCATATGAACCCGATGCTGATGCCGCTCTTTGCCCCGCAGGTCCAGGGCTTCCTCATTGATGAATTTTCCTATGATCCGGCCAAGCTGATCGGCAAGGTCACGAAGCCCGTGCTCATTCTGCAAGGGGAACGGGACCTCCAAATCAGTGTCGCCGACGCCCAGCGCCTGAAACAAGCAGCGCCCGAAGCAGAACTCGTCCTGCTTGCCAATACGAACCACGTGCTCAAAACCGTCAATTCGGATGACCGGCAGGCGAATATTGCAACCTATGCCGATCCCGCGCTCCCCTTGGCGCCAGGCGTAGTGGAGACGATCGCAAATTTTGTGGTCAAACCTTAGCCTGGAACGGGATGATTTTTGATCGCTCGGCTTTGACTGAACATGATCCTTCTCGGAAAATTTCACTTCCCCGATCGCGCTCTAATCCTGCAGCCGCAGCCCGACGAGAAAGACATTGGCGGTATAATCTTCGCCCGGCGCCGTGCTGAGGAAGCGCTGATGGGTGAAGCTGCCGGTCAGAACCACGCTGCGCGTGAGATTGTAATTGGCCCCGATCATGGCCGAATAGAACTGTTCGGTGATCGGCTGGCCGACGTAGATGTTATATTGATAAGTCGCGAGCGCCGAGAGCGTCAGATCGCGCCGTAGCGCGTGCGTTACACCGAGACTGACGCTACGGCTGACTGCGCCCGCCGCATTGGCGAGCGTCGTTTCCGAGATATAGGTCGAGCCAGTCAAAGTGACGGTGGTGAGCGGCGTCGCGGCATAGATCAACTTGCCGTCGATCGTCGGCGTATCGATATTGGGCAGGCGCGGATCGACATAGACGCGATGCGCGTAGCCGGCGGCAATCTCCCCCGTGAGCAGAGGGGTGAATTCATAGGTCGAACCGAGCTTGCCGGAAATGCCGTTTGAGCTGCGCGCGAACCCATAGACATCGTCGTAGGAATCGTAGCGGCGCAGATCGCCCGTCACTTCGATATAGGGAACCCATTGCGGGGTCACCTCGTAAGAGATGCGCGGCGTCAGCCCATAGTCATTGTAATCGTCCTGCGAGAGAAGAAGATCGACGTTGTTCGACTGTGTTGCGTTTCCGAACATATAGCGCGCAAAAGCACCGGTGAGACTGACCGAAAGACGATTGAACTGCTGCGTGATCCCGACCGCCTGGCCGAGGCTCACGATCAGCGGCCGGTTTGTGATGAAAACGCTGTTGGGAATGGCGAAGATCGGCGAGCCCGGGTAAAGGGTCTCGATGTCGAACGTGCTCGCCAGATTGATATGCGTCTGCCGCGTCACGTCGATCGTGCCGGCGAGATTGCCGCTGGCTTCCGGATGATTGGCAAGCGGAACGCTGAAATAATCGTAATAGCCGGTGCGCAGGCTGGCGCTGAGACTGTGGTTCGACCATTGCGACTGGAGGCTGAGCCCGGCCTCGCCGTGAACGTAGGCGGACCCCACGACTTCGCTCGCCAGGCGATTCGGATTGCTGTCATAGCCGGTGTCGGTCTCGATATAGGGGAAAAGCCGCAACGAGCCAGCGTCGATGCCGAGCGGCGCGAACGGCGCCGGATCTGGCTTCGGCGGCCTGGGCTGCGGCATAATCGGGATCACCGCCGTCGTCGGAGTCGGGTTGCTCGGATCGATCAGCGGCGGATTGCTGCCGCGCTTCTGGGTGAGCGGGGCGGTCTTATAGGATGTGAGAGGCTGCAAAGGCAGGAGGCCGACGCGTTTGAGCCTCGGCAAGCGATAGAGCTTCGGCTTCTTCGGCTTCGGCTTGCCGTAGTTGAGGACGTCGGTCGTGTCCGATACGGGCGGAGGAAGACCATATTGCGGCGCAGGCGACGCAATCGGGTTGGCATTGTCGGATGTCTGCACTTGCCCTTTTTCCGGCGGCGCGGCTTCGAGCGAAGGCGGCGTGGTGCCGCGCAAGCCCAGCCCCTGCTCTTCGAGACTCTGCTCGTCCGGCGGCGTCCGGTCGGGCGCCTGCTGGTCGGGCGCGCTCTGCGTCTGAGAATCGGGGCTTTGCGAGGCGGCCGTCTGCGCCCAAGCGCCGGCACTCGCGGCAGCGATGAGCATCGCAGCCGCCGAAGCCGCTATGGCCTTGAGGCGGTCCTTGCTGCCGACCACGCGCCCCTCGTTCGAGCGCGGCCCGAAACGCCGCGCTCATCGAGGGTTAGGCAATTAGGGTTAACGCAATCTTAGCATCGGCCCGCCTTGCGTTCCGAAACGGGACGGCAATTCGGAAAGATCGAGCCCCCGCTCGATTTTGTTGAGCATCGGATTCTTCCCAAAACCGGTACCCACTTTCGGGTCCGATGCTCTTTGATCCGAGCATCGGATTCTTCCCAAAACCGGTACCCACTTTTGGGTCCGATGCTCTTCGATCCGAGCATCGGGTTTTCCAAAACCGGTACCCACTTTTGGGCCCGATGCTCTAGCCGGCGCCGGTGCCCTCGCGCGGGGCCTGTTCCATTGCCGCCTGCGCGAGCGTCGGATAATCCGTATAGCCTTTCGCGCCGCCGCCATAGAAGGTCGCTTGATCGAAAGGATTGAGCGGAGCGCCCACCCGCAATCTCTCGACGAGATCGGGATTGGAGATGAAGATCTTGCCGAACGCAATGAGATCGGCACGCTTCTCGCTCAAGGCCTCGATAGCGAGCTCGCGCGTGTAATTATTATTGGCGATGTAAGCCCCGGCAAAGGCCTTGCGCAACCTGATGTAATCGAAAGGTGCGTAATCGCGCGCCCCGCCCGTCGCGCCCTCGACGACATGGATATAGGCGAGACCCCGGGCGCTCAATTTCTCGGCGAGATGAACGAATATTCTTGCCGGGTCGCTGTCCGAGATGTCGTTGAAGGGCGTGACCGGCGCAATCCTGATCCCCACGCGTTTGGCATCCCAGACGCGCAGAATGGCGTCGGCGACTTCCAGAGCGAAACGGACGCGGTTCTCGACCGAGCCGCCATAGGCATCGGTGCGCTTATTCGTTCCGTCGCGCAAAAACTGGTCGATGAGATAGCCGTTGGCGGCGTGGATCTCGACGCCGTCGAATCCTGCCTTCTTGGCGTTCTCGGCCGCCGCGGCATAATCGCCGACCACCGCTCCGATCTCTTCGATCGACAGAGCCCGCGGCTCGGAAACATCGGCATAGCCCGTCTCGATGAACGTCTTCGCCTTGGCACGAATCGCCGAAGGGGCGACCGGTTGCGCCCCGCCCGGTTGCAACGACACATGCGAAATGCGTCCGACATGCCAGAGCTGATTGAAAATTTTTCCCCCGGTCTCGTGCACGGCGGCAGTGATCTTCTTCCAGCCTTCGACCTGAGACTGCGAATAAATTCCCGGCGTCCAGATATAGCCTTGGCCCTGTTTCGAAATCTGCGTGGCTTCGGTGACGATCAAGCCGGCCGAGGCGCGCTGGCGGTAATATTCGGCCATGAGCTCGTTGGGCGCATCGGTCCCATGCGTTGCGCGGTTGCGCGTCAACGGCGCCATGACAATGCGATTCTTGAGCTCGAGATCGCCGAGGCGAAAAGGCGAAAAAAGAATATTGGCGTCCTGCGTCATCCTGCCCTCGACCAAGTGGGAGCCGACATTCCCGGCAATCACGCGAGATAGGGAGGCAGTCGAGGGAGTGCCACGCGACCGATCGCCCTGACACACGATCGTGAGAAGGTTCAGATTGCCGAAGACGTTCACCGCTCCGACAAAGCCGCGGGCCGCCCTTCACTCTGCAGCAGCAGATCGGATTCATCTTTCAACCCGACGCCGGTGAGCTTGCGCCGCAAGGCCTGGTCGACCAGCCAAGCGAGTTTGAACGCGGCAAGATCATGGGCGAGACCTTCTTCGCGCACGTTCGAGATGCAATTGCGCTCGCCGTCGTTGCGGCCGGGCTTCGGATCATAGGTCACATAGATGCCGAGTGAATCCGGCGACGACAGGCCCGGTCGTTCGCCGACGAGCAGAATGGCGGCGCGCGCTTGAAGCAATCGGCCGATTTCGTCCCCCAGCGCGACTCGGGCTTGGCTTGCGATGACGATCGGGCCCACCCGCCAGCCGGCACGCGCGATATAAGGTTTGAAGGCGGCGAGCAAAGGCGCTGTCTGGTTGTGGACCGCCGTCGCCGAAAGACCGTCGGCTACGACAATGGCGAGATCGCAGGCTTCGCTCTTGCGGGCGGCGAGCAAAGCTTGGCTCTCGGGGTTGAGCGAACGACCCCAATCGGGGCGGCGCAGATAACTCGCACGGTCGGGCGCGGCACTCGCAACAAACAAGGTCTCGAAGCCGAGCGCCTCGATCTCTCCGGCGATCTTGTCTCGATCGAAAGGCGCGTGGACGGCGTCACGCGCGCGGGCATGAGCCAGCGAAAAATTCAGCACTTCCTGCGTCGGCAGCGAGGCGCCGGCGCGCCCGAGGGCAATGCGCGCCTGCGTCGTCCGGGAAAGCCTTTTCCAGGAATCCTCGACGACCGGCGGCCGCATGCTCAGGCCTCGTGCCACGCAATGAGGGGATGCGCCGGCTCCTGCCGCAACAGGCGCCCGTCGGCACCTGCAATCCGCATGCGCTGCAGCCAGGCATCGAACTCGGGAGCCCTTCGCAGGCCGAAAACTTCGCGCAGGTAGAGCGCGTCGTGGAACGAGGTCGATTGATAATTCAGCATGACGTCGTCGGCACCCGGAATCCCCATGATGTAGGTCACTCCCGCCGCCGCGAGCAGTGTCATCAGATTATCCATATCGTCCTGGTCGGCCTCGGCGTGATTGGTATAGCAAACGTCGCAACCGAGCGGCAGGCCCATCAGCTTGCCGCAGAAATGATCTTCAAGTCCTGCACGGATAATCTGCTTGCCATCGTAGAGATATTCCGGACCGATGAAGCCGACGACCGTATTGACGAGAAGCGGTTTGAATTGACGGCAGACCGCATAAGCGCGTGCCTCGAGCGTCTGCTGATCGACACCGTGGTGCGCGTTAGCCGAGAGCGCGCTACCCTGCCCGGTCTCGAAATACATCACGTTGTCGCCGATCGTGCCGCGTTTGAGCGAGAGCGCGGCCTCGCGGCCTTCCCTCAGGACGGCAAGATCGACACCGAAGGCGCGATTGGCGGCCTCGGTCCCGGCTACGGATTGGAAGACGAGATCGACCGGCAGGCCGCGATTGATAAGCTCGATCGAGCTCGTGACATGGGTCAGCACGCACGCCTGCGTCGGAATCTCGAACCGGGCAATAAGGCCATCGATCAACTGCAAGAGATCGGCGATCACCGGCAGGCTGTCGGACGCAGGATTGATGCCGATGACCGCATCGCCGCTGCCATACATCAACCCGTCGATGATCGAGGCCGCAATGCCGGCGCGGCTATCGGTCGGATGATTGGGCTGCAGTCTGACCGCCATCGTGCCCGGCAGACCGAGCGTATTGCGGAATTTCGTTACGACGCGGCATTTCTTCGCCGCCAGGATCAGGTCTTGGTTGCGCATCAATTTGCTGACGGCGGCCGCCATCTCGGGCGTCACGCCGGGCGTGAGCGCGCTCACGGCCTCGGGCGTCGCCTCGCTCGACAGCAGGAAATTACGGAACTCCCCGACCGTCAGATGCGCGATCGGCGCGAATGCCTCGCGGTCGTGCGTGTCGATAATGAGCCGCGTGATCTCGTCTGCCTCGTAGGGAACGAGCGTCTCTTCGAGAAAGCGCCTGAGCGGAATGTCGGCAAGGCAGAGCTTGGCGGCGACGTTCTCTTCGGCGCAGCTTGCGGCGATCCCGGCGAGCATGTCGCCGGACCGAGGCGGCGTTGCCTTGGCCATGAGCTCGGCCAAGGATCCGAACGCCCAACGGGTCGTCCCCGTCGCATAATGAAATCCCAAGTGCGCTCTCCCGAAGCTTCGTTGTCAGGCGCAACCATACTGCACCCGGCGCGCCGCAGGTGGAATAGCCGCACGCGACTTTGTTCAAAGTCCGGCGCGGATCGTTTCGCCGACCGCCTTTTCTTCGGCGAGGATCTCCTCATGCCGTTTGGCGATCTCGGCGGCACTGATCGGGGGCCCCGGAAACCGCTTGCGCTCGAGTGCGAACCAGCCGACGACGAGCAAGACGAGAATGCCGATTGCGTAATTGATGACGATGTCGTTCGGCGGCTGCAGGCCGATCCAGGTGACGCCGATGACGCCGACGCAGGTGACGACGGCGAGCGGCTTCGACCAGACGCCGAGCTTGAACGGGCCGGACGGCTGCCAGCCTTTCGATTCGGCATAAAGTCCAGCCGCAGAGGGCATCGCATAAGAGATATAGAGGAAGACCGCGGAGCCCGCGGCCAAAGCATTATAGGCCGAGGAATAAAGCGTCGCGGCGACGGCAAGGATCACTGTCGCCCAAATGCCGCCGACCGGCGTGCGATATGTCCGACTGACCCTGCGCAACAACGGCGAGACGAACGGCACGCCGCCATCGCGCGAGAAGGCGAAGATCATGCGCGAGGTCGAGGTGACGCAGGCGAGCGAGCAAAGATAATTGGCGATGACAATCAAGACATCGAGCGCGTCCTTCAGGAGGTTCGGCACCGGCAAGCCGGCAAGAAGATTGAAGAACACATTGCTGCCGTCCTTCGCTGCCGCAACCGGATCGTTCATTGCGAGCACGAAGGAGCAGACCATGATGTAGCCGAAGAGCACCGAATAGAGAATGGAATTGATGATTCCCTTCGGCACGGCGACGCGCGCGTTCAATGTCTCCTCGGCAGTATGCGCCGAAGCGTCGAAGCCGGTGATCGTATAGAGCGGCAGAAGCAGGCCGAGCAGAAAGGCGTAGAACAGATTGTTCGTCCGCGGCACGACACCGCCGCCTGGATCGCCGGTATTGTTGACGATTTGAAATAACCGCGACAGGTCGAGATGATGCACGCTGACGAGCATCGTCGCGGTCAGAAGCACGGCGACGAAGAAGATCAGATAGCCCGAGAAATCGGTGAGCTTGCTCGTCAGCTTGATGCCGAAATGATTGAGCAGGCCCTGGGCGACGGCAATGATGCTGACGCCGACCAATTGCTGCCAATAGCCCCATTTCGACGTGTCGATATGGAAGATATTGGTCAGGATGAGGCTGGTGAATAAAGTATAGGCGCCGACCGTGACCGCTGCGGTGACGAAGATCAGGCCAAGAAGATTCAACCAGGCCGTGGCCCATCCCCAGCCGCGGCCACCCAGGATGGACGACCAATGATAAAGGCCGCCGGCGGTCGGATAGGCCGAACCGATCTGCGCCATCGAGAGGCCGACGAACAGGGAAAATATGCCGCCGACCAGCCAGCCGACGCCGATCTCGAAACCGCCGGTGGTTGAAAATCCGATCTGGAAACTGGTGATGCCGCCGGCGAGGATGCAGATGATGGAAAAGGAAATCGCGAAATTCGAGAAGCCCTTCATGCTGCGCGCAAGCTCTTGCGCATAGCCCATCTGATGCAGCACGTGGACGTCTTCTTCGAGTACGGATTGTTCGGCGGGTTCCGGTGCGGCTGACATTGTCGCCTCCTCAAAACTCCCATCGGGAGCCACCAGGCATGACAATGCGATTTACATGCCATGCCGGAAGAGACTTCCACAATCCGAACGCGGCCGGAAGTTATTTTCTCGGGCTTTCCCTGCCAATATGACTTTTGGCACTCCCCTCCGGAGGCTCAGCTCATATTCAGCGCCTGCATATAGAGGTCCAGGATTGCCTCCATCTCCTTGCGCTCGGCATGATCTTGCTTGCGGATCTTGACGATCTGGCGCACCGCCTTGGCGTCATAGCCGCGCCCTTTCAGCTCGCCGTAAACGTCGCGGATATCGTCGGCGATCGCCTTCTTTTCTTCCTCGAGCTTTTCGATCCTTTCGACGAATTGCTTGAGCTCCTGCCCGGCAATTCCGGTCTTCGGGTCGTGAACGTTCATTTCCGCATCCTTCATTGACGATCGCCTGATTTGCCGATGCGGCTTGGGACCGAGAAGGTCAAGCACGGCGCGCCGAAATCCCCGCAATCCTAGAGCGTGATGACGTGTCGATCTCATGGATCTCGGGACGATCGAGAATCGGGCGCAGAATGCGACCCAAGCGCTCGGCCCAAGCGTGCGCCTGCTGCAAATCGGCGACGAGATCCTGGCGGATTTCGATGAGCAATCCGGCAAGTCCTCGCGGCGTGATCTCCGCATCGAGCGTATCGCCGGGCAGCCGGCCGGCATAGGGCTCGTTATCGCCGACGACGATCCCATCTGCGGCGAGCGCTGCAATCAGCGGCCGGGCAAAGCGCGGATTCCCGTCCCAGAGAATGCCCACTTGCCAAGGCCGCGCGAATTTCTTCCATACCGGCGTGAACGTATGGATGCCGATCACCGCAGGCGGCGGACCGGCATTCAGCATCGCGGCAATCTCCGCCGCGATCGCCTGCCGATAGGGCAACCAATAATGTTGGCGCCGCCGAACAATCTCGGCGGACTCGATGCGTGCATTACCCGGAATGATACGCCCGTCGGAGAGCCGCATGACCAAGGTCGGATCCTCGGCGCCGCGGTTGGGATCGATCAACAGGCGCGAGAAGCGCGTCAGCAGCGCCGGAGCCTCGAAGGATGCGGCGAGCGAGCGCGTAATCGCCGCCGCGCCGATGTCATAGGCGATATGGGTTTCGAGATCTTCGCGGGAAAGGCCGAGCGTGCCATAGGCTGCCGGCAGCGCATGGCTTGCATGATCGCAGAGCAGCAAGAGGCCGCCGTCGCGTCGGCCAGCGATCGCTTCGACCGGAGTGTCGTTCTCGCTCTTGCCGGACATGGATTCACAAAAACCAGAATTCTGGGCCAGCTGCGGACTCAACGAGATTTTGTCTGCATGGAGATTTTGCTTGCGCGAGGCGGGCGCCTCAGCCTTAGTTGCCGATCAAAATCGGTGCGAATCAAGGCGATGCGCACCAAGCAGCTGTCTTCGACATTATTTTGCCAGTCTCGTCCCCTCTATCGCATTCACCTATGCCCACGAAAGCCCTCCTCGCTCTCGCTGCGATCATTCTCGGCGCTCTGCCCGCCCGCGCCGATTTTCGCCTCTGCAATGCGACCTCAAGCCGGGTCAGCGTGGCAATCGCTTACACGGACGGCACGACGTGGACCAGCGAAGGCTGGTGGAATCTCAAGGCCAATGGATGCGACGTCCTCGTGCGCGGTCCGCTCGCGGCCGAATATTACTACGTCTACGCGATGGACGAGCGCGGCGCGGAATGGAAAGGCAAGGCTTTCATGTGCACGCGCGATCGCGAATTCCGCATCATCGGGCGTGAGGATTGTTTCGTGCGCGGCTTCGACCGGACCGGATTTTTCGAAGTCGATACGGGCAAGGATGCCAAGAATTGGACGGTGCAATTGACCGATCCCACATCGAGCCCTGTTCATTCCGGGCCATGAGCCTTCATTAGAAAGATCCCAACCTGTTGCAATGAGCACACAGATCAGGGCTTTGCCGCAGGATCTTAGCCTCGCGTCTTGATCTCGCCCGCGCCTCGGTTACACCCCGAACTGGGTTCGTCGCTACCGTTGATCATCCAAGCTATGCTCAAGCGCCTCGGCCGGCGCGCGGCGCGGGCGACCGCCATCACGTGTTCGATTGAGACGGATTCGGAGATATGGCGGCTCGGCAAAGACATCGGCGGCGTCCTCATTCGCGGCGCGGTGTCGAATGGGCAATTTCCAGCGCGAGCGCTCGGCGGCTTGCGCTCGCCGCGGCAATGCTCGGCCTTGCGGCGAACCATGCCCAGGCCGGCGAACCGTCGGGGGGGCCCGCCGAGGGCACGGGCAATCCGCAAACGCCCGCGGCATCCAAACAGGAAACGTTGACCGACCTCTTTTCTCCTTCGCGCGCCAATCTTCTCAGCGATGCCGGCGGCCTGCGCACTTTTCTCGCCAAATATGGAATTACGATCGCCGTTCAGGACACGAACGAACTCTTCGGCAATGCGACCGGCGGCATCAAGCGCGGCGCCAATTATGATGCCCTCACCCAGATGGGGCTCGGGGTCGATGCGGCCAAGGCATTCGGCTGGCAGGGCGGCACGTTCAATATTAGCGCTTTCCAGATCCGCGGGCGCAATCTTAACTCGACGAATCTTCTCGATCTGCAGACATACAGCAGCATTGCCGCCGACCCGGCCACGCGCATCTGGGAGCTCTGGTATCAGCAGAGTTTCTTCGGCGGCAAGATGGACGTGAAAGTCGGCCAGCAAAGCATCGACCAGGAGTTCATCCTCAGCCAGGATTCGCTCCTCTTCATCAACGCCATGACGGGTTGGCCGCTGCTGCCCTCGGCCGATATGTACGCCAGCGGGCCGACTTATCCTTTGTCCTCGCCCGGCATCCGGTTGCGCGACCATCCGACGGATTCGATCACATTGCTCGCCGGCGTATTTCAGGACAACCCGCCGGGCGGTCCGTTTCTCGACGATTCGCAATTGCGCGGAAGCTCGGCCTGGGGCGGCAATTTTCTCCATCTGACCTCGACAGGCGCGCTGTTCATCGCCGAGGCGCAATATGCGGCGAATCAATCGGGCGGCACCAATCCGGGCCTGCCCGGCACCTATAAGATCGGCGCCTGGTTCGACACCGCGCCCTTCCCCAATCCGCGCTTTGACACGGCGGGCGTCTCGCTCGCGGCGCCGAACAGCAACGGCGTTCCCCAGATGGAGTACGGGAATTTCGGCATTTACGGCCTCATCGATCAGATGATCTGGCGGCCGAGCGCCGATAGTCCGCAATCGCTCAATCTGTTCATTCGTCCGATGGGCGCGCCTGCCGATCGCAATCCGGTCGAGTTCAGCATCGATGGCGGCGCGACCTTGAAGGCGCCGTTCAAGGGCCGCGACAATGATACGCTCGGCCTTGCTGTCGGCGTCGGGCAAGTCAGCAATTACGCCAGTGCGCGCGACGAGGATGCGGCGCTTTTCGCCGGCGCCCCGATGCCGGTACGCTCCACCGAAACCTTCATCGAAGCGACCTACCAATGTCAGGTCGCCGGCTGGTGGCAGCTGCAGCCCGATTTCCAATATTTCATCCGTCCGGGCGGCGGCATTCCGGACCCTAATGATCCGATGCGGCGGGTCGGCAATGAAGCCGTCTTCGGATTGCGCAGCGTCGTGAGCTTTTGAAACGAGCCTCGCGATCTAATTCTGGCGGCAAAACCAAAACTACACGTATTGTTGCTGATCTTGCCTATTTAGAATGGTTACAATTACAGGCTTTGCTCGAAGCCTATAGTTTGGAATTACTATAATTGTAAAACATAATTGTTGACGCATCTGCTCCTCGGGTCATAGATCCGGCGGCGAACGGGGGCACGATGGCGCAAAGCGAGAGTCAAGACACACGACACACTCAGTCGATCACGCAGACGCCGCGGACAATCTCGAGCCGTGAACTGCTGGGCAACGACAAGGTCGTGATCATTCGACATGAGCAGGAAGATTACCGGCTGCGGATCACCGCCACAGGCAAGCTCATCCTGACGAAATAATCCGAGCACGATCGTGCGTATCCTTCTTCAGCCAGCAACCTTCGCCCTTCCGGCTTCGGCAGCCAGCCAAACAATCTCCCTCACGAGAGAAGGCTGGCCATGCAAAGCTTACTGCGAATTTCCCCCGAACGAATGCGCCGCAACCATTTTCTGCGTCGGCTCGGCAAGCTCGGAGCCTTGGCCATGAGTCTCGGCTTGGCCACTTCCGGCATCGCGCCGGCCAGAGGACAAGAGGCGAGTCCGCCGCCGCAGAGCGCAGATGCGCAAGAGCCCAATTTTTTCACCGGGCTCCTGTCGCCTTCGCGCACCAATCTGCTCGGCGATATGGGCGGCCTGCGCACGGCGCTCGGCAAATACGGCCTGACGCTCACCCTTCTCGATCTCAACGAAGCCTTCGGCAATGCGTCGGGCGGCATCAAGCAAAGCGCCAATTACAATGGCTATACCGTCATGGGCCTCGCCCTCGATACGCAAAAGGGGTTCGGCTGGGATGGGGGCACGGCCAATATCAGCGCGTTCCAGATCCGCGGGCGCAATCTGAGCTCGACCAATCTTTTGAACCTGCAGACCTATAGCGGGATCGCGGCGGATCCGACGACACGGCTCTGGGAAGTTTGGTATCAGCAGAGCTTTCTCAACGGCAAGATGGACGTAAAGGTCGGCCAGCAGAGTCTCGACAACGAGTTCATCGTGAGCCAGGGCTCGAGCCTCTTCATCAATACGATGATGGGCTGGCCCATGGTGCCCTCTGCCGATCTTTATGCGGGGGGCCCGGCCTATCCCCTCTCCTCGCTCGGCGTGCGGCTACGCGCCAATCCGGTCGGCCCGCTTACCTTGCTCGCCGGCGTCTTTCAGGACAACCCGCCCGGCGGCCCTTTCGACGACGATTCACAATTGCGCGGCTCTTCTGCCTGGGGCGGCAATTTCCTGCACGTGGGCTCGACCGGCGCGCTCCTGATCGCAGAAGCCCAATATGCGGTCAATCAGCCCTCGGCCGGCGACATCGACGACGGCCAGCACGCCGCGGGCCTGCCCGGCACCTATAAGATCGGCGCCTGGTTCGATACCGCGCCCTTCCCCAGCCCGCGCTTCGATGCGACCGGCCTCTCGCTCGCCGATCCGACGAGCAGCGGCCTGGCGCAGATGGAAGACACGAATTTCAGCCTCTATGCCGTTGCCGATCAGATGATTTGGCGTCCGAGCGCCGACGGCGCGCAGGCGCTGGGCCTCTTCACGCGCATCATGGCGGCACCGGACGATCGCAACGCCATCGGCTTCAGCGTCAACGGTGGCGCAACGCTCAAAGCGCCGTTCGAAGGCCGCGACAATGATACGTTCGGCGCCGGTTTCGGCGTGGCGCGCGTGAGCAGCTATGCGAGCGCGCTCGCCCAGGACGCCGTCTATTTCACCGGCGCGCCGACGCCCATTCCTTCGGTCGAGACCTTCGTCGAGTTGACCTACCAGTGCCAGATCACGCCCTGGTGGCAGCTGCAGCCCGACTTTCAATACGTCTTCCGTCCCGGCGGCGGCATTCCCAACCCTGACAATCCGACCCTGCGCATCGGCGACGAATCGATCTTCGGCCTGCGCAGCAGCATCACTTTCTGATCTTCGAGGACAATATGCATAAGCTCCACATCATCGCAATGGCGGCCGTCGCGGCCTTGCTCGATCTCGCGTTCTTCCTTGCCGCGCCAGGCGCGGCTCAGGCGGAAACCGGTTTTCTCGAAACGCTCCATCGGCAGACGACGCTCACTTCGACCGTGCCGGATAACGGCGACCAGAACCCCTATGCCGTCGTCGTCGCGCCGGTCTCGGCGGGCAAGATCCACAAGGACGACGTGCTCGTCGACAATTTCAACGACAAGAACAACTTGCAGGGTCTCGGCACGAGCATCGTCCTCGTCGATCCGGCAACGAAAGCGATGCGGCTCTTCGCCATAATTCCGCGTCACCTCGCCCAATGCCCGGGCGGCGTCGGCCTCACCACCGCGATGACCATGCTGAAATCCGGCTGGGTGATCGTCGGAAGCCTGCCGAGCGAAGACGGGACGACGGCCACCAAGGGACAGGGCTGCCTGATCGTGCTCGATTCGCAGGGCAAGGTCGCCAATGTCTTGACCAGCCCGAACGTCAACGGCCCTTGGGGCAATATGGCGGTCGTCGACAATGACGGGCGCGCGACGCTCTTCTTGAGCAATACCGGTTTCGGCGTCGGCGCGCCGAAGGACAACGCGCCGGTCTTGAACAAGGCGACGGTTCTGCGCATCGAACTTGAGATCGCGCAAGGCAAGCCGCCGACAATCAGCAGCGAGACGGTGATCGGCGATGGATTTGGCGAACAGGCCGACAAAGGCGTCTTCGTGATCGGCCCGACCGGGCTTGCGCTCGGCAAAAACGGAACGCTCTACGTCTCCGATGCGCTCGGCAATCGCATCGCCGCAGTCCCCGACGCGGCGACCCGCAAGGATAGCGCCGGAACCGGCCGCGACGTGACGAAGGACGGACTTTTGAAGCGCCCGCTCGCCATGACAATTGCGCCCAATGGCCATCTCCTCGTCACCAATGGGCTGAACGGCCAGATCGTGGAGGTCGATCCCGACAGCGGACAGCAGATTTATGCGCGCTGGGTCGATCCCAATAGAGCGCAGACGCCGCCCGGAAGCGGCGATCTCTTCGGCATTGCGATCACGCCGGCGGGCGACGGATTCTATTTCGTGGAGGACGAAGTGAACACGCTCGTTCTGGCGCGATGAGCTTTTGCCCCTTCACGTCCCGGCGCGGCTTTCTCACTGCTGCGGGTGCGCTCGCCGGCGCACTCGGCACCGGCTGCATGGCACGCGCCGAAACGCGCGCCGATCAACCCGCCTCGGGTGCACCAGCTTTAGACGCCGTCGAGCCGTTCTGGGGCGTGCACCAGGCCGGCATCCTGACGCCCCAGCAGGCGCATTGCTATTTTGCGGCTTTCGATCTCGTCACTGAGAAAGTCGGCGAGGTCGAAAGCTTGTTGCGGACCTGGACAAATGCCGCCGCACAGCTCGCCTCCGGCAATCCTGTCGTGGATCTTGGCAGGAATCCTTATTCCGCCACGCCTGCCGTCGATTCCGGCGAGGCGCAGGGCTTGGGCGCGGCGCGCCTGACGCTCACATTCGGCTTCGGTCCTGGCCTTTTTGTCAAAGACGGAAAAGACCGCTATGGCCTCGCCGCGCAGCGCCCTGCCGCGCTCGTCGATCTGCCGCGCTTCAACGGCGATCAGCTCGTTCCGGAACATACGGGTGGCGATCTTTGCATCCAGGCCTGCGCCGACGATCCGCAGGTCGCCTTCCACGCCCTGCGCCAGCTCGCCAGGCAGGCGGACGGCCTCGCCCAGATGCGCTGGCTGCAAACGGGCTTTTCTTCTTCTGGAGCCATGGGCGAGACGCCGCGCAACCTGTTGGGCTTCAAGGACGGGACGCAAAATCCCGTCGCGCCAGCGCCGAACGGACGCAAGGGACCCTCGCGGCCCGGCCTTTCTCCCGATGAAGTCATCTGGGTCGGCGCGGAAGGGCCCGATTGGATGCGCGGCGGCAGCTATCTTGTCGCGCGCCGGATCCGCATTTCTCTCGAACATTGGGACCGGTCCGACGTCGATTTTCAGGAACAGATCATCGGCCGGCGCAAAGCTTCCGGCGCGCCGCTCGGAGCGGAAGGCGAATTCGATCCGCCCGATTTCGACATGGCCGACAAGGACGGCAATCCGGTCATTCCGGACACGGCCCATCTGCGGCTAGGCGCCGCGGCAAACAACGGCGGCGCGCAGATCTTGCGCCGCAGCTATTCCTATAACGACGGGCTCACCTTCATTGCCGAGCGCTGGCCGCCCTGGCGACAGGGCATGCTCTATGATGCGGGACTGTTCTTCATGGCCTATCAGCGCGATCCGCGCACCGGTTTCATCAAGATCTTCGACAAAATGTCGAAGCTCGACGCGCTCAATCAGTTCACGACCCATATCGGCGGGGGAATTTTCGCCTGCCCCGGCGGGGCCGTAGAAGGCGGCTTTATCGGCCAAGGGCTTTTCCGGCGGGCCTAGAGCGGGATGCGAAAAAGTGGACACCGGTTTTTCGCACAAATCCCGCTCCAAATCTTTAGAATCGATCACGTTCATGCTTTTGGATCGATCCGATCCAAAAGCATCGTGATCTAATGCGGGATGCGAAAAAGTGGACACCGGTTTTCCTGGACCCCGGATCTGCGCTCCCCGGACCAAGTCCGGGAGCTTGTCCGGGGAAGTGGCGTCCTCTCTTTCCCGGACGACGTGGGAAGCGTCGATCCGGGTCCAGAAGCAAACGGGTTTCGATCACGTTCATGCTTTAGAATCGATCGGGTCCAAGCGATCTAGAGCGCCGCTTTAGCGGCGCGCTGCTCAGGTCGACGAGAAGCCGCCGGGCTCGCGCTCGCGCGACCTTTTCGCCTCGCCCAATTTCGCCGGGCCACTTGCCGTCACAAATTTTCGCTATAAACCCGGCCCTTCAAGCGACGCGATTTTTAGAAGCGATCCGCGCCTTTTGCCCAAAAGGAGATGCCGATGCGACGGCTCCGCCGCTGCAAGATCGTCGCAACGCTCGGTCCGGCAACCGCCCAGCGTTCCGCCCTCGCCGACCTGTTCCGGGCGGGCGCCGACGTATTCCGGATCAATATGAGCCATGCGAGCCATGACGACATGCGCGAACGCGTCGCCATGATCCGCTCGATCGAACAGGAATTCGGGCGTCCGATCTCGATCCTGCTTGATCTGCAGGGCCCGAAGCTCAGAATCGGAAGCTTCAAATCGACTTCGATCCAATTGTCGCGCGGTGCCCAGTTCGCCTTCGATCTCGATCCGACGCCGGGGGACGCGACGCGCGTCTATCTCCCGCATCCGGAGATTTTGAACGCGCTGCAGCCCGGCCACGTGGTCCTGATCGACGATGGCAAAGTGCGGCTGCACGTCGTTGAAGCTTATCCGAAAAAGGCCGTCGCTATCGTCGACGTGAGCGGCACGGTCTCGAACCGTAAGGGCGTCAGCCTGCCCGATACCGAAATTCCCGTCTCCTCCATGACCGAGAAGGACCGCGCCGACCTCGACGCCGGGCTCAATGCCGGCATCGACTGGGTCGCCGTCTCCTTCGTCCAGCGCGCCGAGGACGTGGCGGAAGTCAAAAAGGCGGCGCGCGGCCGCGCCCTCATCATGGCCAAAATCGAGAAGCCGCAGGCGATCTCGCGCCTCGAAGAGATCATGGATATTTCCGATGGCTTCATGGTCGCGCGCGGCGACCTGGGCGTCGAAATGCCGCTCGAAAAAGTGCCCGGCCTGCAAAAGCGCATTACCCGTATCGCCCGCCGGCTCGGCAAGCCGGTGGTCGTTGCGACCCAAATGCTCGAATCGATGATTTCGCTCCCTGTCCCGACCCGCGCCGAAGTCTCCGACGTGGCGACCGCCGTCTTCGAGGGCGCCGATGCCGTGATGCTCTCGGCCGAAAGCGCCTCGGGCCATTATCCGATCGAAACGGTCGCAACCATGAACCGGATCGCCGAAGAAGTGGAACGCGACGCCTTCTATCGGCAGATCATCAATGCGCAGCGCGCCGTTCCCGACCCGACCGGCGCCGATGCCATTGCGTCGGCCGCGCGCAACATCGCCGAGACGCTGGATCTCAAAGCGGTCGTCGCCTGGACGGCATCGGGCTCGACCGCTTTGCGAATTGCGCGCGAACGGCCGGGGCCGCCGGTGCTTGCGCTGACGCCAAACCGCGAGACGGCACGCCGCCTCGCCATTGTCTGGGGCGTGCACGCGGTCGTCACCGAAGATGCGCATGACGTCGACGACATGGCCAACCGGGCGGCCGTCATCACACGACGCGAGGGCTTTGCCGGCGCCGGAGAGCGGATCATCGTCGTTGCCGGCGTGCCTTTCGGCTCACCAGGCGCGACCAATATGGTGCGGATCACTTACGTCGAGAATTGAACGCCCCGCCCACTTCCCCCGGACTTGATCCGGGGGCGCAGATCCGGGGTCCAGGGTTGAGCTTCCGAGATTGACCCGTTTGCTCCTGGATCCGGATCGACGCTTCCCACGTCGTCCGGGAACGAGGGCTAGGCTAGATATCCCTGCCCTCGACTTCGACCTGCAGCTTGTCGACAATCGCTTTGATCTCCGGCTGCTGCGGGTTGAGCATCAAAGCCTTGCGGAAGGCCTCGAGCGCATGCCGGTCGTAGCCCTGCTTCTCGAATATGAAGCCCATGGCGACGAGCGCCGAAAAGTGGCGCGGCTCGAGCTTCAACGTCTGCTGCAAATCCGCCATCGCGCCGACGAGATCGTTACCCAGAAAGCGCGTGGTTGCGCGCTTGTCCCAGGCCTCGGCCCAGTTCGGCTCGAGAAGGATGACCTTGTCGTAAAGTTCGAGCGCGAGCGGCAGATGGCCTGCCTGTTGCGCAGCCATGGCGCGCGACATGAGCAGGCTCGCCGTATCGGAATCGGTCTCCATCCAGACCCGCTCGATGGCCGAAGCTATCCCCGATGCCTCATCGGCGTCATTTGCAGCCGAGAGCCGCTTGAAAAGCTGGTCGAGCGCCTGGCCGCGCAATGCCGCGTGCGTTGGATGCGGCGCCATGGCTCGCTTCAAGGCCTCGGCCTTGGCTTCCTTGGCGCGCTGCTCCGGCGTCTCGCTCTGCACGGCCGGCCGTTTCGGCGGTCCAGGATCGGCAGGACCGCCCTGCATATGGTCCATCGGGTCCTGGAGCTGCGCGCCGCCAGGGCCGAAGATATGGACGCCAGCCGGCAATTGGATCGGCGGCATGCCGGGAAGACGCAGGATGGTGCCGCCGCCATCCGGGCTTGGCCCCCCGTCCGGAGGCATCGGACTGTCTTGGGGATTATCTTGTACCGCATCATCGCCGGCGGCCGCTCGGTCGATTGCCCAAATGGCCGGCAGCAAGGCGGCAAGGACGAGAATGGGCCAAGCTGGAAGACGCAAAGCTCCGGCTCCCTCAAAGCGCATGAGCACGCCGCGCAGCGACCATACTTAAAGCAGGGAAGCGGAAAGTCAAAAAGGCAAAGCAAATCCGCGCACCGCGGATCCACAAGGTCCGGCTCAGCCCTGGCGAGCCTTATAGCGCTTCTGGACTTTGTTGATGATGTAGACCCGCCCTTTGCGGCGCACGAGCTGATTGTTGCGGTGGCGACCGCGGAGCGACCGGAGGGAATTGCGGATTTTCATGGCGCGGTCCGAGACAGAACAGAGAGAGGAAAGAGGAGATTTTCGACAAAATCGCGAGAGCGGGCCATATGCCCGAATTCACGCCGCCGATCAAGCCGGAATGAGGTTCAGGCGCGCGCCCCGGCCGGAGCCTTGAAAGCTATGCCCTTTTCGCTCAGCGCCGTGGCCAGTTCACCCGACTGGAACATTTCGCGCACGATGTCGCAGCCGCCGACGAATTCGCCCTTGAGATAAAGCTGCGGCAGCGTCGGCCAGTTCGAGAAGCTCTTGACGCCCTGGCGAAGCTCATCGGTTTCGAGGCAGTTCACGCCCTTGAAGTCGACACCGAGGTAATTGAGGATCTGCACGACCTGGCCGGAGAAGCCGCATTGAGGGAAATCCGGCGTGCCCTTCATGAAGAGCACGACGTCGTTCTCATCGACGATGGATTGCAGACGGTCGTGAATGGCCATGGATTGTCCTTTCCGAATTCTCTATCCGCCTATTTGGGCGCGGAGGTCGTAAGCTGCAATGCATGCAGAGCTTGGCCCATATTGCCGCCCAGCGCCTGATAGACGAGCTGATGCTGCTGAAGCTTGGATTTGCCGGCAAATGCGGACGAGACCACTTTGGCCGCATAATGATCGTTGTCGCCGGCAAGATCGGTGATCTCGACCTCGGCATCAGGAAGCGATTGTTTGATCATCCGCTCGATTTCGGCAGCCGGCATCGGCATTAGACATTCTCCTCGGCATGGAGGCCCTGCATATAGGTAGGCAGCCAATTCTCATGCCGGTTCTGTAATTCTTCGACCAATATGGCGGTCTCGCCGGGAATGGTCAACGCATTGCCGCCCGTCGCGCCGACGATGGCGCAAGAAATGCCTAGAGCTTCTGCCTCTTCGCGGATAGCACGGGCAGCGTCCGGTGCCGCGGTCATGAGATAGCGGGCCTGGTCCTCGCCGAAGAGGAATGCAGGCAGCGGGATTTCGGGCGCGAGATCGAGGCTTGCGCCGATGCCGCTCGCCATCGCCATTTCGGCGAGAGCAACGGCAAGCCCGCCTTCGGCGAGATCATGTACGGCGCTGACCTGCCGCTCGCCGATGAGCTTGCGGATGAATTCGCCAGTCTTGCGCTCGCGCGAGAGATCGACTGGCGGCGGCGCCCCGTCCTGCCGCCCGCAAATTTCGCGCAGATAAGCGCTTTGGCCGAGCCATCCTGCGGTTTCGCCAATGAGTAGAATGGTTTCGCCTTCTCGCTTGAAGGCGATCGTCACCGCCAAGCTTACGTCATCGACGAGACCAACGGCGCCGATGGCGGGCGTCGGCGGGATCGCGCCATCGGGGCTCTCGTTATAAAGCGAGACGTTGCCGGAAACGATGGGGAAGTCGAGCGCCCGGCAGGCTGCGGCGAGCCCTTCGACCGCGGCGACGAATTCGCCCATCACCTCTGCCCGCTCGGGACTGCCGAAATTGAGATTGTCCGTGACTGCCAAAGGCTTGGCGCCGACGGCGCAGAGATTGCGCCAAGCTTCGGCTATCGCCTGCTTGGCACCCTCGTGGGGATCGGCGGCGCAATAATGCTCGTTGACGTCGATCGTAAGCGCCAAACCTTTTGGCCCTTCCCCGATCCGGACGACGGCCGCATCGCCGCCCGGCGGCCCGACCGTGTTGCTCAGGATCAGATGGTCGTATTGTTCGTAGATCCAGCGCTTCGATGCGAGGTTCGGACTGCCGATGAGGCGCAGCAGGGCCTCCCTGTTGCCGATCGGCGCATTCGCCTCTTCGGGCCGGATTGCGGCAGGTTTCGGCGGGCGAAGGTAAGGACGGTCGTAGAGCGGCGCCTGATCGCCGAGCTCTTTGATCGGCAGATCGGCTTTGATCTCGCCGTGGTGCTTGACCCGAAAGCGAAGATCGTCGGTCGTCTGCCCGATGATCGCGAAATCGAGCCCCCATTTGCGGAAGATCGCTTGCGCTATCTCTTCCTTGCCGGGCGCGAGCACCATCAACATGCGCTCCTGACTTTCGGAGAGCAGCATTTCGTAAGCCGTCATGCCTGCTTCGCGGCAAGGCACCGCATCGAGGTCAAGGAGAACGCCGAGATTGCCCTTGGCGCCCATTTCTACCGCGGACGAGGTAAGCCCCGCCGCGCCCATGTCCTGGATCGCGACGACGGCGCCCGAGCGCATGAGTTCGAGACAAGCTTCGAGCAGAAGCTTTTCGGCGAAAGGATCGCCGATCTGCACCGCCGGCCGGTTTTCTTGCGAGGCCTCATCGAAAGCGGCCGAAGCCATGGTGGCGCCATGAATACCGTCGCGCCCGGTCTTCGAGCCCAAATAGACGATCGGATTTCCGACGCCGGATGCTTTGGCATAGAAGATTGCGTCTTTCTCGGCGATCCCGACCGCCATGGCGTTGACGAGGATGTTGCCGTCGTAGCGGCGATCGAAGCGCGTCGTACCCCCTACGGTCGGCACGCCGAAACTATTGCCGTAGCTGCCGATGCCCGCCACCACACCGGCAACGAAATGGCGCGTCAGCGGATGTTCGGGCGCACCGAAACGTAGAAGGTCGAGACAGGCCACGGGCCGCGCGCCCATGGTGAAGACGTCGCGCAATATGCCGCCGACACCGGTCGCCGCGCCCTGAAAGGGCTCGATGAAGGACGGGTGATTATGGCTCTCCATCTTGAAGACGCAGGCGAGCCCGTCGCCGATGTCGATCACGCCGGCATTCTCGCCGGGGCCCTGAATGACATGCGGCCCCTTGGTCGGCAGTTTGCGCAGGTGAAGGCGTGAAGACTTATAGGAACAATGTTCGTTCCACATGGCCGAGAATATGCCGAGCTCGGTGAAGCTCGGCGCTCGGCCGATCAAACCGAGGATGCGCTGATATTCGTCGGGCTTCAGCCCATGCGCGGCAACGAGTTCGGGGGTGATCGCGGGTTCGTCCATGCGGGCCTCATATCCGCGCCGCCATGCCAAAGCAATGCGCCTCACTCAGCCGCGAGCGGACCCCCTCGCTTTCGCGGCCGGCGCGCAGCGGCGAGCAGGTCCAGAACCATTGCGCATCGAAATCTCGCCCCGGATCTTGCGGGCTTCTCCGGACCTATTCTGCTTCGTCCGGCACGACATCGCGCATCGCGAGAAAGATCTTGTTCTGAAAGCTCGCGTCCTGTCCTTCGGCGAGAAATTCGGCATTGGCGGCAATCGCCTCGCAGATCGGGCCGACCCATTCGAGTTCCGCCCTGCCGAAATTGCTCAAGACGTAGTCGTGGACGCGATTCTTGTCCCCTGGATGGCCGATACCGATCCGCACGCGCCGATAATCATTGCCGATATGGTCGCTGATCGAGCGCAGACCATTATGTCCGGCATTGCCGCCGCCGATCTTGACCCTGAGCCGCCCCGGCGCCAGGTCGAGCTCGTCATGGAAAATGGTGATATCGGCGAGATCGATCTTGTAGAAGCGTGCCGCCTCGCCGACTGCGCGGCCGGACTCGTTCATGAAAGTCTCGGGCTTCAGCAGGATCAGGCGTTCGTGGCCGATCGCCCCTTCGGCGGCCTGGCCCTGGAAGCGGGCGCGGAACGGCGCGAAAGGATGCCGGCGCGCGATCGAATCGATCGCCATGAAGCCGATATTGTGCCGGTTGCCGGCATAGGCGCGGCCGGGATTGCCGAGGCCGACAAAGAGTTTCATCGAAGGGCCGGAGCGTAGGGATCGCCGAAGCTTGGCTTCGGCGATGTTAAAGCATGATCCGGAAAAGTGGGAACCGGTTTCCGATAAGATCATGCGCGAACGAATACCGGAGCGGGATCGCAATCATCCCGCCCGAACACGATCGCAGAAGCTGCCGGAGAGCAGCGCTATTTCTTGCCCTTGCCCTTCGGCTCGGAAGCCGAAGCGGCAGGTGCAGCGGCCGCGGCCGGCGCAGCAGCGGCACCTGCGGCGGGAGCGCCGGCTGCCGGTGCAGCGGCGGCGGCAGCCGCCGCGGGGGTCTCGACTGCGCTGACCGGCGGAGCAATCGTGGCAATCGTGAAATCGTGGCGCGTATCCGTGGGCCGGCAGCCGGGCGGCAATGTCACCGCCGAAATATGAACCGATTGCGCAATGTCGAGCTCAGAGAGATCGACTGTGATCGCTTCGGGAATGGCGTCGGCCGGCACTTTGAGCTCAATGGCATGGCGCACGATATTGAGCGCGCCGCCCTTCTTGATCCCCGGGCAGACGTCCTGATTGATGAAATGCACCGGTACGTTGACGCGCAGCGTCGAGCCGGGCTTCAGCCGCAAGAAATCGACGTGGAGCGGGCGATCATCGACGCGATGGAGCTGATAATCGCGCGGAATGACGCGCTGCTTTGCACCATCGATCTCGATCTCGTAGATCGTCGTCAGAAAATGCCCGGCATAGATGAGCTTGTTGACCTCGCGATAGTCGAGCGAGATCGGTTGGGCGGGATCGCCGCCGCCATAGATGACGGCAGGAATGCGGCCTTCACGACGCGTCCCACGGGCGGCCCCCTTGCCAATCCCGCTGCGCACCGTGGCCGCGAGCGTTTTGGTCTCGGCCATTTCGGTGTCCTTTGATCAAGCGTCGGATTTAGTTCCGATGCTCCACGAATGCGGCCCTCGCCTCCAGGGGTGTCGGAAACGGGCCACGCGGCGCTTATAAGGGCGAAACCGCGGGAGGGCAATGTTCCCCCGTCCCAGCGCCCGGACAGCCGGCTTGCTCGTGTGCCAATCCTGCCCGACGGCTTGAACCTCGCAGCCGCCCTTGGCGACTAACCATTCGTTAAGACGTGTAGCGAGGTCGTTCCATGGCTATTACCGATCATTTTCAGCGCGCGCCGGAATCCGGTTTCGTCCGCTCCTATGATTTGCAGACCGCCCGGCGCCAATTCTGGTTTTCCCTGGGGCTCATCCTCATTTTGGCGGTCGCCGCCTTCGCCGTCGGCATGCTCGTACAATTCGACGCGCCGACCGATGCGGTCCATCCGGCGCCCATCATCCATAACGACCTCAATTTTGCCGGAAGCCTGGCGAATTTCCGCGGGTGACATCGGCAGAGCCAGGGTGATCCTTGCGCGCGAGGCATACGATCGGGCTCGGCATTCTCTGCGCAACATTTGCGGCGACGCCCTGCTGCGCCGCGAGTGCCGAAGCTCAAAAAAGCGCTCAGCAAGAATTGCGCGATGAGCGCGCGTTCCAGTCGTTCCTTGCAGCACTTTGGCCGAAAGCCGCGGCACGCGGGATCAGCCGCACAACATTCGATAAGGCCTTTGCCGGTCTGACAGTAGACCGGTCCGCGCTCGAAGCCATAGTCCGGCAGCCGGAATTCGAACAGCTGCTTTCGGCCTATTTCACCGAAGCCGTTTCAGGGACACGCATCGCCCGGGGCCGGGCCCTTGCGCAGCACTATGCGCGCGAGCTCGCCGCAATCGAACACCGCTATGGCGTGCCGCGCGCCATTCTCCTCGCCGCCTGGGGAATGGAGAGCGATTTCGGCGAGGAGCGCGGCGACAAGGACATTATCCGTTCGCTTGCAACGCTCGCTTATACGCGCCAGGGGAACGATCTTTACGCCGGCGAGCTTCTCGACGCGCTCCTCATTCTCGAGAAGGGTGCGCTCTCGCGCGAAAGGATGAAGGGCTCTTGGGCAGGCGCGATGGGCGATCCGCAATTCCTGCCCTCGGTCTATCTGAAATATGCCGTGAGCTACAGCGGAAAGGGATTTCCCGATATCTGGAACAGGGCGCCGGATACGCTCGCTTCGATCGCCAATTTTCTTAGCGCGTCGGGCTGGAAGCGCGGCCTTCCTTGGGGCTTCGAAGTCATCCTGCCGGCGAATTTCCCTTTTGCGACTCTGCACGCGGACTTTCGCGATTTCACCGCTTCAGGCATCAAATCGGCGGACGGCTCGCCCTTCCCGCAAGGTCGCGCGACTCTCTTTCTTCCGGCCGGGGCGCGCGGTCCGGCCTTTCTCCTGAGCGACAATTATTGGGTGCTGAAGGCTTACAATAATTCCGATTCCTACGCGCTTTCGCTCGGCTGTCTTGCGGATAGGGTCGCCGGACGCGGCGGCCTGCACCGGGCCTGGCCGAGAGATCAGAAGCTCTGGAGCCGCAGCGAGAAGCTCGAGATTCAAAAGCTTCTGACTCGGCTCTCGCTCTATGAGGGCACGCTCGACGGAAAATTTGGCCAGGCCTCGCGCGATGCGATCCATGCCTTTCAGATTGAAACGCATGATATGCCTGCCGATGGAATCGGCAGAGCCGATCTTCTGCAGCGCCTGCGGGCGCGCGCCGGAACCGGGGATTAGCGCTCCTCGACATCTCGCGTGCCCGTACGGCATGGGCGCACGTGCATCCATTCAATACTCTTGGCATAAGAGGCTCATCGCGCGCAAAGCGCAGCAATCCAGTCTGCGCATCTTCCGGATTGCTCGGTGCCCGGCGCTTATTCGTCCGACAACGGCGCCTCGTTCGGACACAAAGCCTTGAAGATTGCGATATTTGTCGGATAGCCGCTGGCTTCCGACCCGTCCTCGATCTGATTGGATGCGGAATCGAAGATCAAATATTTCGTCGCCGCATTCGCAGTTTTGTTTTCGCCTTTGAACTGAAGCCGATTCCCGAAGAAATCCGTGAAGAGCCCCGTCTGGCAGTTCGCATGGATCTCGTCGTTCAATGGCTTGGCCAACTCTTCCCGCACACATTGCGGCGTGACCTTGAGGACATATTCCTTACAAAATTCGATCGCGTTGGCGCGCGTATGCTTGGTCTTGATGACCGCATCTGCCGTGTCGAGACCGGAAACCGAAAGGACAGTGACGACCATGCCGGCCCGCGAGCCATAGTATAAAGTCCCGGATGCAAGCGCCGGCGAAGGCAATAGAACGAGCAAAGCGATGGAGCACAAAGATTTGACGCGCATGGCTGCGTCTCCGTGAAACGCCGCAGCCTAGCCGCCAGAGACGAAGGGCACAATCGATATCGGGCCGGAATTCTTCGAACATTTACCGAAAGCCGAAATCGTTCGATCGCCGCAGCGTTAGCCGGATGCGGTGAACCGACCTCATGTTCCTCTTGGCTTTGCGCGCGTCGTCGGCTGCGCTTTCGTCGGATCCTCCGGCCAGAGATGGCGCGGATAGCGCCCCTTCATCTCGCTGCGCACCGCTGCCCATGAGCCGCGCCAAAATCCCGGCAGATCGCGCGTAATCTGGATTGGCCGCTGCGCCGGCGACAAAAGCTCGAGAGTGAGCGGAACTCTCCCCTTGGCGACCGCAGGATGTGTATCGAGCCCGTAAAGTTCCTGCACGCGCGCGCAGAGAAGCGGGCCGCCTTCAGCTGCATAATCGAGCGCAATGCGCGAGCCGGCCGGCGTCTCGAAATGGGTCGGCGCCTCCGTCTCGAGCCGCCGCTGCAAGTCGTAAGGCAAAAGAGCTTTCAGCGCCGATTCGAGGTCGGCGGGAGCGATCTCGCTGAGCCTTGTCTTGCCGGCTAGGAAAGGCGCAAGCCAAGTGCCCGCGCTGGCGCGCAAGGCTTCATCCGAAAGATCGGGCCAGGCCTCGCCTTCGTTCCGGCGCAGAAAGGTGACGCGGTCGCGCCATTGGTTGAGCGCCTTGGTCCAAGGCAGGAGACCGGCAGAGGCAATTCCTTCGGCAAGGATCGCAGCAGCGGCAGGATGTTCCGCGGCGCTCAAATTCTGTTCGCTCAAGACGAGCGCACCGAGCCTGCGCTGCCTTCGCGCTTGCACCTGGCCGCGCACCCGATCGAAATTCAAATCCTCCCGTGTCACGATCTCTTCGCCGGCGAGCTCCTCGATCTCGGCGAGGCTCGAGGGTGCGGCAAGGAGAATGCGCGCCGCGCCGGCGCGTCCGGCAATCTCGCCGACCGCGAGATAGGATTCGCGCGCCAAAGGATCATGCGGATCGAGCGCCGCTGCGCGGCCGTTTGCCATCAGAAATTCGCCGGGCTTGCCGCGCGCCTTCGCGATACGGTCGGAAAAGGCGGCGGCGAGATGACGGCCGCAACGGGCGGGATCGCCGGGCTCTTCGGCCGCAGATGCGCCCGCCTGTTTCGTGAGGCTTGCAACGAGCCGGCGCGCATCTTCCGCGCGCGGGCTCCGCTCCCTTCGAAACCGCTCGATCCGGGTGACGAGATCGCGCTCCTCGCCACCGAGGCCGCGCTCCACCATCACGACCGCAACTTCCGCCGCGAGCCGGGCCTCCCCATTCTCGTTCGCCGCGACGATCATGCGCGCGAGACGCGGGGGCAAAGCGATCCGGCGCATGGCGCGGCCAAGATCGGTCAGTGCGCCTTCGGCATCGATTGCACCAAGCTTCGTAAGAAGCGCGCGGGCTTCTGCGAGCGCCGGCGCCGGCGGCGGATCGAGAAAGCGCAAGTCACGCGCCGGATCGCGCGCGCCCCACGCGCTACAATCAAGAAGCAGACTCGAGAGATCCGTGCTCAGAATTTCCGCCGGCGCGAAAGCCTCCAACGCGCCATTGGCCGCCTCTTCCCAAAGCCGATAGCAGACACCTGGCTCCGTGCGCCCTGCCCGGCCGCGCCGCTGATCGGCCGAGGCACGCGAAACGCGCTGGGTCTCGAGCCGCGTCAAGCCGCGATCGGGTTCATAGCGCGGCAGACGCGCAAGGCCCGAATCGATCACCACGCGCACGCCTTCGATCGTGAGCGAGGTCTCGGCGATCGACGTCGCCAGCACGATCTTGCGCCTGCCTTCGGGGCTCGGCGCGATCGCGCGGTCCTGGGCGGCGCGATCCAGCGCGCCGTAGAGCGGCGCGATATCAACTGCCGGATCCTTGATCTTTTCGTTCAACGCTGCCGCGAGCCTCAAGATTTCGCCCTGTCCCGGCAGGAAGACGAGAACGGAACCGCGCTGCTCCGCCAAGGCCCTCAGCACGGCGCGCATAAGGTCCGTTTCGATCTTGTCGCCGCGGCCGAGATAGAGGGTCTCGACCGGGAAAGCCCGCCCTTCTGCCTCGATCAGCGGCACGTCCTCGCCGAGGAGCCGCGCGACTCGCGCACCATCGAGCGTCGCCGACATGACAATTAGCCGCAGGTCGGGCCGCAAATGCGCCTGAACGTCGAGCGCAAGCGCGAGGCCGAAGTCCGCGTCGAGGGAGCGTTCGTGAAATTCGTCGAAGAGGATGCCGGCTATCTCCTCGAGGCCGGGATCCTCGAGGATCATCCGGGTGAAGACGCCCTCGGTTACGACGAGAATACGGGTGCGCGCGGAGACGCGCGACAGGAGCCGCATGCGCAGACCGACGGTCTCGCCAACCGGCTCCCCGAGGAGCGCCGCCATGCGCTCGGCGGCAGCGCGCGCCGCGAGCCGCCGCGGCTCGAGCAGGACGAGCTTCCTGCCGGCCGCCCAATCGGCATCCTTGAGCGCCAGCGGCACAATCGTCGTTTTGCCCGCGCCGGGCGGCGCAACGATTGTCACGGAAGACGATTTGCCCAGCGCCGCGCCGAGCCGGGGGAGGACAGCCTCGATCGGAAGCTGTAGGGAATTCCATTGCATCGGGTTGAAATCGGTGGTCGGCCTAGGCTCAACAAGACGCGCATCCCGTCAACCGCTCACGGGCGTAATCCGCGAAGAGCATGGGAAGGTTCCCGCGCTCGCTTGACAAAAATTGCTGCGCGCCGCTACTTTTCTCATAAGGAAAAATTAATTCTTGAAAATTTCGCAGGAACGGCCTCGCGATTGCAGATCAGCCTTGGCGACGCGATCGCAGTCGAGTAGCGCTACACGCCGCCGTGAACCAAACAAACCCATGCCTATTTTCTCGACTTGCCGAATGAGCTTGGGCCGGCACTTGCGCACAAGCGCATGGAAGTGAAGGATTTTTGCATGGCGAGCGCGCAGGACAAGGCGATCGGCCAGATTTCGAACGGCGTGACGGAAAAAAAGGCAAGCTTGGCGGCCCTGGCCCTCGGCTCCATTGGCGTCGTCTATGGCGACATCGGCACGAGCCCGCTCTACGCCTTGCACGAATCGCTGCTTCACACGCGCTTCGAAGCCGCCAGCGAGCAGAACATCATCGGGACAGTGTCGCTTCTGCTCTGGGCGCTCTACTTCATCGTGACGGCGAAATACGTTCTCTTCCTGATGCGTGCCGACAATAAGGGCGAGGGCGGCATTCTTTCGCTGATGGCATTGGCTCAGACGGCCCTCGGTCGGCGCGCCGCAGCCATTTTCTTCCTCGGCGTTGCCGGGGCGGCGCTCTTCACCGGAGACGCGATCATCACGCCCGCGATCTCCGTGCTTTCGGCCTTGGAAGGCCTGCACGTCGCAACGCCCGTCTTCGGCGATTACGTCTTGCCGCTCACGATCGTGATTCTCGTTTCGCTCTTCGCAGTTCAGCGCCACGGAACGACACGGGTCGGAACCTTTTTCGGGCCGATCATGGCAGTCTTTTTCGGCGTGATCGGATTTCTCGGCCTGCTGCACATTCACGATGCGCCGCGTGTGCTTCTCGCCTTCAATCCGGCTTGCGGCCTCGTATTCCTCTTCACCCATGGATTCCTGGGCTTTCTCGTCCTCGGTTCCGTGTTCCTCGCGGTCACGGGCGCCGAAGCGCTCTATGCCGACATGGGCCACTTCGGCAGGCTGCCGATTCAACTGGCTTGGCTGTTCTTCGTCCTGCCGGCGTTGACGCTGAATTATCTCGGGCAAGGCGCGTTGGTTCTCCAACACCATTGGGCGATCGAGAATCCCTTCTTCCTGCTCGCGCCGAAATGGGCGCTTCTGCCGATGGTTCTGCTTGCGACGATCGCTACTGTGATCGCGAGCCAGGCGGTGATTACCGGCACCTATTCTCTGGTGCGCCAAGCCATTCAGCTCGGTCTCCTGCCGCGCATGGAGATCCAGCACAAGTCCGAGACTCAGGAAGGTCAGATCTTCATCCCCAAGGTCAACCGGCTCTTGCTTGTCGGCGTCGTTCTGCTCGTTCTTCTGTTCAAGACTTCCGACGCGCTCGGCTCGGCCTATGGCATCGCGGTCTCGGGCACCATGGTGGTGACGACCGCGCTCGCTTTCGTCGTCGTCTGGAAGAAATGGCGCTGGCCGCTTTGGACTGCAGTTCCTTTCGTCTCGGGATTCCTGCTGATCGATTGCATCTTCTTCTCCGCCAACCTCATGAAGGTCGTCGAAGGCGGATGGGTGCCGCTTCTGCTGGGCTGCTGCACCATGGTGGTGATGTGGACCTTCGTTCGCGGCAATTCCCTGCTCTCGCAAAAAATGTTGCGGGACTCGATTCCGATCAAGGACTTGATCCGCATGCTGGAGAAATCGAAGCCCACGCGCGTTCCCGGTACGGCGATCTTCCTTACCAATCAGCTCGACGTCGCCCCTTCGGCGCTGCTGCACAATCTCAAACACAACAAGGTGCTGCACGAGAACGTCTGGATCATGTCGGTCCGCACCGAACATACGCCGCGCGTGCCGCCTTCGCATCGCTACGAGATCGAAAAATTGTCGAGCGACTTCACCTGCATCACCCTGCATTATGGCTACATGGAGAGCCCGCGCATTCCCGCGGCCTTGGCGCTGTTGCGCAAGTCCGGCCACAAGTTCGATATCATGACCACGTCATTCTTCCTCGGCCGGCGCACGATCAAGGCTTCTCCCACGTCCGGCATGCCGGCTTGGCAGGACAACCTCTTCATTGCGCTGTCGAAACAGGCGATCGACGCAACGGAGTTCTTTTCGATTCCCTCCGACCGGGTTGTCGAGCTCGGCGCGCAAGTGGCAGTCTAGCTCACAAAATGAGCGGCGAACGCACCGCGCTCGCCGCTCACCCCTATTCGGAGGCCTCAGCCTCTACTCGGAAAAGCGTCGCTGGGTCGGTGGCCTCCCCACGAAGGTCTGGACGAGCGAACTCGCAACGGAGGCGCTCGACAGGATCGCAAAGCAGCCGAGTTCAAGGAGAGCCGCGAGCACCAGCACCACCGGTGCGATGCCGGCCAGCACGAGAATGCCCAGCACGATCGACGCCAAGCCGGCAATCACCTGCAGGCCCGCCGATTCAGAGGCCGATTCCTGCACGAACCGAGTGAGGACAGTCTCCTCCGAAGAGGCGACCGTCAGCATGCGTAAACGGCGGGTAAAATTGCTGCTGATGATCAAGGCACCGCCATAGCCAATGGCCGAAATCGCCACGAGGCTGACCGGTACTTTCCCTATCAGAGCGAGAATGCCGAGAACGATTCCTGCGGCTCCTGCGAGGAATATCGTGGAAAGACCGCTTGCCGCCAATTCCACGACGGTCTGTCCCTCGCTATAGCCGGAGAACATGCGGCCAACTTCCGCAACCGCAGCTGCGCCGTAGAGCAATAAGCCCACGCCGAAGATGATGGTCGCGATCGCCGCCAAGAAATCCGGAGCTACTCCGGCAAGACCAAGAATGGTCAATACGACAACTGCGAGTCCAGCCACAGACTCCGGAATGAAGTCGGTGTTGGAAATACCTCGCGCGGAAATGTCCGCGAGCGCCATGGTGTCCTCCTTCTTCTTTCACTTGAGGGGATCATCCCGCGCTTCGCATCGAGACCCGAACCTGCCCCCCGCGAAAAGCTCGCGGTCGGAAGTGAAGCGTCGAGTCCTCAAAGCTTGCACCGATTTTGATATGGCGCTGGAAGAAGAGGCTTCAAGCCGTTCTTCGCCGAACTTGCCTCGAAATCTTGACGTTGCGAGCCGAACGGAACGCCGCCGGGGCGGGATGCGCCGCGACCGCAGCTTTGCTAGAGTCGCATGATGCAGAAGCGCGATTCCGAAAAGCCGCATCGCGCCGCTCGTAATCCGAACGGCGCGGACGCGGCGGTGAAGATTACGCCGATGATCGCGCAATATATCGAGATAAAATCCGTCAACGGCGATTGTCTCCTGTTCTACCGAATGGGAGATTTCTACGAGC
>Ga0070738_10001930_pt1 | contig 35986 bp, 35 predicted proteins | sample Coa_R2_2_FD_66446 | JGI IMG/M metagenome (GOLD analysis project Ga0070738, IMG submission 66446) | Surface soil microbial communities from Centralia Pennsylvania, which are recovering from an underground coalmine fire - Coalmine... | ecosystem: Environmental > Terrestrial > Soil > Unclassified ...
AATGGCTTTCAAACTATAATATTTTCAAGGTTCGGCGTCCCTCCGACGTCGCTTTCGTTGCGCTCGCCTTTTGGGCACTTTTCTATAGTAGCGAGCCTACCCCTGTGTGTCAACCTCTTTTTCCTCTTTTTTGGAAAATTTTTTTTTAAGTCTCCAAAACTCGCCACAGTGTTAGGTTTAAGCAAAAATGGGTTAAGCAATGTGCTGATCAAGGAAAAGTGAACAAGTGAATTTTCAATCGGTAATAGCAATATTGAACCAATTCTGGGCTGAACGTGGCTGCCTAATTGCCCAGCCCTATGATATTGAGAAAGGAGCAGGCACAAAAAATCCCCATACATTTCTAAGAGCACTCGGACCAGAGCCGTGGGCTGTAGCTTATGTTGAACCCTGTCGCCGCCCAACGGATGGACGCTATGGCGAAAATCCAAATCGCTTTCAACACTATTATCAATACCAAGTTCTCATTAAGCCTTCACCTCCCAATATTCAAGAAATTTATCTCGATTCCTTAAGAGCGTTGGGTATTCGTCCTGAAGACCACGATATCCGCTTTGTGGAAGATAATTGGGAAGATGCAACAGTAGGCGCTTGGGGTACTGGCTGGGAAGTCTGGCTGGATGGGATGGAAATCACTCAGTTTACCTACTTTCAGCAGTGTGGCGGGATGGACTGTCGTCCTGTATCAATTGAGATGACCTATGGTCTAGAGCGACTGACCATGTATCTCCAAGATGTGGAAGCTTTTACTAAAATCCAGTGGACAGATAACATTACATATGGAGATGTTCATCTACAAGGAGAGATTGAGCAGTGTATCTACAACTTTGAAGCCTCGAATCCAGAAATGCTACTGACTCTATTTAATATGTATGAGCAAGAGGCTCAGCAGTTGACAGAGCGAGGACTGGTTTTACCTAGCTTGGACTATGTGTTGAAGTGTTCGCACATGTTTAACTTGTTAGATGCTAGAGGTGTGATCTCGGTAACAGAAAGGACTCGTTACATTGCGAGAATTCGCCATTTGGCGCGAAAGGTGGCTCAATTGTATGTTGAGCAACGAGAGAAACTAGGTTTTCCTCTACTCAAAGGTTCCGCAGAACCACTTGACCCTATTGCCAAAATTTGACTATGCCCTCAGACTAGTAGTCTGAGGCTGTACAAATACAATTCTGTATAGCTATGACTTTAGTCGTCGGGCATCTGTGCAAAAACTCTGATGATTCAGGCAAGTGGTGTGATTATTGGTCTTGGCTATATTTTTGGGTTGCTATCTACAGCAGTTCCTGGTGGTGGTTTTTGGGTGTTAGTTATAGGCGTATTAGGAGCATTTGGATTTCATATACGACGCCATACACTACGAAAACCATTGCATATTCAGAAAACTCCTCTAGCAAATACCAAGACAGTTTCACATAGACGATCGCCCACCACCAAAGAGAAAAATCCTCAATCCCACAAAGGACCTCACTCCCTAACTCCTCACTATCCTTTCGTTACTCCCCGAGTCTGGCTAGTTGCTGGTGTCGTGGGTTTTCTAGCAAGCCTATACTTTCAGTCGAGAATTCCTCAACCAGGAATTAATGACATTAGTAAGTTTGTCCCTGTAGACAACGGCAATTATCAAGAACGACTATTTATTGTTCGGGGTACACTGGTCAGTGCACCTCGATTGACTCGCTCTGGGAAGAGTCAATTTTGGTTTGCACCAACTCAGTTGGATGAAGTAAATAATGATGTTGGTTCACCAAGTGCTAGCAAAGGTGTGACAGGTAAGTTATATGTAACTGTTCCTTTACTTGAAGCAACGGGGTTACATCATAGTCAACAAATTGCTATTACTGGCGTTTTGTACAAACCAAAACCAGCATCAAATCCAGGTGGGTTCGATTTTCAGCAATTTCTTAGACAAGAAGGTGCTTTTGCTGGTCTTAGTGGACGACGGATAAGTATTCTGGATGAGGAGCGTAAGTGGGGATTGTGGAAAATCAGAGACCGAATTGTGCGATCGCAAGTTCAGCAACTGGGTATTCCTGAAGGGACTCTTGTCAGCGCCATGACATTAGGCACCAAAGTTGTTGATTTACCCTACGATATTCGCGACGTATTTGTGCGAGTAGGATTAGCTCACGTTTTGGCTAGTCCAGGGTTGAAAACTTCCCTCATCTTGGGTGTCATACTTGCTTTGACAAGACGTTCTCCAAGGGTCACTCAATTTCTCATTGGCTGTACATCATTAATTATCTTCCTGTGTTTAACTGGGTTCCAGCCGACAGTAATCAAAGCCGTCATTATGGGCTTGGCAGCACTCATTGGAATGGGCTTAAGACGAAAAGTCAGAAAATTGGGTGCGCTATTGCTTGCAGCAGTACTATTGTTGCTGTTTAATCCTTTATGGATTTGGGATTTAGGATTTCAACTCAGTTTTCTGGCAACGTTGGGGTTAATTGTTACTGTACCGCCATTGATTCAACGCTTAGATTGGTTACCACCTGCCTTGGCTTCTTTGATTGCAGTTCCCCTGGCTGCCACAATATGGACATTACCGTTGCTATTGCATGTCTTTAGCGTGGTAGCAATTTACTATTTGCCAGTAGGAATCCTTGCCAGCCCATTTGTTTCTATCATCACTATTGGTGGAATGCTCAGCGCCTTGACAAGCTTAATTTCACCGACTCTTGGAAGTACCTTAGCTGGATTTTTGTATTATCCAACACATTTATTCATTCAGCTAGTGAGATTTTTTGTTGGATTACCGGGATCATCTGTTGCTGTAGGTAGTATATCTGCAGGAGCTATGCTAGTAGCTTATATACTACTTATTTCAGTTTGGTTGATACCTTGGTGGCAAAAGCGATGGTGGTTTGCAGGGCTGATCTCTGTTGGGTTGATGCTAATTCCCGCATGGTATTCTGCAAATACTCTATTTCGGATTACAGTGCTGACAGGTAGTGCCGAGCCAGTACTCGTCATACAAGATCATGGCAAGGTCACACTCATTAATAGTAGCGACGAGAGTACAGGACGCTATGCTATCTTGCCATTTTTGCAACAACAGGGTGTGAATCGAATTGATTGGGCGATCGCAACAGATTTCCTAGGCACTGGTAGTCATAGTTGGTTAGAGTTGCTACAACATTTACCAATCAAAGCCTTCTATAACTATGCTTTAAACCCAGAAAATGCTTTAGTTAGCATGGGAACTCAACAAGAAGTGCTAAAGCAACAAGGAATTTACCAACCTTTAGCAGTTGGTCAGACTATAAATACTGGTACGACTGTTACACAACTAATTGACGACCAATTGCCTATTTTACAGGTGCAAATTTTAGGTCAGAGTTGGTTATTCGTTGGTAATCTCAAGCCCGAGGTACTGACTCAGCTGCTCAAACAAGGTACACTACCCCATCCACAAGTATTGTGGTGTCCAGGTCAATCCTTGAAAGCATTAGTGACAACCTTACAACCACAAGTGGCGATCGCATCATCTAATGCTATCGACACGAAAACTTTATCTGAACTTAGTTCAAGCCAGACAAAGGTTTTTATTACAGGACAAGACGGCGCTATCCAATGGACACCTGATGGTCAGTTTGAATCCTTCATACAAGTCACAGAAAACAAAACTTCTATTTTCTAGGGAGTCCCCAATTTGTAGAAACTTCCCCTCCCTTGTCCCCCTTGTCCCCCTTGTCCCCCTTGTCCCCCTTGTCCCCCTTGTCCACAATAATCTAAAAGTATTTACCTACCTTTGCGCGCTTGTATTGCTTTTTGCAGCGAGTTCTTGATGTAAAACTTCGACTGCTTTGGCAAATTGGGGATCTGCTAAAGTACCGAGTTTGTCTCGATCATGCAGCCATAAGTCTTGTCGCTGAGCATCTGATATTTCTACCTTGAAATCTGGCTCAATTCCCCGCTTGTTAATGTCGTGATTTAGGGGAGTGTAGTATTTAGCAATTGTCACTGCTACTCCTGAACCATCATCAAGAGGACGAACTGATTGCACTAAACCCTTCCCAAAAGTCCGAGTTCCAACCAAAACAGCACGCTTATTGTCTTGCAAGGCACCTGAAAGAATTTCACTAGCACTAGCTGAACCTTTATCAACCAAGATAACCAGTGGTTTATTCGTTAACGCACGTCCACTGGCCGTTTCTCGGTCTACCTCTCCTTGACGATCCTTGGTAGAGACAATCGTGCCATTATTTAGCCACATGCGCGCAATTTCGACGCTGGAGAAAAGCAATCCCCCTGGATTGTTACGTAAATCCAGGACATACCCAGCCACCTTTTTGTTTTCTAAGTTTGTGATTGCGTCACGCATCTCTTTACCAGCGTTAGCACTAAACTGGTTCAGACGAATATAACCAGTGTTGCCAGCAGGAGTTTGTTTTTGGGAGTATTTAACCGGATGAATTTCGATCTTGGCCCGTGTGATCGTAAAGTCTTTTTGTTGACCATTCCGCAGGATCGTCAAGTTTACTGATGTTCCAGCTTCGCCTCGGATCAGGGCAACTGCCTGGTTTGTATCCATCCCTTCTGTGCTTTTCCCATTGATCTTGACGATCACATCTTTAGCTTGCAGACCCGCTTTAAAGGCTGGCGTATCTTCGATTGGCGCGATGACAGTCAATTTCTTGCCATTTTTCTCATCTACTCCAATTGATATTCCAATACCCGAAAGCTCGCCAGAAGTATCCACCTGCAGACTCTTGAACTCTTCTGGGTTCATAAACCGGGTGTAAGGGTCATTAAGCTTCTTCAGCATTTCCCGGATGGACTTGTAAGCGTCTTCCTTGTTATTGTAGGTCTTGCTTAAATAGTAACGACGAACAGACTGCCAATCTTGATTATTAAATGTACCATCTACATATTGACGGTCAATAATCTGCCAAACCTCATCTAATAATTCTTTAGGACTTTCTTTAAACAATGCCTGCCCTTGGGAGTGTATACCTAAGCTAGTGACTGCGATCGTGGATAGCGTCACCGCTGTAGCACCCAACACAACAAGCCCATTTCTTGTAATTACCATAATGACAGCTGCGCCAGACGGAAAATATAATTATGACAGTATGCTCAATCTAACACAGGGTACTACTGTAGAGACTGAGCATATCTTAATATATTTCAAAAAAATGTTTGGCAATCCGGCGAGCTTTGTGGTTTCCAATACAGAATTTTTAAAAAACTTTAAGGATCTACCCAGCGTCCATCAGCCTTAATTAAGTTGATTAACTCTTCCACACCTTTGTCTTCCGGAACTTTTTTGATTTCTTCTCTCCCTCGATAAAGAGAAATATATCCAGGAGTTTTACCAACATATCCATAGTCCGCATCGGCCATTTCTCCGGGTCCATTAACAATACAACCCATAACTGCTATATCCAATCCTGTCAGGTGCTTGGTAGCTTCTCTGACCTTATGAAGCACTTCTTCAAGATTAAATAAAGTGCGGCCACAGGAAGGACAGGCTACATACTCCACCATTGTTTTCCGCAATCCCAATGCTTGCAAAATACTGTAGCAAACGGGAATTTCTTTTTCTGGTGGTTCGGTCAATGATACGCGAATTGTATCGCCAATGCCATCAGCAAGAAGTGTCGCAATACCAGCCGTAGATTTTATCCTTCCGTATTCTCCATCACCTGCTTCTGTAACACCTAAGTGTAGGGGATACTCCATACCATGTTCATGCATCCGCTGTACCATGAGACGGTACGCAGCTACCATAACTGGTACACGCGAGGCTTTCATCGAAATCACCAAGTTATGGAAGTCTAAGGATTCACAGATCCGAATGAATTCCAATGCTGATTGCACCATACCTTCTGGGGTGTCACCGTAGGTGAACAACATCCTTTCAGCAAGAGAGCCATGATTAACACCAATCCGCATGGCTTTACCTTGATCTCGTAGCGTAATGACGAGAGGCTTCAATGTTTCACGAATTTTTTCACCGATTTCGTCAAATTCAGCTTGTGTGTATTCAGTTCTGCTGGGATTGGGCTTTTCAAACACATACAACCCCGGATTGATCCGTACTTTCTCTATGTGCTTAGCAACTTCTATAGCAATTTTCATTCCATTGTGATGCACATCAGCAACAATGGGTACATCTTGGTAAGTTTTGAGCAATTTCTGTTTAATTTCTGCCAAAGCTTTAGCATGAGCCATACTTGGGACAGTAACGCGAACAATTTCGCAGCCTATTTCATGTAGACGACGAATTGCTGCTACAGAACCATCTATATCTAAAGTGTCTTCATTGATCATTGACTGAACCACAACAGGGTGAACCCCACCAATGGTGACACTACCAACTTGGACTGGGCGGGTTTTAATACGCTTGATAGTGGTGTCAAAAATGGGTTGACCAGAAGCACTATTGGAATTTGTAAGCTTGGACAGAGTTTGCATAACCTATAAGGCAATTCCGTGTAGCGAAAATGTCAGATTGAAAAATGTTCTGTTTTTCAGAGTGCCACATGAAGTGCAAATTTGGGTGATGCAATTGGAGGAAAAACAGAGAAATAAGTAAAAATCCTTATAGAAACCCTTTAATATCGGTCACGGAAGAGTTAGAGTAGGAGTCTTTTTTTTACGATACGGGGAAGGGAGACAAGGGCGATAGGGAAGACAAGGGGGACAAAGGAAGGGAGGATTAGATTTTGTTGCGTGACGATAGGCTTTATTTGAAAGAGGCTGAAATTCCTTGCTAATTAAGGGAAATTTTTGCCCATTCTGGTAAAGTTCGATTCAGCCAATCTAATTGCTGTGGATTACATATAAATAGAATGCTCAGCCAGGCAAACATTGAGATTAAACCAGCACTAGTTAACAATATTGAGATTGCAACCATTGATCCTAGACGTCTTCTGGGTTTTTCTGAGGATAAATTTGTGTTGTTTTGTGATGAAACACTGTAAGAAAGCAGTTTTCTGTTAATTTTTCCCTTAATTCGTTTGTTTTGGCTTGGATTGCTTTGATTTTGTCTCTGTGACTGCGGTGCTGGGTTTGAAGGACGGTCTACCATGATATTTTTTAGTACATTTTAAATAAGTAATTTGCTTAGAGTATTTCTGTCAGCTTTAATTCAGGCAAACTTCCTCATAACGTTTGCCAGCACTTTCCCAAGTAAATTGCTCTTCTATGAATTTTCTGGCATTTTGAGACAACTCAAACCTTAATGATGGGTTTTCAAACAGTTGAGTAATTGCCCAAATATACTCTTGCGGTTGATTTGCGCGCAATGCTCTTAGTGGTACATTTTCTCCCTCTACTATCAGTCCTTCTAGACCGCGATCACTTGCAACCACTGGTACACCTGCAGCCATAGCTTCCAAGGTTTTGTTTTTAATACCAAATCCAGTCCGCATAGGAATAACACATACAGTTGCTTTATGTAAGTATTCCGCCATTGAAGACACTTGGCCAGTCACAGTAATTCCAGGTTTTTCTTTCAGTGCTAAAACTTCTGGTGTAGGATGAGCACCGACAATATCAAATGTTGTCTCTGGGTAAAGTTTTTGAATTTCTGGTAATATTTTCTTGCTAAAAAAGCAAACAGCATCAATATTCGCTAAATTATCCATCGCACCAATAAATATCAATCGGTATCCACCTGGATTTATGATGCGATTGGGAAATAAGGTAAAATCAACACCATTAGGGATAACTGTAATTTCATTGTCAGGCTGAAATTTCTGTAGTTGTTTTTTATCTTCTTCTGTTGTTACTACAATTGATGAAAATTTGGAGGAGTAGCGTTTTTCATAGCGACGTAAAAGCGGTAAATAAATTATGTCTCTCAATTTATTTTCAGAAATGCCATTTTTTATTTGGTTGTAACAAGTACCGTAAACGGAACTATGAATATTGACTACAGTTTTGATCTGGTTTTGGAAATGCGATCGCACATAGATTTCATTTGCGCTATGTTCACAGGTAATTACATCACATTTCCTTGCCTGTACAATCAGATCAATCGCATTTTGCATCTCAATTGAGTAGCGGCTTAAAACACTTGGTGGTGTACCTTTGCTAAGAAATGTGATGAAACGTTGAAATTTTTTCAGTATTTCCCTGGTTGACATTTCCTCAGGAGGACGGTTAAAAAGAACCAGATGATCAACATAATCACGTAATTCTAGCACTTCTGTGTCTGTGACACTAGATTCTCGTTGAGTTACCAGGGTAATAGTATGATGTTGGCTAAGATACTTAAGCAAATGAAATGTCCTTACCTGAGTTCCTCCTCGTGTTGGTGGATAAGGAAATGTGGAAGATAGCATCAAAATTTTCATAATTATAGAAATAATATCCAGAGTAAAGAATATAAGATAAAATCCATCTTTAACATACTTTATTTCATCATTAATATCTTTAAAGATATTGTTTTAATATTTTTATTAAAATTCTTCTAAACTTAGAAGAAAAATAAAATATGGATTTTGTATGTTGTAACCTCAAAATTTTGAGTATCCAGAATTTATTGTGCCTAAAGTAAGTATTTGCATTCCTACTTTTAATCGTGTAGACTTACTACCTTACGCTATTGAAAGTGCATTAAATCAAACTTATCAAGACTTTGAGCTAATTGTCTGTGATGACGGTTCGCAAGACACGACGTCTCAACTCATGTCAAAATACACAGACCACCGTATCAAGTATATCCGTCATCAACAAAATATTGGTAAAAGCAATAATATGCGTTCTGGCTTCGATGCAGCAAAAGGTGAGTACTTTATTAAATTTGATGATGATGATAGATTGACTGCAAATTTTCTAGTGCGCACCGTACCAATTTTAGAGCAAGACTCAACTATTGATTTTGTTGGTACTGATCACTGGTTAATTGACATTAATAATGTTCGAGATGAGCAAAAAACTGTAAATAACTCACAGCGTTGGGGGAGAAAAAATTTACCTGCTGGTGTGGTAGACAATTTATTAGAAGCTGTATTTGTTAATCAAAGTTTTCAAATTGGAGCAACTTTATTTCGTCGCCAAACCTTAAAAGATATAGGGTTTATGCAGCCTAATTGGCAAAATTGTGAGGATAATGATTTATTCGTCAGGCTGGCTTTGGCTAATAAAAAGGGCTATTATTTACCAGAACTATTGATGGAATATCGAGTTCATCAAGAACAGCAAGGTTTAAGTCGAGCAATTCATTATTTAGACGATAAGTTACGTTATTTAGCAAGTTATAAATTTGATTCTGAGAAGCTGGAATATATTAGAGTGAAGCGTTTTCAAGAAACACAGTTGTTATTAGGACTGCGCTTGATCGAAATTGGTGAAACACAAAAAGGAAGAGAACTGGTTTTAGCTGGTCAATCTATTTCTCCTACTAAGGCTTGGACTGGACTGGGGTTATCACTTCTACCAGTTAAAGTGCGGGGTCAGGCTTTTGATTGGGTGCGGAGAGTGGGAAGGGGAGGATAAGGGAGTGGAGGGGCACAGGGAAGGGGGAGTTAGGGTAGCCAACGGGGGTGAAATCCAGACATAGGAAGTTGTTCTGGTTTAATTTCAGTTGCTGCTTCTGAATCGGAAATAGGCATTAGGGGTAACAGCCATAGGCGACTAGTGGCGATGGGCTGTCCATCATCGGTTGTCAAAGGGCTTGCAGATGCGGTGGGATTGGTTTGGGGTATAACTTGGTCAAATAATAAACCCAAACCGTCTGGTGATAAGTTCATTTGTACGTTATGTTCCTGAGGAGGCAAGACTAGCAGAGGTTTTTGTTGCCAAGTTTTCAAGTCAATAGCTACTAAATATGGCTGTTCTTGGTATTGTTCCCCAGGCAATAGCTGTGTAAGCAAACAGTAGAGGGTAGGTGATGCAGTATCAAACTGACAACTTAGAATGGAGCCTTTAGTACGTAACAGCTGCTTCTGTAAACCTTGGTTGGTAACTAAAAACAGATCTTTTGTATAGTTAGTATTAAATTTTACCATAGCTGCTTTCGAACCGTCTTTTGAGAACGCCTGTACTAAACCAAACTGTGGCAGAAAATCCAAAGGTTTATTGGCATCCTTTTGTAAGGGTAAAATTGCTGCTCCTTGCCCTTGCGCAACCGCGACAGCTCTACTATCTGGTGTGATCATAAAATCTCCACTTGGTTGGCTTTGTAGACGTTGAAGCACAGGTTTTTCACCAGAACTACTGTGGGTTGCTGGCATAAACCATAAACCAAAGTCACCAGGATTAGCTTTGTTACCTCGCTGAACAACAATAGTTTGACCATCAGGAGATAAGTCGAATTTCAAGTTTTGATAGTCTTTGTTATCTAAAACTAGATCAACTTTACCTGCTGCTTCTGCTTGCTTTTCTGATTGTGCAGGAATACCTGTTGTTACTGTATAGATTTGATTTGAAAGTATATCTTGATTGGCAGTTGTGTGAGCAGAAAATAAAATTTTTTCCCCATTAGGAAACGGTTTAAAATCCAAAACAACTATATCTTTTGGGGTAAGAACTTTTTTTTGCTCTTGAGTGAGATTGTAAAGAATTAACCGTCCTTGATCTTCATTGTCAGTTCCTATATAAAGGAAAACGCGATCGCGCGTCCGAAAAGCTCCTGTAAAGGGTTGGATGAGTCTAGTTTTTTTCCCTTTTTGAGAAAATTTATCTTCGGCATTACGCAACTTGAGTTGATAATTTGTACCGTAGGGTGCTGGTGTAAGAAGTGTATAAACCATCCGTCGCCCTGCCCAACTAAATTTACCTGCCAGTGGCGGATTGATTTCCAAGTTCTTCTCTACGCTTTTGATGTCCATAGGACGGCTAAAGATCATGGAGAAAGAAACATCCTCTGCACCAATTTGTTGGTTTTGCCAGCTAAACTTTCGAACACTAGGTTTAACTACATCACCCTGTAACATTAACAGCCCAATGAGCAGACTGAGGATGAGCATGAGTGCGATCGCAACACGATCTAGGGGTTGGAAAAATGCTTTATTAGTCATTTGCCCTTTGTCCTTTGTCCTTTATCGTTTGTCCTAATAACCAATAACCCATGACTTATGACTAATAACCAACGACCCATGCCTAATAGCTATAGGGATCTTTTGGTTGAGGAATTTTCTTCAGGGATGTAGCCGCAATGGTAAGTTGACGTTTACCTGATAAGTTTTCTGTGATCATTTGTCCCTCTACTTCCAACCAGGTATCAGGTGGATAGGAGTCACGAGTCGTGTCTTTTAGTTTGACAGGCAATCCTGCCGGATAGGCATCTGCAGCACAGCAAGTTATTACAAATCTTGCTAGCAACAAATATTCTTTTGCCAATTCTGGTGGGTGAATAACAAATCCTTGCACTTTGACTTTTTGCCCTGTATAGGCATCAGGCTCTGGATAGACATTGAGCGTTCGTACCCAGTCTATTAGTGTTCGCTCTTCGGGACGAACAGACGCGTGAAATGCTTGAGGTTGGGTGCGAGATGTTCCTACTAAATCAGTTACTCCTCTTGAGAGTGCTGTTTGGCTAGCAAATACGCCAGGTGTAATAATTAGGCCCAAAATTGCTGCTACTAATAGCAAGATACTGCCCAAACTAGGAGGAAATAGAGTAATATGTTGCTCAGTAACGGGAGTGAGTTGGCGACGCTGAGACAGAATTTCTCCCGCCTTAAATAAACCAACAATTAACAAACCAATAGCACCCAAAATCGCCAACCAGAAGTAATCAGGGTGAATTAATAAGTTTAGTTTGCCAGTTAACCAATATTTGAGAATTAAGATGCCCCAAGCTGTAATTGCTAGGACATCTAGCCAAGGCATAAATCTTTTTTGAATTTTAGAGTTTAGACTTTGGATTGAGGTCATAGGGAGTTAAGAGTGAGGAATTAGGAGTTAGGAATATAACTAATAACTCCTAACTCTTGACTAAATTAAATGACATGTAAATTAAGGAAAAGGGTAAATAAAAACGTTAACTGTGCAGCTATAGTAAATAAGTAAACAACAGCCCTTGGTTTAAAAATTGACAACATTAAACCAAGACCTTTAAAGTCAATCATTGGACCGAATACAAGGAAAGCTAGCAACGAACCACTGGTAAAGGTGGAAGCAAAAGACAAGGCAAAGAATGAGTCAACTGTTGAGCAAATTGAAACTATTGCCGATAAAACCAGCATCGCAGCAATGGAACTTACGGGACCAGAGCCTAAACTAAGGATAACTTCACGAGGTATGAAAACTTGAATAGCAGCAGCGATCGCACTTCCTATCACTAGCACTGCTCCCAATTCCCGCAATTCCTGCACGGTATTATCTACCAAGAGTCGCAGTTTTTCTGAGAGTTGCTTTTTAGGGCTTTTCGTGGTCGTAGTTGTGGCTTGCAGGGGAGTATTCATGTCCATCCGTAGAGTTTGACCTGCTTGCCCTCCTCCCAACAAATAAGTGCCTGGTTGCAATAGAGTGGGTGTAGCAGATTGTTGTTGCACCGGGTAATTTCTCTTGTTTCCTTTCACCTCAGGTGTAACAGGCGGATTAAATTTCAAATAGCGAGCGATCGCAGGTTGCAAGATTGGAGTTAGGTCTTTTTGAAAACTGAAGATAGAAGCGATAATGATTGCGATCAATAAAGAAAACACAACTCTCAACACAACTATTTCTGGCTGATCGCGAAATGCCGTCCAAGTTGCCCAAATAACGATAGGGTTAATTGTTGGTGCTGCCAATAAAAAACCGATTGCCACTGGTGTGGGGACTCCCTGCATCAATAGTCGTCGCGCTACTGGCACGTTACCGCACTGACAAACAGGAAATAGAAAGCCTATCAAACTACCGACTAAAGCTCCAAGCAGAACATTTTTAGGCATCTTTTCCACCAGTTTACGCTCATCAACAAACAGTAGTAGCAAACTGGAGAACAAAACCCCAAGCAACAAAAAAGGCATCGCCTCAACTAGCAGACTGAGAAATAGAGTGAAACCATTGTTCAATTGATTCATGGGCGTCGCTTATCAAAGCGGTGTTTTGTTTGAAAATTGTGCCAGGTCATTCTGTTGACAGGATGAACACAAACAGCTAGGTGAAGATATTGTATTCTTAGATCGTCTAACTTAACAAATGGTTCCGATTCAGAAGCGTTGGATTTTAACCATAAAACCAGCATTTTACTACCTTCTTTTTCCACTTAAAAGTAGCTTTGAGTGATATTTTGTTCTCTTAACGACATTTTCATCAATAATTCATACTTTCTTTGCTTTCTCCTTCAACTTGGCATAGGTAGGGTTATTGAAATGCCGTTCTCGAACAGTCAGCAAAAGTCATGATGACATACTGAGGAAGCCAGTAAATTTGGGAACATTATGGAATCTCCGGATTTTATAGCGCATGAGTTCCCGTCCATAATCTTTGATTTTGATGAGGTGCGTTCAATTCTGTGAAGCTTTATGGTCAGCAATGGAAAAGTCGAGAGATAATAAATATAGAAGCTCAAAATAATTCATATGTCATTTTCCTGCGGTCCTGCCTGTGTTGTTCTCAATCAGCAACGTGAGCAGGGTAACTATGATCAAACCCAGCAAGAAGAAGATGTTCCAGTCAGTAAGACTAAGAACACATCTCACAAGTGTACTGTTGTGGAAAATGGTCGGGTTGTTGTCAAAGAGTTACAACCACCAACAGATGAGACTACTGAGTAGTTGTAACCCAAATTAAGTAGCCACTGTGCTTCTCTGACTGTAAAGGCGTAACCTATCGTCACGTCTATTGCTTCTGTGTTAAATACATTAAATTATCCTAAATCACGCGGGGTCTAGAGGTACAACATCGTGAAAGTACCTGTAGTCGATGTAACGGTGCCCTTCAGGGGTTTGATGGAAAATATCTACAAAGCGACTATTCCATAAAATATCGTGAGCGGCGTAAGTATGACGGGCATGAACAAGCTGTGCAACTGTTTCATCAATGCCACTCATAGAGACAACAAGTGTACTATTTGTTTGAACCATTGATTCTGGCGTCATCCCATAAAGTGGACTCGATTCATTAATTTGATGCATTGCTGCCCAGGTTAAGGTAAAGCTAGGTGAGCGGTGTCTTAGTAATTGCATCTCGTAAATTCGACGAATAAACTGCCCTTCAATAGTCACTTCATCGCGCATCAGATACACCTGCATCTGTGCCTCTATAATTAAATTGCGACGCTTGTTAGCTGTGCGAAAGATTAATGTGGGTATTCCGTCATAAGGAGTAATTACCGCAACACGGCTAAATACCACGCGAGCAGTTGGCTTCGAGAAACGAGCAAATGATAGTCCTGTAAGGACTGCCACTCCTACCATGCCTACCATTGCTTCAATTGTAACAATTGTGTTAGAATATACAGTCTTAGGATACATCGCACCATAGCCAATAGTGGCTAGTGTTTGAACGCTGAAGAAAAACGCATCTAAAAAAGAGCCTACTTTGGCGTTCGCAATGCAATCTCCTCCAGCCATATAAAATAGTGCGAATATTACGTTATTAGCTATATAAAGACAGCCAATTATAGCCATGAAAACTGTCCAGGGGATTGTCAGCAGCAAATGATAGGGGTCACGTAAAAAGGAATACCAAGCATTTACCCCCTCAATGTGAAAGTGTCCATCCTGGACTTTGATATAAATTTGATGCCGTTGGTTCTTTATTTTTCTTTTTAGTAGGAATCGTCTCAAAGTCAGTCGATATTTCATAGGAAGTAGCTAAAATAACTACGTACAGCAGGAAATATAACCTACCCTATTAACAACTTACTTCCTACTTAGAACATATCTACTTATTTTTGAGTATATTTACTATTAGAAGTACGAGCAAACCACTCTTGGTATGTTTGTTGATGTTTTTCATCTTCTACAAAGATTGTTACTCGTACTTTCTTACAACCGTGATTTTGCTCAAGGGCGATCGCATTTAAAAGCAAACTAGCAATTTTAGGGGAGTGAAATTCACCAGTAACACTGAGATTGCTGTCAACATTATCAAGATTGAGCGTTTCTCCTGATTCTAACTCAATTTCCGAAATCTCCTCTTGCCCTAAATCTATTTCCGCAAGTTGCTTTTGTTCTGGACTAACTTGTTCTACAATAAGCTTCTCATGCCGGACTGGAATTTGTAGCATTCGAGTTTCAATTTCTTTGCGAACTATGACCTCACCAACTTTGCGCTTGCTACGGTTAACGACTAATTTTTCTCCTAGCAAACGAACAATCTCTTCGTGAATCGGTTCCACACTTTCTGCAATAACTGACTCCATCTTATTATTGTTCTCAGTTGTGTTATCAGTAGTTATTTCTGAATTAAAAAAATTATTTTCCATATCACTATTTATATTTTCTTTTTGAGAATTTCTAACTTCAGGTATTTCTTCTGTTCTTATTAAATCTTCATTTTCTGGTTCTGAATTATTAATAGAATAAGATAATTCTTTTACTTTTGAATCCTCTACATTTGTTACAATAATTTTATTTTTTGAATCAATTCTCTCTACTAAATGACTTTTTAATTGGAAGTAGCGCTTTTTTGGCTCTATTGTTTGAGATATGACAAATGTTAATTTGCGATTCGCATCAATAATTAAATCCTTAACTTCACCTAATATCTTGCCTTGATGATTAACTACAGTAAAGAATTTAACCTTTGCTCTTAAATTTTCTAGTAAATTAGTGATCCTGGCTTTTTGTTTTAATGCATGATTTTCGAAAGAAGCCATGTTTCTCACCATGGATGAAAGTTTTTTATATTTTATATATTGAATTAAATTTAGTAGGAAATCAATTGAAGCTAAGCAATTTATGCATCAAGAGAGCTTTAGTGCAATATTTAAGTAGTCATTAGCTATTAGCAAACTACTAATAACCAATGACTAATAAACACAAACACGAAGTTTGATATTAACGCTCATCAATTGGAAGACCTGGAGCATTTACATCCAGTTCTTCTCGACGCACTGTGTCTTGAGCTTCAACAGTCTCTTGATCTACGACTTTTTTGACTCGGACTTCCTCGCGGACGAAAGCCTCTTTATGAATCTCAGGAGTTTCTTCGTAGATTTCTACACGTGCAACTTCACCTTCACGGAAGCTTGCTTCGCCAGGAGCAACTGGTCTACCAGCATCATCTGGAGTAACACGCTCAACAACAACTCGCTCTTTTTCTACAGGAACTTCAACCCGTGCCGTTTCTGTTTCAACGTGCTTACCAATAGAGACTTCTCCAGTTTTGCGACGCTGTTTACTAGCAATTAAGCGCTCTTCATACAATCTGAGAGTTTGATGAGCTTGGTCATTCAATCCGAATAAAGAAGGCTCTTGATCATACCTATAGGTATCACGATTGTAAGCTGGAGCCGTATATGGCGCAGGTTGAGCCGTCGTGCTTGGAGCCACTGATGCATCTAATGGAGTAGAGGTCTCTAGAGGTGCTTCTACTGCGCTGGGAGTACGGTAAACACCGCGTACACGCTCTTCATAGTCATAATCTAGCGTATCTTGCTCGTTGTACTCAGGTAAATTTTCAGCCTGTTCTCTTGTCATCCCAACGGCATAAACGCGATCAGCATTGTAATCAATACGAGTACGACCTATCGGTAGCAATACTTTCTTACCGAAAATCCAAAAACCTAGATCTACAACAAGATAGCGAAAATGTCCTTGCTCATCTACTAATAAATCACTAACACTACCAATCTTTTCATCGGTTCTATCAGCGTAAACACCCATTCCTTTTACATCGTGACCATTAAAAGTATCACGGTAATTTGGATCAAAATCTTTAATCTTGTAAAGAGCCATTTCTCTTAATTCTCCCTAAAAACTTTGTATTTATTTTGATAATTCAAGATTAAAAAAATAACTTGCATAAACCATCTTCCTTCAGAAATAAGTTTTTTTTTAAGAGATTACCCTAGGTCATAAAAATTATTTTTTAGAACAGACTTATAAAAAAATATGCATATAGATTGATTTTATTGTTTATGAATATCTAATACTTGCTCTCACAGAAAACATCTGTTTTTTCAACCTTTGTGTCACCCCCCCATTTGGGGGGGAAAGCTCACAGTAAGATTACAGTAAGTATATTTTTACTGAGAAACAGTATTAAACACGGTCAATAGAATTTGCATCATTTTGAGTTATTGGTAAATTGCCATCAGTTGCAATATCTAACTCTTCTCGGCGAATAGTTTCCTGTGCTTCAACAGTGTCGTGTTCTACGACTTTCTTGACTCGAACTTCCTCACGCACAAAAGCTTCCTTATGAATTTCAGGAGTTTCTTCATAAACTTCTATGCGTGCAACTTCACCTTCTTGAAACTGTAGTTCATCTGTATCTACTACTGCTTCTGGCGCTGTTGGTGTAACTCGCTCGATAACAACTCTTTCTTTCTCAAGAGGTACTGCAACTCGTGCAGTTTCTGTTTCAATGTGCTTACTAACTGTGACTTCCCCTGTTTTAATACGGTTTTTGGTAGTAATCAATCGTTCTTCAAAGAGTTTGAATGTTTGGTGATTTTGCTCATTCAAATTGTATAAAAGTGGCTCTTGTTCGTAATTGTATGTGTTAGCGTCGTAAGCTACATCGCTAGTTGTTGGTCGGTATGCTTTACGAACCTGCTCTTCATAATCATAATCAACAGTCAAGTTGTCTCTATACTCAGGCAATTGTTCCACTTGCTGCTTACTCAGTCCATCGACATAAACTCTTTGAGCGTTGTAATCGATTCGGGAAAGACCAATAGGTAGTAAAATGCTCTTACTCGCACCATTCATTTGAGAATTGATAACTAAATAGCGAAAGCGTCCATTTGCATCGACTAAAGCATCAGCAACTGAACCAACTCTCTCTCCTCCTTCCGTGTATAGACTTAAAGCTTTAACGTCTTCACCACCAAATGTTTCCTTGTAATTTGGATCAAAATCAGCAAGTTTGTAAAGAGGCATAAGTTTATTACCTAGTTGAACTCAATAAGATTTTGAAATAAAGTATAAAAACTTATTTTTTACTTTCCATCCTGCTGACGACTTAACTAAACCCATCGATATCTATAGATTTTTCATATTTATTAGACTCATTCCTAGGTCTAAATATATATTCCCTAAGATTGAAGATGATTGAGTTGAATCACTAAAGAGTTCAGAATTCAGGAAACAGAATTCTCTCATAATTGCTGTATTTTAAAGATGGCAGGTAAAAGATTCAGGCTGCTGGAAATCACTATTTAAGTCAGCTTTCTTTAGAAGTCTACTCTTGGTAATAGCGACCTAAACCCTACATAATAGTATTCTGGGTTCTAAATTCAACCCAACTGCATTCTTCGGCAATAAAAACGCACTCGTGATTAATAGTTATCAAGTTATCAAAATAAAATGTCTGAGCAACTTTGGCTATCAACTTTACAGAAAAACCGTTTAATCGCTGTTATTCGTACTGACGATTTCTCATTAGCACACCAAATGGCTTTAGCAATAGCATCTGGTGGAGTGCAGTTAATTGAAATAACTTGGAATAGCGATCGCGCGCCTGAATTAATTGCGCAACTACGTGCAGAATTACCTACGTGCATTATTGGTACTGGGACACTATTCAATTTAAAGCAAATACAAGCAGCAGTTAGTTCTGGAGCACAATTTCTTTTCACTCCCCATGTTGACCCAGCTATGATTCAACTTGCAGTGTCTCTGGGTGTCCCGATCATACCAGGCGCGCTCTCTCCTACAGAAATTGTCACAGCTTGGCGGAGTGGAGCAAGTTGCGTAAAAGTGTTCCCTGTAGAAGCACTAGGAGGAGCTAACTATATAAGAAGTTTACAAGGACCACTAGGGCATATTCCCTTAATTCCAACAGGAGGCGTGACTGTGGAAAATGCTCAGGAATTTTTACAAGCAGGGGCGATCGCAATTGCTTTAGGTAGTCATTTATTTCCCAAAAAGTTAGTAGCAAACAATGACTGGGAATCAATTGCAAAACTGGCAGCCAAGTTAGTTCAACAATTAATTTAGGATGAAGAGTTAAGAGCCTACCTTAATAGCAACAATAGACTGGGAATTATAAGAGCAGAGAAATTTTCTCTAACTTTGTCTGTTCAGTTAATGTTCTATGAGAAGTCTAATATCTCCTAACTGGATGCGTTCCTTAAAATTATTGCTTATGGGTACAGCATTCAGCCTGAGTATTTTTGGTACTACCATAAGTGAGGTTTGGGCAAATTCAACAAAACAGCTCATTCTGCAACAAATACAGACTTTGCAAAAGTCAGATCAGCGCTGGATTGAAATTAACTTAACAACGCAACGGTTAATTGCTTGGGAAGGTGGAAAACCTGTACATGCAGTCATTATTTCCTCGGGTAAACAATCTACCCCTACTCAGATTGGAGTGTTCAAAATTCAATCCAAGCATCGATTTGCCCGGATGCAAGGTAAAAACTACGATATTTCTGATGTTCCATATGTGATGTATTACGAAGGTGGCTATGCTATTCACGGAGCATTCTGGCTGCGAAAATTTGGTATTCCAATTAGTCACGGCTGTATTAATGTTGCACCTGATCACGCTAAATGGCTATTCCAATGGGCATCTTTAGGAACTCCAGTGATCATTAATAATTAATATTTTCCTGACTCGCTTTACGGCAATTTGGCAACAACTTTAATGAGAACAACGATACTGTAGGTTAATAGATACGGTCTTGCTAAAACAACACAACCTGAAACCTCCTTTTCCCGGTTAGCTACCGGGGTTCTTTTTTTAGGGAAAAAGAGGCTTAGGTAATCAACTAATGAGTTCAAGTTAAGTTTGTGATCAAGGTCAATGTCTTAGTTAAAGTCACAGACACTGTCAGAGTCCTAGTCAAGGTCAACGTTTTAGTTGACGACGGCGTTGTCGTCAACGTTAAAGTCTTAGTGAAAAACAAAGACAAAGTAGACTAACAATAGGGAATAAGAAGTAAGGCTGCTACTTAAGCTAACTAAGAGTCAAGCCGAAAAATTATTATTTTATGGTTTTGTTGCATTACCCGACTATGTGTCGGGTTGTGCTGCACAAATATATTCAGTTAACTCAACTGTGCCACGAGTTGATTTTCCAATAGCGTCTCATTAGTTAATAAATCCTCAACTGTGATTCGCAAAAAGCGTTGCTCATCCACTTGAAAGAAGATTTTAATGCGATCGCGTCCAGGATAACCAAGTGGTGTCAGTTGGGCAATAGTTCTCGCACCATCTTTATCATTAAGGGGTTTAACACTAGTTTGACCGCTTTCCAAACGACGCGTCATGAGGCGATCGCCATCAAAATAAACTTCTGTGCTGCCTGTGTCTGCCCCCAATTCTCCCATAATCAATTCAATGCTGGGTTGACTCTCCACAGAAGCACCTAAGACCAATTCCACAGGCTGAATCATCGGGTAAGGTTGCCCAGCCCTGATGATAGAATGCCAATTGTGGCGATTATGGCGACGATCCCAGTAACGAATACCATAGCTATGGTAGAGAAAATCTTTGAGTTCTACCCCTTGAGCCAGTTGCAACGCACCTTGAGCGATCGCTTCAAAAGGTCGTTCGCAACGAATCTTTTTGGGTTCAAAATACTGTTGTATCCACGTTTGAACAGCTGGGAGTTGGACTGTCCCGCCGACTAACAAAACTGCATCAATATCTGAAGGTTCGATTCCCTGACGGCGCGCTTGTTGTAGTAGAGTTGTCATTGACTCATCTAGCAATTCAAAAAACGAGTGTTCTTTTAGAATATCTTCCAAAGTATCGCGGTTAATTTCTAGTTCATAGCTTTCAAAAGTCTCATCATTGAAATAAACTTCACTCGCTTGAGTTTGGGTAGATAGCTGGATTTTTAATCGTTCCGCTAATCTGAGTGTTAGGGGACTAACCACCAAGTTCTGAGTCTTGGCAAAGTAATCAACCAGCCAATTATCAATATCACTACCACCTAAATTCTGCCCAGCTTTCGCTAAGACACGGGCAGTTTTTACCTTTTGTTTTGAATCAACTAAGGATTTGTTCCCCCACTTGACAATAAATCCTAAAGGTTTTTGAGCTGCTTGTTGGCTTTTATTCAACTGAACAAGAGACAAATCTAACGTTCCACCGCCAAAATCGATCACTAGCAGAACTTCTTGGTCTGCCATACCATATCCCAAAGCTGCGGCTGTAGGTTCATCCAACATCCGCACTTGTTCTACAGGTAAGGTTTGGCACACTGTACCTAACCAGTGACGATAAGCTTCAAAGCTATCTACAGGTACAGTTAACACTAAAGAGTCTAGACCACCCTGTTGGGATGTTAATTGCGAAATCACTTGGGTGAGAAACCATTGTCCGACTTGCTCAAAGGTGACTATCTGCTGGTCTAGTTCTGGTAAAAAGCCTTGGATACTTGTGCCAATACCACGCTTGAAGCTGCGGAAAAATCGTGGGTCGTTCTTCAAATCAAGACCGTGATCGCGCACCTGTTGCCCAACTATAACTTGTTGGAGTGCAGCATCTTCAACATAAACCAAGCTGGGAATCAAAGGAGGATTCAAGCTTTGTTGAACTGATAAACCGGGTAGGCTAAGTGTTTCCGGCTTTTGAGTTACGGAGTTCCATCGAGCAATGACTGTATTGCTTGTACCAAAATCAATTGCTATTGCCATAATTTCTTGATTATCTCGCACCCAAAGACTAAATTGTCAACGAATTTTGTCATAGGTGTAGCAGATACTCTATCTTGTCGTTCCATAGCTAAATCATCTATTACACCCATTACATCCGTTGCTTGTATTGGCGTGAGACTATTTTCCCACAAGCTAACAACAGAAAAATCTCTACCCCAGCTTATTAGATTGAGGTGTATCTATCTTAGCTTCTGCAACATGCTGAAGATCCAAAGCAATGCAGTCATAGAGAGTAGGTACAACAATGTATCTTTGGGAGGTTTTGTCAAGATGATTAAATATTTTTTAATATAGAAAATGTATCTTGCGTTAGGAGTCAAACAAGCCACTACATGCTGCAATTCTGACACTAGCTGCTCTTAAAGATAGTTAAAGCGGCTACGAAATCTTTCGATCATCAGGTTTTTCACCAACAAAGCAGAGAATCATGACTAATCAATCATCTGAGTCTAGGGAATTTGTGGGTAATCTCAAAAATGGAATTTGGCTATTCGGTATTTCCTCGTGGTTATTTGGCATTACAGATCGCAGTATTGCCTCATTTGCAGATGGCTACCTATCTGCGCTGGATCTAGTGCAATTATTTACCGCTGCAACCTTCTTTGTCGCTTGGCTATTTCTCAAGCCAACATCTAAATTTAGGGCTTAAGCCGAATCAGATTTTGGAATGACTCAAGCTCTAGCACCCTAAAACCTGGGTTCAAGCTTTGTATTTTTACGCAACGGAGGCTACGCCAATTAAGGCGTTTATATTCTTATGGCATTTGCTCAAAAAATCAGGGTAATTCAAACAACTTATTAGAATTACCCTGATTCATTTAGAATAGTCACTCATGCAAAATCAATTATCCTAAAAGTAGAGGCTTGATTTGTTTGGGGTTAAAAGGGTGACTGTAGAGGAATTCAAGCAATTGATAGAAACACAACAAAAATGCCCTGAGTCACTACCACGGGTACTGCAAGCCCTATGGTATGACAAAAAAGGTAACTGGAAAACAGCGCATGAAATAGTCCAAAATGCTAGTGATGCTGATAGTGCTTGGGTTCATGCTTACCTACACCGAAAAGAAGGTGATTTGAGTAATGCTAATTACTGGTACAGGCGCAGTAGTCAACCTGAGTTTAAAGGCGGATTAGATCAGGAATGGGAGCAAATAGCTTCTGTGTTGCTGATGAAGGTAAGCGAAAAATGGATGCTAACGAATTGATACAACGTTATGCAGCGGGAGAAAGAGATTTTCCTAAAGCGAATTTAAGCAAAGCCAAGCTGATTGGAGCAAACTTAGTAGGAATCAATTTATTTGCTGCAGACTTAACTGGAGCTAATCTAGCCAAGGCTAAACTGTGGGGAGCTAACTTAAGTGGTGCTAACTTAGCCAAAGCCAATCTAACACGAGCAAACCTGAGCGGTGTGGATCTCAAACGAGCCAATTTGAGAGGAGCCAAACTCAACAACGTTAAAATGTACGGCGCTGATCTTAAAGAAGCTTGCTATGATGACAGCACCCGTTTTTCTAGAGATTTTGATCCAGTTAGTCAAAATATGCACAAGCTATAGTAGAAGCAGAGACGAAAACTTTTGCGTCTCTGCTTTGGGTTTGGTTTTGCGGGGTTCGTAATGAGCAATTTATCGACCTAGCTCTTTTTTACCTGCTTAGCCATGTTTAAGAAGTAGGAATCTATCTTGCTGTTGGAACGGCGAGTTGTGGAAGAAATTTCAGGAATTTTGACGGACTCGGTTCTAGTCGCATCTTGAGCTTCAACAGATTTTGAGCCTTTTGGTTCATTAGATTCCAAGAAGTATTCAGATGTAGAGAATCCCAATAGCTTGCCGGACAACCGAAAAAACTGAGATAGGAAGCTAAAGAAAATTCTGAAGATGTTAGAAACTGATGCTTCTACGCGGATGAAAAGGTTACGGAGAATTTGAGTGAGCCTAAACATAACAGCACCCCAAGAATATCCTAACTTTTATTGTGACTGATCACGCCTCATATCATCAATTAACCCATAGCAGAGAAAACCTACTTCTCATCTAGAGTGGTCAACTCTCCTTTGAGGATAGTGACTGCTTGCCCACTGATACAAACACGAGAGCCACCATCATAAGTTATCTTTAATACACCACCCCGACTAGATGCTTGGTATGCCAAGAACTGATCTTTGTTGAGGCGATCGCGCCAGAAGGGAGCAAGACAACAATGAGCTGCTCCTGTAACGGGGTCTTCATTAATTCCTGCACCTGGTGCAAAGAATCGAGAGATAAAATCGTATTCAGAATCTTTGTTGGTTAAACTAGTAACAATAGTTTTCGAGATGGGTAAAGCTTTGAGTAGCTCAAAATTTGGTTGTATTTTTCTTACCCACTCTTCTGACTCCACTTCTACCAAATAAGCTAGGGAATTTTTCATCACAGACATAATAGATTCTATGGGAATACCCAAAGCTTGATGAAGTTCTAAAGAAAGGATTGTCACTTCTGAACGATTCACTGGGAAATCAAGTTCTATCCACTCTTCCTTTTTGTGAGCAATGAGGAGACCACTCTTAGTATAAAAACGTGCAGCGGTTTCAGATGAAAGATATCCCTCAGACCAAAGAACATGAGCACTTGCTAATGTCGCATGACCACACAGTGGAACTTCTACCGTCGGTGTAAACCAACGCAGATTATACCCATCATCCTGTCGCACAAGAAATGCCGTCTCTGATAAATTCATTTCTTGTGCCACTTTCTGCATCCAATCTTCTGACCTAGGCGCGGGCAAAACACAGACAGCAGCAGGATTACCTTGAAAAGGTGTGTTGGTAAATGCGTCTACTTGAGTAATAGTCTGTCCCATACTGACAACATGCCTTCTTTAAGAAGGCGAAAGTACGAAGATTCTATAGACCTTGTTGATTTTAACATGTTATGTTACTCTCAAATTCTGCATAAAGTTCGCCATCTTTGCTATATGCAATAGACGACCTCACAAAATTTTAAGGTGAATTAAATTTAGAATTTTAACTTTGAATTATGGAAGCAGGCTTAAGATGAAGAAAGAGAGGAAAAAGGTTTGTTACCTACTCTAACGTCATCATTCAATCTAAACTTAGCATTTGCATATGAATTTCTCATCAGCGCGCCAAAACTTTTACCAAGAGATCCAGCAGCCTGATGAGTTGATCGACTTGGCAAAAGCAGCCTTATATATTGCACAAGAAGAATACCCTGATCTCGATCCCGAGGAATATCTCAACTCGCTTGACACAATGGCAGCAGAGGTTGAGGAACGCTTACCTGTAAGGCGTTATCCTCTACGAATTATTCAAAGTCTTAACCAGTACCTCTATGATGATTTAGGATTTACTGGAAACAAAAAAGACTATTATGATCCTCGCAATAGCTTTTTTAATGAAGTCATTGATCGCCGAGTAGGAATTCCCATTACACTATCACTGCTTTATGTAGAAGTTGCTCGACGGATCGATTTTCCTATGGTGGGGATTGGAATGCCAGGACATTTCCTAATTCGACCTGATGTTCCAGACATGGAAATTTTTGTTGATGCATTTAATTGTGGCGAAGTTATATTTGCACAGGATTGTCAGACAAAGCTGAATCAGATTTATCAAAAAAATGTACCACTACAACCAGAATTTTTAGCACCAGTAACTCATCGGCAGTTTTTGGCACGCATGCTAACAAATCTAAAATATATTTACATCGATAAACAAGAGTTAGAAAAAGCTTTAACAATAGTTGAGCGAATTTTACTTTTGTTTCCTGGTGTACCTTTTGAATTGCGCGATCGCGGTCTTCTTTGTTATCGCCTCGGCAGGTTTTCTCAAGCAGCTGTTGACCTAGAGAATTATCTTCAAAAATCTCCCAACGCCTTTGATGCTGTTGTGATTCGGCGATTACTGACTCAACTAAGTAGGGAATAACTGTCCTCGATCATTGACCAGTAACTATATACTGGTCTGTTCTGCCTCTGCGACTTGTTTGAGGCGGTAAAGTTGATCTTGCATATCTTTTTTTGTCCAAGTTGCGGCAAAAGTTATAAAGCCCCAACTTATCAGAGGGTTGGGAATCTCAAATTCAAAACGGTTAAGCAGACGAGTTCCTTGATCAATTGGTTGGCACTCCCAGCGATCGCGTCCTTTAAAAAAACCTTCAAAGCCCCACACGATCAATCCAGGTTGTCTTTCCACCACTGTGCTATTTAGTGTAGGCTCTATTAGGGGTATTTGAATAACAAAACGACTTTTAGCACCTACCTCAGTATTCCATTCACCTACAGGTTCACAACGCAAAACAGGATTGAGCCAACGGTGCATTAACACCCGATCTGTAATACAGTGCTCCACCACCGTAGCTGTGGCATTAATCTGAATTGACTGTTCAAAAACTTGTGACATCTCAAATCTCTAATGCTGTGGCTGGAATAAGCGTAACCCAAAACAGTCCCCCATATCCCCCTTGTCCTCCTTGTCTCCCTTGTCCCCCACGTCCCCCTCGTCCCCCACATCCCCCTCCACCCTAGGTGGTAATTTCCGAACTTATACATAATTCCGACCGGATTATGAGTCTTTTGATGTAAAATAAAACTTAATCAAGATTCGAAACAAATTTGACGAAAATTTATGACGATAGCTGCTGCGCCATTTACCACTCAAACTGCCAACTTGGATGAACTGAACCGGAAATTTGAAACTGCCCATCCAAGAGACATACTGGCATGGACTGCAGAAAATATTCCAACTGGACTAGTACAAACCAGTGCCTTTAATGTAGACGATATGGTAATCACCCATATTCTCTACAGCGAACTCAAGTATCCATCTCCCGTAATCTTTCTTGACACACTACACCACTTCCCACAAACACTGGAACTCGTTGCTAGAGCCAAAGAAATTTACAATTTAGATCTAAAAATTTATAAAACTCCAGATGTAGATACACGTGAAGCCTTTACTGCTAAGTACGGTGAAGCGCTTTGGGATCAAGATATTGCAAAATTCCATCAAGTCACAAAAATCGAACCTTTGCAACGGGGTTTAGATGAATTAGCTACAGTAGCTTGGCTCACAGGACGTCGCCGTGACCAAGCTGTAACCCGTGCCAATATGCCTATCTTTGAACTAGATAGCCAAGGAAGATTGAAAGTCAATCCTTTAGCAACTTGGACACGCAAAGAAACTTGGGTTTACGTGGCTGAACACGGTGTGATATACAATCCTTTACACGATCAAGGTTATCCAAGTGTTGGTGACGAACCCATTACCACCCCAGTCGCTGAAGGAGAAGACGAGCGTGCGGGACGCTGGCGTGGTACTGGCAAAACAGAGTGTGGTATTCATATCTAGTCACTTCGTTATTAGTCATTAGTCACTAATATTTAGTCATTAATATTTAGACTAAAGACCAATACAAAGAACAAGTGACTAATTATGATAAAAATCCTCCATCTCTCGGATATTCACATGGGAAGTGGCTTCTCCCACGGAAGAATCAATCCTGAAACGGGATTAAATACACGGTTGGAGGATTTTGTCAATACTCTATCCATATGTATTGACAGAGCTTTGGGAGACCCTGTAGATCTTGTGATCTTTGGAGGTGACGCCTTTCCAGACGCCACCCCACCACCATATGTACAAGAAGCTTTTGCTAGTCAGTTTCGCCGCTTAGTGGATGCAAACATCCCAACAGTATTACTGGTAGGTAATCATGATCAACACGCTCAAGGGCTAGGGGGAGCAAGTTTATGTATTTACCGAACGTTGGGAGTACCAGGATTTGTTGTTGGCGATAGGTTAACCACTCACCACATCCAAACCCGTAATGGAAAAGTGCAGGTTTTAACCCTACCTTGGTTGACCCGTTCTACATTGATGACTCGCCAAGAAACTGGAAGTATGTCACTGGAGGAAATCAACCAACTTTTAATAGAACGTCTGAACGTTGTTCTAGAAGCAGAAATTCGCCGCCTTGATCCTAATGTGCCAACGGTTCTTTTGGGTCACGTTATGGCAGACAATGCTAACTTTGGTTCTGAGCGCCTTTTGGCAGTAGGGAAAGGTTTTACAATTCCCTTATCCTTATTAACACGACCCAACTTTGACTATGTCGCTTTAGGACATGTCCACCGTCATCAAAACTTGAATAAATCAAACGACCCCCCAGTTATTTATCCAGGAAGTATAGAGCGGGTTGATTTTAGTGAAGAAAAAGAAAACAAAGGCTATGTGATGATAGAGCTAGAGCGGGGTCGTGCTCGTTGGGAATTTTGTCCTTTGTCTGTTCGGACTTTTCTGACAATTGAGGTAGATCTATCTAAGGTAGACGATCCACAAGCAGCAATTCTCAAAGCGATCGCCAAGCACGAGATTCAAGATGCGGTCGTGAGGTTAATCTATAAACTCCGCTCTGAGCAGTTGGATCTCATAGATGGTTCCTTGCTACATCAAGCTTTAAGTACAGCACATACATACACTATTCAGCCAGAATTGGTGAGTCAGTTGGCTCGACCCCGCGTTCCCGAGTTGAGCGCGAGTAATAGTATTGATCCAATGGCAGCACTAAAAACTTATTTAGACAACCGTGAAGACCTGCAGGATATTGCAGCATCGATGCTAGAAGCCGCACACAAGTTGCTGGCAGATGAAGAAATTAGTACAGAACCTACAACTGATGAGCAAAATGCTCAAAGTGATTTGCTGGTGAGTGGTACCGAGACTCAGCTAAGTTTTCTATAAAGAAAATCTTAAGTTAATTGCTTGAGAATCTGCCAAAATTGCTATATGCCGTGCTCTGGAATTAACCATTAATTCATCTGAGTAGGTAAGAAAATAGTTGCTCTGTGGACGTTGTATGTCCTTGTACCCTCAAATAAAGCAGTTTTTACTTGGGCGCACATTACCAACAAGTGCTCATCATGAAGAAAGGTTAAGCAATGCTGCTGCTTTAGCTGTTCTTTCTTCAGACGCTCTGTCATCAGTTGCTTATGCTACTGAAGAGATTTTGCTGGTTTTAGTAGCAGCCGGAAGTAGCGCTCTTGGTTTGTCTCTGCCCATTGCTATATCAATTATCATCCTGCTAGCAATAGTCGTGCTTTCTTACCGACAAACCATTCGAGCCTATCCACAAGGAGGTGGCTCCTATATTGTTGCCAGAGAAAACCTGGGTCTTTATCCAGGACTGGTAGCAGGTGGCTCTTTGATGATTGACTATATCTTAACAGTTACTGTCAGCATATCGGCGGGTACAGCCGCTCTTACCTCAGCATTGCCAGCACTGCAACCTTTCACAGTCAGTCTTTGCTTGATTTTTATTTTCTTGTTGATGCTGGCAAATCTCAGGGGTGTAAAGGAATCAGGCAAATTATTTATGATTCCTACTTATGCCTTCATTGTCAGTATTTTTGTGCTGATTGCTCTCGGTTTGTTTCAACAAGCTACCGGGCACATTTCGGCAGCAGAATCCAGTCTTCCCGTTACAGAAGGACTCAGTTTGTTTTTTGTCTTGAGAGCCTTTTCTGCAGGATGTACTGCGCTGACAGGAGTAGAAGCAATATCTGATGGAGTCTTAGCTTTTAAGCAACCGGAGTGGAAAAACGCTCGCAAGACATTGCTCTACTTGGGAGTCATTCTAGGAATAATGTTTGTGGGAATCAGTTACTTGGCTCACATTTATCACATTGTTCCCCATGAAGGACAAACAGTGGTTTCTCAACTAGGTAGGCTGATTCTCGGGAATGGACCATTTTACTTTTTTGTCCAATTTGTCACACTGTTAATCTTACTTTTGGCTGCTAATACCAGCTATGCTGACTTTCCCAGACTTTGTTACTTTTTGTCGCGAGATGGGTTTTTACCAAGACAATTGTCACTATTGGGCGATCGCTTGGTCTACTCCAACGGGATTATTCTCCTAAGTCTGTGTGCAGCAATGTTGGTGATTATCTTCAAAGGGCAAGTTAATGCTGCTATTCCTCTATACGCAGTTGGTGTATTCACTTCCTTTACCCTGTCTCAAGCTGGAATGGTACGTCACTGGGTTAAAGAAAAGGAGCAAAATTGGCTTTCTAGCGCTTTGATGAATGGTTTGGGAGCTATTGCTACAGCAGTTGTTCTGGGTGTGATCATATCAACAAAGTTCTTATTAGGAGCTTGGTTAGTCGTGGTTGCAATTCCTTTGCTTGTCACCTTATTTTTAGCCATTCGTCGCCACTACCAATATGTAGCAGAACGTCTTAGTATTCAGGACTTGCCACCAAGAGGTTATCTTCCTAGACCTAAACCAGAAGTTGTGACTCACCCTGCAGTGGTTGTGGTTGGACAACTTAATCGAGGAACAGTAGAAGCTTTAGATTATGCACGTACAGTTGCTGATGAAATTGTTGCAGTGCATGTAGATATTGGTTCTACAGAAAGAGAAAAACTCCAAGAGAAATGGCGACAATTAGAGGCTGATATTCCCCTAGAAATTATCGACTCACCCTATCGCTCTGTTATTGAGCCAATTATTGAGTTTGTCAGTCACTTTGAAGAACGCCATCCTGGTGTTTTTACAACTATCATTATTCCCGCTTTTGTACCACGTAATTGGTGGGAAGGTCTTTTGCACAACCAAACAACTTTGTTTTTAAAGACTGCTTTACGCTCTCAAAAAAGTCGAGTTGTTACCACTGTTAGGTATTATCTGTAACAAGTTTTTTCGGAAGAAAGTTTATTAGGAACAACTTATAGGGATACTTTTCAGTAAAGAGAAAGTATCCCTATTTTTATAGATATTTTTTTAATTGACTTTATAGATAAGTGGACATAAATTTGAAAAAGATTAGCAAATTAGCAATACGAATGAGTGAAGATAGATTGAAATCTAAAAATCAGTATTGCTAAATACTTTTTAGCTAAAATTTGGTGCTTTAACTATAATTGCCTAATTAAGATCGCCTATGCTCTGTGTTGACCGCCAGTTCATAAATTAAATAGGATCGCAACATGAAGATAACATCCAAAAAGCGGCGTCAACAAACTGCTTTAATTACTGGAGCATCTGGTGGAATTGGCTATGAATTTGCTAAATTATTTGCAAGTGATGGATATGATCTTGTTTTAGTAGATAGACAAGGACAAAAACTTGCTGACACTATAGACGAGCTAGAAAAAAAATATGGCATTTTTGTCAAACCTCTTGTTAAAGATTTATCTCGATCTACAGCACCAGATGAAATTTATACTGAATTGAAGCAAGCATCTATTAAGGTTGATGTACTTGTCAATAATGCGGGCTTTGGCACTCATGGATTTTTCTATGAAACTAACCTTAATACCGAACTGGATATGATACAGGTAAATGCGGTGTGTGTCACCCATTTAACTAAATTATTTCTCAATGATATGGTGAGGCAAGGCTCTGGAAAGATATTAAACATTGCCTCAGTCGCTGCTTTTCAAGCAGGACCACTTATGGCAGTTTATTTTGCAACTAAAGCCTATGTCTTGTCATTTTCAGAAGCGATCGCCAATGAATTAGAAGGTACGGGTGTCACTGTCACTGTTCTTTGCCCAGGACCAACAGCATCCGGATTTCAAAAAGCCGCTGCAATGGAGAAAACCAAGATTGCCAATCCCTGGGGAATGATGGACTCAGCAACTGTGGCAAAGATTGGTTATCTCGGCTTAATGGCCAACAAAACAGTTGTCATTCCTGGTGCCAAAAATAAGATATTAGCCACATCTGTAAGGTTTGCAGCAAGAAAACTAGTGACAAAGATAGTCAGAGATTTGCATGAAATTAGAAAATAGATCTCTGTAGTTTACACTACATCTAAGATCTAGAAATCCTAAATCATTTGAAAGAAACAAGAATCCCGGTTTCTCCCAGAAACCAGGATTCTGGGACTTTTCATTTTTACCTTCACAAGCAGTATGATGAGAAGAAAATCCAGGGTGTGAAAAAATGATTCATGGGGTTGTTCACAATCCTAAACTTGTAGACTGCAGCCAAAACATACACTAACTCCTAACTCTTTTCCTTAACTGTGCTGGACCAACCGATACCTCAATCTTCCCGTCGCATTCAGCGCTTGCCTAATCAGAGGTGGCAGATTTATCCACAGAGAACAGAATTAGCTCAAAAGTTGGCACAACTGATGAATTTGACGCCTGTAGTTAGTCAGCTAGTGATAAATCGAGGAATTCATACGTTGGAAGAAGCACAAGTTTTCCTCTATCCAGAGTCTTTAAAGTTACCTTCACCAATAGAGGAATTTCCTGATCTAGCAATCAGTTTAGAGTTATTACAAAATGCTATTGTCTCCCAAGAAGAAATCGTTATATGTGGGGACTATGATGCTGACGGTATGACAAGCACTGCTTTGCTATTGCGTAGTCTTCGTTGGTTGGGTGCTAAAGTAGACTACGCTATACCTAGTCGCATGCACGAAGGCTATGGGATCAACAAACGTATTGTTGAAGAATACCATAGCAAAGGTGTAGGGTTGATTCTCACTGTGGACAATGGCATCTCAGCATTTGAACCAATTGCAAGAGCGAGAGAATTGGGTTTAAAAGTTATTGTGACTGACCACCACGATATACCTCAGCTATTACCTCCTGCTCATGCCATTCTCAACCCTAAACTAATTGCAGAGTCTTCTATTTATCGAGGTGTGGCTGGTGTCGGCGTCGCATATATTGTAGCTGTATCCCTTGCAGAAAAAATGGGACAGACTCAACACATCTTAAACTCGATGCTGGAGCTATTTACACTGGGAACCATAGCAGATTTAGCTCCTTTGACTGGCGTAAATCGTCATTGGGTCAAACGTGGTTTACAGCAGTTACCTAAATCTAAATTACCGGGGGTGCAAGCGTTAATTCAGGTGTCAGGGGTGAAGGGACAAGGGGGACAGGGAGGACAAGGAGGACAGGGGGGACAGGGGGGACAAGGGGGGGAGAAGTTAATTGGTACATCTGTGCTGTCTTCAGTGGGTTCGTCGTTTTCCTCTCCACTTCCTCATTCTCTTAGTTCCCAACGCTCATCCTCTAAATCCCTCAAACCTGAGGATATTGGATTTCGTCTTGGTCCGCGAATTAATGCTATTGGTCGGATTGCTGATCCTCAGATTGTTATAGAATTGCTAACCACAGATGATGTGGGAATAGCGCTGGAAAGGGCGATGCAGTGTGAAGCAATTAACCAACAGCGTCAGCAAATGTGTACGCAAATTGAACAAGAAGCGATCGCAATTGTAGAGGCTTTGTATGTGACGTCTTTACAGCAAGATCGTGTTCTGGTTATTGTGGAACAAAACTGGCACCATGGTGTGATTGGGATTGTTGCCTCTCGCTTAGTAGAACGCTACGGTGTTCCTGTGTTTATTGGAACTTATGAAAGTGAAACACATATTCGCGGTTCAGCGCGAGGAATTCCAGAGTTTCATGTGTTTGAAGCTTTAGAGTATTGTCGTAATTTACTAGGCAAATTCGGCGGACATAAAGCAGCAGGGGGATTTTCTCTGGAAACAGGAAATTTAGGAGCGTTGCGATCTCGTCTAAGTGAGTTTGCTAATAAGTCTCTTGAACTCCAACATCTCAAACCACTTCTAAAAATTGATACTCAGGTCAATTTAAACCAAATTAATAGCCAGCTCTATCAACAACTTAATATCATAGAACCTTGTGGTATTGACAATCCTGATCCTGTGTTCTGGACACCCAATGTCCAAGTTCTTCAACAGGAAATTGTCGGTAAAGTTCACCTCAAACTCACGCTGGCGCAGACTATAGATAATCAGCGTCACCAAATTAAGGCGATCGCATGGCGCTGGCGTGACTACTTTCCCCTACCGTCTCGAGTCGATATTGCCTACAAGCTGCGAGAAAATAATTTTAACAATAACACCACCATCGAGTTGGAGTTACTGGGTACACGAGTTCCAACTCAGTCTTACCTGTTTAGTACGCCACAAGTAACTCCATTAAGAACCACTTTTGAGTACAACCAGCGAAAATACACCTGTGGTATATATCAAAATGGTTCTTCACAAGAGTTGAGAATTAGAAATCCTGAAGGTAAAGTCTTAGCCGTTCAATCAGAAAACACCATCGGCTTACTGGGAACGAGTCGTGAGGAAGCAGTAGAAATTGATGTGTCAAAAGTACAATATGCCAATATCATTCAGGCAGCCCTGCAAGCGCTCGAAAAAGTTAGGAGTTAGGAGTTAAGAATGGGGAGTGTGGCATAGGGCATAGTATAAGATATTCCCCTTGTCCTCCTTGTCCCTCTGCTCTCCTTCTTCTATTCTCCACTCTTAACTCTTAACTCCTTACTGTTATAGGTCGCCGTTGCGGAATGCCAGCACAAAAATTACCGCTGGACCAGCTAACATGATAAGTGCTACGGAGACTAGCTGAAAAATCACTTCCCAATGAATATTACCTAAGGCTTCAAACATCTTTCCTCCAAATTGTCTTAAAAAATTAAATAACCCAAGTGCAGAACTTGAGATTGATCATATCTGGCAACTGTCCAAAGATTTTAATTTACTTAACAAAATGATAAACAAATATATACATAAAGTTTTAGTATAAGGTTTTAACAATGGCAACTTGGCAATGTGTAAAGCAATGTGGGGCTTGCTGTCATCTGCAGCCAGAAGATCGTCCAGACTTGCATGAGTATCTATCAACAGAAGAATTGGAACTATTCCTCAGCATGATAGGTGAAGGAGGATGGTGTATCAATTTCGACCATGACTCCCGCGAATGTCGTATTTACCCAAATCGTCCACGTTTTTGCCGTGTGGAACCAGCAGTATTTCAGGATATGTACGGTATTGAGCCTGAAGAGTTAAATGACTTCGCAATTGAGTGCTGTCATCAGCAGATCGAAGGTGTTTATGGCGATCGCAGTCTAGAAATGATTCGCTTTGATCAAGCGGTGGGGATGTGAAGTAGCCTGAAGGAGACAAGAGGGACAAGGAGGACAAGGAGGACAAGGAGGACAAGGGGGACAAGGAAAGGGGGATTTTTTATACTATGCCCTATGCCCTATGCCCTATCTTTACGAATAATCGTTTATTCTCACCAACCTACTTAGTAATTGAATGAGGATGGGGATAGGTTGCAATTTGTAAAAAAGACTGAGAAAATGAGAAGAATATGAGAACACCTTATAACAGAACTAGCCAGTGAAACTTGACACCGCGCCTTTGAGCCTTGCTTGTACTTCTCAGTCTGAAAGCAAGCCAGAACTAAGAGATGATCCTGACTTAAACTCAATGACTGCACAGACAGTTTCTCTGGAAGGGGAATCCTTCATAGAAGTTTCCACGACAAATGAACAACCATCAACTACAGCAGCAGATTGTTCTCAGAAGCAATCTGCTATGACGGTTTTCTTGACGACATTCGCGACTATTTTTTTAGCAGAGATTGGTGATAAAACGCAGTTATCCATTTTATTGATGAGTGCGGAATCCCATTCTCCATGGGTAGTATTTCTAGGCGCTGCTACAGCATTAATCACTACTAGTTTGTTGGGAGTAATTTTAGGTCGTTGGATGGCTAAGCGACTTTCTCCTAAAGTTGTGGAAAAGGCATCAGGAATATTATTATTGCTGATTTCCCTACTGCTTTTCTGGGATCTCGTTGTTGGTTAGTAGTCTTAGGTCAATAGGAAACAAGTTATTAAGACAAAGAATAAAATTTATGGACTGGCATCTTCTAGGACTAAGCTTCATGACAGTTTTTTTGTCTGAATTAGGTGACAAAAGCCAATTAGCCGCGATCGCCCTTTCAGGTAGTTGTCAATCACCTCGTGCTGTCTTCTTGGGTTCAGCGCTTGCACTGCTATTGACTAGCTTTTTGGGAGTGTTGGCAGGAGGGGTTGTGTCAGAGTTACTACCTACACAAATATTGAAAGCGATCGCTGCCATAGGATTTGCAATACTCGCCATCCGTCTGCTGTTTTTCAATAACGAAGCATCTGACGCCAAGTAGAGAGACAAGGGAAGGGAGACAAGGAAGACAGGGGGAGGGGGAAGATGGGTACAAAATCTACTGATTAGCACATGGTGCTTTGACATTTTTGAAGATGCTTGGGTAGTGGGAGACGTGGCAAAGTTTACCTGTGAGAATTTCACGCTCCCCAAATGTTACTAATTTGAAGACGATTACCGCCAGTAACGAACCAAGTGGCGGGGCAATGAAGTATATCCATTGATCTTGCCATAACCAGGTCATTAGAGCAGGACCAAAGCTACGAGCTGAGTTTAAGCTAGTACCAGAGATAGGAGCTTCTAACCAAACCATGGTTGCTAC
>Ga0070738_10001933_pt1 | contig 35886 bp, 27 predicted proteins | sample Coa_R2_2_FD_66446 | JGI IMG/M metagenome (GOLD analysis project Ga0070738, IMG submission 66446) | Surface soil microbial communities from Centralia Pennsylvania, which are recovering from an underground coalmine fire - Coalmine... | ecosystem: Environmental > Terrestrial > Soil > Unclassified ...
CGCCCCGCGCGAGCGCGTCGGTAAGCCACACGAGGATGATCCCACGGAATACCGTGTTGTACATGTCCGCAAGAAGGACGATCTGAACCCGGGCGTCAAGGCAGGCCGTTATCTCACCAAGGACGATGGTACTCCCGCCTACTGGACCGATGTGCCCATCAATCGGCAAGTGCCCGACATGGACAACGGCCAGAAGGCGCCGGAGCCGTTCGCGGCCCCGCAGCCGCAGCTATTCGCCCTGCTTATCGAGGGCATTCTCGGCGGCGAGCTGGAATGGGGACTGGTCATCATTGGCGTGCTTATCGCTCTGGCGATGGAACTGGCGGGCGTGTCGGCCTTGCCGTTCGCCGTCGGCATGTATCTGCCGCTGAGCGCCACCGCGCCTATCTTCGTCGGCGGCATGCTGCGCTGGCTGTCGGACCGAGTGTGGGGCAAGGGAACTTCGGAAACCGAAGCGGAAACCGGTCCGGGCGTGCTGCTATCGAGCGGCTACATCGCCGGCGGGACGTTGTGCGGGCTGATCATCGCTTTCTTCGTATTCCTGCCGGATAGCTTCAATAAAGCTCTGGATCTTAGTGGGTACGTCAGCGGGGCCAATCCGAAGCTCACCGCATTGGTGATATTCCTGATTCTGGCCGTCATTTTGTTGTTAGTTGGAGGGCTGAAGACACCGGCGGACAACCGCGCGAATAACACACCGAATCGATCCGAATTGCCGCGAGAATGATTTATCGATTCGCGCGAAACGATAAATCATTCTCACCAGGCTCCGCGTCGCTAACCAATATATCGTTCTTCCCACTGGAAAGGACCACGACCATGAAATTGTTATTGTTCCTCGTGTCCGCGGCTGGTCTGCTGCTTGTGGCCACGCCCGGCGTCTTCGGCGATGAGGGCATGTGGCTATTCACCAATCCGCCGCGTGATTACCTTAAGAAGCAGTACGATTTCGACGCGACGCCCGAATGGCTTGAGCACGTCCAGAAATCGTCAGTGCGTTTCAACAGCGGTGGCTCCGGCTCGTTCGTTTCGCCCGATGGCCTGGTGATGACCAATCACCACGTTGGCGCCGATTGCTTGCAAAAAATCAGCAGCGAAAAGCATAATTACCTGCGCGACGGCTTCCACGCCCGAACGCGGGCCGACGAGCACAAATGCACCGACCTGGAATTGAACGTCCTGATGAGCATTGAGGACGTGACCGAGCGCGTCAAGGCGGCGGTCAAGCCGGACATGTCGCCGGACAAGGCGTTCGCCGCCCGCCGTGCCGTCATGGCCGAGATCGAGAAGGAATCGCTGGATAAGACTGGGCTCCGTAGCGACGTCATCACGCTTTACCAGGGCGGCCAATATCACCTTTATCGATTCAAAAAGTACACGGATGTCCGGCTCGTCTTCGCCCCGGAGCAGCAGATCGCCTTTTTTGGCGGCGATCCCGACAATTTCGAGTATCCGCGCTACGATCTCGACATGTGCTTTTTCCGCGTCTACGAGAACAACAAGCCGGCGAAGATCGAGCATTATCTGAAATGGAGCAAGTCCGGAGCAAAAGACGGTGAACTGGTGTTTGTATCCGGTCATCCCGGCCGCACCGACCGCCTGGCCACGCTGGCGGAATTGGACTATCTGCGCGACATTGGCTTTCCGTTTTTGCTGCAACGGCTCAATCGCCTGGAAGTATTGCTGATGGCCTTCAGCGCCCGCAATGAGGAGAACGCCCGGCAAGCCCGCGAATTGCTGTTTGGTGTGCAGAATAGCCGCAAGGCGCGCGTCGGCGGGTTGGCCGCCTTGCTCGATCCGCAGCTGATGGCCCGCAAAAAAGAGCAAGAGAAAAAGCTGCGGGCCAAGGCCAAAGAAGATGAATCGCTGAAAGACGCGCGCGACGCCTGGGACCGCATCGCCAAGGCGCAGAAGATCCGCGCCGACCACATGCACTATTTCACACTGCTGGAAGGCGCACGCGGCGGTGCGGCCGGGTTCAACACCGAACTGTTCGACATCGCCCGGACGCTGCTCCGCGCTGCCGAGGAAAAGGCCAAGCCGAACAGCAGGCGGCTCCGCGAGTTCCGCGATTCCAACCTCGAATCACTGGAATTCCAGCTCTTTTCCGAAGCGCCCATCTACGAGAATTTCGAGAAGGTCAAATTGACCGATGGCCTGACGTTTTTGGCCAACGAGCTGGGCGGGGACAACGCGCTGGTCAAGAAAGTACTGGCTGGCAAGTCGCCTTCGGAACGCGCCTACGAATTGGTAAGCGGCAGCAAGCTGAAGGACGTGAAGCTGCGCAAAAAGCTCTACAACGGCGGCAAAGAAACCGTTGAGGCCTGTCAAGATCCGATGATCGAATTGGCTCGCCAGGTCGATGCCGAAGCACGGAAGGTGCGCAAGATAATCGAGAGCGAAGTCGAGGAAGTGCAGCAGCAAGCCTACGCCCAGGTCGCCAAGGTCAAGTTCGCCCTGGAGGGAACAAGCACGTATCCCGACGCCACCTTCACGCTGCGCTTGGCGTTCGGCCAGGTCAAGGGCTACGAGGAAGACGGCAAACACGTCCCCTTCGAGACGACCTTCGCCGGCATGTACAAGCATTCGGCGGAGCACCACAACCGCGAGCCGTTCGATCTGCCGAAGCGCTGGGTCGAAAGAAAGGACAGACTGAATCTCAAAACGCCGATAAACTTCGTCTGTACGGCCGACATCATCGGCGGCAACTCCGGCAGCCCGGTTATCAATCGACAAGCCGAGGTCGTGGGCTTGATCTTCGACGGCAATATCCAGTCGCTGGCGCTGGATTTTGCTTACAGCGATGAGCAGGCCCGCGCCTTGTCCGTCCACTCGGCCGGCATCGTCGAGGCGCTGCGCAAGGTCTACGACGCCGAAGAACTGGCCGCCGAGCTGACCGGCCACAAGTAGCGAAGAAGAGGAGCTAACCACAGAGTCACAGATGGCGAACGGCCGGTGTCAGCCGGCTGGTGAGACCTCTACCAGCCGGCTGACACCGGCCGTTCGCCATCTGTGACTCTGTGGTTAGCCAATTGCCCCGTGCGCGACAGAGAATGCTTCAAGTGCAAGCAGTTCGTGACCAAGATGTTTCGATTCCCTCCGCAAAGTTGATCCGCAAGTCTTTTCGCCACTGAGGATTAGAAAAAATCACCCGCAGTTCCATTTTCGGCATGAAGGTTGCTTATCCTCTTCGCTATTCCCCGAACGAATAACATGGGGAATACATGAACAGGTAACAGAGTCTACATATAACTCTGCCAAAAATAAGCCGGCGTTGGCCCGGCTCCCGCCGAACCGACCTCTCCGCACCGTCCCCGCGGCTGGAAGCCTCTGCCCCAGACGTTCGCCCCGTCACCCTGTTGCTCTCTCCGCGTATCGACGACGGGACATCGACGAGATGTCTTGCGGATTTCAAATATAAAGGAGACCGTCAATGGACTTCATGAGCCGTATGCTCAGTGGCCTCTTCCTTTTTACCGCTCTCTTGCTGACCCTCGCCAGCTTCTCGGTCGAGTGGCTGTTTGAGAATTGCGCGATTACCGACCAGCATGGCAACCGCGTCTCGGTCTTCGACCTCCAGCACAAAGGCGATCAGATAACGCGCGAAGTGCAAACATCGCTTGAACGTCTCCATTCAAAAGAAACGGTCGTTGGGGCGTTGATTCGCGGCGAAAAGACGCTGCTCGAAGCCGCGGCCGTGTTCCGCTCGCTCTATGACGATCCCAAGTCGTGGCACTATCCGCTGCTCTCGCGGCCGAGTCGTGAGGACGGCGAGAGCTGGTGCCGCGTCGTCATCGAATGGACGGAATCAAAGCTCCACGATGAGCAATCTTCCAGCCGGGCCGACGCTGTGCGCCAACGCCTGGAAGCGGAACTGCAACGCGAGCTGGCGTCTCAGGGGACCGTGAAATTGCCGGATTGAGGCTCCGCGGGAGCGCTGAGGCAGCTCAGCGCTCCCTCACTTTCTTGGAGGACCGTACTCTTGCTCGAAGCGCTCGACGCTGCAAAACAGAGCGATCCAGACTGGTTTGATAATCGACCCGTAAATGAGAAAAATAATCGCGAAAAGCAGGGGCCATAAGATCACCGCCTGCGATACCTCGATCACGATGACGATGGCGAAGATATCCAATATTGACCCCTGCCGCGGAGAGGAAATCATATAGCGGACGACAAGGATGGCGGCAAGGATCAGCGTCAGAATCGAGCCGAAGACAAAACCCGTTTTCGCCCCTCGCCACCTCCATTGATTGGCGAGATTGCGGCTGAGCCGAACACTCCGCACTTTCCGGCGAATCGCGTTGAATGCTTCATCGATTGGGCGTCCGCATGCCGCGCACACGGCCCCATGCTCGATGAATGTTCCGCAATTGGCACATCGCCACATGATAATCCCTCAAATTATCGCTTGATCACCTTGGGCACCGGATCAGTTGCGAACGGCCAATCGGTCGGCTGATACTTGATTTCCAAGTGCGGCGTCTCGATGCGGCGATGCTTCTCGGCCTTACTTGTCATTACCGCATCGAGAATGCCCGTCGTCAACAGCGTGCGCTCGACGGGATAGGGCGCATGGCCGGTCTGCATCATCGAATCGATGGCCTTGACGAGATAGGCGAAATGGCCGAACGGATCGGGTTGCTGCAAATAGAAGTGCGTCGAAACAAGTTTGTCCGTGCCCTTGAGCTGGCCGGCGAAGGTGAAGGCGCCTCCGTCGCCTTCGTGAATCCATCCGTTTGGGAGGACCACCGCCGCCCGGAAGCCGTCGCGATACTCGATGAGAAACAGGCCCGCGTCCTCGGCCTTCGTCGTCGCTGTGCGAATATCCTCCTTCGCATGGGCCGGCACACGCGCCAGCGCCGCCTCAAGCAGCGGCTTCGACCAGCGCCCCTCATCGAGCGCTTGCCACATCGCTGGACCTTGCAGACATTGCACGGCTTTCACGCCGGTTTCGCCGCCCTTGCGCCGTTCCGCCATGCACTGCAAACCCTCCAGGGCATGAAACCCATACGCCTCGAGCGGGCCATAGCCGACCTGTACCGCCTCAATTAGCGGGCATCCCCTCGGCAGCCGCAGCTCCGGCCGGCGCCACGTCAGCGGGATGGACGAGCCGGCCAAAAACGGCACGAACAATTCACGCGCCTTGTCGTACATCCATTTGGCATCGGTCCACGTCGCTGACAAGTGCTTGTCATTGAAGACCGGCACCGATTTCTTCGTCCGCTCGAAGACCTTGCAGACTTCCTCAAAAAATCGGCGGCGCGGATAGAGGATTTGCCCCTTGGCGTTTTTTGGATAGTCGCCGTGTTCGCCGATGCACAAGACGCCATCGACGGCCAGTTTGTCGCCGCCGAGCGTCAATGCCTCCGCGATGGTGCGATAGATCGTGAAGCCGTGCTTCTTGGCCACGGCGCGGCTCATGTCCTTTTCCGGGGTCTGATCGACGTACATCGATACGACTTTCAGGTTCGGCCCCGCGCCGCCGTCGTAGTTGTAACCTTCCAGGATCTTGCCAACGATCACATCGGCGTGCGACCAGTGCGTGTATACAGTGAGAATGGCCGCAACCTTTTTGAGTTCCGGCATGGCGTTCCTCATTTCTCGACCGGGTGCAGTTTCGGAAATCCCTTCGATACGATTGTCTCGAATTCGTCGCCCTCTTTGCGGACCATGCGAGCGCTGACGCCCTCCTGACTTTCGATGATCGGGATCCCCTTCTCCGGCCCGAGAACGGCGACAACTTTCGTCAAGCTATCGGCGTCGATACCGCGGCGGGCTACGACGGTCGCGCTCATGCGGCCGATTAGCCCTATGCCCGTTCGCGGATCGACAATGTGCGAATACCGTTTGCCGCCGATCTCGACGTGCTGCTCCGCGTCGCCGGACGTGGAGACGGCGGCGTGATGGAGTATCAGCCGCCCTGGAACGTTCTCGTCATCCAGCGGAGCGATTTTGATTTTCCAGCCGTCCGCTTCGGGCGGCGGGCCGCTCACGGCGATGTCGCCGCCGGCCGCTACCAAGGCGCGATCGATGCCGTGCTTTTTGAGTACCGTCAGCGCTTCATCGGCGGCGTAGCCCTTGGCGATGCCGCCCAGGTCGAGCTGCATGCCGTGCTTGAGTAGCTGCACCGTGTGCTTGTCCCGATCGAGCCGGACATTCCGCCAGCCGACCAGTGCCCGCGCCTCGGCCAATTTTTGCGGATCGGGGAGCTTGTGTAATTTGCGCGCCTTTCGCCACAATTTGACGACGGGACCGACGGTCACATCGAAGGCACCGCCGGATTGTCGAGACACTTCCTGCGCTTTGGATAGAACAAAGAACAACTCGCTGCTTACCTGCACGGGGGGCCCGCCCGCCTGGGCGCACAATCGCATCAATTCGCTGGTTGGATCGTAGTCGCTCATGATAGCATTAAGGGATGCGATGCGAGCGAAAGCGTCCCCGGCTGCCTTTTCGGCCGCGTCTTCATCCGACGCGTAGACGGTGATCTGGAAGCGCGTGCCCATGTGCGGTTGGGTGAATGACTTGCGGGTCAGGGCCGGTTCCGCTCCGCCCACGAGAAGCACGGCCAAGACGCCGAATAGGTGCGAACGCATAGGAGATCTCCTTATGATGGTTTCCGAGCCGCGAAGAGCCGCGACCGTAAGGGAGCAGTACTGCTTATCGCTCCCTTACGGTCGCGGCTCTACACCCCCTGCGCTGCGTGCGCGGCTCGGAAATACGTTTTGAGCAACTTTGTGGAGCTTATCACAGATGAGACGGTTGATACAGTTTTCCGTATTCTCGAGTTTCTGTCTGCTCTTGCTGAGTTTCTGGCGGCCCGGCGGCGACTTCGAGACGGCGAGTGCGAAAGCGCCGGCTACCGAGCACAGGTCCTATACCGAGGTCATTCCGGGCACCAAGGTCGCGTTCGACATGATCGCCATCCCTGCCGGCGAGTTCGTCATGGGCAGCCCGCCAGGCGAGAAGGACCGCAAGGACGAAGAGGGGCCGCAACATCTCGTGAAGATTCGGCCCTTCTGGATGGGCAAGTACGAAGTGACGTGGGACGAATTCGATCAATACTGGCGCGGCAGACCAGGGCAAAAAGAGGACAAGGAGCCGGAGACCCCCAAGGACGCCGACGCCGTGACCCGGCCGACTCCCCCCTACGCCGACGAGACCTTCAAAAAAGGCCGCGAAGGCCATCCCGTCCTCGGCATCACCTGGCACGCCGCCATGCAATATTGCCGCTGGCTTTCCGTGAAGACCGGCAAACACTATCGTCTGCCAACTGAGGCCGAATGGGAGTATGCGTGCCGGGCCGGGACCAAGACGGCCTATTCCTTCGGCGATGATCCCAAGCAGCTAGGCGATTACGCCTGGTTCGCGGACAATGCGGATGAGAAGACGCACAAAATCGGCATTAAGAAGCCCAATCCGTGGGGATTGTACGATATGTACGGCAACGTGTCGGAGTGGTGCATCGATCGCTTCAAGAAGGATGCCTACGCCGGTCTTTCGCTGGATAAGCCGACCCTATCGCCGGTGATCCTGCCGAATGAGGCTCGCTATCCCAACGTGGTCCGCGGCGGCTCCTGGGGCGATGAGGCCAAGGACTGCCGCAGCGCCACCCGGATCGGCTCAGAACGCGATTGGCTGCGCCAGGACCCCCAGCGGCCGCAAAGCATCTGGTGGATGACCGACGGCGATTTTGTTGGATTTCGACTTGTACGCGCCGTCGAGGAGCAGGACAATCTGAAGAGCTTCCGTTCGCGCATTACACGGCAGAGTCCGGATGATTGAATCACCAGTTAGGTGGTTGGGTGGTTAGGCGGATGGGTTGTTAACCACCTAACCACCCAACCACCTAACAAGGGCTGGTGAAGAATCCATTCCTCGCGCGGTGAATATGGTGCGACCGCGCGAGGACCGATCCCAGGGCACCAGGAGGCGCATGACATGAGCAATCCGAGCAATCGCCCCAGCAGCGCCACGCGGCGCGATTTCCTGAAATCGACGGCGGTAGCGGCTGGCACCGCCGTGGCCACGCAACTGAGTCTTCCCGGCGTTCACGCGGCCGGCAGCGATGTGATCAAGGTGGGACTTATCGGCTGCGGCGGTCGCGGCACAGGGGCTATTGAAAATGTATTGCAGTCGGCCAAGGGCGTCAGCATCGTGGGATTGGCCGATGCCTTTCAGGACAGGCTGGATGGCTGCCGCCATCATGTCGAAGAGTTCATCAAGAAGGATAAAAAAGCTCAGGAGTTGGGAAACAGCGTCGATGTGGAAGGCCGATGTTACGTCGGCCTGGACGCCTACGACAAGCTCATTAATCAGAGTGGCGCGAACTACATCATGTTGGCGACCCCTCCGGGTTTTCGTCCTCTCCATCTCCAAGCTGCCGTCGCCGCCGGCAAGAACATTTTCACGGAAAAGCCCGTCGCCACCGATGCCGCCGGCATTCGCAAGGTGTTGGCCGCCTACGAGGAAGCGAAGCAGAAGGGCTTGCACATCGCTGCTGGAACGCAGCGCCGCCATCAAGCTCCCTATATCGAGACTATCAAACGCGTTCATGAGGGTGCCATCGGCGACATCGTCGCCGCACGCTGTCACTGGAACCAAGACATACTCTGGAAGGTACCGCGTAAAGCCGAATGGACGGATCTCGTTTGGCAGATGCGGAACTGGTACAACTTCACCTGGCTGTGCGGCGATCACATCGTCGAACAACACGTCCACAATCTGGACGTAATCAACTGGGCGCTGAAAGCTCATCCCGTTCGCTGCGTCGGCATGGGCTTCCGTACTCGGACGAACCCGGATTACGGCCACATTTACGACTTTTTCTCTGTGGATTACGAATATCCGAACGGGGTCCATGTGCTAAGCACGTGCCGGCAGATTAGCAACTGCGGTCCCAGCGATGTCTCCGAAGCACTGGTTGGCACCAAGGGGCAATGCCAGGTGAACGAGTACCGGATCAACGGCCAACAGGTCGCCCAACGGTCTCGTGGGCGACGGCGTGCGGAAGGCGACCCTTACGTGCAGGAACACACCGACTTGATCGAAAGCATCCGCTCCGGCCAGCCGCTCAACGAGCTGAAGAATGTGGCCGAGAGCACATTGACGGCGATCATGGGCCGTATGTCCGCCTATACGGGCCAGCCGGTCACCTGGGATTTCGTGCTCAATAAGTCCAAGGAAGAGCTGATGCCGCCCAGTCTTGATTGGAACATGACGTTGGCGGTACCCGCGGTCGCCATTCCCGGCAAGACGCCGTTGGTTTAAGGTTGCGATTGCATCCGTCCGTTTGCATCAAAATTCGGCGGATGCAGTATTTGCCCAGGCCGCGAGAGTTAGCGGGTCAACCTAATCGCCGCTACCTCTTGCGGCCTCTTTCTTCTTGACAATATTCTAAATTTCGCATATAGCATATTACGAAGGAACGGATCGTCTGTGTTGGTGGATAATTTGGGGAACAGGGGCATGCCGGAAAATCTTCGTCGGTTCAAAGCCAGCCTGTTTCAAGCCCTTGCTCACCCGACGCGCATTGCCATCGTCGAGTTGCTGCGTGATGAGAAAGAAGTGCCGGTCAGCCGTATTTATGAACGGCTTGGTCTGGAACAGGCCAATGCGTCGCAGCACCTGGCCGTGCTCCGCTCGAGGCAGATCGTGATTGGCCGAAAAGAGGGCAATCAGGTCTTCTACTCTCTGCGTTCTCCGCTGCTGGGTAAAGTTCTCGACTTGATGCGGCAATATTTCCATGCGCACTTGAATGAATCTTCGGCAATGCTTCGCGATATGGAGAGCGAAGGAAGATCCTCGAAAAAAACAGGGCGATCGTCCGAGTCTGGCTGAGCGGTGATGGCGAGCGGGGTTGCGTTAGCGCCCCGAGAAATTCCTCGGGGCGCTAACGCAACCCCGCTCTCCGCCGCGGTTCGTTTTGGTACTGGAGCGCAAAGGAGCGCGGAGTGCAGTTGACGGTTCGCGAGGCGAGTCAGTTTCTCAACGTCTCGGAAGCCACGGTGGTTCGTTGGATCAAGCAGCGCGGGCTGCCGGCGCAGCAGGTCGGCGGGCGCTATCGCTTCCACCGCGCGGAACTGCTGGAGTGGGCCACCGCCAACCGAGTCAAAGTCTCACTGGAAATGTTCGATCGCTTCGAGACGAACGAGGAGGCGGTCCCAACTCTTGCCGAAGCCCTGGAGGCGGGCGGTATCCATTACCAGGTAGAGGACACCAGTAAGGATCGCGCCTTGCGCGCCCTCGTTGAAGTGCTGCCGCTGCCCGACGGGATCGACCGTGAGTTGTTGCTGCGCCTTTTTCTGGCCCGCGAATCGTTCGCTTCGACGGCGATCGGCGACGGTATCGCTCTGCCGCACGTTCGCAATCCCATCGTTCTCCACGTGGCCCGCCCGATGCTTACCTTGTGCTTCCTGAAACGCCCCGTGGATTTCGGGGCCGCGGATGGCAAGCCTGTCCACGTTCTGTTCTCGTCGATTTGTCCGACCATGCGCAGCCATTTGCAAATGCTGTCGCGGTTGTCCTACGCCCTGCACGACGCGCGGTTCAAGGAAGTCGTGACGCGCCAGGGAAAGCGCGAGGAGATCTTGCAGGAAGTGCGGCGTATCGAGAGGCAGGAGGCATCATGACGGCGCAGCTCGTGGTACTGGCGATCATCCTCGCCGCGTGCAGTGGGATTCCGGGCCTTCTCTTCAACCGATATTCCGGCGTCGGGCAGTGGGTATCGGCGTTCCTCGCCGTGTTGGCGGGAGGGCTTGGATTGGCCGGACTTGGCGTGTTCTGGGTCACGGGCGATAGCTGGCCGATCATCTTGCCGTGGGCGGTGCCGGGCGGAGAGTTCCACGTCGCTGTCGATGGACTATCGGCTATCTTCCTACTGCCGATCTTTTTGATCTCCTGCTTGGGCAATCTCTACGGTTTAGCTTACTGGAAGCAGATCGATCACCCTCGCAATGGGCGAAAGCTGCGGCTTTTCTACGGCCTATTGGCCGCCGGCATGGCGCTCTTGGTGATCGCGCGCAACAGCGTTCTGTTCCTGTTTGGCTGGGAGATCATGGCTCTCTCGGCCTACTTCTTAGTAACAACCGACGATCAGGAACGGGAGGCACGCGAGGCCGGCTGGATCTATCTGGCCGCGTCTCATATGGCGACATTGTGTTTGTTCGCGCTCTTCGGCTTGCTTCGCTCCGCAAGCGGTTCGTTCGCACTTGTTCCGGTTGAGGCGGACTCCTTAACGCCGGGTGTGGCGAACGCGGTTTTCATTCTGGCGCTGATCGGCTTCGGGCTGAAAGCGGGGATCATGCCGTTGCACGTCTGGCTGCCCAGCGCCCATGCGATCGCTCCCAGCCATGTGTCGGCGATCCTGTCTGGCGTCCTCATCAAGATGGGCGTCTATGGCTTGGTTCGCATCACTTCGCTGCTCCCCAATCCGCCCTTGGAATGGGGAAGCGTGGTGCTGGCCTTGGGTGTGATTTCGGGGGTATTGGGCGTCGCCTTCGCGATCGGTCAGCACGATCTGAAACGTTTGTTGGCTTATCACAGCATCGAGAACATCGGCATCATCGTAATGGGTCTCGGCCTGGCCCTGATCGGTCGTTCCCTGGAGCGTACCGATTGGGTCATTCTCGGACTCGCCGGCTCTCTGTTGCACGTTTGGAATCATTCCTTGTTCAAGAGTTTGCTCTTTTTCAGTGCCGGTTCGGTCATCCACGCGGCCGGCACGCGCGAGATTGATCGACTCGGCGGTCTGGCGAAGCGAATGCCGTGGACCGCTCTGGGATTCCTTATCGGTGCCATTGCTATCTGTGGACTACCACCACTGAACGGTTTCGTCAGCGAGTTCCTGATTTATCTTGGCCTCTTCGGTACGCTCGGGGGCGGTGACGGATCGTCGTTCGCCGCTGTCTCGTTCGCCGCTCCCGCCCTGGCTCTGATCGGCGCTCTGGCCGCAGCCTGTTTCGTTAAGGCTTATGGGGTGGTCTTCCTGGGCACAGCCCGGACAGAATCGGCCCAGCATGCTCACGAGTCGTCCTGGCTGATAATTGGGCCGATGGGCGTGCTCGCCGCATGCTGCTTCTTCATCGGCATCCTTCCACCGCTTGTAGTACCCGTCCTGAGCGAAGGCATATCCGCTTGGACACCAGGTTCGGAAGATGCCAGTTCTCGGCTCGTTGCCCTGGCCCCGCTGGACTGGATCACGATCATGGGCGTGACGTTGCTGGCGGTCATGCTCACGGCTGGCTTGCTGTTATGGCAGCGGCTTCGGCATAGCGCCCTGGACCAGAATACCACGTGGGGCTGCGGCTACATCGCGCCGACACCGCGAATCCAGTACACCTCGTCCTCGTTCGCCCAGATGTTGGTGGGGCTGTTCGGCTGGGCGCTGCGTCCGCGCACGCATGCCCCCGCCGCACTCCCACTCTTCCCTGGAAAAACCGCCTTCCACAGCGAGGTGGCCGACCCCGTGCTCGACGAGGCGGTGCTGCCGGCGTTTGCCGCCGGAGCGCGGTTGTTTTCCTGGTTCCGCGTGCTTCAGCAGGGCAGCATTCAGGCTTATTTGCTGTACCTCTTTCTCGCCCTGATCGCCTTATTGCTCTGGCGTTCGTAGGGTGGGCCGACGCAGGAGGCCCACCAGCGGGAATGTGGTGGGCCTCCTGCGTCGGCCCACCCTACTAGAGCGTCTATGCCAAAATGGTAGGTGCCGCGAGCCGAGCGGCACGACTAAATAGTCCGGCTCGGCTCGCCGGACCTACCAAAAGAGCGGGGACGCTCTACTACGAGTTCCGGCGCTGAAAGAGATGTAATGGACACGATCCTTTCCCCTATCATCCACTTGCTTGTCGCCCTTGTCCTGCCGCCCCTCCTCTTGGGCGTCATCGCCAAGACCAAGGCCCTGTTCGCTGGCAGAGTGGGTCCGCCGCTGCTCCAGCCGTACTACGACCTCCTGAAACTGTTCCGCAAAGGCTCCGTCTTGAGTACCACTACCACTTGGATCTTTCTGGCCGGGCCGGTGGTAGGGTCGGTCACAGCCTTTATCGCGTTGCTGGTGGTCCCGTTGGCGAACCACAGCGGGCCAATCTCGTTCACCGGCGATATGATCCTGCTCGCCTACTTGCTTGGCCTGGGTCGATTCTTCACAACCTTGGCCGCTCTGGACACCGGCTCGCCATTCGAGGGCATGGGAGCGGCGCGAGAGGCCACCTTCGCCTGCCTGGCGGAACCGGCCTTTTTTCTGGGACTGCTCGTCTTGGCCAAATTATCCGGCTCCCAGCAGTTGGACGGGATGCTCGGCGGTTCGCTTGCACCCTACTGGCAAACGGCGGGCGCCGCGCTAGCCTTGGTGCTGCTGAGTTGGTTTATCGTCCTCTTGGCCGAGAACTCACGTATCCCCTTCGACGACCCCAACACCCACTTGGAACTGACCATGATCCACGAGGTGATGGTCCTCGACCATAGCGGACCCGCCTTGGGCATGATTCTCTACGGAGCATCCCTCAAGCTCTTTCTTTTCGCAGCGCTCGTCGTTCGCCTCGCCTTCCCCGTGGCCACCGGCGCCCTATGGCTTGACTGGCCTATTTTCCTCGCGGGAACATTGCTCATCGCGGCGGCGATCGGCGTGGTGGAATCGACTATGGCCCGACTGCGTTTGACGCACGTTCCGTTGCTGCTCGTCGCGGCATGTCTGTTGTCGGCATTCGGTGTCATTCTGGTGGTGAGGTGAGACAAATGGACCCGTTTCTCGATCCCTTGCTGATCGTGGCGCTGGCGCTCAACTTCGTCGCCCTGGGAGTTAGCCGAATTCGCGGCGTCATCGACGCCGTCGCGCTCCAGGGGATTCTGTTGGGCGTCTTCCCCTTGTCCCTGCACCACGACATCGGGGCGCGGAGCATTCTGCTCATGGTCGTGACGGTCGCTCTGAAAGGGTTCATCATCCCCCGTTTCCTCATCCACGCCATGCGCGAGGCGGACATCCAGCACGAGGTCCGGCCAGTGGTTAGCTGTATGAATTCTCTCCTCTTGGGGGCGGCAGGTACCGGCTTGGCTCTGGTGTTCTCGTCCACGCTGCCGTTGGCCGAGCAACACACGAACATGCTGATCGTCCCGGCATCGTTGGCGACGGTGTGGACCGGTTTTCTATTGCTGACGGGCCGACGCAAAGCCATCAGCCAAGTCCTCGGCTATTTGCTGTTGGAGAACGGCATCTTCCTGTTTGGAATGCTGCTTCTGGAAGCGATGCCGTTTCTCGTCGAGATTGGCGTATTGCTCGATTTGTTCACCGGCGTGTTCGTGATGGGCATCATCATCCATCACATTAGCCGCGAGATCTCTTCGATCAGCACCGAGTACCTGACTGAGCTGAAAGAGTAACGAGAGGCGGAGACCAAGGAAGAACCAATGCTTTACATTCTGGTCTTGTTCCCCCTGGCGATGGCAGCCGCGACGTTTGCCCTGCCGTCGAACCGTTGGCGGCCGTGGCTGTTGCCGGTGGGGGCGTTGGTGTACCTGGGGTTGGCCGCGGTGGCGATCTTCCCGACGGGAGAGCAGGAAGCCCTCTGGGGGATGGAGGGCTGGCTGCGACTCGACGCGTTGGGCAAAGTGGTACTCGGCTTGCTCGCGGTCCTTTTTTTTCTCTGCACTCTCTATGCGCCGGCTTACTTGGCCGTCCGGCTCGATCGTCCCAACCGCGTCTTCTGCGCCAACCTGTTCGTGGTACTGGCGATGATGACCCTGGTGGTATTCTCCCACCATTTGGGGCTAATGTGGGTGGCAATGGAAGCGACCACCTTGGCCAGCGCTCCACTTTTGTACTTTGAACATAACGCGCGCTCGCTGGAGGCCACCTGGAAGTACCTGCTCATCGGCTCGGTGGGTATCGCCCTGGCCCTGTTCGGTTCCTTCTTTCTGGCCTACTCATCGATCAAGGCCGGCTTGCAATCGACGCTCCTTTTCGAGCAGCTTGTCGAGATCGCTCCCAAGCTGTCGCCGCCGTGGCTGCACGCGGCGTTTGTGCTGCTTTTCATTGGTTACGGAACGAAGATGGGGTTGGCCCCTATGCACACGTGGAAGCCCGACGCCTACGGCGAAGCGCCGGGGCTGGTGGGGACGCTCTTGGCCGGCGGGCTGACGAGCTGTGCGTTCCTGGCGATCCTGCGGATCTACCAGATTTGCCGTGCCGGCTCAGAAGCTGAACATGCGCGAGAGATCCTGGTTGTCGCCGGGCTTTTATCGATGGCCGTGGCTGCCGTGTTCCTGGCCCGTCAGCGCGACTTCAAACGCATGCTGGCCTACTCCAGCGTCGAACACATGGGCATCCTGGTTCTGGGCATCGGCCTGGGCGGACTGGCGGTTTACGGCGCGCTACTGCACCTCATCAACAACGCCTTGACCAAGGGAGTGCTGTTCCTATCCGCCGGCAACATCCATCGCGCCTACGGCAGTAAAGTCACTGACAATGTGGCCGGAGCATTGCAGCGAGTACCACTTTCCGGCGCTTTGTTCCTGGTGGGGTTCCTGGCGATAACCGGCTCCCCTCCGTTTGGGCCGTTCGTGAGTGAGTTCACCATTGCCAGTGCCGCGGTAGGCAGCGGGCAGGTTTGGGCCGGTGGATTGTTCCTGGTTCTGCTCGCCCTCGTGTTCATCGGCATGGGCACCACAGTCCTCTCCGTGGTCCTGGGCAATGCTCCACCCCCTCGCTCCGAGATGGAGGCTGGGGCCGAGAAACGCGGCTTTCGCGATGGCTTCAGTACCGGCGCACCCATTCTTCTCATGTTGGTGTTGGTCCTTATGCTGGGCGTCTATGTTCCGCCACCCCTGGAGTCGCTCTTGCGTGACGCCGCCGCCCTCTTGGAGGGAAGGTGATGAACAACAATAGCTTCTCGGTCCTGCATACGGAAGAACCGATTGCTCGCGGGCGGATTCCTCAGATGTGCTTCGCGGAGTTCCGCCGCACCATCTTGGATGCAGTGGCTGACGGCCAGCGCGTCGCCGCCCTTTTCGGCGACTTGCCGCAATCGGGCGATAAAGTGGACCTGCACGCGATCCTCTCCGACAGCACCCAGGGGATTTTGCGTGCGGGCAAGACTACTCTGGAGTCGGATCGCTTCGACTCGTTGACGCCGGACTGCCCGCAGGTGCATCTCTTCGAGCGAGAGATCGCCGAACAATACGGTGTCACCCCCGAAGGCCATCCCTGGCTCAAGCCGGTTCGCTTCCATGCACCTTACCGCGAACGAGCCGGAAGCATCGGCAACGGAACGACATCACCCGTCATCGGCGTCACGGATTTTTATCGCGTCGAGGGGGAGGAGGTTCACGAAGTCGCGGTCGGTCCCGTTCACGCCGGCATCATCGAGCCGGGGCATTTCCGCTTCCAGTGCCACGGCGAGAACGTTTTCCACCTTGAGATCTCGCTTGGCTACCAACACCGCGGCGCGGAGCGCACCTTGTCCGGTGGGCCGAGCAAGCGTTCCATTCACACGATGGAAACCATTGCCGGTGATACAACCATCGGCCATGCCACTGCGTACTGCCAGGTACTCGAGGCGTTGGCCGGCTGCCAGGTGCCCATCCGCGCCGAAGTGCTGCGCGGCGTCGCTCTGGAGTTGGAGCGCTTGGCCAATCACACCGGCGATCTCGGCGCCTTGGCGGGCGATGTGGGATTTTTGCCGGTCGCTTCGTACTGTGGGCGCATCCGCGGCGACTTTCTGAATTTGACGGCGCTTCTGTGCGGCAGCCGATTTGGCCGTGGTTTGGTTCGGCCGGGCGGCGTCGCCTTCAACCTCGATGACGACCGCAAGCAACAATGCCTGGAGCGCCTGGAGTCCGCCTATCGGGATGCGGCCAACGCCATCAGCTTGCTATGGGACTCTGTGTCGGTGCAAGCACGCTTTGAGGGAACCGGGACTGTATCTCTTGAGGATTGTCGCGCTCTTGGCATGGTCGGCCTTGCCGCTCGCGCCTGCGGGGCCGAGTGCGACATCCGCCAGGACTTTCCCTCCGGGATCTATCGCTTCACTCAAGTCCCCGTCTCGACCTGGCATACCGGCGATGTCTTCGCGCGGGCTTACGTGCGCTGGTTGGAGATCCAGCGTTCCGTGGCGTTCCTTCGCGAGCAGTGGCACGCGCTGCCGGATGGACCGATCCGTGCCGACGTGGGTGCTTGCAAACCCGATAGCTTGGTCATGTCGCTCGTGGAAGGATGGCACGGTGAGATTTGTCACGTCGCCCTGACGGATGCTCAGGGATGTTTCGCGCGGTACAAGATCGTCGATCCGTCCTTCCACAACTGGATGGGATTGGCGCTGGCGCTGCGCGGCCAGCAAATCTCGGACTTCCCGCTGTGCAACAAGAGTTTCAACCTCTCGTACTGCGGCCACGATTTGTAAGGAGATGCCATGCTACAAGTTTCTTTGGCTCGTTTGAAACAAGGCCGCCGGACCATCCCCTATCCCGCCACCGAACCGGCCCTTCCCGATCGTCTGCGCGGCCTGCCCGTTGTAGACCCATCACGCTGTCCGGCCGGCTGTCGAGACTGCGCGGACGCTTGCCCGACCGACGCCATCACCGTGGCCGAGAATGGCCCACGGCTGGACCTGGGGCGCTGCCTGTTCTGCACGGATTGCACGGATGCCTGTCCCGAGGGAGCAATTCGCTACACGACGAATTATCGGCTGGCCACACGAACACGCGAAGACCTCGTGTTGCATGGGCAGGCGCTTCATCTCGCCGAGGCGCTAGAGGAAAAATCGCGGCGGCTTTTCGGCCGGTCTTTGAAGCTGCGTCAGGTCAGCGCGGCGGGCTGCAACGCCTGCGAGGCCGACCTCAACGTCCTCAGCACGGTCGTCTTTGACCTCGGCCGGTTCGGCATTCAGTTCGTCGCCTCTCCCCGCCATGCCGATGGCATTGTCGTCACTGGGCCGGTTAGCGAGAACATGCGCGCGGCCCTGTTGAGCACCTACGCGGCCATTCCCGCTCCTAAGTTGGTCATTGCCGTCGGCGCCTGCGCCATCAGCGGCGGCCCTTACGTGGACAATCCAGAAGTCCACAACGGCTGCGGATCGCTGCTGCCCGTAGATCTCTACGTCCCCGGTTGCCCTCCCCATCCGCTGACCATCCTCGATGGCCTCCTCCGTCTGCTCGGCCGTCTCGATACGCGCTCCTGATTCCGCGACCCTAAATCAAAAATGAAGAATCTCTAATACATTTTCATTTTCTTTTCATGCTCATCTAATGATAGCTAGCTAGAATCATCTCCTAACGTACGTCGCGGAATCCGCGCTTCGGCGCGCCCCAGGGATTGACCGATGCCAACATGCAAGCGTTTTCTTTCCCCGTCGAAGTCCTTGCTGCGGCCCTTGCTCCTCCTGATAGTTGGGATTTCGATCTTTTCCCTTCTGCTCGCCGGCTACTATTTGCACTTGGTCGGGAGCCTGCCCTTGCCGCCCGTCCTTGCCGAGCTGCTCGCATCGCCGCCGCAGGCTGAGGATCAATTGCAGTCGCCGCACGCCGTGTTTTTGCCTCGTCCGGATTCACGGTCGAGCCTGCACGGTCTTTGGCCAGGCATCCGTCAGCCGCCGACACGATCCGCGCACGAAGCAGGTCTAGCGGATGATGTCGTGGTCATCGGTGTCTTTATCGGGGGAAAGGCGCGGGCTTATTCGATCGCGGCTTTGAGCAAAGGCCCGGCTTCGCACGTGGTCAACGACGTGCTCGCGGGGCGGCCTGTGAGCGTAGCCTATTGCAACGCGACGCGGTGCGCTCGTGTGTTCACCGCGGCCTCTCCGGTCGCTCCGCTCGATCTGAGTGTCGGCGGCTGGGAGGGAGACAAGGGATTGATACTACAGATCGGCGGCGTCCGTTACGCACTCAAAGATGGGGAGAACCTTACGAGTCCGGAAGGCGCGCCCCTTCCCTATCCGGAGATGGTTTATCAGCAGACGACCTGGAAGGAATGGCATCAGGCCCATCCGGACACCGATGTCTATGTAGCCTCTCCTCTGTCGTCTCTGCAAGGCGGTTAGCGCTGCAATCCCGGCACCGACACTCCTCGCTCCTTGGCGCAGCGAATGGCTTCTTCGTATCCCGCATCGACGTGGCGCAGCACACCGGTGCCCGGATCGCTGGTCAGCACGCGCTGTAAGCGCAGGGCTGCTTCCGAGCTGCCGTCAGCGACGACCACCATGCCGGCGTGCAGGCTGTAGCCGATGCCGACGCCGCCGCCGTGATGGACGCTGACCCAACCGGCACCGCAGGCCGTGTTGACCAGCGCGTTGAGGATCGGCCAATCGGCGATAGCGTCGGAGCCGTCGCGCATGCCCTCCGTCTCGCGGTTGGGCGAGGCCACCGAACCGGCATCGAGATGATCGCGGCCAATGACGATCGGCGCTTTCAGCTCGCCGCGCGCCACCAGGTCGTTGAAACACAGGCCGAGCTTGGCCCGCTCGCCATAGCCCAGCCAGCAGATCCGCGCCGGCAACCCCTGGAAATGCACGCGTTCGCCCGCCAACTTGATCCAACGGGCCAGCGATTCATCGTGCGGGAACATCTCCAGGACGGCGCGATCGGTGCGATAAATGTCTTCGGGATCGCCGGACAGGGCAACCCAGCGGAATGGTCCGCGTCCCTCGCAGAAAAGCGGACGAATGTACTCCGGAATGAAGCCGGGGATGCGGAAGGCGTCGCGGACGCCCGCCTCGACGGCCTGGGCGCGGATATTGTTGCCGTAATCAAACGTGACCGCCCCCCGCGCGTGCAGATCGAGCATCGCCTGCAGATGAACGCCGATGGATTCGATGGCGCGTTGCACATATTCTTGCGGATGCTCGCGGCGTAGCCGGTCGAGATCTTCGCCGGGCGAACGCGGCAGGGGAACATAACCGTTGAGCGTATCGTGGGCGGACGTCTGATCGGTCAGCGCGTCGGGCACGATGCCGCGCCGTACCAATTCGGGCATCACCACTGCGGCGTTCCCGAGCAAACCAACGGAGAGCGCTTGGCCGCGCTCTTTCGCTTCCAGGAGCCAGCCCAGCGCTTCATCGAGAGATTCACTTTTGCGATCCAAATACCCCGTTTGCAATCGCCGCTCGATGCGTTCGGGATTCACTTCGACGCCGAGGAAAGCCGCGCCGTTCATGGTGGCGGCTAACGGCTGAGCGCCGCCCATGCCGCCAAGTCCGGCGCTGACCACGAGCCGGCCCTTCAAGCTGCCGCCGAAATGCCGGCGCGCGCAGGCGGCGAACGTCTCATAGGTTCCCTGCAAAATTCCCTGTGTCCCGATGTAGATCCAACTGCCTGCCGTCATTTGGCCGAACATGGTCAGCCCCATCGCTTCCAGGCGGCGAAATTCCTCCCACGTCGCCCACTTCGGCACGAGCAAACTGTTGGCGATCAGCACGCGCGGCGCCATCTCGTGCGTGCGAATCACGCCCACCGGCTTGCCCGATTGCACCAGCAGGGTCTCGTCGTTTTCCAGCTTACGCAGTGCGGCTACGATGGTGTCGAACGCTTGCCAATTCCGCGCCGCTTTTCCCGAGCCGCCATATACCACGAGGCGATCCGGATCTTCCGCGACCTCGGGATCGAGGTTGTTCATGAGCATCCGCAGGGCGGCTTCTTGGATCCAGCCCTTGCAGGTGCGCTCGGGGCCGCGTGGCGCACGGATGGGACGAGGGCCTGATATGGGTGGCAGGATTGTCATGGGTAAAATCCTCCTGATTCTTCTGGCAATTACGCCTCGATTAGGCGACTGACCGACCCGCCCTTGGGCGAGCCATTTCGCTATGAACTGAAAATTCAGGATGAGACGAAAAGCCCGCGGGCTTTTTAGCTACACAATGATTTTATTGCTTCGCCTTCACGACTCAGGGTCGTAAAGGCGGCCGCAAGCCCCGGCGAACAGATTCGCGCAACCCACGCGCCTTCTGCAAGAGCTGGGTTTGATAGTTTTCCATCAAACCCGTAAGTTCGGTACGCTCCTCGGCGGTCAAGGTGCCCGCCTGTTGGCGGTCGAACAATTCACTGAGCCGCCGGTCTTCAGTCGGCGAGAGACCGGGATCATCGGCGGCTGCCAACACCTCTTCATCAGACCACTCGCTCATGGTTGGTCCCACATGTAACCTTACTTCACGGCGAGGTCGGACGGCTTGACGCCCTTCTTAAAACCCCCGAATCCGAAGGGCAACGGTTTATAATCGCCGACAATTTCCACGTTTGATTTCGCCGAGATTTTGTCCTCCATGCCAACGGCCCAGTACGCCGCATTGACCAGCAAGCGCCGCAAGCCTTCGCTCTGGAGATCCTGCGACGCGCCCATTGTCGTCGTGAAGACGCGGCCGGTTTTGCCCGACTTGCTTTGATAGGATTTCGTCCAGGCGACCGGCATCATCGGATCGTTCTTTTTGCCTGGCACGGGTGGATCGGCCGGCTTCATGCCCGCCAGCACCTCGCCGAGGACCAGCGGCTTGCAATCGCTACCCAGGTGTACCTCGTAAACATCGGTCGGTCCCCAGATGTCGCCGTCCTGGATGCCGCGAAGGATGGGATTGTCCTTCTCCTCCTTGACGAGAAGGCCGCGTGTACTTTCTTTGCCGTGATTGCCCCAATGATTAACCCACGTTTCACCGAGAATTTGCCGGCCGAAGCCGCCCTTCCACTCGTTGTTGGCGTTCCAGGAATATTTCCCGTAGGTCTTGCTCCCGAAACTGAAAGCATGCGTCGCGGTGCGCATGCCGATAATCGGCCGGCCCGAATCGACGTACTCGACGATGTGCTTCATCTCCTCGTCGGGCAGATTGCGAAAGCGCGTGAAGAGGACCATCAGGTCGGCATCCTTAAGCAGGTGCAGACCCGGGATATGGTGATAGGGTTGTTTGCGATCTTTTGCAGGTTTGATGGTACCGTCCGCGGGATCGATGGTGAAAAGCACGGTACACGTGAAGCCGTGATGCTTGGCCAGGATTTTGCCGAGCTGAGGCAGGGCTTCCTCGGAGCGATATTCCTCATCGCCGCTGACGAGGACGATGTGCTTGCCCTTTCCCGGCCCGTCCGTGCCTTTGTAGACGACCCAGGGATCGTCGGCCCTGGCAGATGACAGGGTGACAAGGTGACAAGGTGACAAGGTGAACACCAGGGTCAGACAGTGAGCAACCCAACGGGCACTTATCGTCCGGTTCATACGATCCCTCCACTTCATTTCACCTTGTCAGCTTGTCACCTTGTCACCTTGTCACTTGGTCAATTCCGCGGGTACGGGGGATTGCACTTTGCCGGTGGCGCACCACTCGATGCCGCGGATCATGAGCGCCTGGAAGCCGGGACTTTGCATCGCCTTGACATCGTGCCCGAGGACGTTCTCGCAGACCCGGCCCTTGCCGTAATGAGCCACCCACACTACCGGTTCATCCTTGCCGCTATTCTTCGGATCGAGGCTTTTGTCGGAATACGCGGTGGCCAAAACTTCGCTCTCCGGGAGCATCTTCGAGTTTTGATAGAGTTCATCGTTGCTGTGCTTGAACACGGCCGGCATGTCTTTGGTGATCGGGTGATCCTTACTGGCGATCCGAACGGTGAAGACATGGCGTTTGCCGTGGTTGCCCTGCTTGCGCCAGCCGCCGGCGATGACGCGCTCGAACTGTCTGTCGAAGTCACTGCCGCTCACGAACGCTGAGGAAGCGTGATGATAGACCAACAACCCCTTGCCGCTCTTGACGGCATCGGCAAACGCTTGCTTGTTCTGTTCGGACCAGCGTGTGTCGGACTTGCCCCTTGGGGTGTCCTTGTAGTTGAGCAGCAGGACATCGTACTTGGCAAGATTGTCCGCGGTCAGATCTTTGTGGGGCGTTTCCGTTACGTCCACTTTCATGCCGGCCTTGGTGAGCAAATCGCGAATGAAGGGCGTGGTCGCTTTCCAATCGTGGCCGTGATCGCCGGTGATGATGAGGACTTTGATTTCCTTTTTCTCATCAGCCGCAAGGCCGTTGAGGGTCAGGATCGTCAGTGCTACGGCACTGATCACGAACAAGCGTCGCATCATGGTGGGGTACTCCCTGGAGAGAGAAATCGTTTTGTCTTGCCAGCCCGCAGCGCCAGCAAGGGATGTCCTTGCTGGCGCTGCGGGCTGGCAAGACAGACCTACCAAATCACTACGGGTTTCGGATTGAGGCGGCTGCGCACCGAGTCGGACGGCGCCTGGAACGCCTCGAAAAACTCCGGCATGTTGTACAGCGGGCCAAGCACGCGGAAGCGGGCCGGCGAATGGAAGTCGGTGCGAACCTGACGACGCAGGAACTCGTCGCGGACGGCGGCGCGCCAGAGCATGGCGTAGGACAAAAAGAATCGCTGCTCCGGAGTGAAGCCGTCGATCTTCTCCGGCGCCGGTTTGCCTTTCAGCGTCTTCTTGAAGGCGAGATAGGCGATTTTCAGACCGCCTAAATCGGCGATGTTCTCGCCCAACGTCATTTGGCCGTTGATTTTGAGATCGTCCACAGGGACATAACGGCTATATTGCTCGGCGATTTCCCCAGCGCGTGCCTTGTACGTCGCCGCATCCTCCATCGTCCACCAATCGCGCAGATTGCCGTCCGAGTCGAACTTGCGGCCCTGATCGTCGAAGCCATGCGTCAGCTCGTGGCCGATCACCATGCCGATACCGCCGTAGTTGAGGGCGTCATCGGCTTTTGGATCGAAGAAAGGCGGTTGCAGGATGCCGGCGGGAAAGACAATCTCATTGAGGCTAGGATTGTAGTAAGCGTTGACCGTCGGCGGCGTCATGTCCCATTCCGTTCGATCGACCGGCTTGCCGACCTTGCCCAGGTCGAAGCGCGTCTGAAACTCATTAGCCTGGAGGACGTTCAGGACATACACGTCGCGGTCCACGGCCAGGCCGGAGTAATCGCGCCATTTGACCGGATAGCCGATCTTCACGGCTATCGCATCGAGCTTGCGCAGCGCCTCCTCGCGCGTTTTCGGCTGCATCCAATCGAGCTTGGCCAACCGCTCCCGGAGCGTGTCCTTGAGATTGGCAACCAGCGCCTCGGCCTTGTTCTTCGCTTCCGGCGGAAACTCTTTCTCGACATAGAGTTGACCCAGCGCTTCGCCGAGACTCTGGTCGGTGGCCTGCACGATACGTTCCCACCGCGGCAGGTCGTGCGGCGTGCCGGTCAATACTGTGCCTTTGAAACGGAAATCTTCCTCGGCGAACCGCGAGCTGAGAGAGGCGGCGTAGCTGTTGAGCAACTTCCAGCGCAGATAAACTTTCCAGTCCTCCAGGGGCATCTTGCCGATCAGCTCGCCGACTTTCTTGAGAAAGTCCGGTTGGCCGATCGTCAGCTCTTTTAAATCGCCCACTCCCAACGCTTGGAAGTACGGCTTCCAGGAGACGCCGGGCGTTTCCTTCTCCATATCGGCGACACTCATCAGGTGGTAATTACGATGCGGGTCGCGCAGATCGACCCTCGCCCGCGATGCCTCGGCCAACTGCGTCTCGAAGGCGAGGACCGTCTTGGCCTCGCGCTCGGCTTCTTCGTGCTTGTCGCCGAGCAACTCGAACATCTTCGTAACATGAGCGACGTATTCGGTGCGGATTTTCTTGAGCCGCTCGTCGTCCTTGAGGTAGTAATCGCGGTCGGGCAGGCTCAGCCCGCCCTGCGAAAACTCGGCGACGACCCGGCGGCTGTCCTTCAAATCGGGCTTCGAAGTGAAATGGAAGGCGCCAAAGGAGCGGAGCAAGTGCAGCCGGGCCAGAAGTGGAAGAAGATCTTTCGGCTCCTTGAGGGCGGCGATGCGATCCAATTCACTCTGCAACGGTCTGGCGCCTTGCTCCTCGATTTTCTTTTCGTCCATGCCGCTGCGATAGAACGCGCCAACCTTCCAGCGAATGCTGCCCTTGGGCGCGTCCTTGTCCTTGGCGGCCTCTTCGAGAATCTTTCGCAACTGCTCGCGGTTGTGCTTTGCTAGCAGCGTGAACACGTAGACGGCGGGGCGATCCGAGGGGATGTCCGTTTCGGTGATCCATTTGCCGTTGGCGTACTGGTAGAAGTCGTCCCACGGTTTGCGGGCCAGATCCATTCCCGCCGTATCGATGCCGCGCCAGAGGCGCGGTTCCTTGCTCTTCGCCTCTTCCGCGTGCGTCAGGGCAAGGACGAGGAAGGACAAAACGGGGAAAAGCGGGAAAGCACGTCGCATCGTCACCATAAACCCTCTCCCAAAGGGCAACTTCCTGTACGGCGCCTGTGTTTTACGACATTCGTGCCGGACGCCCCCTTCCAGTGTAGGGTTTTTGGGTCCGATCGTGTCCCACCATCGGAATAAAAATCATCCTACTTACGTGAACCTCTTGCCGGCTTGTTTCGTCTGGTTTATGTACGTCGGAGAGACGTCGAGTTCCCGGGGGTATGGTGTAGCGGCGGCATGCCTGTCTCTTAAACAGGGCAAGTCCAAAAACAGTCTTGTTTTCTTGTCGCAAGTTCTTATTTTTGAATAACTTGAGGCGGCAAATCAGGAGTCTAAAATCCAATCTAAAAATGTGTCTAAATTGGGGCGATTGGCGCTATCGATAGAGCTGTCGATAGCGCCACTGCCGAGCCGCTCAACTGCTTCTCTTGGGATTTTTCTCAAACCGATCCTTTGCCCGGTGTGCATAGATGTTAGGGCAATCGGGATTCTTGTCCCCCAGTATGAATTGCCTGCCGGGCATTTCGCAGGCAATGCCCACCATGCCGCTGCCGCAAACGGATCGACAACGAGATCACCTGGCTTGGCGAACGGGCGTACAAAATGCATAACTTCCTCGACGGGCTTCTGGTAACGGTAATAAAGCGGCATGTTGCCCTCGGGGCTCTGGAAGAGTTGTTCATCGGCAAACGCTTTCAAAATCTCAAATTAGGAAGGGTTTCCAGCAAGCGTCAACACGTAGTTTCATATTCACGGAGTTGGCTCCTGGGATCCTTCCAGTCTTCCGGCCTTTGTTCTGCTTCGACCACAAACAGCAGGTAAGTCAGGTGCTTGCCGAGTTCCGCCATCACCCGATCTAGTACCATACTGCCGACATAACAGCCGAGAACCCCGCCTTGGCAAAGGTAGGTTTGTGCGAACCTGCCAAGCAATTCCCATACGTACATGTATTCGAGGTCATGCACGGGATCGGAGTGAATCATCCGCACGGAGCCGGCCTTTAATTCGGCGATCTCCCCGAGCTCGCGTAATGTGCGCATCGTGTCGCCCGACGCCTTGTTTTGACCTTCGCACGCGGGTCGTAGCCGACGTACAGGGCGGAATGTGCCAGGACCGGGCAGCACGGCTTGTCGTGGTTCATCGCTCGATGGTCAACCGCTGGTGCCCGGCAGCGGCCCCGCTAAGCATGGTAGGCGAGCATATCATGGCGCAGACGAGCACTCATAAGTCCTTATCATGATTGAACTTAGGAGTTCTTTTTTGACCAATTTTTTGACCAAACTTTTCAACTTTGGTCAAGAGAAAACGGTCACGCTGCCATCGGCCTAAGTTTGTCTAAGGCCGATCTCAAGAGACTGACTAGCCGCTCCATCTCCGCAACAAGGGCGGTACGATCGCAACCTTTCCAACGAGATCGCTTCGGCATCGCCATAATGGGAGCGATATAGTCCGACATATCCTGCAGGTGGGTGATGACCGTTTGCGCCGGCGCTTGATGCTCCGGTGGGGTCTCGGTCGCTGCTCTGGTTTGTTGCTTTCGCTTGAAACGCGGGAGTATGCCGCATGCTTCGTAAACCTCCATGATGTCCAGGTGGGCTATCTTCTCAGGATCATCGATCTCTTCGGCAATCCGGATCCACTTGTTCGCCGTGGAGATAGATGTTCCGGCATGGTCCCGAACTCATTGGATCCATTCCCCCTTTGGGACCGACACACGTGCATAGAGCAGCGCCTTGCCTAAGCACCATGCGGTGTTACAAAAAATGAATTGAACTAATTCTGTGGTGAAATCTCTGGGCGAATGATCCACCGGGCCGGTGAGAGAGGATAGGACAAGCAGCGGGGCTCTTTTTCTTCTATGTCCTCTCATCGCCGTCATTAACACGAGTCTCACTGCTGTGGTCGGATTCAGGATCGGTGCAGCAGGTTTGATGAACGAAGTTAGCAAGGCAAAGAAATCTCCCCCCTACCTGACAACGAGTCTGATCGGTGAGAGATGATACCTGACACCGGAAGCTCTGGCAAAGTGGTATGGATCGAAACGGTTGTCCGGTTGTTACGTTCGCAGTCAATTTCCGTTCTCTGTGCAGGCGGCGTTGCTGTCACAAAAAATGAAATTCGGAAAGTCCCTGGTAAAATCTGCTGGTGATTGATTCACCTGGTCGGTTAGAGACAAAAGGACAAGCCGGGACTCTATTCCTTGCCGAGGACGGTCTGAATTCGCCTCCTGACAATTCGATCCGCTGTCTGCGTAAACTCCTGCGATTTGGAGTTTGAGGTATGGAGGAATCCCCTCGCCGGATCGACCGCAAGAAAGCTTCCCAACTGGCTCGCCTGCATCAACAGCGGGACCGCGATTCGTCGCGTCTTCCCGAATGCAGGCATTCGTCCCGGTGTCAGCCGGTCGCTTTTCTTTTCAGCAGGTTCCCTGTTGCATTGAATTCGCTCATTCAGTATTTGAAAGACACCGAATAGTGCGGGTTGTTTCTATGAACTTGCGTGCTGTGTGGAGATGCTGACGGGCAGAGAAATTGCGCGTAGCCACTTCGCCAGCCTGCTCCGGTGTTGCGGTCTCAGCGCGCCGGCGATCTCGTCCTGTGTGCTGAGGTCGAGAGGTCCTACACACGTTGGCGACTTGGGCTTGCGCGCTTAGGTCGGGAGAACCGCTGCCGCTCGGCGGAACTTCGTTGGGCGCGGAGCAGGGTGTGGGCTGGCGGGCCAGTGAGTTCTCGCTGGGCGGAGAGAACTCACTGGCCGTTCTTCCTCAGACTGCTCCTTTCCTGCTCTAATCCCGCTCGCCAGGAGATCAGAATAATCTGTTAGGATTATTTCAACTGGAGAAGAGGGGATCGCTCATCAGGCTGTCCTTCGACATCCCCATGGCCCCGGCCTCCATGCTCAGTAACAGATCCAGACGCTGCAACGCCAAGGCATCGATGCTCTGCCAAAGGGCCGCCACGGAGGACATGGTTGACTGATTGCCGTTCCTCATCTCGTTCAACACGAGCGTGTAGTTGGCAAACAGCTGATCCGCCGCGGAGATAGGGCTGCCGTTGTTCGGGACGCTCGTGCTGCTAGGTGCGGCCATGCTCGGAGTGTTACTTCTGCTGCTCACGGGCGCCGCCGGAGCCGCATGCAAGGCGCAGGGGCCGCTGTCATTGTCGGGAACATTCAGATCCGCCGTGGTCAGCACGCGGTTGGCGGTGCCGGTCGCCAAGCTGGCGTACATGACCGAGCTGCTGTTACTGCTGTGGCCTAGCCCCAGGACGTGGCCCAGCTCGTGCATCACCGCCGTCTCGAAGTCGTACTGTCCCGCACCGACCTGTGTGGGATCACTGCCGGCGTACCAGTTCCAGCCCTGGATCATCGTCACCTGGTCCGCATCGGTGGTGCAACCGAGTACGCCTTGGGCGGTTCCACCCAGCGAGCTGGTCGTGTTCATGTTCAGCGTGACGTTTGCCTGCGCCGGGTCGGTGACCGCGTTGATGACCACGCCGTAAGGTGCAATCCTCGTATCCACAGCGTTGACGGCGTCCTGAATGCGAGCCAATTCGTCGCTGGTCAGATCGCCGTTGCTGTTATCGACGTATAGGTCCACTTCGCCACCCAGCAAAGCTCCAGCCGTGGCCGTGCCGCCGGAACCATCGGTCACCAATCCTGCCGAGCTACCGCCAGCGGTTAGCTGGATCGTCTTGGTTTGCGCCGTGCCGTCGGCCAGTGTCACGCTGATGGTGTACTGCCCGGCGGGCAATCCCTTGGTTTGCCAATTATAACTGTACGTGCTGCCGTTCACACTCAATCCGGCGAGCCCTTGGCCGTTGAGGACGTCTACACCTTGGCTGTTGAAGATTTGCAGGGAGGTGACAGCGCTGAGACTAGTGATCGCGTTGCCGTTGTAGTCGCTCAGTTGGAGCTTGATGGGGATGGTGCGATTTACGGCGAAGGCCAGACCATTGCTCAAGGGCGGCAGGAAGCCGCTAAATTTGTAATCGACTTGCTGGGTGAGCGTGCCACTACTGTCGAGGAAGAAATTGTCGCCGCTGTAGATGGCCGTAACGGTGTGAGAACCTACTGCAAGATTCGACGTAGTGAAGCTGGCGCTGCCACCATTCAAGGTGACTGGCGTGCCGGCGTTGACGCCATCCACCAGAAACTGCACAGTCCCCGTGGGGGTGCTGCCCGCGATGGCAGGGCTGACATTCGCCGTGAAGGTCACTGCCTGGCTCAGCAGCGAGGGATTGGCCGACGCGCTAAGCGTGGTGACGTCAGACTGGCGGGGAGTCACCGTGATCTCTGGCGAAAAGCGGACCACTCGGCTGGCCGATTGCTCAGCGAACCAGAGATTGCCATCTGGGCCGCTCGTTACACCGTACGGGGATGAGCCTGAGTCGGGGATGGCGTAGGTGGTAATCACACCGGACGGCGTGATTCGGGCAAGTTGGCTGGTTGACAATTCGGTGAACCAAATGTTGCCATCCGCACCGACTGTAATCCCGAACGGGTCACCGCCACCTGTCGGGAAATAGGTCAGCGCGCCGCTCGTACTTATTCGGCCAATCTGTCCCCCCCGCTCGGTGAACCACAAATTCCCATCGGGCCCAGTCGTGATCAGGTTAGGCTGCCCGCTTGAGCCCGGCAACGCAAACTCCGTAACTGTGCCAGTGGGGGTGATCCGACCGATCTTATCCGCATCATACTCGGTAAACCAGATGTTTCCGTCCGGCCCCGTCGTGATGCCATTGAGGTAGCCCCCCGAGGGCGTCGAGTACTCGGTGATAACGCCGTCGGGCGTGATTTTGGCAACCTTCCCAATGCCTGCCTCACAGAACCAAACATTGCCATCTGGGCCGGTCACCAGCGATGTTGGACGAGCGCCGGAACTAGGAATCGCAAATTCGCTGATTTCACCGGTCGGTGTGATTCGACCGATCTGATTCGAGCCAGGGTCTGCAAACCAAAGGTTTCCATCGGGGCCAGCGGTGATGCCGAATAATAAGCCTCCAGCATCAGGAACCGGGAACTCTGTGACAACGCCGCTCGGCGTGATGCGGCCGATTTTATTATCAAATTCCTCGGTGAACCAAAGGTTGCCGTCCGGCCCGCTGACGATAGTGCCCGGGCTGCTCGGTGTTGGGACCGCAAACGCGGTCATAACTCCTCTGCCGCCTGTGATCGCGCTGTTGGCCGTATCGGTCACCGTCAGAGTTTTGTCCCCAGTCGTTTGGAACTCTACCGTGAACGTGTGCATGCCTTCGTCGCCGGCAGTGAACTTATAGTCGGCAGGTAGGACTGCCTGCGAGTCACTGCTGGCAAAGTGGACGGTGCCCGCGTAATCCGTGGCGATGTTGCCGTTCACATCCTTGGCTGTGACGGTGAGCGTCCAGGCCGCACCTGCCGTGATCGTCGTGGGCAAGCCGGAGAGAGCAAGCATGCTGGCGGAGAGGAGCCAGCGGTCCTCTAGCGCTTCGAGGCGCAGCTGGCGTGACAATCGGCGGGCGGCCGAATTCCGTCCATGGGTTTGTTTCCGTGACGATTGACGTTCGAGGGAACGTTTCCAGTTGCTCAGCCAGGTTGAAAACAACATTATTCATATCTCCCTTATGGGTCTGGTCTGCGGTATACTGGTTACGGACAACGCCGTGAGCGCGCAGACCGAGCGCTCAGGCGCTGCATAGGCCGGTGAGGACCTTGCTTGGCGGCAGAACCTCACCGGCCGCCTTTCGTCCGTCGATCGAATCAGCCCTCAGTCGAGGGATATCAAGACTATGACCAGGAAGAGAGGCGAGAGGCCACGCTGCCTACTCACGAGATCTGCAGCTCTCCCTGCTTGTTCCGTAGTCGTTCTCCTGCGTCCGTCGCCCGCGCGGTGCCGGACTTATTGCCTTGGTGATTCCCCATCCGCGGATTGCGCGGTCCAAGTGTAAAGTTCCCCATGTCCCTGTCCCTCATCGCTCGCCGCGGAGACCAATGTTGTCCCATCAGGGGTGAAAACCAGACAATGGATAATTCCCCTCTCTACTTCGAGGCTGGCCACTTCTTGCCCCGTTCGGATGTCCCATAGCTTGACCGCACGATCCTCTCCTCCCGAGGCCAGCGTCTTGCCATCCGGCGAAATCGCTATACTGCTGATGCTACCTCGGTGCCCAGAGAGCGTGTGCAGCTCTTGCCCAGTCCGCGCATTCCAGATTTTGATGGTTCCCTCGGCGTTCCAGGCAGCAAGAAGAGCGCCATCTGGACTGAACCAAAAGGAGGGGCCGCCGATGGCCTTGGAACCACTTAAGGTATGCTGAAGATGATGGGTTTGCAGATCCCAAATATCGACAAAACCTTTGTTGCGCACAGCCAGCGTCCTCCCCTCGGGGGAAAACGCCACCCAACCCACGCCCTCTCCTAGCGAAACCTCATCTAATTCCTCTCCGGAACTCATCTTCCAGAAGCGAGCGCGGCCATTGCAAACTGTTACGGCGATTGAACCATCCGGGCTAAGGGCGTTGCATACGATAATAGTCGAATGACGCAAGGGCTGGACAAGCTGCTTGCCCGTGGCGACGTCCCAGATTCGAGCCGTGTGGTCCAGACTTGTAGTGAGGAGCGTTTTGCCATGCCCATCAAACCACATCCCCATTATGTTATTGCTGTGGCCGATACATGCCGGGCCGAGTTCTCCCGTGGCCACCTTCCAGGTCTGAATGGAATAGCCCTCCAGTTGCGTTGCCGCGATCTGCCCATCGGGCGAAATGGCCACCTTACTGTAGAAACGGCTCGGCTTCGTGGGGAATGCTTTGTGCGGCTGAGCAGTACCAAAATCATAGAGTCGGACTACACCGTTTCTTCCGGACGTGGCCAGGGTCCGGCCATCGGGAGAAAACGCCGCGCACCAGACACGCTCCCCGAAGGAGGGGATCACTTGCCGCATGGATCGGGAAGTGACATCCCACACGCGCACACCATCGTCGCCCGCCGCAGCTAGATACCGATCGTCCGGCGAGAATGCCACGGACTGAATGGTACTCATGTGCCCGTGCCAGGTATGTTGCAGACGGAAGGTAAGCGGATCGCGGAGGTGCAAGAGCGAAGCGCTGCTGCCGAAAACAACCAGGCGGCCGTCATGGCTGTAGGTTACGGCAAAAAATCTCGCGCCGTCATTGAGACCTTCGCCCTTCTGTAAAGTGGCCAGATCCCAAGGAAGCACGCATCCCCTGTTGCTAGAAAGATAATCCACCCATATCACGCCGCTGCTGATAAGGCTTTTGCCGTCCGGAGAGAACGCCAGAGCTTCGACACGGCCGTCATAGAAGGTCAGTACCGCCTTCTCTTTCAAGGATGCACGGTCCCACAGCCGGATGACCCGGTCATCGCCCCCCGACGCCACTGTCTCGCCGTCGGGACTGAACGCGACGGTTGCTACCTCTCCCTGATGCAAGCGGAATGTCCCTTGCTCGCACCCCGTCGCGCATCCCCAGAGGTGGACATTCCCGGCGTCGCTCGCGGTTGCCAGCGTTTGGCCTTCTGGAGAAAACGCCAACACATTGACTTCCGTGCCGTCGCCGTGCAGGACGAGGCGCTGCCGGCCAGTGGTAGGATCCCACAAGCGGGTCGTGCCATCCTTGCCCGCGGTCGCCAGCGTTTTGCCATCCGGAGAGTAGGCGAGGTAATAGACATCGCCCCGGTGGCCGTCCAGCGAGCGAGCCACGGGGATGCCACGAATCAGTTTCCGCAAATACCACCAGACGAAAGTGCGCAAATCCTCCTCGTCCGATTGTGGTCGATGACGCTCCAACAACTCGTGAACGCGGCCGAGTTCTCCCTGAAGCCAGGCTTGCCATGCCAGCTTCATGTCGCCGGCGTAAAGATGGATGCGCAGGTCACGCTCGCGCTCCAGCGTTAGCTTGTGTTCACCGCGGATTTCATCCCGCTGGCCGGCGATCAACCAGGTACTCACCATCAGGCCGATGAGGAGAGTAAGGGTCAGTGTGGCTGATAGAGCTGTCAGAGCAGCAAGAAAGCGATTTCGACGGCACCAGCGCCAGAGCCGCTGCCACCATCCGATCCGCCGCGCCTGGATTGGCTCGCCGCGCTGCCAACTCTCTAATTCCTCGGCTAGCGCTTCTGCAGAGCCGTAACGCTGCTCCGGTTCTTTTTCGAGGCACTTCAGGCAGATGGTCTCCAGATCGCGGTCCACCTTGGCGTTGATCCGGCGCGGCGGCTCCGGCTCACGCGCGCGCACCTGTTCCAACGTTTCGAGCACCGTTTCGCCGCGAAATGGCGGCCGCCCCGTCAACAGCGCGTACAACACCGCACCCAGCCCATACACGTCCGTCGCCGTCGTCACCGCTCCCTTTCGCCCGCTCGTTTGCTCCGGCGCCATGTAGCTGGGCGTTCCCACCAGTACCCCGGACTGAGTCCGACTGCTGTCCGCTTCAACCCGCTTGGCCAGTCCGAAATCACTGACATGCGGTTGTCCCTCGCCGTCGAGCAGGATGTTCGCCGGCTTGAGATCGCGATGGAGGATCCCGCGCTGGTGAGCAAAGTGGACAGCCCGCCCAACGATGGCCACCAAGCGCACAGCACTGCGCGGTTCATTCTGGAAACGCCCCAGCTGCCCGGCCAGGCTCCCCCCTTCCATCAGCCGCATGCTGTAGTAAAGCTGATCCTGGTGCTCGTTGACTTCGTAGACCGGTACAACGTGGGGATGTTCCAACGCTGCCGCCGTCTCTGCCTCGTCGCGGAAGCGGCGGGCCTCGCCCGCCGACGCCAGCTCCCGCATCCGGATGACTTTCAACGCCACCAGTCGGTTTAGCCCCTTCTGCCGTGCCCGGTACACCACTCCCATGCCGCCCGCCCCAATCCGCTCTAGCAACTCGTAACCGCCGAACTCCCGGCCTGCCTCCGCCGTCGGCCCAGTGATGTTGCCGGCGGACATTGTTTCCCCTGTGAATGGGGTTGTTTGCTCCGCTGCGCGGGCAATCCAGCGCAGCGGGGTGGCCAGGTGATAGAGCCATTCCTGGTGGGCGAAGAACTCGGCTAATTCCTCTTTCAAGTCGGGGTGGAGGGTGTACAAAGTCTCCCGGTCGGGCGCCTGACCCGATCCCAGGCTACGCAGATAGGTCGTGACCACCTCGTCGAGGTGGCGCTCGCGTTTCGTAAGGCTATCGTCGTCAGGGGGCATGTCGTCTCCGTTGACGCTACGCCATCAGATCACGCAATTTCTTCATTCCTCGGCGAAGTAGGCCGCCGACGGCCGTGGGCGTACGCCCCATCTGCTGGCTGATCTCGTCGACCGAGTAGCCGCGCAGATGCAGCAGCTCCAGGGCCTTGCGCTGGTCCTCGGGCAACTGCGCCAGCGCGTGGGCCAAGGCTAGCAGCTGCTCCTGCCGCTCCGCCTGTTCTTCAGGCGACTCCTGGGCACTGACGAGCCACGTCTCCAGCCGAGCCGCCGATTCTTCCAGGGCCGCCTCCAGCGATTGCTCCGCCTCGATGTTGCGGGCCGCAGTGGTGAAGCGCCGGACAGCATCGGCAAGCGTGTTGGCCAGGATCTGCCGCAGCCAAGCCGCCATCTCCGCATCGCTGTGCCCGGTGAACGTGTCAAGGGCCTGGTGAGCCTTCAACAACGCCTCCTGAACGAGATCCGAAGCATCGAGCTTGCTCCGCAATTGCGGCGGTAGTTCCATGCGTGCGAGCAAGAGCAAGTACTCCCGGTAGCGCTCGAGGCGCCGGCCGTGCGGTCCCGCTTCCTCAGTCATCGAACCTTTCCCTATTGTTATAAACGTGATTGGCGCTTCGATCGGGCGCGCCGGCACAAGGATTTTCAGAAATTTTAGCAAAATATATCTTCACCGGAAGAGTGGCCGAGGTGCAGAGACTGTCCACCGGAAGAAGAATCCTTGAAATAACATAGCTCGTTTGCCACGCTGACTATGCCCAGAGAATGCTCTTCAGCCGCGTCATCTCGATCGGGGTTTACGAGGCCGATTATCGCCTAGCTCGATATGACGACAAGGATACGGACATGCCAAAAACCTATTGCATCAAGATGATTGGCCGAACCGATTTGCCGACACGGTCTGCTTCGGCCGCAGCCAGGAATTCCAACATGCCGAGAACGACGAGCCCGCTGAAGTGATTCCCGACGCGTGGGTAGGGTCGTTGTGTCCGCGGGGCCGATCGAGGCAGTACCTCTTTGGCAAACGAGCTGCAAGCGCTTCAGCGGCAGGCTTGTGGCGAGGGCTTTGAATAAGCCAGAGTTAAGCAGTTCTTCATTTGCTAATTATTGGGTTTTCTCAGAAAGTGCAGGCAACGGTGTCGCGGGACGGATTCCCGCGGAGTCAACGCGAACGGTTCACCGGGTTTCGAACACTCCGGATTTCTCGGGACGCGCTCCGATTGTCGCAGGTATGCGTCCGGCTGTCGAGCGAACTACGGTAGAGGCATTGAGGGGGCATGCATCGGAGCCCGAATGGGTTCTTGCCCCGTTTTGACCACCGCACGGAAGTTCGGACTCGAGATTTCCCGTCCGTTCCCACAGATGGGTACGTGCTCTGGTCTTTTCGACATAGGCGCGCACATCCAAGCGCGCAACGTGCGGCGGTCGGACACACGAATGGCACTTAGTTCTTCCACAAGCCGCAAGGTGAAAACGACATAGGCAAAAAGGGGCTCGCTTGCGAGGATGGGTTTGTCAACCGATCCCTTCCCCGCAAGGAGGCCTCGACCATG
>Ga0070738_10001934_pt1 | contig 35867 bp, 30 predicted proteins | sample Coa_R2_2_FD_66446 | JGI IMG/M metagenome (GOLD analysis project Ga0070738, IMG submission 66446) | Surface soil microbial communities from Centralia Pennsylvania, which are recovering from an underground coalmine fire - Coalmine... | ecosystem: Environmental > Terrestrial > Soil > Unclassified ...
CCGCGACGGTGCAAAAGCGTGAACAAGGAGGCATGCGGCCAGCGCCGGCACAGCACTTCCAGGCACTTCTCGCCTCCGCGCATGCCAGTCAGCCAATCGTGAACCAGCACAACCCGCGGTCCTCGGCCGCCTCGCGCCTCCATGCGTCGCTCCTCGCCTTGTAGGTCTTCTCTCCGCCAGGAAAGTAGACCGGAAGCGCGGCTTTCAAGTCAACACTGATTTGCCGCTTTCAGCTGCCCGTGCTGGGGGAAAGCGGAAAGCGGACAGCGGCTGACGGATGGCGGCAGGAACTTCCCATGCGGCCGTTCGTTCCCTGCGGTGGTGGAAATAAGCCAACAGGAGCACCACGGCGGCCACACCCAAAAGCACGAGCGACGTCACCAGCACGATGAGGCCCCAGTTCGTTTCCTTCTCGCGCTGTTTTCTTTTCCGTGAAGCTGGGGGACAACGCTTCGGACGCGCGGGAGCCTTGGCTACCTCTGAATCGCTGGCGCGACGCGGAGCCGACACCGACGATTTTTTTGGACTCTCCTCTACTACTTCCAACTCCTCGACTATTTCAACTTGAGGAGGATCAGGTTCCGGCTCCTCGAAGTCGCCGCGCTCGATCGATTCAATGATCTCGACGACCTCGCGGGCCGATGAGGGACGCTCGTTGCGGTCCTTTGATAGCAGACTCATTACCAAATCAGAAAACGCGGATGGAAGGGCCGGAACAAGTTTCTTGGGAGGAATGGGGGTTTTCGTTGCCAGCGCCGCCAGTACTTCCAGGGTGTCCTTGCCGTCGAACGGCAGTCGGCCGGTGCTCATTCGGTACAGGACGGATCCCAGGCTGAACAGGTCGCAGCGTTCATCGACTTCCTTGCCGTTGGCCTGCTCAGGGGCCATGTAGGAGGGCGTGCCGATGACGGCCCCCGCCTGAGTAAAGTGGGCATCGTCCCCGGTCCCGCGGGCCAGCCCGAAATCGACGATCCGGACGCGATCGCGGTTCTCCTCTAGCCAGATATTCGCCGGCTTGATGTCCCGATGCACCAGTCCCTTCGCGTGAGCCGCCTCCAGCCCTTCGGCGATCTCGCGGCCGATGCGCAGAATCTCCTCCAACGGGGCCCGCCCGCCGGTTCGACTCAGCCGTGCTTCAAGTGATTCTCCTTGCAGTAACTTCATAGCAAGGTAGGGGATGCCGTGGTCCTCACCGACCTGGTAGATCGTGACGATGTGCTCGTGATCGATGGCGGCAGCCAGCCGAGCCTCGCGCAGAAATCGCCGGTGGAAATCGGCTTGTGCCGCCAACGATGGTTTCATCACCTTGAGTGCCACCAGACGCTTGAGCTGAGCGTCTTCCGCCTCGAAGACGATTCCCATAGCACCCGTCCCCAGCACCTTGCGGATGAGATAAGGCCCCAGGCGGCCCAGTTCATCCAGTTCCTGCGGCGGCGCCAAAAAGGCGAGATCCGCCGGCGGCTCCAACTTGAGCACGGGGATGTCCGTGTCGCTGGTGTTGTCGGAGGGCGGAATGGTTTGGTGCTTGGCAGTGCGAGAGGCGCTGCGTTTTCCGGACCCGGTGGCGGAGGAATGTCCGGCCGACGGAGTTTTCACGACGCGGCTACAGCCGGGGCAGGGCTTGCATTTGCCGGCCATGCTCTCCTTCGCCTGGAGTTGCACGCCGCAATGAGGACACGAGAATGCAATCATAAGGCCATTCAGATTGTTGCGAGGATCGGTTTTTTGATCTCGCGGCGCTGCGAGGGGCAACAACGGCTAGATCTGCACTCCGTTATTTTAGCATCATAGCGATTCGATCGCTGAGGGAAATAGACTTTTTCTCCTCCGCCGAATATTTCGTTCCATCCGGCAAAGCTGAGCCGCGACCGTAAGGGAGCGGTTTTCCTACCCGCTCCCTTACGGTCGCGGCTCTACCGCGATGGAGCGGAGTTATCGTTCATTGCGAGTTTTTTTGGTCGTTCGCAGTACGCGCCAGATCAAGAACAGGCTCCACGGCAGACCCAGCAAGCCGGGGATGGAGACGTTAAACCACGGTTCCGGGATGACGCGATGGCACAGCATCAAGGTCGAGCTGATAAAGAGTGATGCCGAGACCAAGCCTTCCACCAACAGCGCTACCGAGGTTTCCAGTCGGCGATGCTCGAAGTGGAAGGTAAATCGGCCTTGCTTGGTGCGTTCCAAAATGTCGCTCACGTCGCCGGGCAACGTCCACATCAGATGATCCCATTCCAGGAAAAGCCGGCGCATGTGCCGAAAAATCCGTCGGGGCGACAGCTTTTCCTGCACCGCCCGCCGGTAATACGGTTGAATCATCTCGGCCAGGCTGAAGGAGCGATCGAGCTTGCGCGAGGTGCCCTCCAGCACGATTAGCCCCTTAAGCAACAAGGCAAGATTAGCCGGCAATAACAAGTGATAGCGTCGAACAACGTCGATGAGACTATTCAGGGCGCCGGACAGGTCGAATTCATTGAGCGATTGCGTGCCGTAATCGGCCAGGAGATCGTGAATCTCGGACTCGAAAGCATCGCGGTCGAGGTCGGCCGGCACGCGGGCCAGACGCAGGACCATGTCGGTCAGCTGGCCGGTGTCGCGGGCAATGGCCGCCAGCAACATGGAGGTGAAGGCGTCGCGCGTGTTATCGTCGAGACGGCCCACCATGCCGCAATCGAGCACGCCGATCACGCTCTCGGACAAGACCAGCAAATTGCCGGGGTGCGGATCGGCATGATAGAAGCCATCGCGGAAGATCATGCTCAGAACGATGTTTGCGCCCCGGTGCGCGATCGCTTGTAAATCGTGTCCTTCGGATTTGAGACGGCAAGTGTCGGCAATACGGATACCGTCAAGATAATTGAGCGTCAGCACGCGGCGGGACGACAATTCGGGAAGCGGCGCGGGAAAGCGAACAGTGCAATCGCCTCTGAAATTTCGGATGAACTCCTGGATGTTACGCAGCTCACGGCGAAAGTCCAGCTCGCGCAGCAGCGTGCGGCGGAACTCGACCGTGACAGCGTGCGGCCGATAATTCCGCAGCTCACTGCTGTATTTCTCCCCCAGGTCGGCCAGAGCCGTGATGATGTCGAGATCGGTGGCAACCTTGTTTTCGATGTTGTGGTGCAGCACCTTGACGACGACCCGCCGGCCGTCGCGCAGGCGGGCGCGATGGACTTGACCGATCGATGCCGAGGCGAACGCCTTGTCCTCAAACTCGGCGAATAGCTCTTTGATCGGCCTTCGTAGCTCGGCTTCGATGAGGGCGTGCACGGTCTCCGGCGGATCGGCCGGCGTATCCTCCTGCAAGGACGATAGTTCTTGAGCAAGGGCGGGTCCTACGACATCGGGTCTCGTACTGAGAATTTGGCCGAGTTTGATGAAGGTGGTGCCCATCTCGGTCAGGGCCATGCGGATGCGCACCTCGGTGGACAGGCCGGCGATGGGTTGCCCGTCGAAGCTGGTCAGGAACCGGCGAACAGGACGGACGTTGACGGCCTTAAGCCAATCGGCCAGGCTGTATTTGCAGAGAATCGCGATGATGTGAGCCAGTCGGCCGGCGCTGCGCTGCCCTCTGGCGAGGGTCGAAAGATCCATAGAGGCGGTGACTCCGAGATCGTGCTACCCACGCAGTTCTTCGTTCGCGCTGCTCGCATCTTAGCGAACGCTGCGTGGCCGGTCACGGTCAACCGCCGATGATCCGGCGAGCGGCCCAGCGGAAGCTGAGCCGCTCGCCTGAGAAGAGCATGCCAATAAATCACGCGATCCAAGACGGCTCCCAACCCTTGCGGTAGCGCTTGGTGAGTAGCCCGTTCGCAGCTGCCGAATTGGGAATGGCCAGACGCCCGCTGTCCCAATTCAGGGTCTCGCCGGACATACGGATGGCGATCGTGCCAAGTAACACGGTCTCCGTCAGCGGGCCAGCATAAGAGAAGTGAGACGTCGTTTTACCAACGCCGCGGCAGGCATCCGCCCAGGAGGTGTAGTGGTAGCGATCATTCCCCGGCACGACCTCGATTTTGAAGTCGGCGAACTTGTCTTGGGGGAACAGCTTCGGCATGGTGCCGAAATGCGGGATAACCAGCGAACCTTTCTCTCCAATCAGAACCGAGCCGATTGCGGGTAGCTTGTAATCCTTTGGCAAACCGTGGACCTCCGGTGGCGGCAAGTGCCCCCTTCCGTCGTACCAGGTCAGCGGCAAGGTCTTGCCGGCCGTGCGCTCCGTACTGGGGAATTGGTAGTGAACCGTGGAGCGCTTCGTCCACACCTCGCGGTTGATGGGCGGCGCCTCGGCGCGGATGGTCAAGGGCGCGGTCAGGCCGAGTGCGAGGAAAACCGGATCGAGAATATGGCAGCCGAAATCGCCGAGCTGGCCGTTGCTGAAGTCTTGCCAGGCTCGCCAAGTAAACGGGTGATAGATACGCGACTTATACGGCCGCTCCGGAGCGACGCCCAGCCACTCGTCCCAATGCAGCGTCTGGGGGATGGGGTCGGCCCCAGCCGGACGGTCATCGGTGTGTAACCACATCATGGGTCCGCTCTGCCACGAATGCACTTCCTTCACCTTGCCGATGACGCCGTCGTGGACCAGCTTGACGGCGGTGCGGTATTCCTTGGTGGATTGAATCTGATTGCCCATCTGCGTCGTTAACCGATATTTCTCGGCGGCGAGTCGCATTTGCCGGGCCTCGAAGACGGTGTGTGTCAGCGGCTTTTGACAGTGGACATGCTTGCCCAGCTTCATGGCCGCCAGCGAGATCGGCGCGTGCATGTGGTCCGGTGTGGAGACGATAACGGCATCGAAATCGCGCCCCTGATCCAACACCCGCCGCCAATCGGTGAAGCGCTTCGCGTGCGGAAATTTCTCTGCCGCGTGGCCGAGATGTTTCGCATCCTCATCGACATCGCATACCCCGACAACCTCCACCTGCGGACTGGAGGCAATCAACCGGAGATCCTCCTCACCCTTGCCCCCGACGCCGACGGAGGCGACGCGGAGCCGTTCGTTGGACCCTAAAACGCGAGACCAGCTCAGGGCAGTCAATGCCGCCGCCCCGCTCATTGTGTTGCGCAAAAACCGACGCCGAGAAAGATGCCGCGCTGCCATGATCGAGTCTCCGATTGCTCGACGAGTAAGGTGGGAAAAGAATGAGCCGACTTGTACCCTAGTTTACGAAAGTCGGAGCCTCGTCGCTAGGCGTGAGAAGGAGGTGATGGTTGTGTGGAAGGCATAGGCAAATTGAAACCGATGGCGCTGCCGAGAACATTTGCCCCAATCCAGCGAATCGAAAAGAAGAGAGCGTCAGGCTGGAAAGCCTGACCTACAAGACCGAATGGTTTCCTTGATTGTTTCGGGAAACAGTCTACAAAGGAAAAGAGAAATACTAAGGGCCAGACTGCGGTACACACCACGCGAAACGCACCCAAAACAAAGGAGGAACACCGGCATGACTCACTCGGCCTCTCGATCGCGAACGTCCCATTCGCCCGCTCGCAATGGGGCGCCGGCGAACGGCGTCGATCACGCGCGCATCGAGGCAGCCGTCCGCGAGATCCTGCTGGCTGTCGGCGAGAATCCTGAACGCGAGGGACTACAAGAGACGCCGGCTCGCGTCGCTCGTATGTATGCCGAGCTGTTCTCGGGTCTGCATAACGAACCTCGGCAGCTACTCAGTAAGACGTTCACGCAGAAATATGACGAGATGGTTCTGGTCCGCGACATCGAGTTCGCTTCGATGTGTGAACATCATTTGCTGCCCTTTATGGGCAAGGCCCATATCGCCTATCTGCCGGCGGGCCGAATCGTCGGTTTGAGCAAGCTGCCGCGCGTCGTCGAGGCATTGGCGCATCGACCGCAGGTTCAGGAACGCATGACGGAAGAACTAGCGGACCTACTGATGGAGGAACTCAATCCACGGGGGGTAGGCGTCATTCTGGAGGCCACGCACACCTGTATGGCGATACGCGGCGTTCGCAAGCCGGGCGGCATTTGCACCACCAGCGCCATGCGCGGGGTCTTCCGCGAAAACCAGGCCACGCGCAACGAGCTGATGGCATTGATTTATGGCCCGCGGTGACACCATGCTCGCTGTCTTCGCGCTCGGTCTCGCCGTCTTCGCACTTCGCCTCGCCGCCGGCATGATGGGTTGTCTCTTGCTGCTGCCTGTCTCTGTCATCAATCCGCGCTTCTTCCGCACTCATTTTCTGACGGCGCTGGCCCTGGCCGGCCTGTCTCTGGCGTGCGTACGCGATGGCGTGGATTGGCCGCTGCTAATCTGGCTCGGCGCGGCCCTGCTCCTCTCTTTCATTGGTTCGATGGTTTGGGGACTGGAGGGAGCGCCGGGCGGGCGGACGTTCATCGTCCTGACCACGCTCGCGCTGGCAGGAAGTTTGACCTGGCTGGAGATGGCGACCAGTCCCCTTGCTAGCGCTGCGGGCTGGCAATTGTTGGGGGATGCGACATCGGCCGCCCTGCTCGGCTCGGCGCTGACGGCGATGCTGCTGGGCCATTCTTACCTGATCGCGCCGACGATGTCGCTGACTCCCTTGATGCGATTGCTAGCGGCACTGGCGCTGGCTGTGCTCGCTCGAATGGCCGTGGACGGCTACGCTCTGGGATCCTGGACCGTTTCGCATTCCCTTGTTAGTCTAAAAAGCGGGGAAGAAATCTACTTATTGCCGGTTCGCTGGCTGGTGGGGTTCTTTGCACCGTTGGGTCTGGACTGGATGGCCTGGCAATCGGCGCGAATTCGTTCCACGCAATCGGCAACCGGCATCCTCTACGTGGCAGTAATCTTCTGTTTTCTCGGCGAGCTAACCAGCCAGCTGCTGCGCGGAAGCGGACTGACGTTTTGATGCGGTATCCTACGGCGAAAAAGCGACAATTCTGGAAGGTAATCATCCGCACGGCTGCCACAAAGCAACAAGTCGGCCAAGAAGTGCTGCAAGTGACCGAGGCCGAGGTCGTGTACGTCGCCATCGATCCGAACACGCCGAAACGCAAACCAACACACTTGTTGCCGATCGATCCGCGCTAATGCCTTTCATCAAAACGAATCATTCGGAAAGACGGCACCATCATTCCATGCCCACAACCTGGGAATGATGTCCCGATTCGTGGCGTAGCTGAGTGAACGCACCGAACCGTCCGCGAACAAGCTGGGCATCACATCGGGATGGGGTGAGCCGATGTATTTCCAGATGTAAATCGAGTTCACGTCTCGAACGAAGTAGCGCGGGTCGCGCTTAAAATCAGCAGCGGAACCATTGCCACTCCCTGGCCAATCGTTGTCGCTATTTATGTAAAATGGATCGCCTCTATAGTAGTAATTCGGAGCCATCGCCTTGTGAGCCAGCAAAAGTGTACTGCTCGTTCCATCTGCGTTCGTGACCTGGTTCAAGCCAACACCGCCGAAGAATTGTTCGGAGAATGGACCGGGATAGGAAGGCCCGCCGAGAATGCTCAGCCAACCGTTTAGCGGTAAATCGGCCCATCCCGTGGGATGATAGCCTAAGCCATAATCGTCTTTCGGCCCGACATTCGTATCCCTCCGGCTGGGACAAAAGAATAATTTGATCGGAAGCGGCGCTCGCACGTTTTGATTGCCCTGCTCGATGAACGGCAGAATGCTTGTATAGAAGGTCGGAAAGGCTTCAGGATCGTACGTGCCGTTCCACGAGAGTGGGAAACTCGAATAAGAATCATTATACATGTGTAAGGCCAGGCCGAGCTGTTTGAGATTGTTTCCGCATTCAATACGCGAGGCTGCCTCGCGCGCCCTCTGAATCGCTGCCAACAACAATCCCATCAGGATTGAAGTGATGGCCAACACCACCAACAACTCGATCAGTGTGAAACCTTGATGGCCGCGACGCCTCATTGTCTGCTCTCCTCAGAATGAGAATCTGTTCCCGAAGTAGGTCCGGCGAGCCGAGCCGGACCTTTTTTCCCAAGAAATCGCAGTGGTTCCGGTGCCGCTCGGCTCGCGGCACCTACTTTCGGAACAGACTGTTAAAGGAGCTCGTTCCGAACGGCCGTAGAGATGCTGTAGGCTCCATCGAATTTCACTTCCTGAATTTTGTCTGCGCTCCCGGTTCCCCGGTTATGACGATGTGTCCCCGCTCGGGGATCTTGATTGTGGTTGGTCCTCTTTGATTGGGCAGTTCCCTCATACGTGTCGAGTAGCCTTCTTCGCCGCTCGACAATCGGACTTTCGAAATCTCTGTGGTGATTTCTGCTTGCCCTCCCCGGCGGTTTCCCTTGATCTTTGTCTGTACCGGCGTACTCTCCTCCACGATCACACTTCTCTCCTGTTCCTCTTCAGGCAGCCTCGGCCAAGACGTGTTTTGCCAGGCCGTGACCAGGATCAAGAGGATCATCAGGCCGGCGCCTCCAACGAGACACTTTCGGATCGGATTGTGCATCAGAGACTTCATGAAAAACCTCCCAAGGTCACTTCCCCTGTATTGTGCCTGCAGTAATTCCCGAGACCACGAGGTTGCCGCTCTTGTCGAACGATAGTTCCAGGGCTACCGGCATGCCCTCCCGTAAGTCTTCGAGCTTCCCTTCGCGCGACGTTAGCGCGGCAGTATTCCGTCTGGATAGCTCAAGAAGCGTTATTCGCGAATCCGAGGCGATCGGAAGCTCTTCCAAGGTGAACCGTCTTCCCTTCCCAGTCACTGTCAGCATCCGTTTGTCACGATTCACTGCTTTTACGATGTACAGACGGGAAAGCGGGTCCGACGAGCTTGCCTCGATTTGCGTGATGGTTGGTTTTTCTCCCGCGAAACGCACGGTCACGCGCATTCCTGCCTTTAATTCACTGAGTTTGGCCCGTTCGCCATCCAGTGTGATGGCGGCCTTCTCTGCCACTTTCAACCCGCGAAGCGATACACCAAATGGGGCCACGGAATTGTTTCTCATTAGGATGAAGCGAGGCGTTCGATTCGTACCATGTCCTCTGTCATCCTCCTCAACACTGATCGTGTGAGCGTCTGGATCGGCGCCGATCAACAGCCACTCTCTCTCCTGAAACTGTTTCCAAGGTTGTATCTTCTTGGATACGGCATGAACGGGCGGCAATCCGGCACCTGGGGATGTGTCTTGTGTCAACGGTTGTGCGGCGTTTTGCGCGAGGACCGAACGGACCCACCATTGCGCCATTGCGCCCGTTGCGGTTAAAACTAGCATCGCCACTGTAAAGTTCCGAAGCTTTCGAATCAACATCGACTTCAATACCCCCTCGGTTAGTGCAACAACTTTTGTGGGAATTACTCCCACGGACTGCTTCAAGCCCCTTGCAAGAAGCATGGCGATGCGGGCCGTATCGCGGATCAAGGCATCCGGCACCGCCGCGGAAGTCATGGTTTGTGTTAACGCGGCCGCCATGACCGCACCGGAAATACTCAATCCATATCGGGCCATTCGTCGCGCCAACATCGCTCGGCCGCGGGCGAGACGGCCGGAGAGAGTGCCTTCGGACCAGCCGAGCCGTTGTGCCGCGCTTTTTCGGCTCTCGCCTTCCAAATCGCAGAGAACTATCGGCAGGCGATATTTCTCGGGCAGATGGTTTAGTTCCCGGTCGAGCAGGGGACGCAATTCCTCATAGAGATCTTCTTCCAGTAGTTCCGATTTCAGCATGGTACATTCCTTGGCTCGCCGCCGTGTGGAGGCGGTTCGGGCACCAAGCGCAGTGCGGTAGGCGACACCATACAGCCAGTTGGCCAGTGCCTCGCGCGGCACCACGGAGGCGGCCTTGCGAACCAACACGAGGAAAGTAGCTTGAAAGGCGTCCTCCGCATCATGCTCATTGCGAAGAACTCGCCGGCAAACCCCCATGACCAGCGGCCCGTGTCGGCGGATGATCGTCGCAAACGCGGATTCATCCTGCTGCTTGAGAAAACGTTCAAGCAGTTGGCTATCGGTTTGCTCCGTCTTGTCACCCGATCGGGCGATCTTGCGGATATAGCCGAGCAATCCTCTATCCTGCCGCGCAGCCATGTTGTTTTCTCCATTGTTCGGAGATTCCTAACTCTATTAGATATTGGCGCGCCAGGGTGCGGCGCGTACACTTTTTTGTTGGAACATACCTTGCTCTCTTCCAAGAGAAGCCGCACGCGGAAGGTGCCGTACAATAAAGCCAGCCGACTCACTCCCTACCCTTAACGACGAAGCAGACGAGCATGGGCATTGAGGAAGCCTTTCTGCACGACATCCTTGCACATCCCGACGACGATGCGCCGCGACTAATCTACGCTGATTGGCTCGACGAACACAACGACCCGCGCGGCGAATTCATCCGCGTCCAGTGCGCTCTCGCCCAGCTCAGCGACGAGGATCCGCGACGCTGGCCGCTGGAACAGCGCGAGCAAGAATTGCTGCGTGATCACGAGGCGAAGTGGTTGCCGAAGGACGTCGGCGACGCCCACTGCGTCTTTCGTCGCGGATTCGTTGAGGAGGCTATGCTGTACGTCCATGAGTTCCTCATGGTGGCAGACAGGCTCATTGAACAAGCACCGGTTCAATATCTTTGCCTGCGTGGACCAAGATCCCGTGCGGAAAGGGACAGGACCGAGGAAGGAGCGGGTTGGCGGAGCGTAGCGCGATCTCCCCATCTGGCTCGACTGAGAGGACTGAGTCTGGAATTCCCACTAGATGTTAACGATTTGCGTTCCCTCGGCGAATCTCCCCATCTGAAGAATCTGACAGACCTAAAGCTATTTACCGGCAGTCTACAGAATGATGTTTTGGTCCTTTGGGAGGGGGTGATAACTCGTCCTACATTGCGAAACTTGAGTCTCAATTGGATCCCTTCCTCTGCCCTCCGCGTCCTAGCGAACACGCCGCATCTGGCAAACCTGAGCAGCTTGACCCTCTCGACTCCCGCCCCCACGATCGACGACTGGAGTGTTCTCGTGAATTCTTCTTCATTGTCGAACGTGCGCGAGCTGAAGCTGAACGACAATCGACTGACACATGAGGTGGCAGCCGTTCTCGCCGAGAGCCGGTTATTGCGGCAACTGGAGTCGCTGCATTTGGACTCGAACCTCCTCGGCGACGCGGGCGCTGTGGCCATCCGCGAATGGCCAGCCTTGCCGCGATTGACCCGCCTAAGCATGAGGCACAACCATATTTTCCCTACTGGTATCCAAGCTCTTGCCGAAGCACCGGCGATTCGAGGATTGATTTCTCTCGATCTCTTCGGCAACATTTCATGCGATGAGGGAGCTGCCGCATTAGCGGCTTCCGATTGGACTCGTTTGCAAGCGCTCAATCTTCGCTTCAACGGTGTGGGCGATAAAGGTGTGGCAGCGCTCGCGCAATCTGCAACGCTTTCCCAGCTGACACGCCTCGATCTTACGGCCAATCGCATTACTAGTCATGGCGCACGTGCCTTGATCGAGTCACCGCGTTTGCAGCGTCTGGCTCGCCTCGATTTGCTCCGCAATGATATCGGTGCAGCAGAACAAGAGAAGCTACGGGACTGCTTCGGGCCGTGGGTCTATTTTTGGCCACTTGCTGTTTAGCGCTCTATCGCAAGTAGTTTACAACTGCACACCTTCAAGGCGTTTGAGCGCTTCCGCATGAACGTGGCCATTGCTGCCCAACAATCCGGAGCGTTGCCAGGCCTCCGGCAGACCATAACGTAGCTCCTCGCCGTGCAGTCCCGTGACGATGCCGCCGGCCTCCGTGACGAGAAGGTCGCCGGCGGCGATGTCCCAATCGTGGAATTGTGTGTAATCGTTGACGTACAGATCGACTTCGCCGCGCGCAACGAGTGCCAGCTTGATGCCCGCCGAGTACGTCTCAACGACACGGGCCGGGCGAACCGCCTGCGCCATGCGCGAAGGCACATTCGGATTGCGTGAATGGCTCTGCACCATTACGGCCGCGTCTAGGTCCGTCGTCGTCGATACGCGGCAGGCAACGGATTCGCCGTCATTGTCTTGCCGCCAACATCCCTGGCCGCGAGCGGCGTAGGTGCATCGGCCCTTGGCAGGCTCCAACACGACCCCGACGGCGAGCCGTCCGTTCTCGACAAACGCGATCATCACCGAAAATTCGCCATTTTTTCGAGCGAAGCCGCGAGTGCCGTCGATGGGATCGACCACCCATAAACGCGGCCCAACGCTTGCCGTCCCGGCCAATGCTGGTGTCTGCTCCTCGGCGCACAAGGCATCGCCCGGAAAGATCCTTTTGAGATGGCTCAAGATGGTTTCTTGTGCTTGACGATCCGCCTCGGTGCTAATGTCGATGGGGGCATCGGGGATAGCTTGGAACTGCCGATACGCATCGAGGACGACTCGTCCTGCCTGTTGCGCCGCTTCCAGAGCGGCCTCCAATTCGCGTTGGTTTGCCATGAGGACCTTTCACATTGGAATCAAGGAGCCTGCTTGTAGACGCGAACATAGTCAACGTACATGTCCGCCACCCCGTTATAGCGGGACAAATCAACGGGCCAGCCGCCCCCCGTAGCCAAATCGATCATGAAGAAGAGAGGTTCTTTCTTGGAGAGCGGCAGAGTTGTGTGGCGTGCCACTTCCTTGTTATCGCAATAATAGATCGTGTCTGTTCGGGTGATCTTGCAGCCGTAGGTGTGAAAGGCTTCAAACCATGTCGAGGGGATCCCGGCTTTGTTCATGCGAATCGGATTATGCACGGCTTGCCACGCTTTGGTCTCGATGGCCCTGCCTACTTCACCTTGGTTCCAACAATGGGGGGCGATCTGGTAGCGATCGCCGGCGTTGGGTGAGCCATGTCCTTCGCCACCGTAAGCCTCGATAATGTCCAATTCGTCGCAGGGCGTCTTGTCACCCTTGCGTTTGTAGTCCGATAAGTAATCCGTCATGAGCCAAAAAGCCGGCCAGGCGCCGACGGCATTGGGAGCGAGAAAACGGCACTCGAAATAGCAGGGGGCGGATACCTTGATGCCGCTGCCGTCATTCTTCAAGGAGGAAAGCAACCCGGAGCTGTGCTTCTTGTCGCTGGCCCGAATCCGCAAATAGGTATCCACCTGGGAAAACGGATTTTGCGGCGTATCGCGTCCGGAAAAAGTGTGGATGCTAAAGTCTTGCGATCCGTGGGGCGGCTTGTGATCGTAATAGATCGCCTTCGGGTCGGTGCTGGAGATGGAGGGGAAGGACGTGAAATCATCGGCAAAAACGAGTTTCATACCCTTGGCCGGAGACGGCGTTTCCTTGGGCATGCCTTCATTCCAGGAAACGCCGCCCTTGTTATACAACTGGAGATAGCAAGTATCTTTTGTAAAACCATTCTCCCCGCTAATTCTCAAGGTAATCGGCCCATGAGGGTAGTCGTCCGCCCGGAAGACAAACGAGCCTCGGCCCTTCTCGTCGAGGACGGCGATAGCGACCGTGGAGTCGGACCCAAAATCCTTTCCAGGTTTCCAACATTTCGCGATCACTCTCTTGAATCCCGGGGCTAATACCTGAATGCGTGCGTTCCCTTTTACTTCGGAGCAATGATCGGGCGAAAGGATCGACACTTCACCGCCCAGGGTCTCTTCAACACTTCCCTCAGAATCAACACACAAGGCATCGAAATACACATCGCCCTTGCGAGGCTCTTTGGCATGACTGATCTCGAAGGTAATCTCTTTGATTGGATAATCGATTTTGCCGTTCCTGTCTCCTCCCCAGGTCTCATGGCCGGCGTTCAGATCGATGGTGATTCCTTTCCAACCCTCGAAATCGATCTTCATCGTTTCCGCGTTTCGATACTTGTGTGTCTCCCCGCTGGCATCCTGTAGATAGATACCGTAGCCGCACCCCGAGCCGTCGCCATAGAGCCGGAAATGGAGTTTATGAATCGGCGCGCGAATTCGCACCGGGATGGGGATGCCCAGGTACTGTCCTCCACCCGTGAATTGATAATGCAGCTTGAGACACTGTTTGCCATCGAATGGGTGCTCGGTCGATAATTGCACCCGCGCATTCTCGTTGGGGATGTTAACGACCCACGCTTTGGGAAGCGGTGAAGCATTCTCAAAGCTCTGCACCATCACCAACTTCCGTTTTGAAGGCTCGCCGTTTTCACGCTCCTCCGCAGTGCCGAACGCTGTGTAAATCCCGAGCGCCAACAATACCGCCCCAATGACCAGGAGCTTGATCCGCATCCACATCGCGCCCTACTCGCTTTCGGTTATGGGATTTACACTTGTTCTACCATCTCATTGAATTCGAGATAATGCAGATGGCGATAGAGAGGGTTCTGGGCGAGCAGTTCCTTATGAACGCCGGAAGCAACGACGCGGCCCTTGTGCAGCAAAAACAGTGTCTCGCAGGAACGAATCGTCGAGATGCGGTGGGGCAAGAAGATGACCGTGCGTCCGGGCAGGAAGCGCGTCCAGGTGTCGTCGAGCAGCGCCTTGGTCTCTTCGTCGAGCGCAGCCTCGGGTTCTTCAACGACAAGTAGTGCGGGATCGCGCAGGACCGCTCGCGCCAAGGCGATACGGAATTGCTCGCTGATCGACAGGGAATGTCCCATCTCGCCGATGGGCGTCTCGTATCCTTTGGGTAGTTTTTGGATGAAGTGGTGCGCGTGGGCGACCTTGGCCGCATCGATGATTTGCCCGAGTGTGTAGGCGTTGTCGCCGCACCCGATATTATTGGCAACCGTATCGTGAAAGACCAAGTTGTGCATCAGCACGATCCCGATTTGCGCCCGCAGCGAATCGAGCGTGACCCAGCGCAAATTGTGTTGATCGATGCGGATTTCGCCGGTGGTCGGGTCGAGTAAGCGCGGAATCAGATAAACAAGAGCGTGTTTCTCCAAATCGTCGGCGCCAATCAAGCCGACGCGCTTGCCTGCCGGAATGGTCAAGGACACTTCCTCCAGCAGCATCCGGCCGCTGCCTGGCTCGCGCAGACTAACGTTGTCGAACTCGATTTGATTCGACAAGGGGGGTAGAAACTCGGCGCCAACGACCTGGCCGACCTCGCCGCGCCGTTCGAGGAACTTGAAAACGTTCTCGGCCGCCTCGCGGCCGCGCCGGATGAGCCGCCGCGCTTCCAGCCAGCGCCCCAACGGCTGATACAGGCTCACCAGCGCCGTGCTCAACGCCACCAAGCTGGCCACGGTCAGATGCCCCGTCAACACGAGAATCCCTGCCACGAACAGCAAGAGGAGCGTGCCCAGAAGGCCCATCAGGACCAACAGCGGTTGATAGATCGCTTCGCCGCGGAAACGGATCATCTGCACGCGGGCGTAGCGCGACAGCTGGCGCTCGACGCGATTTTGATTGAATTGCTCCATCAGATAGCACTTGACCAAGCGCATGAGCATAAGGCTTTCGCGCATGATGGTCAGGTGTTCGGAAGCCTGGTTCGTGGCGAGCCGGCCGCGATGGCGGAAGTAGGCAGCTACCTGCCCGCCGATCAGCCAAACCAGAAAAGCGAGCATCAGCGATGCCAGTGCCAACCAAAACTGCACGAACAGGGCGAAGGCAATCAACAGAGCAAACTTGATGGGTGCGCGATAGTAAACAGTCAGGCGCGTGAACATGGCATCGTGGACAGCCTCGATGTGCCTGGCGAAGATGCTCACCGCTTCGGTCGGACCCAGTGCCCGGAACGCCAGTGTGCCCAGACGGAAGGTGTGGTGATACACGGCCCGGCGCAGGCGCGTGGCCGCTTCGATGGTCGCGCGTGCCGCCATCTCACGCATGAGCAGCATCAAGGCCGCGCCGAGAATACCCAGGATGATGCCGGTCGCGAGCAGGCCAACGAGGTAAGACGGAATGTTCTGGCTGCCGTTGGCGTTTCGCGTCCACGGCGCCCACCGCGCCACGGCGGCGATAAGCGGCGTCATGATGCGGCCTTCGGTATACGAGCGGACCAGCAGACTGTTGATGCCTTGGTCCGTGGTGTAAAAATCGACGATATCGGTGCCTTCGAAGGCCGATGGCTCCAGGTGGAGCTTATCCACCAAGATATAGCCAACCTGGGCTTGCCAGATCTCGCGCACGTCGTCTCGGCTTACATTCGAAGGGGAGATCTGAAAGGTCGCCAATCGCTGTCTGTCTTTGTCGTTCAGACCAATGCTTTGTAGGCGATCGTTCCGCTCCTCTGCGCTCAGCGCATTCCATTCGCTAATGAAACTATTCTGCTGCAACGGCGTTAGACTGTGATAGGTCGGCAGCCGGCCGCGATAGACTAGGAGATCGGTGAATAGCCACAGGACGACAAGGAGAGCGACATAGACAATACCGGTCCCGGCCGCCGCCGCGTGGGCGGTCCACTTGGCGCCTTGCTTGTAATTGAGATAGGCGCAGGCCTTGGCAAAAGCTCCCTGTTCGGCTTGGCGATCCATGAGTTTGCACCCGCGAGTGGCCGCCGCACGGACGCGACGGATTTGAGGTAATTCCCTACGCTGTAGCAGATTTTAGCAAAAACCTCATCATTTTCACGGGCGAATCGGCAATCCGCCCTTGTTCATGCGTCGCTACAATCGGAATAATCATTCCTACCGTTTTGCCGGCGGCTTGGGCCGTGCCGAGTCGCCCGCCGAGGTCAAACGCTTCACATACCACCTGAGGAAGTCATCGCCGTGAATCGCCGTGGCCACTCGCGCGTTCGCCTTACCCCTCACGGCGCGAGTCATCCCCTTGGCATCGACTTCCAGCCTCATGTCCTCCATCGTGCAGAAACTCTCCTCAAAGCATAGGGCGACCGCGACAGGATCATACAACGTCGGTGTTTTCTCGCCCCACAGCTGATAAAGCTCCTTGACTTCGGTCGTCAGCGGTGTTTTGGCTTGAAATAGACGCTGTCGCAGCGGCTCCTCTAGTTTCAGCATCGTGGTCGCATCGAGCGGAGCGACGACGAGCGGGATGCCGGATGTGAAAACGGCCTGCGCCGCGGGGATGTCGCAGCGGATGTTCCATTCCACCTCCGGTGGCGCTTTGCCGTTGTAGCCGACGCGCACCGAGCCGCCCATCATGACGATGCGTTTGATCCACGGTTTGCAGTCGGGATGATCGCGCAGCAATCGGGCGATGTTTGTCAACGGGCCGATCGTGAGCAAAGTCAACTCGCCCGGTCGCGCCTTGAATTGTTGATACAAGAACTTGACGGCGGTTTCTTTCACGGGTTGGGTCATACGCCGGCGGCCGTCGCCGGCAGTTTTCGCATAGCGCCCCTGTTTTTCGATTTCCTCAGCAGGCTGAGGCGGCGCGCCCGCCGCAACGGGAATGCCGCTTCGGCCTGCTGCCGCAAGGAAGCGACAAACCATAAGAGCGCGTGTCCGCGGCTCGGTGCCGACGGTCGTGATGCCGCGCAAATCCAACTCTGGACTTGCGAGAATGAGTGCCAACGCGAAGGCGTCATCTACATCGGTGCCGATGTCAGTATCGAGGATAATGGGGATCGCTTTTTTCTTCATTTTCGCATCGTCCGCCGCCAGCGAAGACGAAAAGAGCAGGCCGGCCCCAAGTGCTGCCGCCCGCCTCAGAAACTTCCTTCTTGTTCTCATGTTCGGCCCCTCCCGTTGTTTGGTCGAGTTATTATGTCAACAACGTTCTGGAAATAGTAGAATCAGCTTTGATGAATCCGTGGTGGTCTCCTCGAAATCGATCGGAGGACGCTATGAACTCTCTCTTTCGAGTTTGTTTATTTACTGCCGGCCTGGCGCTTGGACTGCCTTTGTTGGCGAAAGACGACAATGCCGACGAGGTGGCCCCCGATGTCCCCGTCCGCGTCGAGAAGGACCTGTTTCATCCGCCCATTCGCCTCACTGCTGCCGACGGCGTTATTGACAGCGGCCAGGCCTGGGGACATTGCGGGCCGTGGGTCGCGGACGTGGATGGCGATGGGATCCGTGATCTCGTCGTCGGCGACTTCAGCGGTCTTTTCCGCTTCTATCGGAACGAAGGCACGAACCCCAAGCCACGCTATGCCAAAGCCGTTAACTTGCAAGCAGGCGGTGTAGATGCCAAAGTCCCCATTTACTGATGCATTGGCTCCAGTCCCCAGTTCGTGGACTTCGATGGCGACGGCAAGCTCGATCTCATCTCCGGTTCTTACGACCCCGGCGAGTTGTACCTCTTCCGCGGACTCGGCGGCGGCAAATTCGCCGCCCGCGAGACGATCCGAGACAAGAGCGGTAGGCCGATTCTCAAGGTGCCGGACCAGAAGGACCGCGTGGAGTCGTTCGGCAGTTGGATGGCGATGGTCGATTGGGATGACGACGGTGATCTCGATATTCTCGTGGGCACATTCGACGGAATGATGTTTCTCCGCCGCAACGTGGGCAGCCGGACCAAGCCTGTGTACGGCACGGAGAACGAATGGGTGATGGTCGGCTCGAAACGGCTGTGCGTTCCGGACGGCCGGCCGCACGACGACCACGGACATCATGCCGCTCCCGTCATCGCGGATTGGGATGGCGATGGCCGATGGGACATCATAACGGGCAGCCACGACGGCGGCGTGTACTGGTATCGCAACATCGGCGAGCGGGGCAGGCCAAAATTCGCTCCTCCGGTCGCTCTGATACCCCAACACGAAGGTCCGGGTTACGATGAGTTGCTCGATGCCAAGACGGAACCAAGGCCTGGCATCCGTTCTCAAATTGCCGTGGTCGATTACGATGGCGACGGCAAATTGGACATCCTGCTGGGCGACTTTTGTACTAATTTGCACGTCAAAAAGGATCTGACACGCCAAGAGCGCCAGGAGTTCGAGGCAAAGCGCGACCGGCAGGATAAGGTTGTCAAACAGCTCCGCGACAGCATGGATGCGTTGCTCGCTCGCTGGAAGACAAAGATGAAAAATGTGCCGAAATCGGAGTGGAATACCCCCGAAAACTCAGCCAAGTGGCAGAAGATGTATCAGGAGATGCGCGACTCGAAGGAGTACAAGCGGATCTATGCGGAGTACGAGCAGCTTCAAAAGGATTTGTTGAAATTCGTGGATGTCGGGGCCGCGGGACGGAATGATCCTGGTGTGCCCCACGGCTATGTATGGTTGTTCCGGAGAAAGTAAAGAGTAAAGGGCACGATATAGGCGACTTTTCCGAGGAACAATGATGCAGTTATGCAAAGCGCGACGAGCGACGGGAACGAGTAAGGTTGGGATCGTCAGCGAAGGACTTGTGCGCTTCCTGCGTTCGGAAGGATCGAGTGGGCCGAAAACGCTCAGCGATTTCCTCCACGCCGATGATCCTGCCGCGCTTGTTGCCGCGCACCTTGATACCAGCGATCCAGGCGTGCCGCTCGATCGCGTGCAGCTTCTGCCGCCCTTGGATGAGCAAGAAGTATGGGCGGCGGGCGTCACCTACAAGAGAAGCCGTGAAGCGCGCGAGCGCGAATCAGCAGGAGCGGCCCGCTTCTACGATCTCGTCTACAACGCCGAGCGGCCCGAGCTATTTTTCAAAGCGACGCCTCGTCGCGTTGTCGGACCCGGCGGGGTAGTGCGCATCCGCAAGGATAGCCGCTGGAGCGTGCCGGAGCCGGAGCTGGCCCTCGTCGTATCGCCGCGGATGAAGATTGTCGGCTATACCATCGCCAACGACATGAGTTCGCGCGACATCGAGGGGGAAAACCCGCTGTATCTGCCGCAAGCGAAAGTCTACGACGGTTCGTGTTCGCTCGGTCCCGTCATCACTCTGGCCGGGGAATTGCCGCTGCCGGAGCGCGCCACGATTCGCTTGACCATCGCGCGCCGTAGCACAGTGGTGTTCGATGGCTCGACCACTCTTTCGGCGATGAAGCGCTCCTTCGAGGATCTCGTGTCCTGGCTGGGACGCGAGAACCGTTTCCCCGATGGCGTGATCTTGTTGACCGGCACCGGCATCGTGCCGCCGGACGATTTCACCCTGGAAATCGGCGATGAAATCGCCATCGAGATAACCGATATTGGCGCTCTGCGAAATCGTGTAGAGTGAAAATATAAGAGTAGTTGCCAGCCCGCAGCGCCAGCAAGGGATGCAATTGCTGGCGCTCCGGGCTGGCAAAATGCGAGAGCCTCGAAGCAAATCCATAGAAGTTTTTGTCAGGAATCACAGCAGTTTCCGGCAGTTAAGGAGGCCAATAGCGAAGGAGTCCTAGGGACTAACTTGTTCCTGCTGTTTCAGACAGAGATCGAGATCCTCCTGCTCTACATCGTGTTTCTCCAGAATGGCGATAGCTTGGTTATGTCCCTTTGCCGCCTTTTTCCGAAAGCGGTTTCTCCCTTCGACCGCAGTTCGGTCGAGTTCGCTTGACTCGGCCTCGCCGGGAGCCATCGTCTGCTTGGTCGCTGGCGCTTATGGGGCCTCATTCACACGCATCTCCCAGTCCACTCCGTCGATCGACTCATCGAGACGCTCGAAACGCATATCTCCTATAGCCTGCCGTCCCCCGGGTTTCTTGCCGACTGCATGCGGAACATAGTTGAAACCGCCTTCCATCCGACCGCTTACCAGGATCGAGAATCCTTCGATGCCCTTCGGTACCTTCAACTCGTACTTGCCTTCCGCATTGGTGAGAACGCCCGACGGATTCGTCACGTCCACGCCGATTCCGCTGGGGAACACAATCCCGTGTATCCACACCCGTGACACAGGTTTCCCGTTCTTCCAGCGTACCGTGCCGCGAATGGAAACCGAAGGTACGGCTTGGAGCGAAAGCTCGAGCGGGGGCGAGGACTCGCGGTGGAGTTCCAACGTCTTTGGGAGGATCGTAACCGTTCGGTTCGTCTTCAGTATTTCAATGGCCCCGCCGACATTGGCATGCACGCGGCTGGCTGCGAAAACAGTGATTCCGTCGGCCATGGGGCTAGGGAATCGAAAAAAACCATCCTTGTCCGTCCTGGCGGCGAGTGTCCATTGATTGCTGAGGTTGCGTATCCCGCCAGCTTCATTGCTCTGTACGGCGAGGATGGCATCAGCGACCGGTCGGTTGTTCTCATCGATCAGGCGACCTTCCACGACCGTCCCCTTGTGCAAACGAATGTCTCCCAGATTGGTTTCAGCCCCAGCATCGATGAAGACGCGCTTTGGCGCCCAGTTCGCGGACATGGCGATCATGTCCACGGCCGCCACCTTGCCGTCGGGTCCAGCGGGGAGCATAATCCGAAATCGGCCATCGTCGCCGGCGGCCACCGCACGCGGGAACCATGCCTCGTGGATTCCGATCAGGCAGGCCGGGTAGAGAAACACTCCTTTGGCGGGCCGCCCTTCGGGATCAAGGAGCCGGCCGTGGACGGCAACACCCGAAAAGAACTTGAGATCGTTGAATTGCCGTTGCTTCGCCACCGTTTGTACCTGGAGGCCCAGCGCCTGCGTTTCGGGCAAGTCCTTGGCAACCGCGCGAATCTCGAAATTCCAGCGGGGCGGCAAGGGACCGAGATCCTTCGTGGAAATCCGATACGTCCCCTTCTCGTCGGTTGTCGTTGTCCAGCGGCGACGGCGTTCAAACTCTATGATCGGCCCATCGTTCTCGAAGAGATCGATTGTGACCCGAGCGCTCGCCAGCGGCTTTCCGTCGGGGGACCGGACGATGCCACCAATCAGGTCCGGCAGCTTGATCCGCTCTTCAGCGCGCGGTTCAGATGGAGTATCGGGAGCCTTGTTGTCGCCCACTGGGGCTATGATCTCGGCGACGAGGAAAGCGTTCGACAGGCCTTTGCCGTTCGGCTGAGCGCTCTTGACCGCAGACCACAGAATCGAGCCGGTCACGACCACTAAGGCACAGGAGGCCAGCACCGTCGTCGCAATCTTGAGCTTGGTCTGCAACATGGTTTTCACCACACCCTCTGCAAGAGCGGCGACCTTGGTCGAAATCACAACTGAGCTCGCCGCTTGCCCAGCCGCCATTGACGTAACGATCTTGCACGTGGCAACTACCAACGAGTTGGATGCGCCGGCCGACGCTGCATTCGCGCACAGCCATGCCGTGAGCGAGCCGGCTGTAATGGCCACCCCTCTGCCCGCCAGCCGCATCCTCAGTAATTCTCGCGCTCGGGTCAGGCGGGTCGAGATCGTCCCCTTCGACCAGCCGAGGCGCTGAGCCGCCTCCTCGTAGGTCATCCCTTCCAGGTAACACAGCACGACCGGAGCGCGATACTTTTCCGGCAACTGCCCCAGTTCCTCATCGAAGATGCCACGCAATTCCTGACGCATTAATTCATCACCCGGCTCGGGGCAGGACGGCGGGGGCGGCAGCCCAGAAGGTTGAAGCCGCTTGGTCCCTCGGCTGACTTCAAGCGCCACGCGCCGGGCGACTCCGTAGAGCCAGCTGGACAGCAATCCTCGTTTACGAATGGAGCTGCCCTTGCGGGCCAGGACTAGAAGCGTAGCCTGGAATGCATCTTCGACATCGTTGCTGTCGGCCAGAATCCGGCTACAGACCCCCAGCACCATGCGATGATGCCGCCATACCAGTAGTTCAAACGCCTCTTCATCATGAGAGTCGAAGAACCGTTCGAGCAACTCCCCGTCCGACGCCCCGCTTTCCCCGCGGTGCGCGAGGACCCGCCTCAGGTGCTTGAGGACATTCTGTAGTTGGCCAGTTGCCATGACTGTGCTCCCGCAATTGTATTTTCGTCCTTGCTATAGTGCGTTTGGATCGGCTGGCGCATTTCTTTTTCTTGGAGAATCGCGCTCAACTCGTCTCACCGCCGATCTCTTAGCTAACACTGCCTGTACGAGCCCCGAAGCTGACGGCCACTTTCCTTCGGCTTCTCAAGCGCCCGGTCAGGCTTCGCTGGCAGCCTGATTTCAGTTGCTGGATGAGTTCGCGAATCAGGCCCAGTCACGATCGCAGCAGCCGTGACGAGAGGGGAGAAGTCCTGTGTCGAGGCATACGAGAATTCTATCTGACTGCGGGATCGGCAGGCGTGCGAAGAGGTCAGACGCTTCCGAGCGACTGCATAAGTAGGCTACCTCGTGAATCCAGTGCAACCGCAGTTTACCCTTCCGGGGGATTTGGGACACTCGGGCCACATGGGACGATCACCGCCCGCGAACGCGATTTGCCGGACGGACACGTTATTCCGCGGGAAACAGATCGTGCGCCGGCCAATTATCGATCTTCCCGAGGGCCGCGCGAATGAGCGGCCACGGTCTCTTCCCCGCGGGCTTGCTCTTACTCTCGCCCTCATTGCTTTCGCCCTTCAAGTTGCCGTTGAAGAACGCGGCCCAGCAGACGCCGTTGGGCAGATGTTCGATCCAGGTGGCGATTCCAGCGATTCCTCCATTCTTCGAAAAATGAACGCCTGCCGGCGAACTCTGAACGATGTCCCAACCCAAACCGTTGTGGCGCTCGGTGGCTTTTTTGCCCAAGGACGGCAACGGGGCGACCATCTCCCGAAAAGCTCGCGGCGATAAGACGCGCTCGCCCCGGGTGCCGTCGAGTGAGGTAACAAAGCGCATGGCATCGACAGTCGAAAGCACCCAACAACCGCCGCCCCTAAATTCGCCGTGCCCGCCGCGTAGACATTTGCCGCCAGCGTAGCGATGCACTTCGTTGGGCCAGTAACCCTCGCTACGATCCAAATGCGCATTGGGAATGCCCATCGGCTTGAGGACGTGCTCGGCGGTGAATTTCTCGTACTCCTGACCGGAGCCGTGTTCCACGACCAGTCGCAAGATCAGAAAGCCGAGATTGGAATACTTCGACTCCGTACCGGGATCGAAAAGCAGTGGCTTACCGAGATTGAACGCCGTCGCCTGAGCAACGTTCACGGGCGGCTGGACCCTGAGACTCCGCGCGATTTCCCGAAGCGGGCCGTGATCGCGGGCCAGCCCGCTGGCATGGTGCAACATTTGCCGAACCGTGATCTCGCGGATGCGTGGATCGACTTTCGCTCCGGGCGGCGGCTTGATGTAGTTCAGCAGTGCAAATACCTTATCATCCAGCCGTAGTTTGCCCTGATCCACGAGTTTCAGCACGGCAGCGGCGGTGACCGGTTTGGTGCAACTGGCCAGATTGAAACGTAATGCTGGCCGCATCGGTTTCTTGTTCTCGACATCAGCCCAGCCGAAGCCGTGCGCGAAGACAAGCCGGCCGTCCTTGGCGACCGCCAGGGAACCGCCGGGAATATTGTGTTCGCGGAGAATGTCCAGCATGATCTGATCGAGGTCCCGCAATCGGGGCACGGCCTTGCCTGTGATCGGCGTCCTTGCCTGATCTTCCGCGGCGCGAACCGGCAGCAGAAACGGCACAAGACCCAGCAGCAGTACGATCAGAGGAAGTAGACGAAGAGAGCGAGAGCGCATGGCCGTGATCCTCCGGAGGAATGAGTCGATGATCCCCATTCTCATCCGGAAAGATCGCGCCCACAAGGAAAAAATACCGTTAGGCTCGCGGGATCATGTCGCGAGCGTGAGAACGAGGAATGGATTTATTTGTCCTTTTCTTCCTCTTTTTTCTCCTCCTTCACGATTTTGCCGTCGCGGTCGAGTACGATCTCGATTTTCTTCTTGTCGGCCGTCACGAGCAGCACTTCGTAATTCGTTTTGCCGCCTTCGGTGACTTCCTCAACGATCTTGTACTCGGACTTCGGATATTTGCTGTTGATCGCCTCCGTGACCGGCCGAGGCAGGTCCTTGGCGGTGATGGTCTTCTCAATCGAAATGATCTTGCCGTCGGGCGAGAGCGTCACATCGATGCTTGTTCCCTTGTCTTTGAGATTGATCTCGTAGACGAGTTTACCGTTGTCCTTCTCTGTTTGAGCGCCGATCAGCTCAGCGTCCTTGAACTTCGCTTTCACTGCCTTGAGGACGGCCTTGGGCACCTTGTCAAGCGGCACCTTTTCTTCCTTATCGTCGGCCCGCGCAGCCACGCCTGTCGCAACGCCCACTACGATACACAACGCCAACCAGCCACGAATTCGTCGCATTGGATTCTCCTGCAAAGAGGTCCCATCGGACGATGGGGATTTCCGCACCGATTCGCCGCACGAAGATTCCAGCATACTTGATGCAGCTAAAGGGAGCATGAAAGCGCGATAAAATCGTTCTTATCTTCGCCAACTCTGGGCGCAGCTCGCTGTTAATTTTACGGAGCGCGTGCGGTACAATCAGGATGCAGGCAAAGGAGGGAACATGGACGAACGTCTGCGCATCTGTTTGTGGATGATTGGCGGCGGCGTCTTTGGCTGCGTGCTGGGCAGCGTCTTCGGCGCCCTGGCAGCAGCGCTGTTGCATGAGCGGTGTGGTGAAATGGCTGGCACGCGCATGGCGCGGCGAATGGTGGAAAACTTCTTGCGAATGGGAGAACGTCAGCCGTTACAGATGAGCCGTGCCGCCCTCATTGGTGCCGCGGACGGTTTCCTCTTTCTGGGCACTCTAGGTCTCGTTTGCGGAGCGCTTCTGGGAGTGAGCGGCCGGGCGGCGGACGGACTATTGTTGCCGATGGTAGCCGGCAGCGCACTCTTGGCCGGTGGAGCAATCTTTTTTGGGACCCTGGCTTACGCCCTAACGTACCACACTGCGGAGGTCCTCCATGCTGTTGCCGGCAGCTTTCTCGGTTCCTATCTCGCTGTGACCCTGTTGGGACCAGATTATGGCCCCGCTGGCCTTATTCCTGGCTTATGCCTCGGCCTATTCCTTTGCCACGCTGTTCGCCGTTATTCTCCGAGGTTTCAACCTCCCCGCATCGAGAAGACTCCATCCCCGCCGTGTTCCCGTGTCGATACCAATATCATTGGCCCGCCGCCCTCGTCCCAAGACGACGATTATTTTCGCAAGCCGGACTGAACAATTACAACAACTGCGCCAACCGCACCGCTAACTCAGACCGCGTCAAGCCACGGATCAGAAACCGCTTGTCCCGGCTCGTCTGTCCGCCGATCAACTCCACCTGCGAACGCTTTACCCCCAGCGACTTGCGCAATACTTCGACCAGCGCTTGATTGGCCCGCCCATTCTCCGGCGGCGCGGTGACGGCGACCTTGAGCGCTCCGGCTTGTTCGCCTTGCACACCGGCCCGCCGCGCTCCCGGCTGCGCTCGTACCGGCAACACACATCCCTCGGCATGCTCCGTCACCGCGATCGGCAAAGCCATAGCATTTGCCCTGAAAAACAAGGTCTTTTGCCCCTGCCCTTCGTTCGGGGCACTCATCGGGGGCACTCATCAAGGTAGGCATCGCAAGGGTGATTGCAATGGCAAGAATCAGTCAGCCGTGGTTTCGTCAGAGCAAAGGGGCATGGTACTGCACATTGAAGGGACGCAAGGTATCGCTAGGGGTCAAGGGCGAGAACAATAAAAACGACGCCATAAAAGCATGGCATCGGCTGATGGCTGGCGATGCGTTAGGAACGAACGAAGTAAGTCAGAGCGACAAGCCACGAACCGAAGATACTTCGTTCGTTCGTAGCGTCATCAACGGCTTCTTGGCGGATTGCGTGGGCAGGGTGACAGCGAACACCTTGCGAATGCGTCGGCACTTCCTTTTACCATTTGCCTCTGCTTACGGCGACAAGCCAACAAACGCTTTGACGCCGACGATGGCGGAAGCGTATGCAAGAAAACCGCATTGGAACGACGGCACACGCCACGATTTTCTGAAAAACTTGCAAACGGCTTTTCGCTGGGCGGAGCGTGTGCGGTTGATTGACCGCTCGCCTTTGCTGGGCTTGCGGAAGCCGCCGAAGGTATCCAGAGGGGCGGAAGCCATCATCAGCCCCGAAGAGCATGCTCGCCTCTATGAATCTTCGGCGCACTGCTTCAAGCCGTTTCTGTCGCTGTTGTATCTCACGGGTTGTCGTCCTGGCGAAGTCGCCGCTATCACCACCGACAACTTTGATGAGGCGAACGCCGTTGTCTGCCTACGCCATCACAAGACCGCCCACAAAGGGCAGAGCCGTACCATCTTCCTCTCGCCCGAAGCCGTCGCTCTGCTCCGTGAGCAAAAAGCCAAGTATGGGCAAGGGCATTTGTTCAGAAATCGCAACGGCGTAGCATGGACAGCGAATGCACTGGTAAAGGCGATGATCGCGACTCGGAAAAGGGCGGGACTGAGCACAGCCATCTGCTACGGCTATCGCCACGGCTTCGCTACTGATGCTCTCGCCAATGGCGTTCCGGACGCTCAGGTAGCGGCATTGCTCGGTCATGCGTCAACAACCATGCTCCACAAGCACTATTCGCACCTAACCGCACGGTCGCAAGCACTTCGGGATGCCCTCGCAAGAGTGCGTTAGTGGACGAACGAACGAAGAAAACGAGCAAAAGGGTAGGCAGATACCTTGATTCGTTTTCTTCGTTTCTTCGTTTCTTTCGTTACTCCGTATCGCCCGACGAATATGGCAACGCCCATGTCGCTTTACGGGAGTGGGGTGAGTCGGGCGAAGAACAGGAGGAGCAATTGGATTGTTTCTCGGTCTCTGGTGCGTAGAACCTCCTCAAACCGTCGCCTCGCCTGCTCCCTCAGATCGTTCAGTTCCGGCAGTGCCGAAGGGAGAAGATCGGAAACCGAGCAAGTCAAGGCACGGCTCAACCGAGCCACTAAATCCACGCCAGGAGCGATTTGAGCGGTTTCCAGTTTGCTGACATAGGTTTCTGTGATGTGGGCGGCTCGTGCGAGTTGCGCTTGGGTCAATCCTCTGGAACGCCGAAGTTCACGGAGCCGCTCTGCGAAGAGCGGGACGATGGGATCGTGCCTAATCCGGGTTCTGCGCCTCGCCATATCTCGCCCCCCTCTCAACATCGCCAGATGGAGGGAGCGATCAAAAAGCGAGAAATTGCATCTTGACTTGCAGTTTTATGCAAGTAGATTGGAGGGTGTTTTCTGGCGAGCCGAAAAGCCGTCCTTGTTTCTTGTGATGCGGTTTATCATCACGAACTTCTGGGTGCGTTCTCTGCCGGCGTAGGCAGGGATGAATTACGAAGCGAGGTTCTTTTCCGTTCCTTCTGAGGAGTTGCAACGATGCATCATCTTCTTGTTGGGCTGACGACAGTGGCTCTGCTCTTGGGGGCAGTAGGGGATGTGAAGGCGGGGATCATCTTCACCGACAACTTCAATAACGGCGCATCGCCGCTCTGGGGAGATGAAAGGGGAAACTGGACTGCTTCAGGTGGTGTTTACTTTGCACAATCGCCAAGTAACAGCCCTCTCACCTATACTTCTCTCCCATTCAACCTCACAGATTTTTCGGTGGATGTGGACATCAACAAGGTGCAGGACGGCGGAATTTGGTTGCGAGGAAACTCGGATGTGGGTGGTGTCCTGTTGAACACAGGTGGTCTTGGCGGCACTGGAACTGGTCTATACTGGCAGATCGGAACTTCTGGGGGGCTGGTAAGCGGTATCTACGATCCAGTTTCCGGACTTCTTACACCTGGGGTCAGCGACATACATCTTCATGTAGTGGTCTCAGGGGATACTTACGAGGCTTTTCTGAACAACAGTTCTACTCCGGCTACTACTTTCACCACCGACTTATTCGCTAGCGGACGGGTGGCGCTTTACGATAACTCCAATCAAACCTTTGATAATTTCGTACTAGCGACTTCTGTACCCGAACCAGCGACCGTGATCCTTTTCGGAATCGGCATTGCTGGCGTAATTGCAAGCCGTCGGCGAGAACAAAGGCAAAGAGGAGTTGCGGCATAGTCACGCAATCGCGGTCGTAAGCGATTAGGGATGCCGCTGAACTTGCTGGACTTGCGTTGTCAACGCAGGTTCGGGAGTCCCTGCGCAAAGTGGCACGGCAGGAACTTGAAGAGTCAAGTGAACCTGTGGCGTTTATGAAATGACCTTCTGTCTGGTGAGGATAGAGCCATGTCGTCCAACCTGGAGCAGTGTCCGCATTGTGGCGTTGCGCTTCAACCTGTCTCGCCCAACAAGTTTTGCAGTGGTTGCGGAAAGCAACTCAAGGCTGACGAACCAGCCACTAGTGCGATTCAACAGCCGCCTCACAATCCTACCCCGCAGACTTGGGAGCGCTGTCCGCACTGTGGTGCGGAATATCGTCGGGTATTCGGGTCATGGACGCCATTGTGCAATTGTGCGGAACGATTGGAGGATCAACCAGCCGCTAGTTCACCCTCAACGGATTCCATTCAACAGTCTCCTATCAATCCTGCGACGGAAGAGAAATCGGTTTCCGAACAACCAACCGGTCATGTTGCAGACGAGACACAAAATATCGTCGCCGTGCCTTTGTTGATTGCAATAATCATTTTCGTTGGCTATGCCCTATATTTCCTTTATGGTAGCATTGAAATCCTGATGCCATACGCCTTTTGGGGGATTATCGGAGGCGTGATAGGTGCTGTTATTTTTTCCAGTCGCAAGCAATTTCCGCTTGTTAGCTTTTTGCTTGGGGTGCTTCTTGGACCAATTTTGATTTGGCTTTGTTTATTGATAGAGCATAAAGGCGTGCGCACATGTCCATTCTGTTCAAGTCAGATAAATGAACTGGCGAAGGTCTGTCCCCGTTGCCAGAAAGAATTGCCCTATAAAGGAATGCGAAAGTGTCCCTTCTGCGCAGAAACGGTGAAGGAAGAAGCAAAGGTCTGCCGTTATTGCCAAAGAGATTTGCCAGCAATCGCTCCATCCAGTCCACTCCCTGCGAACGGTCGCGCTGAAGACGCTGCGGCACTGTCTGCGCCGGCGAACAATGACCCGAAGGGTAGCAATGGCTGGTCCTGCTCGTTGATATGCTTGCCTGGCATCGTGACTCTCGTTGTTATCGGGAGTGCTGCCTGGCAGGGCTATCACCAAGCATGGAAACAGCCATTTGAAGATCGCGGTCGTGGAAATCCGTCGGTAGGTGTTCCGACGAACAAGTCTTTTGACCGTCCCTTTCAGGAGTACCATGAAAGTCAGCCGCGGATCGCGCGCCCGAGCATTCCACCACCGGAGAAGATTACGAGGCTCAATGCTGACTCTGAAAAAACCATTGACCATGAAGCGGCTGCAAGAGATTTCTCGTTGGACGGCGTATCGTTCTCAACCTCTCAGGAAGAACTCTCAAGGGTAATTCCCTGGGCTAAGAAAGAGGCTTCGGATGGTGGGTTTGTTTCTGGTAAGTTTGTTACTTATCATTGGGGACAAAATAGTGTAGAGTATTTTATTCGTTCCGGGTGGGGACACACTCCAATACAGGATAAAGACAGTAGCGTATTCAGAATGTCGGTTAGATTTGACGACGAAAAAAAATGGGACGACCTTGTTCTCAAATACACAAAAGAGTTTGGAGTTCCAAAAACGGCAAGAAACTGGGATCAGTCGCAACTCGTCGGCTACTATTGGGACTTTCCAAATGCTCATAGAAGAATTACGCTTGACGGGACGATCGTCGGAGCCTTGTACAGACAGCCGCCATTCCATTTGAGGGTCACTGCGATGACCACGAATGGCGGCTGACAGAAGATGTGTTAGAGTTTCGCCGACTGGTTTCTCCACCATCGCCCCAAATCCACAATCACATTCGGCGGAGGGTAAAGGCACTCCCGCCTGTCCCTGTCTCTCTACAGTTCCCGATGGAGCGCGCGCCCGAGCATTCCACTGGGAAGATAATTCAATTCAAAAAATGTAACTGCGCCAGCGCCTGCGCAGACAGCAATCGGATAATCGCCCCCTTCCCTACCTAACGAGGAGATCGGCTCACCGGCGCAAAGCCAGACGCCGCTCTGACGGTCAAAGGGGCGGACAGTCAGGGGCAATACGATAGATTTGTTGAGAGCGGGGTTTCTGAGGTTTTGCGCTGTGAGTGTGCTTCTCCCGTCTGTCCTTACCCCAAAGGAGCGAACCAATGCGAGGTAAAGCCGGTGTCTTCGCAATGCAGTCCGTTCCTGCGTAATTCTATCAGCACGATAAACTTTATCATGCAAGCACATGATAAAGTTTATCATTCTCGCATTGTCTAACAGGTGTTTACCTTTGGCGAGCCACTGGAACTCGTTGCCCACCGACGGGAACGGCGCTCAGAGTGAGTCGCACAACCCTATCTCCCCTATTTACACCTTTCTGAACCGCCATTCTCCTGCCATGTGAGGGAGTTTCCGTGTCAGCGTTCTTTACGCTCCAAATCCGCTGACCAGACAGTCCGAGGTTTACCTAAACTGCTATTCCAATAGTGAAATTATTTTTATATACTAATTCTATTAGTGAAGACAATTCTTGTTAGGAGAGATTATGAATTACAAAAGCGTTTCTGAAGTAGCCGAAATGCTGGGGGTTTATCCTGGACGCATTTATCGTGCGCATCGCATGGGGCGAGTGCCAGAGCCGTTGAAAGTTGGTAATACACGGCTTTACACCGATGCCGATGTAGAGCAGTTGCGTGATTATTTTTCGAAACAGAAAGCGAGGGTAAAAGTATGAAATTAGTAGTTGGTTCAGGCGGAGTGCCTGTCGGTTCTTACATGATGGAGTTCTGCGGCTATGAGGAAGTGCCAGCGGATAAGGATAGGGGTTTCGGCGCTGCACTGCGATGGAAGTTCGTCATCACGGAAGGCAAGTACAAGGATAGTACCGTCTCTCGGATTACGACGCCTTCTCCGACCCTGAAAAATGCGTGCGGCAAGATGCTTTCCGCAATCATCGGCAAGCCGTTGACTGCTGGTGATGGGGCAGATTTAGACGAACACATCGGCGTCGGTCTAATAGGGCAGGTCGCCGAGACCGAAAGCGGCGCAACCCGAGTGGAAAGCGTGATGCGTCCGCCAATTGGCTAAGAAATAGTTATTATCAAGGTTTAGGACGATGGCGGTAATTGCGACTGCCATCGTCCGCATTTCATGAGAAAAGGTATATGATTATAAAGAGTAATAATGAGAATATCCATATCAGTTTACTTGACGCTGCACTCGCCTATGCCAAGCATGGCTGGCGTGTATTCCCTTGCCATAGCGTGAGACACGGTGTTTGCACTTGCGGCAAGCCGAACTGCAGGGACATTGCCAAGCATCCACGAACACCAAACGGTTGCAAAGACGCTAGCACGAACCCCGAACAACTCAGACAATGGTGGAGGAAATATCCCGACGCCAATATCGGCATTGCAACGGGGGGTGATAGTGTTTTGCTGGTTGTTGACGCCGATGGCGAAGTGGGGCAAAAATCCCTGCAATCGCTGGGCAAATTTCCCGAAACGCCAAAAGTCCAGACAGGGCGATTAGACGGCGGTTATCAGTTTTATTTCCGCTACCCAAGCGGTAGCGATTTGACAATCGGCTCTAGCGTCATGCCTGGTATAGATTTTCGTGGTGAGGGCGGCTATGTGATTGCGCCACCGTCTCTGCACAAGACAGGTCGCCGTTATCAATGGCTGGTCTCGCCTGAGCATCTTGCCTTAGCGACCGCTCCCGATTGGCTCATTTCGGCGCTCAGCCAAAAGAATCCGAGAGAAAAACCGCCGGCAAACGAACAAAGCAAAAGCGGCGGTTTACGGCTCACGGTCGCATCGTCAGACGATTTCTTTTCTCACCACGGCGCATCGGAAGGTGAACGGAACACTGTTCTCGCTCAGTTGGCTGGCGTCCACTATGCCAGAGGCGACAGCACCGACACCATCAAAGCGGCGGCTTTGGCTTGGAACAACCGATGTCAACCACCTGAAGATGAAGCCACTGTGCTGAAGGCACTGCGCAGTGCAGAACACTGGCGTGAGAACGATAAAGTTTATCCTGCGGACGACATAGAGGCATTGCCGTTGCCGCCGTTGCCGTCGTTCCCGACGCTTCGGTCAGAAGCGTATCAGGGGCTTATCGGTGCCATGGCGCAAGCACTAGAACCCCACACCGAAGCCGATCCCGTTGGCATCTTGCTGGGCATGCTGACTTGCTTCGGGAATATCGTCGGGCGTGGCGCATGCTTGACAATCGGCGCACGAAGGCATTCCCCTGCCCTTTTCGTCGCCATCGTGGGACGCACAAGCGACGGCAAGGGCGATTCGTGGTCTAACGCTAAATGGGCTTTCCAACAAGTAGAGACGGAATGGTCAAAAGAATGCGTCGTCAATGGCATCGGTAGCGGCGAAGGACTGGTTGAGTTAGTCGCCGATCCGCAGAAGAAAATTGACGATGGCGTGCTTCTGGTGGACGGCGGCGCAACGGATAAACGCTGTCTGCTACGGCTGTCGGAGATGAGCCGTGTCTTCCGGCTCAACCGTCGTGAGACCGCCACGATAGGCGATATGCTCAAAGAAGCATGGGACGGCGAAACGCTTGCCGTGCCGAACCGCAAAAAGACAGGCAATCGGCTCACGGCGTCGGAATATGCTATTTCCTTCGTCGGAGACATTCAGCCCGATGTGCTGCGCAAACTTCTCACGGCTGGCATGGAAGCATTTGACGGCTCTGCTAATCGCTACCTTTGGTGTCTTGTCCGAAGCCGAGATTTAGACCTAGATGACGGTGGAAGCGTCCAGCCGTTAGAAGCGTTTCTTGATCGGCTGAAAGCGGCTCTGGACTATGCCAAGCAAGCAGGCGAGATGGCATGGGATGAAGAAGCGGCAACGCTTCGGAAGGAAAACTTCCGTCGTCTCAAACATTCTGCTGATGAGGTGCCGCACACCGACCGAGCCAAGGCGCAGGTCTGTCGTCTTGCAATGATTTATGCTCTGGCTGACAGGAGCAATGTCATCAGAGCAGAGCATTACCGTGCCGCACTTGCCATCACTGACTACTGCATCGCATCTGCGCAGATGCTCTTTGCTCGTGAGAGTCCAACGGTTTCGCCTTTGGCTTCCCGATTGCTTGCCATCATCAAAGCGAAACCTGGAACGAGCCGCACGGACATTTACGACGCCACCCAAAGGAACATTACCAGAGGAGCGATTATCAAGGCGTTGGCGGAACTCCGAGACGCTGGACTTGCTCATTGCCGCACCGAAGCGACAGGCGGGCGTAATGCCGAATGTTGGTACGAAGGAAACGAAAGAAACGAAGAAAGCCAAAAGCAGGGAGATACTTCGTTCGTTCGTAGTAGTGAGCACGAAAACGATGACGTTACCAGAGTGTACGAAGGAAACGAAAGAAACGAAGAAAGCCCCCCGAAGCCAGACGGCGAAGGACTTACTTCGTTCGTTCGTAGCAACGGCGAAAGATTGACGCTCCCGCTACTGCTGATGGAAGTGCAACGCATCGGTGGAACGCTGGCGTATGACGATGATGGTGTGTGTGTTCTTGTTGTGAATGCTCCGCCTGATGCAATAACGCCAGCAATCCGCCAAGCCATGACCGACCATGATGAGATGATTCGGCACATGCTCACCCGTCAAGCAGAGAAGCGGCTTCGGCAAATGCTGGACGACGTGGACAGGGGAATTGATTTGGAAAAGGCGACGGCATAAGCCGAATGCAAGGGCAAGGAAGCCCGTTTGCCCAAGCACACACAACACAATACAAACACTTCACATGCTGATGCGAACGAACGAATGAAGGCAAAGGCACTATTCGGAGCACTAATTCCTGTCGCTGTTGTCCCCTTTCGGGGCACTGCTCGGGCACTTTTGCCCCTTGCACGGGCACTTTTCGGCTCTACAATGCAGTTGGAGCGTTTGCTTTTCCGATGCTGAAGCAAACGATAAAACGCTTTGTTTTTCAGGAGAAATGCTTTGCCCGCCGTGCTCCCGGCTGCGCTCGCACCGGCAACACACATCCCTCGGCATGCTCCGTCACCGCGATCATCCTTCGATCCCCTCGAATAGCACTGTGCCCAGCCGCACCAGCGTCGCCCCTTCCTCAACGGCAATCTCGAAATCGTTGCTCATGCCCATCGACAAATGCGGCAAAGGCCGGCGGATGGCCGCGGCAAGGCGATCCCGCAGCTCACGCAGGGCGGCGAACGTCGGCCGCGTCCGTTCCGGATCATCCTCATACGCCGCCATCGTCATCAGTCCATCCACACGGACGTATTTCAAGACGGCCAGTGCTGCCGCGATGTCATCCAGTTCTTCCGGAGCGAAACCGTGCTTGCTCGCTTCGCGGCTGACGTTGAACTCCAGGAGCGCCGGCAACGGTCGTGGATCAGCCCATGTCTCCGCCGCCGCCTCCAGCGCGCGGATCAGTCGCAGGCTATCGACCGAGTGGATGCGCGACAGCAGCGGCAGCGTGCGCTCGATCTTGTTGCGCTGCAAATGGCCGATGAGGTGCCAGCGGACCAGGGGAACGACCTCCGCTTTGCGCCACAGCTCCTGTGGCCGGCTCTCGCCCAAATCGTGAATGCCGAGGCCGGGCAGGAAGGCAGCGACCTCGGCGGTGACGGTTTTGGTGACGGCGACGAGCGTAACTTCACTCCGTTGCCGCCCCGCGCGCCGGCAGGCAGCACTCAAGCGATCTTCCACAGCGGCCAGGTTCGCGGCGATCCGCTCTCGGCTCTCGGCCATGATTGGCGTCCTCGTTTCCATGCTCTCCTTATATATACTCACTCTGTTGATTTCTTTGTGGTTTTTATGGTGAAATCTACGATGGCTGACATTCGCGCGTTTCGCGCTTTCCGTTATGACCTGGGTCGCGTCGGCAACCTCAGCAATGTGATCGCTCCTCCCTACGATGTGATCGATCCCGCGTTGCAACAGGCTCTCTACGACAAAAGCCCCTACAACGTCATCCGTCTCGAACTCAACAAAGAGGAGCCGGGCGATAGCGAAACCGAGAACCGCTACACGCGAGCCGCCGGCTTCCTGCGCGATTGGCAACGCGACGATGTTCTTGTGCAAGATTCCGCCCGCGGCCTGTATGTGTATTACCAGGACTTCGAGGTCGAGGGCCGCCGCTACACGCGACGCGGTTTCCTGTCGCGTGTCCGCCTGGAACCGTTCGGCGCCGGCCGCATCTATGCCCATGAGGAGACCATGGCCGGTCCCAAGGCCGATCGCTTGAAACTCTTCCATGCCACCGGGATGAACCTCAGTCCCATCTTCGGCCTCTACCCCGACCCGAACGGAGAGGTCATAAAACACTTGGACGCTTTGGTAA
>Ga0070738_10001935_pt1 | contig 35866 bp, 32 predicted proteins | sample Coa_R2_2_FD_66446 | JGI IMG/M metagenome (GOLD analysis project Ga0070738, IMG submission 66446) | Surface soil microbial communities from Centralia Pennsylvania, which are recovering from an underground coalmine fire - Coalmine... | ecosystem: Environmental > Terrestrial > Soil > Unclassified ...
CCCCAGCGATAGGCTTCCTCGCCGGTGACGCGGCGGCTGGTGTAGAACATCAATTCCGCATTGTTCTTGCCGATCAGCTCCGGCAGCGTCGCGGTCAGGCCGAAGCCCGGATGGAAGCCGAGCTTGGTGAAGTTGGCGGAGAAGCGTGCCTCGGGGCAGGTGACGCGGAAATCCGCCGACACCGCAAGCCCCAGCCCGCCGCCGATGGCGGCACCGTGCACGGCGGCGACGATCGGCTTCTTGTTGCGGAAGATGCGCACCGCCTGCACGTAGAGATGATTGATCGGCAAATTGGCCGCGGGATCGCTCTCCGCGCGCGCCTCCTGCTCCTTGCGCGCGGGATCGTTGAAATTGGCGCCGGCGCAGAACGCCTTGCCTTGCGCGGCGAGCACCGATGATCGGATTTCGATGTCGCGGTCGAACTCCTCCAGCGCATCCGCGATCTGGTTGATCAGGGTGACGTCGAAGAAGTTCAGCGGCGGCCGGCGGATTTCGATCAGGCCGACATGGCCGTGTCGTTCGACGCCGATTTCAGTGTAGCTGCTCATGGGTGTCTCCAATTAGATTGTGCGCACCGCTGCGTCCTTCACCTCTCCCCAACGAGGAGAGGTCGATTTGCGCAGCAAATCGGGTGAGGGGCCGCAGTGCGATCGATGCACCGTAACCCCCTCACCCGGATCGAATCTTTCGATGCGATCCGACCTCTCCCGATGGGAGAGGTGGGCAGCGGAGCTCGCTGTTGCGTTCGTCTCGTCACCGCAAGCCCAGCCCGCGGGCGATGATGCCGCGCAGCACCTCGGTGGTGCCGCCCTGGATGGTCAGTTTCGGTGCGGTCTTGATGGCGAAGGAGAGCTGGTGCTCCAGCGTTTCGCGATTGCCGGTGTCCTCCTCGACAAAGGCGGCGAGCTCGCGCACCCGGTGCGGCAGCTGCTGCTCCCACACCGTGCCGATGTCCTTGACGATCGCCGCCTCCACCACCGGCTCCTTGCCGGCGTGCAGCATGCCGGCGACCGAGACCGACATGCGCCGCATGGTGTGCACCTGCGCCACCAGCCGGCCGATGCCTTCCGCCGAGCGCGTATCAGGATTTTTGCCTACGGCGCGGACCAGCTCGGTCAGCACATAATAGGTCTCGAGGAAGCGCTCGGGACCGGAGCGCTCATAGGCGAGCTCCGATGTCGCCTGTTTCCAGGCGCCATCGATCTCGCCGAGCACATGGTCGTCGGGAATGAAGTGGTCGGTGAACACCACTTCGTTGAACTCGAACTGGCCGGTGATCTGGCCGATCGGGTTCACCTTGATGCCCGGCTGCTTCATCTTGACCAGGAACTGCGTCAGCCCGTGGCGGCGGTTCTCCTTGGTCGGCGGCGAGGTGCGGAACAGCGCGATCATGTAGTCGGCGATGTGGGCCGAGGAGGTCCAGATCTTGGTGCCGTTGATCAGCCAGCCGCCGTCGGTCTTGGTCGCCTTGGTCTGGGCCGCAAACAAGTCCGAGCCCGAGTTCGGCTCGCTCATGCCGATGGCAAAGCACAGCTCGCCGCGGCAGATGCGCGGCAGGATGTCCATCTTGATGTGCTCGGGCGCGTATTTCAGAAGGATTGGCCCGCTCTGGCGGTCGGCGACGAAGAAGCGCCGGGTCGGCGCATTGGCGACGCGCATTTCCTCGGTCACCACATAGCGCTCCAGGAAGGAGCGTTCATGGCCGCCATATTGCTTCGGCCAGGTCATGCCGATCCAGCCGCGCTCGCCGACCTTGCGCGAGAAGGCCGGGACGTCGGTGTCCTCGCGGTTGGGCTTGAACGGCGAGAAAGTGCCGGCGGCGATTTCCTCGGCCAGGAAGGCGCGCACTTCCCTGCGCAACTCCTCGCATCTGGGCGGCAGGCGGATCGGATCGAAACGGAGCGCTGCGGTCATCTGAAAAATCCTTTCTCAGCGCGAGGCGACCAGGGGCCACAATTCGTCGGCACCGCGCGCCGCGACGCGCTTGCCGAGTTCGACGGCCCAATGGCTCTCCGAGCCGAAATCGTCGCGCCATGACAGCGCGCGCAGGGAATAGCGATGCAGGATGTGCTCGATGGTGAAGCCGATCGCGCCATGCACCTGATGCGCGATGGCGCCGCCCTTTTCGGCGGCTTCCGCACAGCGGATCTTGGCCGCCACCGCCTCCAGGAACACCGCATCATCGTTGAAGGAGGCGTTGTCGCCGAGCGTGTCCGCGGCCGAGGTCGCAGCCGCAAGCGCTGCCGCCGACTCGCCGGCGAGGCGGGCGAGGTTGTGCTGCACCGCCTGGAATTTCGAGATCTTCTTCTCGAACGCGACGCGCTCGTTGGAATATCGCACGCTGATCTCGAGCATGGATTCCAGCGCGCCGGCGATCTGCAGACTGCGAACCACGCCGCCCATCAGCATCAGCGCGGTCTGGTCGAAGCCTTTAGGCGCCGGCTTGACCGTGACGGGCGCGACACGATCGAAGGTGACGGTATCGCTGTCGTCATTGGCGAGGTTCAGGCCGGCCTCGATCCGCAGTTTCGCGGCATCGGTGAGCGCGATCGACCAGCCATTGGCGCCGCTTGCGAGCACCGCGACATGCTTTGCCGCCTTGGCAAACGGCACGCCGCGGGCGCGGCCGGAGAGTGTGCCGTCGGGGTGAAGCGTGATGCGGTCCTTCGGGCTTGCGGGCGCCACCGTCATCTCGCCGTCCGGAGAGCCAATCTTCGCCTGCGCCAGCAGCCAGCCGGCGAGCATGGTCTCGGCGAGCGGCACGGCAATGGCAAAGCGGCCGGCGGCACCCAGCACGCCGAAGCCGTCGGCGAGCGAGGCGCCTGCGCCACCGCAATCCTCCGATACCCATGACAGCGGCAGGCCGGCTTCGGTCAGCGCCTGCCACAGCGGCGCCTTCCACGCTCCGGACTTGTCGCTGGTGATGGTCTGCACGTCGGCGAGATCGGTGAAGATTTTCTCCGCAGTCTCGACGACGATGTTTTCGCTCTCCGCCACAGCGTTCCTCGCTTGAAACATTGCCACGCCGAGGCCCCGCGGGGCCTCTTTCGTGCATTTCCGTTCTTGACCGCGTTTCTTGCACCGATGATGGGGAAAAGCCATGGCCCTGACAAGCGCTCTCCGCAGGGGCGCCTGCGGTGCCGGCATATGAGGGGTGAGCCACCGCAGCTTGCGGAAATTGTTATTCCGCGCAATGGAGTTTGTAGCGAGATTGCGTGGAGCCGGCCGCGCGATATGGTAGGCGAGCGGCGGCCGCGGGAAGTGCGGCTCTCAAGACAAGCAATGAGGAAACGATGTCGAAGGATGGTTTGTACGCGATCGTGACGGGTTCGGCGTCGGGACTGGGAGCAGCGACTGCCGGCCTTCTGGCCCAGGGCGGCGCGCGCGTCGTCGTCAATTATTCCAACAGCAAGGCGGACGCCGAGGCGACCGCGGAAGCCTGCCGCAAGGCCGGCGCGGCCGAGGTCGTGGTGGTGCAGGGCGATGTCTCGCGCGACGAGGACTGCAGGAAGATCGTCGCGGCCGCCGCGCCCTGGGGCAGGCTCGACGTGCTGATCAACAATGCCGGCACCACCAAGCATGTGCCGCATCATGATCTCGACGGGCTGTCGGCGGACGATTTCCAGCGCATCTATGCCGTCAACACCATCGGGCCCTATCAGATGATCCGCGCCGCGCGACCGCTGCTCGAGGCGGGATCGAAAGCTTCGGGCCGCGCGTCGGCGGTGGTGAACGTGTCGTCGGTCGCCGGCATCAGCGGCGGCGGCTCCTCGGTCGCCTATGCCGCGAGCAAGGGCGCGCTCAATGCCATGACGCTGTCGCTGGCGCGTGCGCTGGCGCCCGCCATCCGCGTCAACACCGTCTGCCCCGGCTATATCGATACGCCCTGGTTCACCAAGGGCCGTGGCGAGGCCGGCGCCAAGCAGGTGCGCGATGCCGTGGTGGCGCGGGTGCCGCTGAAGGTCGCTTCCACCGCCGAGGACATCGCGCAGCTCGTCTGCTTCCTGGCCGGGCCGGCGTCGAGCAACATGACCGGCGAATGCGTCCGCATGGACGCGGGGATGCATTTGATTCTGTGAGACAGAGACGCAGTCATTCCGGGGCGCTGCAAAGCATCGAACCCCGGTGTGCAATTGCACACCTGAGAATCTCGAGATTCCGGGTTCGCCTCTTCGAGGCGCCCCGGAATGACGGAAGCTGTCAGCGATTGTAATCCTTGATCACACCGCTCGCCACCAGCCGGTTCCAGATGAACAGCACGACCAGCGCGCCGATGGTGGCCGTGATGAAGCCCGCGCCCTGCTCGGGGCCGTAATGGCCGATGGCCTGGCCGATCCAGGTCGCCAGGAACGCGCCGGCGATGCCGAGCAAGGTCGTCAGGATGAAGCCGGACGGGTTGTTCGGCCCCGGCGACAGCAGGCGCGCAATGAGTCCGGCGACGAAGCCGATGACGATGATCCAGATGATGCCGCCTATGCTCATGATTGCCGTCCTCCCCTCAACAAAACGCGCATCGTTCCTAGCTCGTTAGAGCCGCCCGGAAAGTTCATCGCCGCTCGGCACGCGTCCATCCGGCGTGAGGTGGTCGACCACCTGCGGCAGATACTGGCTCAGGCCATTCAGGAGTTCGTCGCGCGACAGGCCGCTCTGCGAGGACAGCTGGTTGATCTGGTCGGCGCCCAGCGCGTTGGCGAGATCGCCGGGTGAAATCTGCTGGTTCGGTCCGCTGCCGACCCATGAATTGGCCTTCTCGCCATGGCCGGACTCCTGCAGCTGCTTGAGCAGGTCGTTCAACCCGCCCGACAGCACGGTGCCTGCCGCGGCGCCGCCAAGCAACCCGCCCAGCGGCCCCTTGAGCACATCGCCAAGACCGCCTCCGCCGCCGGGAACCGACGACGGAATCTGCGAGGGCGCCGGGCCGGACGGCGGCACCGAGGCCGGGCTCGCCGCGGGCGAACTGGCGGTGAAATGTTTGAACGCCTTCCAGGCCAGCAATCCGAGGATCGCCATGGTCATTGGCGACATGCCGCCGGAGCTCTGCTGGCTCGGTGTGGAGGGGCCCCGCGGGCCGTTCTGCATGCCGTTGAGGACATCGAGTAAACCCATTGTTCGCTCCTACCGACTGCTGCCCCGCTGGCCAAAAACATAACGGCGGCGCATGACGGTTACAAGGCGGCCTTGAAATCGCTGTTATGGCAGCGAGGATGGACGAAGATGCGAACAGCGGTGTCCGGGATGCATTTGGACCGACGAACCAGACTGATGCTTGCCGGACTCCTGCTTGCAGGTTCGCCAATGCTTGCCGGCGGCCCGTCGCTGGCTGCGCCGCCCACGGTAACGCCCTCGCCGGGCTACGATGCCCGGCTGCAGGAGAGCCGCAAGGCGACGGCAACCACGTCGGACCAATCGCCTGCGCCGGCCAATGCAGCAGTGGCGCCGCGGCACGATGTCCGGCGAAAGCATGGCCACTGATGGCCGCCCGGGCGATCGAGCATTCCGGCGAAACGGCCGTCAGCTCTTCTTGCCCTTGGCCTGGCTGCCGCCGAACAGTTTCTTCAAATCGTGAATGGTTGCCGACAAATGCGGCCAATTGCACGAGAATGACTGCGGCTGCGTGCAACGTGGATGGCCATCGATCAGCTTGTACGGGCGGGCCAGCGGGATCGGCACCCGCTCGGGGTCGGTTTGCAACGACGCCGGCTGCAGCGGCTGCGGCTGCTCCTCTTGCAATTGCTCCTGCCGCTGCCTGGCCGAGATCGCGGCCTCGACGCTGTTGCGCCGCTGTTTCTCCAGATAGAGCGTATATTGCTGATCGATGTATTTCTGCTCTTCGGGTGTCGGATTGGGACCGGCGATGTCGAAGCTGCGGTCCTGCATGAAGTCATAATAGGTATAGCCGCCACCGGGCTTGCGGCGGCCGGCGAATTTGGCATTGCAGTCGGCGAGCGCCGAGATCTTCTCCTGCTTGCTGGCCGCGTTGTCTGCGGCCTGCGCGCATTCCTCGAAATCGACCGGCGCGCGCTTCCACCATTCTGCAGACGAACGTGAAGGCTGCAGCAAAGCCACCACGGCCAATGCTGCCGCGATCAGCGCAGCACGACGCATTCCACACACGGACAACCATCCCCCGGAACTCTACCCCGGACACAATTGGGTTTCCGATTGTCGCCATTTTGTGGCGAGGCTTTCCACTATCTGGGAACTGCTCGGGCGAAGCGGTGACGGCCTCCGGTCGGGAACCGCTAACTCAATCTAGACTTTGACGTTTTCCCGCTCGCGCTCGGGCGTAAATTTTTTTCCCCGTAATCCTTGCGCTAGCTTTGTTCTGCCGGAACCCCCGGCGGAACCTCGCTCAGGCGCGCAGCCGTGCGGGATTCGTGCCGGTGGCGATCGCGGCCCGGCGGTCGACGATCGCGTTATGGAACTGGTCGAGCACGAGGCTGTAGGCGAGCAGGTCGCCCTCCTCGATGGCACCATCGTCATAGCACGTGAGCGTCTCGCGCAGGATATCGTCGGCTTCCCGCTGCAGCGTGTCGAGATCCTCCATGGTCTCGATCTGCCGCAACAGGCCGATTGCAAGCAAGAGTTTCTCGCGGTGCACGGTGTTCAGCCTGCGCTCGTCGCGCTTGACATAGTGGCGCAGCCAGGCGGTCGCGGACCCGAACACCGAGAGCAGCAGCACCGCGCCCCAGATGTAGTCGCTGTATTTCTCCATGAAGGTGCGCTCGGTGCCGTCGATATAGGCCGCCGCACCGGGATGTGCGGGCAGCGCCGCGTCCTTGTCGGTGTTCGGCTTTTCGATCCTGGCGGCGACGGGAGTTTCGCGAATCAACGCAGGGCGCGCGGCGAAGATCTGCCGGGTCAGCGTGCCGACGGTGGTTTCCGACAGGCTGCTTGGCGCGATGATGAGGTGGCTGATGCTGACGGTCTCGACCTTGTCGTCGGGGCGCGCGGGCGAGGTCGAAAAGGCGCTTTCGGGGATTTCTTCCGATTCATAGGCCGGATTGCGGGAGGCGATCGCCTCCGACACCTCGATCGGCAGAAAACTCGGCTCACCCCGCAGCTTTGCCGTGGTCGCGATTGCCTCCGCCGTGAGCTTGCTGTCGACCGGCGCGACCGTCATGAACGCGTCGAGAGTAGCGTCCCGCACCATCTCTCCGATCTGTCCGACATTGAACTGGACGATGCTGACCTTGTCGGTGCTCACGCCTGACGCCGTCAGGATGACGCGGAGCAGCTTGAGGTTCACTTCGGTGCGGCCAACCACGCCGACGCGTTTTCCCGCGAGGTCGGCGATGCCTTTGATGCCGGTCTTGCCGCCCTTGCCAGACGTTTTCGGCCGCGGGGCGGCCCACAAAACCGCGACATTCTTGCGCAGCACGGCGACCGCAGTCGCGCCGTCGGGCATCTGTTCATCCGCGCGCGCCACCGCCAGATCGGCCTTGTCGGCGGACAGCGCCGCAAGACTGTCGACAGGCCCGGCGGTTGGAACCAGTGCCAGCCGGACGCTCAGGCCCTCGCGGGCAAAGGTCTGCGACATCGCCTGGACGATGCCGTGGTCGTCGCTGCCGACCGGCCCGACCGCAATCCGCAAGGTCGTCGGCCGCAGAATCAGGAAGGCTGCGCCGGCGGCGGCCGCGAACAGCGCCAGCGCCGCCGCCACGATCAGAAACGGCGAGCCCTTGCGGCGCCGGCCGCGCAGCGGCAGATCCCGCATCCCGTTCAGGAGGTCAGACAAGGACTCCGTCGAAGACATGCCGCACCTCGCATGTGCCGACCGCAGGATAGCACGCTTTGCGGGCGCGAGACCGCGCGAAAAGCAGGGCAGGAGCATCGAAACGCGACTTGCGGCAGCCGTCGCCTCGGCCGGTGCTTATTTTGACGCCGTCAAGATTCCCTTCGACGGCGCATCGGTCGGGCCTTATTCGTATCTTTACAGCGAAAAGATTGAGTTGGATCAGCGATGACGCCAGCACGATCGGTGTAATTGCGCCACCCCGCCGCGATGGGGCGGGAAAAGCGTTGTCGGATCAAACCCCGAGGCGATGATGACAATTTTTCTCACCGTCAAGCTCGCGCTCATTCCCTTCATCCTGTTCTGGACATTGCTCGGCGCCCATCACCCGGACTGGGCGATCTGGTCGGGCTTGCTGCTGTCCGTTGCCGGCAATGGCTGGCGCCTTTGGCGTCATGACATTGTCATGTTGGAAGCCGGCGGCCTCGTGCTGTTTGCGTTGCTGGCGGCCCTGCAACTCGCAACGCCTGATCGGGCCGCCGCGAATGCATTGTGGCTGTCCTTTGCCGGGCTCGGGGTGATCAGCCTGTTCAGTGTGTTGATCGGTCGTCCCTGGACCGCCGACTATTCGCGTGCGGCCTATCCCGACACCGCAGGCACGCCGCAATTCCGCGTCGTCAATGCCGGCATCTCACTGTTGTGGGGCATCCTGTTTCTCGCCATCGCCGCCTGCCGCGCCTTCGATGTCTCCACTTGGGTGACGACGACGATCGTCGTTTTCGGCGCACTGGTCTCGATCTTCGGCCCCAGGCTTGCGATCCGCTATGCGCTGCAGCGGTTGCGCGCCGCGCGCGAAAGCTTCGATTGGCCGGTGCCGTCCTTCGCTGCGGCCAAGGACAAGGACACGGACAGGGACTGCGATGTCGCGATCGTCGGCGCCGGGATCGGCGGGCTGACGGCTGCGGCGCTGCTTGCGGATGCGGGTTTGAAGGTCAAGGTGTTCGACCAGCACGTCGTGGCCGGCGGCTTCTGCCATACCTACTTGCGCAAGGCCCATCACGACAACAAGCCGGTGGTCTATCGCTTCGATGCCGGCCCGCATGATTTCTCCGGCCTTGCGCCTGACGGCTCCGTCTCGGGCGTGCTGCGACGGCTGGGGATCGATGCCAAGCTGAAATGGCAGCGCGTCCGCCACAGCTATCATCTGGCGGGCACGCGCATCGACGTGCCCGACGATTGGCGCGACTATGTGGAATTGCTCTGCGCGCAATTTCCCGCCAGCGCACCGGGCATCCGCCGCTTGTTTGAAACCATCCACGCCATTTTCGAGGACATGTTCTCGACCGGGCGCGACCGTTCCGGCATTCCCGGCATGCCCGAGACGGTCGAGGCCATGCTGGCGTTTCCGAAGGAACATCCGCAGGCATTCCGGTGGATGGATCGGCCGTTTGAAGAGCTTGTCGCGCAACATGTCAGAGATCCCGACCTGATCCGCCTCATCAATGCGCTGTCAGGCTATCTCGGCGACGGCGGCGAGCGGCTGACCTGCGCGCAAATGGTCCCGATCTTCGGCTACTATTTCAGGGGCGGGCATTATCCGCTGGGCGGCTCCGGCGCCTTCACCGACGCTCTTGTGGAGGCGATCGAACGGCGCGGCGGCGAGCTGCATCTGAAGAGCAGGGTCAGCCGCATCCTGATCGAGCAGGGCCGCGCCACGGGCCTCGTGCTTGGCGATGGCAAGACGATCCGCGCGACCGCGGTCGTATCCAACGCCGATCTCAAGCGGACCTTTCTCGAACTGGTCGAGCCGGACCACCTGCCTGCCGATTTCCGCAGACGGATCGCCGCAGCCGAGCCCGCAAACTCCGCCTTCTCCGTGCATCTCGGGCTCGACTTCGATCCCGACATCCGGCCCGCTGTCCATGTCGATCAACCCATCGGCGTCGGCCTTGCGATGATGTCCAAGCTCGATCCGTCGGCAGCGCCGGCGGGCCATTCGACGTTGATGCTGATCTCGATCATGCCGCATGCGACGGCGCAGGGCTGGTTCCCGCTTGGGGGCGCCGAGGACTGGAAGGATTGGCGGCGGTCCGACGCGTATGAAGCGCGCAAGCAGAAGTTCGGCGACGACATGATCGCCGCCGCCGAGACCGTGATCCCCGATCTCAGGGCGCATATCGTCTATCGCACCGACGCCAGCCCCGTGACCTATGCCCGCTACGACTGGGCCAGCTTGGGGGCTATCTACGGGGTCTCCAGGGCGGCGCGCCTGAAAGGATCGAAATCGCCGGTGCGGAATCTCGTCGTCGCCGGCGCCGGCAATGCGGGCGGGGGCGTGGAGGCGGTGGTGATCTCGGGCGCCGAAGCCGCGGAAGCGCTTGTTCCCGGGCTGCTCGCGCGACCGCCAGCTGTTGCGAAGGCGCGCGACCGCTCAGGCGAGCCGGCCGATCGTCGGCGGGCCGAGCAAGCGGAGGCGTGAGTCCGCGATGACCGTGATCGTGAATATCCTGGCACACACCAGGCGCCATAGCGGCAAAGACGGACGAACATCACGCCTGCAAGGAGCGCGGTGCCGGCGATGACCATTGGGCGTGAACCGGCAGCGGGTTCCTGTTTTCATCCCTCACTGTCGAGATCCGCGACAATGAATTGCGTTGGTATTTCGGGCCGCCTTACGCGGAAGCGGCCTTTTCTCCTGCCTTGGCCATGATCATCCCGGTGACTGCCGCCAGCACCCGCTCCACCGCCGTGCGGCGATAGGCCCAGTGCGGTTCGTCGCCGGGCTTGGCGATCACCATGGTGGCGTTGGCCTCGAACAGCAGGAGATTGCCATCGCCGTCGAGGCCGAAATCGACGCCGGCATAGTCGAGGGCGAGTGCATCCTTGATTGCAGCGAACGCGTGCATGGCCTTGTCGCCGAGCACGGAGGGCATGTCCCGGAGAAACCGCGCTTCCTCGTGCCGGTGATGGTCCTCGTCGGCCATGTCGGAGGTGAAGTAATGCACCTTCCAGTTCTGCGATATCGCCAGATGCAGCGGATAAAGCTGTCCCCCGATCATCATCACGCGGTATTTCCGCGCCTTGCCATCAGGGCCGCGCGCATCGAGATATTCGATCGCGAATAGCTCTTCGCCCGGAAGGCCGGTCGCGGCGGCGGCCAGATCTTCGCTCGCCGCCACCCGAACAAAGTTGCGGCCGGTGTGATAGCCGGGCGAGCGCAACAGCAGTGGAAAGCTGAAGCCGTATCCAGCGAGCAAGTCTGCCCCGCCGGCGCCTGCAAGGAGCCCGCGATCGACGATCACCGTTCGGGCGGTCCTCACACCCGGCACGGCGCGCAATTGCTCCGAATTGGCAAGCCGCCCGGTCTTCATCACTGCGAAGGGATCGTTGATGACCGGCGCTTCGGCCGCAGCCGTGATACGGCCGGCCGCATCCAACGCCGCCTCGCAAAGGTCGGCGTCCCCAATCGCATTGAAGATGATGTCGTGCGGCGGCAGCGTCTCCGATGCCGCGAGATGGTCGGCGACGACCATGGTGGTCTGAAAGCGCGTGTCGTCGAGGAACAGCGCGGTCGGGATGTTGCCGCCGCCTGACGAGACGAACTGCAGCAGCCTTATCGGCGCAGCGTTGCCGCGATAGGGCAGGGTCGAGATCGCGCGGCCGCGAAAGCCTTTGCGGAAATGCGCGCGCGCCGCCTCCCGCTCGCCGAGATCGGACAGCACGGCGCCCAGTCCCTGATGCGCCGGCGCATGATCGGGATCGCGCGCAAGCACGGTCTCATAATGCCGCCGTGCCTCCTGATATCTGCCGGCGCGCAGCAGCAGATTGGCGAGGTTGACATGCGGAATCGGATTGTCCGGATGATGTGCGATCGCCTCGGCATAGACGCGGCAGGCGGCATCGATCGCTCCCATCTCGGCGAGAAGGGTGGCGAATTCGTTCAGCGCGCTGAAATGGGTCGGGTGGCGTTGCAGGATGGCGATGAAGGCGAGCTTGGCGTCCTCGCGCCGGTCGAGCGCCGCGAGCAGAACGGCGCGTTCGATTGACGCCGTGAGCGCCGCTTCGCTGCCGGGCTCCTGCTGCAGCTGCGCGTCCAGGTGCTCCAATCTCGCGAGCTGCGCCAGACGCGGTGCCCAGCCCGCCTCATTCCGGCGCGCAGCCGGGGAGGCGGATTCGCTGGAGCTTCGCGTTCCCGGCGGCCCAGTTTCTCGGTCTCGCATGGGGACCACCTACACCAAGACGGCGCGATTCGCGCCCCGGGGCGCGATGGAGGGGTCATGAGTTCCCAAGCTTTGCGAATTCCTGAAAGCTTGCGGCGGGGGACGCCGGCGCGGCTCGCGACAACGAATTGTTTACCATGCCGAGGGCATGGTTAACGGAATCACAACCCGAAACGAGCCATTCCGTGCATAGCGAAGCGTCAGCCGCCACAGCCCTGCCTCCTGCCGAGCTCGCCGCCTCCAACATGGCGCGCCAGCTTCTGATCGGACAACAATATTTTGCCGAGGGCCGCATCGGCGCGGCGATATCGGCCTACCAGAGCGGGCTTGATTCGGCCGCGATCGTGGGCACCAGCGTGGTCGCCGCCGACGTCCTTGCCGAGCTGCATGCCAAGCTCGGCAATGCCTATATGGTCGGCCGGCAGTTCGGCTCCGCGACGGACGCCTACAGGAGCGCGCTGCGGCTGAAGCCGACCCTGACCGGCTGCTGGTGCAATCTCGGCAATGCGCAGCTGGAGATGGGCAATGTCGAGGCCGCGATCACCCTCTATGTCGAGGCGCTGAAGCTCGATCCGGCGCATTGGCCGTCGCTCACCAATCTGGCGCATGCGCTGATGGCGGCGCGCCAATTCGACATGGCCAAGGGGCTGCTTGCGGACCTGATCGCCGCACGGCCGCAGGACGGCAGGCTGCATCACCAGCTCGGCCGGGTCGCGTTCGAGCTGAACGACATGGACGCCGCGCTTGCGCATTTCAAGTCCGCGCTCGACATCGACCCGCGCGACGCCGAGAGCCTCTATTGGACCGGCGCCATCAGGCAGAAGATGGACGACAACGAAGGGGCGCAGGCCGCCTACGCAGCGGCTGCGCGGATCCAGCCGCTGATCCGCCGTCCGGCCGCCAAGGCGCCGGCGGATTTTCGCGTGCTCGCGCTGTACGCGCCGTTCGCCGGCAACACGCCGGCTGAATATCTCCTCTCCAACGCCGCACACGACACCGACACGCTGTCCCTGCTCGACGATGGCGAGGTCGACCTTGCCGCGCTCGGCGAGCCCGATCTGGTCGTGAACCTGATTTCGGATGCCGACCAGGGCGGCGCCGTGCTGCCGCGGGCAGCGCGGCTGGTGGCCAGCCTTGGCAGGCCCGTGATCAACGAGCCCTCGAAGATCCAGCACACCACGCGCGATGCGGTCACCGACCTGTTGCCGGGGATTGCCGGCTGCCGCATTCCGCGGATCCTGCGGCTTGCCGCGCACGCCGACGTTTCGGTTGACGCGCTGGCAAAGATGCTGCCGTTCCCGTTCCCGGTGCTGGCGCGCCCGGCGGGGACCCATGGCGGCGACGATTTCGAAAAGATCGCCGGCCTCGAGGAGCTCGCGCGCTTCCTCGAGCACCGGCCGGACAGCGATCATTATGTGATCGACTATATCGACTACGCCTCCGCCGACGGTCATTTCCGCAAATACCGCTTCATCTTCGTCGGCGAAAAGGTGCTGCCCTATCATCTGGCGATCGGCAAGGACTGGAAGCTGCACCATGACAACACCGACATGGCCGATCATGCCTGGATGCAGCAGGAGGAGGCGGCGTTCCTGAACGCGCCCGGCTCGGTGTTCTCCGCCGCCAATTATCGCGCGCTGGCCGAGATCCGCGAGCGGATCGGGCTCGACTTCTTCGGCGTCGACTGCGCCCTCGACCGTGACGGCAATCTCGTCGTCTTCGAGGTCAATGCCTCGATGCTGGTGCACAACGACAACCCGGACTTCCCGTACAAGGCGCCTGCGGTGGCGGCCATCAAGCAGGCATTCGACAACATGCTGCGCGAGCGGGCGGGGCGTTGACGCAGGCTGACCTAAGCTTTCGCACGAATTGCGGCCCGTCATTCTGAGGCGCGTGCCTTGCGGCGCAGTTGCGACGCTCGGCGAGCCTCGAAGGATGAGCGGCCCCGCTGATGCAGCCGGGCCGTCGCCCTTCGAGGCCTCCGCTGCGCTACGGCGCCTCAGGGTGACGGTGATAGAGCCGCGTTCTTGGCGCGCTCCGCTGCGACCGCCTCCGTGACCTCGCGCACATTACGAGATGGCCCATGCCGTGCTATGCTGGCGCGTCTCAAAACCATGCGCCGCGGGGGCCGTAGCATGCAACGGGCAAGACTCTCGGTATGTTTCTGGCTGGCCGTTGCGATCGGCTGCCTGCTTGCCGCAGGTCCGGCGCGGGCCGAGAAGCGCGTCGCGCTGGTGATCGGCAACTCGGCGTACCAGAACATCGCGCGGCTGGACAATCCGAGGAACGACGCCAAGCTGATGGCGGAGACCCTGCAGGGGCTCGGCTTTCAGCTGATCGGCAACGGGCCGCAGATCGATCTCGATAAAGCCGGCTTCGACGGCGCGCTGCAGAAATTCGGCAACGCGGTGGTCGGCGCCGATGTCGCGCTGTTCTATTATGCCGGCCATGGCGTGCAGGTCGGTGGGCGCAATTTCCTGGTGCCGGTCGGCGCCAATCCGACCAAGGAGGCGGACGTCTATCTGCAGATGGTCGACACGTCGGTCGTCCTGAGCCAGATGGACGGCGCCGGCACCAAGCTCAACATCGTCGTGCTCGATGCCTGCCGCAACAATCCGTTCGGCGGTCGCGGCTTGCGCGCCACCGGCGGCGGGCTGGCCCAGATGCAGGCGCCCGAGGGCACGCTGATCTCCTACGCGACGCAGCCCGGCAATGTCGCCCAGGACGGCGACGGCGCCAACAGTCCCTATTCCAGGGCGCTGGCGACCACGATTCGGAAGCCCGGGCTCGGCCTGTTCGAGGCGTTCAACGAGGTCGGGCTTGAAGTGAAGAAGGCGACCGGCGGCGAGCAGCAGCCCTGGGTGTCGTCGTCGCCGATCTCGGGCGCATTCTATTTCGCAAGCCCTCCCGCGACGGGCGTTGCGATGCAGCCCGCGCCGCTGATCGACGAGGTGCAAAAGGATTTCGACATCGCGCAGAAGATCGACAGCCGCGAGATCTGGGAAGCCTTCCTGCAGAACCATCCATCCGGCATGCTGGCGAGCGTCGCCAGGACGCGGCTCGATCAGGCAAAGAAGCGCGAGCTTGCGCTCGCTGTGCCGTCGCAGCCCGCTCCGCCGCCGCCCTTGGCGCCGGGCGGCCTGTCCGGGAATTGGAGCGGCACCTATTACTATGCCAGCGGCAAGAAGCAGCAGCCGGTGCAATTCGTCTTCACCTTCAGCCAGACCGGTTGCTCCGGTCGCAGCGAGGAGCCGAACACGTTCGGCGACCGGACCGCGCCGAAACTTTTCGCAAACCTGTCCTGCTCGGTGACATCGCTGAGCCCCGGACAGCTCATCACCATCGTGAAGACCTATGACGGCACCGGCGGCGTGTCGCATTCGGTACTCTACACCGGCACGGTCTCGCCCGACCTGCACACCATCTACGGCCGCTGGGCCATCAAGAACGTCCGCGGCGACTTCATCATGTCGCGGTGAGCGCGTTCGGCCGCACGCTCGCTGCACCTCGCCCCGCCTGCGGGGAGAGGTCGGATTGCATCGAAGATGCGATCCGGGTGAGTGGGGCTCTCCGCGCGCTCCACTGCTTTGCGAATATGTGGCGGCAGCCCCTCACCCCGACCCTCTCCCCGTAAGAACGGGGCGAGGGAGCGGAGAGAGCTTCACGGCAGATACAGATACTGCAGCAAGGTCCGCCCCACCGCCTGCAGGCTGTCCACCGAGCATTTGTCGATGGTGTCCTGGGCGGTGTTGAAATAGGGCTCGTAATCGAAATCGATGACGAGAAAGCTCGGAATGCCGGCGCCGTTGAGTGCGGTGTGGTCGTCGCTGATGGGGTAGCTGGTCGACTTGGTCGAGAACGCCTTTGGCGCGATCGCAAGCCCCGCCGTCCAGAATTTCTTCACCTCGGGCAGAGCGGCGGCGAGCGAGGACGGCTCGGGCTCCAGGTGCAAATCCTTGTCGCAGACCATGTCGAACACAACGGCCTTGTCGGGCTTTTGCGCGGGATAATAATCGTGCAGATGCGCGACGAAATAGGGCGAGCCGATCGCCATCCACTGCGGATCGCCGGCACCCAGCGCCTTCGGTCCCTCCTCGCCGTCGAAGAAGATCATGTCGATGCCGACCTGGGGCTTGGGCAGCAGCGTCAGCACCCGCGCGGTTTCGAGCAGCACCGCGACGCCGGAGGCGGAATTGTTGGCGCCGGGCATCGGCGCGTCCGGGCTCTTGGCATCGCGATAGGCGCGCACGATGCTGTCGTAATGGGTCGCGACGATGATGCGGTGCGGATTTGCGGGCTGGAAGCGGGCGATGATGTTGGTCATCGCATGTGGCTTGCCGCCGGTGTCCGTGAAGGTCCAGCGCTGGGTGGTGACGACGTCGGCACCGGTACTGGCCATCTCGGCCTTGATGTAGTCGATCGCCTGCTCATGACCCGGTGCGTCGATCGAGCGCGGCGTGAAGCGCAGCAGATCGGCGATCCGGCTCATCGCGCGCTGGCCGTCCCACAGATCGAGCTGCACGTCGGCCGCGCGTACGCCGGGCGGATGCAGCGCGAGCACGAGCAGGGCTGCGATCGTTGCAAGGAATGGCTGGCGCATCATGGAAGTCCGAGCCGTCACGCGGTCCGCTTGACGGGATTGAGGAACAACACGCCGGCGCAGAGCGCGAGCACCAGGGCGAAATAATAGGTGATGGCGCGCGAGCCGATGGTCGGGATCAGCGTGAAGGTCGTGAGCAGGGTGCCGACGACGTTGCCGATGGTGGAGACGCCATAGACCAGGCCGGCCACGCGTCCCGCTTCGTCCGCCGAACGGGTCAACAGGCTGACCGCAATTGGGGAGAAGGTGCCGAGCAGGGTGAGCGGCACCAGCAACAGCGCCGTGGAGGCGGTCAGCGTGGCGTAGGCGCCGTCGCCGAACGAGTCCAGGATGGCCTGCATGATCGGGTCCGCAGTGGCCGGGACCAGCGCCAGATAAGCCGCAGCGATCAGGATCGCGACGGCGATCACGCGCGCCGAGGGATGCCGTGCCACGATCGCGCTGCCTGCGAAATAGCCGATGGCGAGCGCGCACAGCACGGTCGAGATCAGGCTCGCCCAGGTGCCGATGCTGCCGCCGAAATAGGGGAAGAGATAGCGGCTGCCCAGCATCTCGAAGCCCATCAGGACGCCGCCGACCACGAAGGCGCAGGCATAGATCGAGAAGGACAGGATCGGGGACGGCGCCGTCACGGCATCTTCCTGTTGTGCTTCTCGATGCTCTTCAGCGTCTCCACGGGCGCGAAATCGTCGGTGAGAATCTTGGCATTGGCGTCGATCACCTTGCCGCCGGCGATATCGATGCGCCGCCGCTGGTTGAGCATCTCGGTGAGGGTGTAGCGCAGGCCGTAGGCCTTGTCGCGGTCGCGCGCGACACCGGCCAGATCCTCCGGCTTCCGCTCGGCGCCGTCATAGGCGACGGTGACGATATTGCCGTCGGCCTTGTAGAAGTCGAGCTGCGGGAACACCGCGTTGATGGTCTTGACCGCGGAATCGAACAGCATGGTCGACGGTTCGACATTCTGCGCGACCACGCCGCCATCGGCGAGATGGTCCTTGACGATCTGGTAGAATTCCTTGGTCAGGAGATGAAACGGCACGAACGGGCCGCGATAGGCGTCGATCAGGATGATGTCGTATTTGTCCTTGGATTCCGACAGGAACAGCCGTCCGTCGCGGTTCACCACCTGGAAGTTCGGCTCGTCGTGGATGCCGAAATATTTCTTGGCGAGCTCCAGCACCGCCGGGTCGAGTTCGACCGAGGTGACCGACACGTTGGGCAGGAAACGGTGCAGGTACCACGAGGTGCGGCCGCCGCCGAAGCCGATTTCCAGGATCGAATGCACGTCCTTGGCATACATCAGGCTCGCGGTCATGTAGCGCGTGTACTCGACCGGAAGATCGCGGTCGTCATGGGTGTTGTACATGCTCTCGGTGTAGATGCGCCGGTTGTGACCGAAGGTCATGCTGACATAGGGCGGCTCCGAGTACACATAGATGTTATTGTAGAGCGATTCCTTGGACTCCAGCAGGTTGCGGCTGTCCTGCGCGCTAGCCCCCGAAAACGGCAGGACCGCGCCGAGAAGCATGCCGAAAACGAACGACCTCTTGATCATCGAAAGTCCTTAGAATTGGAAGATGCGCGCACTCGCGTGCGGGGCGTGTGAGAAAATCGGCAGCCCGCGTCTGCGATGACATTGCGCCGCGGCCCGGTCAAGCCGGCCGGGCTTGCGCCACCTCGACGGACCGCCGGTTTAATAGACTATCGCGGCCGGCTCCGCTAAAAAATCGTTCATCTTGGCGAGTTGACGCGCAAAGGGGCATGATGGTGGCGGGGAGGGCCGTGATCGTCGGGGCCGCCATCCTCTGGATGGCCCTGTTGACTGGGGGAACCGTCCGGGCCGCGGGGCCTCCGGCCGAGATTGCCGCGCTTGAGCATGACAAGCAGGCGATGGCCGCCGGGCTGGCGCGCCAGGTGGCGTATTGCAGCGCGAGGCAGGATACGTCGCATCCGGCGTTCAAGGGCTGCATCGACTGGCATTCCGCGGTCCATGGCGTGTGGGCGCTTCTGGCCTATCAGCGGGCCACGGGTGATACGCAATATGCCTCCCTGGTCGGGTCGATCCTGACCAGGGAGGCGCTGTCGCAGGAGCGCGCGCATCTCAAGCAGTTGCCGCTGTTCGAAATGCCTTATGGCCGCGCCTGGTTCCTGCGGCTTGCGATCGAGCATCATCGGCTGACGGGCTCCGAGGACCTGTTGCCGTTCGCCGACGAGGTCGCCTTCAGCTTGCGCGATTTCTATCGCCGCCGCGGCATCGACCGCTTCTCGGGCGCCTATGAAAGCGCATCCTGGGCGCTGATCAATCTGCTCGACTATGCGCGGCGCCGCCATCTCGACGATCTCGAGGCGGAGGTGACGGATGCGGTCAGGAAAAACTTCGTCGAGGTCGAGGTGAAATGCGCGACCAATCGCGAGCGCGGCGAGTTCATGGCGATCTGCAGCAACTGGGCGGCGCTGGTCTCGCGCGTGCTGGCGCGGGAGGACTATGTGCCCTGGCTCGACAGGTTCATCGCCATGAACGGCCTGCCGACCCCGCTGACGCGGTCCGACAGCGATCATGAGTTCGGCCTGAATTTCAGCCGGGCCTGGGGGCTCTGGGACATGTACGCGGCGAGCGGCCGTGCCGACGTCGCGGCCGCCTATGCCGCGCATCTCAAGGCCGGCTATCAGCCGGCCTCGAACTGGCGCGGCAGCTATCAGGCCGTCGGCCATTGGGTTGCGCAATTCGGCATGTTCGCGCTGCAGCCGCTGTTCGGGCCGGAAGCGGGGCGCTAGACGCCGGCAGGACATGAAAGGGATGATCGCATGACCTTGCTGAAGCTGCTCGCCTCGCTCGCATTGGCCTCGATCGTGTTCCAGGCGCGGGCCGCCGAGGAGGACGCGCCCAACCGCAAGCCGGTGAAGGCAGTCGCGGATGCGCGCATCGCGGTGGGCAATCAGGGCATGCTGCCGCTCTATGTCTCCGCCGACTGGTCGAAGCCGCAACCTGGCATCACCCGCGCGATCCTGGTGCTGCATGGCCGCTTGCGCAACGCCGATGTCTATTACCGCTCGGCGCTGACGGCACAGGCGGCCGCGGGCGACGCCGGCAAATCCACCATCATGATCGTGCCGCAGTTTCTCGCCCGCATCGACGTCGAGGCCTATCATCTGCCCGCCGACACGCTGCACTGGTCGCTGGAGGGCTGGGAGGGCGGCGACGCGGCCGAGGGTCCGCAGCCTGCGAGCTCCTTCGATGCACTGGATGCGATCCTGGCGCGTCTCGCCGACCGCCAGCTGTTTCCCGACCTGACGCAGGTGGTCGTCGCGGGCCATTCCGGCGGCGGCCAGGTGGTGCAGCGCTATGCCATTGCCGCCAAGGGCGAGGCTGCGCTGAAGGCGGAGAGCATCGGCATCCGCTATGTGATCGCCAATCCCTCCTCCTATGCCTATTTCAGCGCGGACCGGCCCGAGCCGCTGATCGCGGCAAGCTGCCCCGGCTATGACAATTGGAAATACGGCATGGGGGAGCGCCCGCCCTATCTTGCCTCGTCGAGTCCGACCGAGCTCGAGCAGCGCTATGTCGCTCGCCAGGTGATCTATCTCCTGGGTACGCGCGACACCAATCCCAACCATCCGGCGCTGGACAAGAGCTGCATGGCCGAGGCGCAGGGCCCTTACCGCTATGTTCGCGGCCACTCTTATGCGGCGGCGATGGCCGCCCGGGACGGCGGCACGCCCAACCACCGGCTCTGGGACGTGCCTGACGTGGGCCATGACGGCGACAGGATGCTGACCTCGCCTTGCGGGCTCGCCGCGCTGTTCGAGCTTCCGGGCTGCGCCGCCGAGCGCTGATCACGGCGCTGCGATCAATCGCGATGATTTGGCCGATTGTTCGCCCCGGCGAAATGGTCTTTTCGCGTTTCCGTTATGGTCCTATTGCCAGTCATGACTACCTGTTTTGCAGCGCTTGAGCGGGCCCGTGGTACGGCGACCCGCGACCGCGCAAGGCGCGCTTGCCTGCGTCCAGACCGATCAAGTCCACACTGCGCCAACTCTCGGGTTGGAATGCAGCAAAAAGAACAAAAGGAATTGCCATGTCCGCCCTGCTCAACATCATCTACCGCGAATATTGCCGCGCGCGGCTCGCCGAGATGCGCCAACCGGCGCCGGCCCTGCTGCCGGCCGGCGCGCCGTCGGACCCGGCGGGGCCGAATTGAGCGCCGACCCGGCGACGGAGCGCCGCGCGCTCGAGTGAGTTCGTCATTTTGCGGCGAACGCTTGCGACTGGGGAGCTTCGCCAGGGACGACTTTCGCGGCAAGTTCGATTGCAATAAGATCGGCGGCAAAGAGTCCCTTGGCTCCACTCTCTTGACGACGCTCTTGCTGGAAACTTTTCGATGTCACGTGCCGTCTTCGCCTGCCTCTCTCTCGCCGTTCTCGCCTCCCTCTCGGTCGACAGGGCCGTCGCGCAATCGCATCCGGCTGGAGTGCCACACGAAAAGGTGTTCCTGCTGCGCGGCTTCACCAATGTGCTGTCGCCTGGCATCGACCAGCTGGCAGAGGAATTGAAAGAGAAGAACATCGACATCGAGGTCGCCAACCACGCTTTTGCGATTCCGCTCGCCAGCGAGGCCATCGACGACTGCAAGAGCGGGCGGGTCAGCACCGTCGTGCTGGTCGGCCATTCCTTCGGCGCAACCGCGGCGTTGATGATGGCGGAGCGCATGCAGAAGGCCGGCCTGCATGTGGCGCTGGTCGTCACTCTCGATCCCGTGATCAAGGGCACCGTTCCTGCCAATGTGCACCGGCTCGAGAATTTCTATCTCTCGAACGGCGTCGGCACGACCATGCAGCCGGGTGAAAACTTCCACGGAGCGCTCAGCAATGTCGATCTCAAGAGCAATCCCGAGCTTGGACACGTTTCGGTGACCACGCTTCCGTCGATGCAGAAGCAGGTGATCCACGATATTCTGACCTCCCATACGCGGTGCGAATAAGGGCTGCAGCGCGCCACATTTCATCCAAGTGAATTCGTCCAAGTGAACTCGTTCAACGCAGTTTGTCCAAGTCGACTTGTCCAGGTGAACGTTCAACTCAGTTCGTACGTCCAACTATTTGACCTGCGTGATTGGAAAATCCGGTTTCAAGCAGTGAAAAATAAGGAGTTTTCGATGCGGACCATTGCTTTGCTTGCTGCGACTGCGATCCTCTGCGCCCCGTCCGGTTTGGCGCTGGCGCAAACCGCGACCGATCCGGGTACGCCCGCCACCACCGCGGCGCCGCCGCCTCCAGCTCCTCCTGCGGCTGCCCCTGCAGCCGCCGCGCCGACGGCGCCGGCCAATGCGCCGGCTCCAGCGGCGCAGTCCACCAATTCACCTGCAACCAATTCACCCGCGGCAAGCCCGCCATCGGCCAATGCGCCAGCGGCCACCACGGACAACGCGCCCAATAATCCGCCCAATAGCCCGTCGAAGAGCAAAAAGAAAAAGGCAACGGGCACGGCGCGGCGGCAGGAGATCGAGAAGTCGATCGACAGTGGCACAGTGCCATCGCGTTATCGCAGCTCAGTGCCGAAAGAATATCAACAATACATCCCTTTCTCGAAGGACTGAGAGCACTCGATCGAAGCGTGTGGGCGGCCTGACGGCTAACTACGTCATAACACATGTTAATCCGCTCATCGTCGGCCGGTACAGGCGAGCGCCATCGGCCGATCCTGCTCAAGCTTCATGCAGGGAGCGCTCGATTTTGACCTTCGAACGGTCCAAATTTCGACGCCGACTCACCGGACTCTTACGGACATTACGTAACCGTACCTGACTCGGCGGAGTTCAGTTTGCCAGAGGAGTCTGTTCATGGTGAACGCCTTTTCGTCATCGACCGTCGATCCCATCAAGCCATCCCGGATTCAATGCGACGCCGATCATCCGGATTCCGATCTCGATACTGACGTGATTTCATTGCTGGAAGAGAATGCCCGGCTGCGGGCGCTTGTGACGCAGCTGTCCGATCTCGTTCTGCGCCACGTGGCTGATCAGAAATAAGGTGGCAGGGGAGAGATCATTTCGTTGGTGATCGACCGCCCCTGCTGAAGCGCAATCGCACTCGGTTCGCATGACAACCGGCTCGTTCCACACCCGCCCCTTGAGGGGGCGGGTCGATTGCACATGAAAATGCGCAATCGGGGTGGGGTGACAGTTTCTCCACGCACCCATTGTGCGACGCGGAGAGACTAATCACCCCACCCCGTTTCGCATTGCGCGTCGTTTCAAGCCAAACGATCCGTCCCCTCCAGGGGCGGCTGCGACAGCATCAACAGAACCTCCGAACCAGCTCCTAATCGTTTCGCGCGTCCCTGAACGTGCCGCTTTGGCCCGATGCCGGGCCCGCGTTCGCCTCCCGGTCGATGACCTCGACCGTCGCCGACCGTCCTGCGACCAGGCGCGCAGGATCGGGCTTGCCGTCGAGGACGATGCGAACGGGGACGCGCTGGGCGAGGCGGACCCAGTTGAAGGTCGGGTTGACGTTGGCGAGCAGGTTGGAGCCTTCGGCGCGGTCGCGGTCTTCGATCCCGGCAGCAATGCTCTGAACATGACCCGTCAATGTGCCGGCATCACCCATCAGGCGAATCCGCACGGGGTCGCCGACATGGATGCGCGGCAGCTTCGTTTCCTCGAAATAGCCTTCCACGCGCAGCGTATCCTCATCCACCAGCGCCATCACGCCGTGGCCCGCCGTGACATAGGTGCCGGGGCGCAGATCCATGTTGGTGATGGTGCCGTTGACCGAGGCGCGCACCTCGCTGCGATCGAGGTTGAGCTGCGCCACCGCGCGGTCGGCGACCGCCTGGTCATAGGCGGCCTGGGCCTGCTGCTGCGTCGCCAGCACTTGCTCCTGCTTCTGCTGGGATACCGCGTCGGTGGTCAGCGCGCGATAGCGCTTGAGGTCGGCGTTGGCTTCATCGAGCGAGGCGCGGCGGCCGGCGACCACGGCGTCGGCCTGCTGTAGCGCCAGCGCAAAGCGGGCGCGGTCGATGCGGAAGATCACCTCGCCCTGGTGGACCCGCTGATTGTCGCGCACCAGCACGTCGGTGACGAAGCCGGACACGTCGGGGGCGACCTGGACGACGTCGGCGCGCACGTGGCCGTCGCGCGTCCATGGCGCATCCACGTAGTAGGACCAGAGCTGCATGGCGACGACAGCCGCCGCGGCGACCGCCACCGCGGTCAGGCCGAAGCGGCGGATTTGGACAAGACCATTGTTCACGACAGATACTCCGAAGACAGGTACACCAAGCCACCCAGCAGGCAGACGTACACGGCAAGATCGAACAGCGCGCGATGCCACACTGCGCGATAGAGGCCTGTTCGCTCGAAACCGGCGCGCAGCAAGGCGAGCAGCCCATAGGCGACGACAAGCCAGAGCAGCAGCGATGGCGCGAGCACGCCGAACATGTCGAGTTCGTATCTCATGCCACGAGCCTCCTCCGGCCGGACGTCTCGTCGCGGTAAGCCGGTGCCTGCGGGAAAAGCCCGCGCCGAATGCCGGTGATGCCGATCAGCGCATCCTCCCGCGCTTTTCCTGCGGGCTCCCCGACCGATTGCGATAATGCCGCGTCGATCCGCGTCAGCAGCTCGGTCGGCATCGCACCGCCAGCGCGCGCGGCGATCGCAAGCTCTGTCAGCATGTCGTCGATGGCCTCGAGCGTCGCCGGGGCGAGAGACCTGCGGGCGCGGCGCAAGTCGATGATGTTGAGGCCGACCCGAAGCTGGTTGAGATTGACGACGTCGCCGCGGTCGGCCTCGTCGATGGCCGCAATGCGCTGGGTCAACAGCCCGAGCCGGTCCAGCATCAGGCCGGCGAAGGCGGCGCGGTCATTGCGCCCGCGCCGCTCGGCGGTCACGGCAAGAGTGGTCCAGCTGGTCCGCATCAGGCGCTGCGCAATCCATTCGGCGCCGAAGCCGCGGGCCAGCCGCGTCACGACTGCCGCCATCGCCATGCCGAGCATGAATGCGATCGATGAATTGACGTAGGACTGGAAATCCGCGCTGTAGGTCGATTGCAGCGCAAGCAATGTCGCGGTGTTGGCTGCGAGCGCCATGCCGATGAAATTCGTGTTCGGACGGCCGATCAGCATGCCGTAGAGCAGGAATGTCGGCGCGAGCGCCGCGATCAACATCTCGACATGCGAAATCGCCGGGATTATCGCAAACAGATAGACTGCGACGACGACGATCGAGACCAGCGACCACCAGCCAAAGCTCTTGATGCCCTTCGCCGGATCGTCCTGCGCGGCAAAGAACGAGCAGCCGACCGCCGCCATCATCGGCGCCGAGGCGCCGTCGGCCCACCCGGTCGCGATCCAGAGCGCACAGCAGAGCAGGATGGCGATCGCCGCGCCCGCCGCCGACCACAGCGCCAGCGCGTGATCGCGATGGCGGGACGGCATGACGCCGGCTTCCGGCTCGAAGGCGAGCGCAATCTCGGCCGGATCGCGACCGTCGGCGATTGCACGCTCGAGCGCACGGCAGTCATCGGAGAGGTCGACAAGCTCGCGCAGGCGGATCGACAGATTGGCCAGAACGATCTCCTCCCAGGAGGCGCCCGTGTTCAGGTCGGGCCGCAGGCCGGCGATCGCGGCCCGCAGCGGCTCGGCCGGCGGCCGCCCGTCGATGTCGGCCGTGAGCCACTGCCCGAGACCGTCGAGCAGCTCCGCAAGCGCGGGGCGCGTCTGGCGGATGCCGCCGCCGAGCGCTTCCAGGCGGTCGGTGATCGAGGCGAGCAAGGGCAGCAGCATCATCATGTGCCGCCGCAGCATCTGCAAGCCCCTGACGGCGTTGGCGTCACTGGCGCGGTCATGGGACAGGTGACCGGCGAGTGCGTCGATCTCGACCGCATCGGCCGCAAGCTGCAGGCGGTGCGCGCGCAGCTCGGATTCCTCGCCGGTTCCCGCCAGCACGTCCCTTGCGAGGTCACGGGCATTTTTCAGCCAGCTCTCCACGCGCTGGGCGACCGCAGGCGCGACGCGGCGCGGCAGCACCACGGTCGAAACCAGCGTGGCGCAGACAATGCCCAGCGTGATCTCCTCGACCCTTGCGAGCGCCGTGTCGAAAATGCCGCCGGGGTCCGAGACGGAGGGAAAGCCGATCAAGGCCACCGTATAGCCGGTGAGCATGAAGGCGTAGCTGCGTGGTTGCCGGTCGAGCAGGGACAAATACAGACAAAGCCCGACCCAGAGCGCCATGGCGAGACAAAGCAGCTCCGGCGCATCCACGAGATTCGGCACCATCGCTACCGTGGCCACGGCGCCTGCGACCGTGCCGAGCACGCGATACAGCGCCTTGGAACTCGTGGCGCCCGCCAGCGGCTGCGAGGTGATGTAGACGGTGGCCATCGCCCAATAGGGCCGCGGCAGATCGAGCCAGAGCGCGGTCAGTAGCGCCAGCACCGCGGCGAGAAAGGTCTTGCAGGCAAAGACGAGATCCGCATGGCGGGCCAGCAAAGAGTTCGGGTGCATCGCTAGAGTTCCGTGGAATCCGACCGCTGCTGGCTCATGCGGTTGGCGCGCTGCTCGATCCTGTGCAGGGTGTCGAACGTCACGGCGAGATCGTCCGGCGCGATGTCCTTGAGCAGCGAGGCGCGGACGCGGCGCAGCACGCGGTTGATCTCCTCGGCCTTGGCTTCGCCGGTCGGCGTGAGATGCAGGGTCTTGGCGCGGCGGTCGGTCGGGTCCTCGCGGCGTTCCACCAGGTCCTCCGCTTGCAGCAGGTCGATCAGTCGGACCAGTGACGGGCCCTCGATGCCGATCTCGTCCGCCAGCACGCCTTGCCGGACGCATTTGCCCCGGCGCGACAGCACCATCAGAGGCAGCGCGGTCGCCTGCGACAGGCCGTGATCGGCGAGCGCCTGGTCCGCCTCGCGGCGCCAGGCCCGCGCCAGCCGGGAGATCAGCAGGCCGATTTCGGAGTGGATGGTGGGAAGCGACGGTGCCATGCAAATTAGATAGGATACAAACGATTAGGCTGCAACTATATTGCCCGGAACATGTTCGTGATCGCGAAAAGGCGAGGAAAAGCCTGGAACCATGAGCGCGACGTCCTTCGTTTCGGCCAAAGGCGACCGTTCCGGCGGCGGTCGCGCGCCCGATTTGTCGCTGGTTCCGACCTTCATCGTGGTGGCGGTGGACGCGACCGGCATGGGCATCATCCTGCCGCTGTTGCCGTTCTATTCGCAGCGCCTGGGCGCCACCCCGTTCCTGGTCGGCGCGCTGGTCTCGGCCTATGCGGTGTGCCAGCTGGTCGCCGGACCGATCGTCGGGATTTTGTCGGACCGCTACGGCCGGCGCAAAGTTCTGCTCGTCAGCCAGCTCGGCACGCTCGCGGGCTTCGTGCTGCTTGCGCTCGCCCCCAATCTCGCGCTGGTTTTTCTCGCGCGCATCATCGACGGTCTGACGTCGGGCAACATCTCGGTGGCGCACGCCTATGCAGCCGAGCACTCGACGCCGGAGACGCGCAAGCAGGCGCTGGGCGCGACGAGCGGCGCCATCGGAACCGGGCTCGTGGTCGGCCCCGCGCTCTCGGGACTTCTGGTGCCCTACGGGGTGACGGCGCCGGTGTGGGCCGCGGCCCTGCTGTCGCTGGTCTCCATTGTCGCGACGATGACGCTGCTGCCCCCGGATGCCTCCGAGCCGCTCTATCTGCAGCGCATTCCCGAGCGCAAGACCACCCGCACCATGCTCGGGATGCGGTACGCCTGGGGCGTGCTTGTGCTGTTGATCGTGTTCTTCTTCGTGAACTCGATGTTCCTGTCGCAGCTCGGCCTGTACCTCGCGGCACGCTTTGCCTGGGACGGGCACGCCTTCGGCGCGCGCGAGCTCGGCTGGGTGTTCGCCTATGCCGGCTTCATCAACATCATCGTCCAGTTCTTCCTGATCACCCGCGCCAATCGCGTCGCCTCCGACCGTGCCGTGGTCATGGTCGCCTTTGCCGGCATGGCGACGGGGTTCTGCGGCCTTGCAGTCGTGGACGGCATCGGCCTGCTCGCCGTATTCCTGACGCTGATCGTCGCAGGCTTCATGTTCACCCGCGCGACCCTGACCTTCGAACTGTCGCGCAGCGTCCCGATCCACCGCCAGGGCATGATCATGGGCTTCAACCAGTCCCTGATGTCGGTCGCCAATATCGCGGCGCCGCTGATCTCCGGCGCCCTGATCGGCCACCGCCTCCATGTCGCCTGGGCGCTGTCCATGGCCGGCCTCTCCAGCTGCGGGGCGTGTCTTGCCGCCGCGCTGTTGACGGCGCGCCATATGGAGCCGCTCTGATTCCCACGCTTTGTGACGACCGCGTGTCCAGCCCGGAGCAGGTGAAACCGCGGGCGTCCTTCAGGCTTCCGGTTCGCCGCGCGCTCTGCTATGGAGCATACAAGGCGCCTGAGGCGCTGCGCGGTCCCGTAGCTCAGCTGGATAGAGCGGCGGTTTCCTAAAATAATGCTCTGTCCTAAGCCATTGACGTATTGGCTTTTATCGATACGGACCCAACCAGTAAATCAAAAGTAAAACTCCTGTCCTGCGAGTCCGTCAGTAGCGTTGTGCTAAGACGACACCAGCCAATCTTGTTATTTCTTATCTTCCAGGCGCTGGGGGCTGAATCAGTGAAAACTACGGGTCAATCCAAAAAGAAGGTGCGGAAAAAAGCTACACGCGTAGCGAGGCGGCCTGAGGGTGATGATGTCGTCAAAGCGAGCGTGGCAGGTGGATACAACGATTCGAAATTGACGGCCGAGATCGAGAAGAAGTTTGGCATTCCGATCCCATTCTTATCGGAGGAGCAGTGGGAGAAGGTAAGCGCCCTATCAGGTCTCCCCGTGCAAGCTCGATTTGAGATCAATATCGCGCTCAAGCGATATTGGTACGCCCATCTCACCCAAACGACGTCGCCGAAAACTGCACCGGAGATTGAGAGCGTTTGCGCCCTGCTAGAAAAATCGGGCCTTAGACTTAGCGCTCTCGCTAGCAACCAGGATCTGTTTAAAGGCCAAATCCTTCATTTCGATAAGTCTGCTATCGAGCAGCGCGAGATTCTAGAACAGACGTGCGAGCAAATCTTTCGGGCAATCGGTGTTCTCGAGAATTGCCAACGTCGTCTCAAGCGTGGTCGCGGTAATCCGTCCTATGGGCCACTTTACGAGCTGGTTCATCATTTAGATTTTGTCTTCTACAAGTGCCTAGGTCAAAAGCTAGCAAACTCAAAGAAGCCAAGTCCCGCAGTCTCAACCGCGGTCAACCACCAGAAATTCATTTCAAGCGTCCTCGAAGTCGCCAATCTCAAGGTGGCTGGGAGCACTATCGACAAGATTCTGAAAAGTTATGTGAACGACAGAGACCGTAGCGGCCACGAGTACGGTCCCGCGCCGATTTGAGGTGTCAAGCTCAGCGTGAGGAAAGAATTCCGAGAACTTTCTTGGATTACTTTCCTCGCAAACGCTTTGCTTAAACTCGAAATGTGAGCTGATTGTTCAGCCGTTCCCGGCCAATCCCGGCCAATGAAAAAGGAGAACGGTTATGACAAATTCCACCCAACCCACCGCGATCGCAGCTGCAGTTCAGTTGCCAAGTCTTCCCACCGGGATCGGGGGGTTTTTCGACGATCTTGACGCCCTCAAGCTCTCACCTGAAGAAGCGGGCTATAGTGCGACAGAAGTGCTCATGCGTGTTCCAGTTCGGAAGCCGCTGAAACACGAGTACTTCCGGGTCAAGCAGGGCCAGGACAACTGTTTCACTACAGTGCTGTACGAAGATAAGGAGACGCGGGAGTACTATTTTGTAGCCCCAGCTGTTATCCCACACTTGCGAGCAGTGACTGACCTCTCGATCGCCACGTTGGTGCAATTTGCAACGAAGCAGAAGGTGTTCGGGATCTTTCCGCTAAAGATCGCAACCGACGCTACCGCTCCTACCGGCTGGCACAATACGGCCATGGCTGCTGCCGAACTGGCCAAGACGAAATGGGTTCGAATGCAGGCCGATATGGCACTGGGGGCCTATCGCGTCTTCCAGGCGGAAGGCCAGCTCAGCGAGCCTGAATGGCCGGACATGTCGCTCAATGAGATGCTCGACATTGCATTCAAAGACCGGGTCATCGCGAGCGATGATCACCCTGTCTTCAATAAGCTTCGCGGTCGCATCTGATCCGCTTTGGAGGAGGTGGGTAGCCCACCTCCTCCCCTTCTCAAGCTCACAATCGGATCAACATCATGTCCAGCATCGCGCACGGGCTGCTGAATGCGTTCGGCAGCATCTCAGTTATCGATTTCGAATTTCAAAGTCTCAATGGTAATCGACCCAACCCCGTTTGTCTGGTCGTAAAGGACCTTCGAACAGGAAGTCTCCAGCGATTCTGGCGAGACGATCTCATTCGCCTCAACGAATGCCCATTTCCTATAGGGAAAACCGACTTGGTGCTCGCGTTCTATGCCTCCGCAGAATTTGGGTGCATGTTGGAGCTTGGTTGGCCGCTGCCTCAGAATATCGTGGACCTTCACGCTGAGCATCGGGTTGAGACCAATGGGCTTTATTTGCCGACTGGTAACAGTCTGCTGGGTGCGCTGGCTTATCGCGGACTGGCACGGATCGATGTTGCCGTTAAGGACTCGATGCGAGACCTTATTCTCGGTCAATCGTGTTGGTCCCCCGAAGAACAGGTCCAGATACTGGCGTACTGCACTTCAGACGTTGAAGCGGCGACTCAATTGCTTTCCTCGATGCTTCCCAAAATGGACTTGCAGCGGGCACTGTTGCGCGGGCGGTACACCAAGGCGGTGGCTCATATGGAGAGAGCCGGCATACCGATCGATAGGGAAGTGCATGCGACTCTCGTAACGAACTGGGACGTGATACGGCGGGGTCTGGTCAAATTCATTGATCAAGATTTTGGCTTATATGACGGAATGACATTTAAGCGGGGTCGTTTCAGCCGATGGCTCCGCGATCATCGAATTCCCTGGCCGAGATCAGAGGCCGGAATACTTAAGCTCGACGACGAGACGTTTAAAGAGCAGGCGGCTGCTTGGCCGATATTGGAGCCTATCCGAGAGCTTCGACAGACACTCGGTCGCATGTATTTGCCGAGCCTTCAGATTGGCAGAGATGGTCGGAGTCGCACGCTCATTGGACAGTTTTCGTCAAAGACAGGTCGTAACCAGCCATCTACGAAAGGATTCGCGTTCGGTCTTTCTCGTTGGCAGAGAGGCGTAATCAAGCCCGATGAAGGATATGGGCTTGCTTACATCGATTTCTCGTCGCAGGAAATTTGCATCGCCGCAGGGCTTTCTGGAGATGAGAAATTGATCGACGCTTATTGTGGCGGCGATCCGTATTTGGCTTTTGCAAAACAAGCAGGTTTGGTCCCCGCCGAAGCTACGCGCGACTCCCATTCGAGGGAGCGCGAACAGTGCAAGACAGTTGTTCTGGGTCTGAACTACGGCCTGGGCGCGGAAAAAATGGCTTACCAAGCGCAAATCTCAGTCGCTTTGGCCAAAGAACTCATCCAGCGTCACCGGGAGACCTATCCCGTATATTGGAAGTGGAGCGCCGATTTAGTCACGTCGGCGCTGCTGAGTGGTGAAATATCGTCGATCTTCGGGTGGCGTCGCCAGCTGCGGTACATCGATAAACCGACATCACTCATGAATTTCCCGATGCAGTCGAATGGTGCAGAGATGATGAGAATCGCCGCCATAGCAATGACAGAGGCGGGTATCGAAGTCTGCGCTCCAGTGCATGACGCCTTTCTAATCTCCGCCCCGCTCGAAGTGCTCGACGAGCAGATCGCCAAAGCTCGCGACTTAATGGTTAGAGCTGGAAGGCAGGTGACCGGCGGTGTTGAAATTCGCACCGAAGCAAAGGTAATCAAGTTCCCAAACCGTTTCATGGACCCACAGGGAGCGGAGATGTGGAATCTCGTCGTTGAGCTCGCCAGAAATCCCGAAAGCCAAGTGTAGCGCGGACGGATCAGTGGTGTCGATGTCGCACGACACCCACTCCTCTTATAAGGAATCTAATTATGATTAAGCAGCTTGAGTCTGAAGTCGAAACTGATTGGAGCCGTCGAAAGCAAACGCGAACGCAAGGGCGCTTTCTCAAGGGTCCAGTTCCCATGAAATACATTGGGCAAGCGGCCAAACTGCCCGGTAAGGCACTCGGTGTATACATTGCGATACATCACCAAGCCGCACTTAGTCGTAAGCAGTGGGTCAGCTTGCCAAAAGGATTGATGTCTCAGCTCGGCGTTACCAGGGATGCTAAAGCACGAGCGCTGCAACAGCTTGAGGGTGCGGCCCTGGTCCGTGTCGCACGAAGCAGGGGGAAGCCAGCCCGTATCTCCCTCATCGAGAATCATCCCTCCAATCTGGAATCGATCAATATGAGCGCAAAAGCACCCATTTGGCAAAACGCTGAGTGGACCATCAATAACGGGGGGCTCTCAGCCAGACATCAACAGTACTTTATATCCATTGCTCAGCTTGATGAACTGCGGGATGTTGAAAAGCGGATCGCGATGTGGCCACTGCAGATGGCCGAGAAGTCGTGGATCGAGGTCGAAAGCTTCAATGAAGCCTTTGAGCAAGCTCTACTCATCCATAAGCCCGAGGCTTTGATGAAATTGGATCTTGTCGCAACCTTTGAGGCCGCTCGTCATATAAAGGATCAAAGATCATGATCCGCAATATCCGTAAGACGGCCAATAATCACCCTCACTTCGTTCGGGTGATGCTTCGCTTCTTTGTTTTTGAGTGTGGGTTACGCTGTCAACTACTGGCAACCTGTACGATGCGGCAGTGCCGAGCAATCAGCTTTGCCATCGAGTGCTAGCCATTTCTGATGAGAAATGACCAACGAACTTTGGCGAAACTGACCGTTGCGATGCGTAGAGTGCTTCGAATCAGCTGGGTCAGAGGAACCTATGGATAAGATCAGGCACTGCGGATTGACCTTTTATCCTCTGCTATTGCGCGCAAGGACCTGATGAACCGACCCAACGATTTCATCGTCCTTTGACGGACTAAAGTGATTTCCGTCTCTCTTACAGGCTTTGTTTAGTGGCCATTGCCTGCTTTGGCCGTTAGCTTCATCATGGACTACGCTGTCCAACCGGTTTCTCAGCCAACCGGATTTACTATCGCGCGTACTCACCTCACGGCCCCGTCACGGCACTTGCCAAAGCGCTATCAGCGCTGAGATTTCGACATATTTATTGGGATCGGGATAGCCAAAGCGGAACGGGTAGGATTAAACGTGTGTAACCATTGGCGTCGATCAAATCAGCTGAACGACTTTTGTTTGTGCCGATGCATTCGGCTCGATGTAACGCTGCGTCGTGCGGAGATTTGCGTGCCCGGCCAACATCTGTACATCCCGAAGCGAGCCATCTACGGTCGATATCTTCCGCGCCGCGTTCGTGATGAAGGTCCGTCTCCCGCTGTGGCTTGAGCACCCGTTGAAGCCAAGACTCTCGTACCACCGAGCAAAAAGATTGACGATCACCTGAGGTGAGGTCCGCTTCGACCGCTCCGTTCCGACAACGAACTCATCCGGCTTAGGTTTGACCTCTCGGTACAGTTCCGCCAGTGCGGCTCGCAACTGGCCGTGCATTGGAATTGTCCGTCCGGATCGCCCCTTGCTCGCGTTGTTAGCCAAGTGGATAGCGTGGCTCACTTCGCCTTCAGCGTCGATCACCATCGTCCACTTGAGACGCGCGATTTCCTTTGCTCGTAATCCCGCCTTGACCGAGAGAAGGAAAATCACTCGGTTTCTGGTTGGATACCTGGTCTTGGACAAGAAACCCAGCGCGGCTTCAAGTTGCCCTTTGCCTAGAACCTTTGCTTGTCTTCCCAGTGACATCGGACCTCCTGAGGAAAATCGAACTGGAGATTAGACAGTTACCGGCAATCGTACAGGGATGGTCAGGGCTGTTCTTGGGCTTAAAAGCGGACTCACCTCTAGTGGCGACTTCAGCGACGCGCCATGAACGGGCGCATGAGCTATGCCTTACTCCACCACTTCATGTAGAGCAGCGGAGATGGCGGCATGGGCCGCTTCCAGCAGGCTGCCTCGAGCGTGGCTAGCCCGCAAGAGAGCTTGGCAAAACCGACTTTGCCAAGCCTTGGGTAGATTGAGGCGAGCCGCCTCAACGCGTGTTGCCTTCCATGCAATTCTCGTCGTAGCGGCTGCAGCACTGGGCGCTGAAGCTGTTGCAGACGCCCGGACGGCCAGGGATGCGACGCCGGCCAGCTGTCTTGCCGGCAGCGCCACCAAACGTGATCTCTCAAGGCGCCAACTGTTTGCGGAGAGCAACGGTAACCGGTGTTGAGGGTCGATTGATTGTCTGGGGAGCGAGCCCGTCTGCTTCCACAGTGGCAGGACCGTCTATCCTACCATAGAATCGAAACTCGCCCTTCGCGTTTGTGACCGTAACTTGCTTGATCGCGCCCTTTTGGACCAATTTCACTTGGGTGCGTTCGATCGGCGCTCCCGCAGCTGTAGTCAACGTTCCCGCGACCGCCAACTCGCGTGAGTCTGGAGAAACAAGAACGAAAGCAAACGTCTGGTACATGGTATCAAAATATATCTCCAGCAAGGTTGGTCCTGGATAGCCAAATGCTGGTCCACCAATGCTCAGGGACGCCGTCTGCGTCGTTCCCGCTTGAGTCGAGTATTCCGATTTATCCGTCCAGGTCCAACTAGCTTTGTCGGCTAACGTAGCTGTGACCAAACTCGCATAGCTCGCGGATCCTGAGACAGTGAGTCCCACGGTATAGCTATTCTCAGTCGTGTTGGTGAGTGTCGTTGTTGAGCTGTTGTCTTGCTCATACCTAGATACGGGGGTGGGTGCCTGGTTCGGATCGCCGGGAGGCTCATACGGAATCTGTCTTGTAACGAGCACGAAACGGTTTGGGTCGAGCGCAGTTGATCCATTAGCTAACGGATCGTGTTTAAGGATGTTGGGGTATTCTGCAGGGGTAATTCCGGCACTTTGAAGATAGGCAGCTAGCCCAGTGCCAATGGCCTGCGTGCCCTTCAACTGCCCGACGGTTACGAACTGCACCGCCGAGGAGCTATCCGCTTCCGACAGTACCCACTGTGCCGTCGAAGAGGATACAGCGAGATTGACGCTCGGTTTCAACAATAGCCAAATTTCATCATCATCGTGATTTATCCCGTCTTGGGCCGGTCCGCCGACCGATATCGACGAATTACTAGACTTCTTAATGGCTAATGATTGAGCGTCGGTGGCCGACCGCGAAGCCTCAAAGCTTACGCCACCCCCACCTCCATTTCCTCCAATATTAACTTTGCCCTCTAACGAGATGGTATTGGCAAATTTGAATGTGTGGCTTGATGATGTTGTAGTGCCAGTCGAGCTACCCGCTCCGTACGAAACTGAACTCTGGCTCTTTCCACCATTTGTACCCGGGGGCGCATAGATCACGGTCAGGACCAAATAGTTCGGTATGACTGTGCCCGGGAGCAACTTGGGCCCCACCGCAATCCATGTTCCAGAAATTTGCCGCGCCGTTGCGTGATCTCCATCGCTGTCGCGCCAATAGCCTCCAACGTTGGAAACGATCGAAAAACCTTGTGGCGTGATCTGCTGGACCGAGAACGCGTTTGGTCCCCAGCACTCGAAAGGTGGCCCGGAGTTCGGGTAGCCAAGACCATCACAGCCTGCCGGAACAATAACACTCGGGGTGTTGCCAAATTCTGTAGGGAAATTGATTTTCGGACACGTGATCGGAGCGTTTTCACCGTTCCGCACGGGGCAGGTCCATTGTCCGACCTGCGTGACCGTGTCGTCGTCTGCATACGCCGATTCTGTAGTTAAGGTTGCAGCGACGAGCATAAAAATCGCAAGTGATTTCATAGTCATCCTCACCATGACTTCGAGACGCACAGGAATTCTAGGCGATTTCGAGCAGGATGTCGTGCGGAAATCAATCAAGACTATGAACGGCACCCTTTCGAAGCCAAAGAGGGTGGTCGTTCTGCCGGGTCAGACGACGCTGGTTCGCTCTAACATCTTCTTCTCCGAGCCCGCGCGAACGATAGGGTCCGCCTCGGGCCAAATCTGAGATGCCGGTCATGGCAGGTATCGAGGAAGAGCTGACTTGCCTCTGATTACTAAAAGATGCCCAGTTGCCGATTTGACATCAGTTCGCTCTAGAGCGTTTCACGTTTTGATGGAAGCGTATCCGGCGTTTTTGAAGTAGTTGCCGCATTCGCTTGGCTGGATGGTTGTGACGAGGCCGCCGATGTGGCGGCAAACGTCGTCGATG